>Ga0315286_10005185_pt1 | contig 12568 bp, 9 predicted proteins | sample YL17G10_0_MG_FD_205038 | JGI IMG/M metagenome (GOLD analysis project Ga0315286, IMG submission 205038) | Sediment microbial communities from Yellowstone Lake, YNP, Wyoming, USA - YL17G10_0 | ecosystem: Environmental > Aquatic > Freshwater > Lake > Sediment | place: USA: Wyoming | collected... | reverse complement strand
ATGTTTTCATCCTGAAGCCGTTTGATCACCGCGGGTAGCGATAAATTATACTTTTCCAGGGCGTTCGGATCGAGGTGCACGCGGATTTCACGTTTGAGCCCGCCCACGATATCCGAGCCGGCCACCCCCGGAACGGCCAGCAACTGATCCTGGAGCCAATTCTCCGTCCAGGTGCGCAGCTTCGTCAGGTCCCAGGCATCCGAGCTGATGGTGAGCTGAACCACCGGGAGTTGCGATGGGTCCGCTTTAATGATGATGGGCGGTTCGATGTCCTTCGGGAGCTGCCGGGCCACGCGAGCCATGGCCGCCAAGGCGTCCTGGTAGGCCACGTCCACGTTTACGCTGTACTGGAAGTTGGCCACGAGGGTGTACATGCCTTCGATGGAGGAGGACTCCAGATAATCCAAGCCGTCCACAGTGGCCATCTGCCGTTCGATGGGGTCGGCCAGGTTGGTGTTGATTTCGTCCGGGGTCGCCCCGCGCCACCAAACGTGGATTCGAATCATGGGGTAGGTCATGTCGGGCAGAAAATTCACCGGGAGCCGAACAAGCCCGTAGACCCCCAGCACGACCAAGGCGACGGCGATAACACCGGTGGCGATGCGCCGCCGGACCGCTGCGGAGGTGACTCTCATTGGCTGCCTCCCCCCCGTACCTGGAGTTCGGTCCCGTCCGTGAGCTTTTCGTTTCCGGAAACGATCACCACCTCTCCAGCCGAGATGCCTTCGATGATCTGAATCTTGCCGCCCTCTTCGATGCCCGTCACCACTTCGCGCCTCAAGGCCTTGCCCTCTTTGGCGATAAATGCAACGCGCTTTCCTCTGGGAGTAACGATCACTGCTTCGATCGGAACGATCACGGCATCGGCCACCGCTTCGAGCTGCAGCTTCAGTCGCGCAAACATCCCGGGCAACAGATCGACGGGATCGGTAACCTTGGCTTCGAGGGTCCGGGTGCGCATACGGGCGTCGAGGTAGGGGTAGAGCCGTAGAACTCTGGCCCGGAAAACCGCATCCGGAAACGCGTCCAGTGTCACCTGGATCGGCATCTCGTTGCGGATCTGGGCGGAAAAGGCTTCGGGCACCGCCACCCGGATAACCAAGCTGCGGGGGTCGTAAATTTCAATCAGCGGCGCGCGCGGCCCCACGAAATCGCCGTCTTTCACCTTGACCCGGGAGACCACGCCGGCCCAGGGCGCGACGATGGAATAATCCCCCATCGTTTCCTCGGCCTTGATCAGCTGGGATTTGGCTTTTTCAAGATTGGACCGGGCCAGGTCGAGCTGCTCCCCCGGGAGCGCATCCGCCTGAACCAGCGTCTGGATTCGTTTGAAATTGTCTTCTTCTTTCTTCAGATCTTCACGCAGCGCGACGATCAGCGCATCGATGCCCTTCTTGCGGCCGACTGCCAGCAACAGGTCACCGCTTTGAACCCGGTCTCCTTCCCAGACCCGCAGGTTCATGACAGGCCCTTCGGCGGGCGAGGCGACCTGGGCGATGCGGTAGGGTTCCACGGATCCAGTCAAATCCAGGGAGCGCGCGATCCCGGACCGCGCCGCAGAGACCACGCGGACTTCCTCGGCCTTTTTCTGCGGCGGTGGCGGCGCCGCAGTTTCCTTTTGACTTGAAGAGATGCCCCGCACGGCAAACACGGCCCCCACCACTAAAATGCCGACCATGATGGTCTTGAAGATTTTATGCCTCATGACTCTTCTCCGGTTGCAAATCGCAGTTGCGCCAGCGCCGTGTGAAAATCGGTCAAGGCACGGTAGTAGTTGACTTGTGAATCCAACAACGCACTCTGGGCATCGAGCACATCCAGAATGGCCCCCTTGCCGGCGTCGTACTTCAGGCCCTCGATGCGAAGGCTTTCCATGGCCTGATCAACGGCTTTTTGCGTGGCGTCGATACGTTCCCGTGAGGATTGGATGTTCAAAAGCGCTGTCTCGGTTTCCAGGCAAATCTGGAGTTCGAGTTTTCGGAGACGCTCCTGGGCGGCGGCGAGCTTGGAGAGCTGGTCCCGGATCCTGGCCTCGACGCGGCCGCCTTCAAACAGCGGGATTTCGACCACGACGCCGATGCGGCCGACGTCCTCTGAATCGTCCACTCCCCCGCGGGGCGGACCGGTGGTCCCCCCGAGCGCCCAGCGTTCACCATAGGCCCCCTGCAGGGAGACGGTCGGCAGGTGGCCGGCCCGGGCCGCATCCACGTTGCGCGCTTGGGCTTCAAGGGTTGAACGGGCGGCCAGGTAATCGCCGCGGCGTGACCGGGCCGATGCAAAAGCGGTCTCGCAATCCGGGATGTCCACCTGCGGACCGGGAGCCAGTTCACCCTGAACCGAGGGCGGATCGTTCGGCGCTCCTGCGAACCCCAAGAGGTTGGCTAAAACACGGTATTGGATGGCCATGACATTGCGCTCGCGCACCCAACGCTGCTGGATGTCCGCCAGACGGACCTCTGTGCGCAGGCGGTCCACCTTGGCCGCTTTCTGGGCAGCGATCAGCGCATCCACGCGTTTGATGTTCTCATCCAGGACCCGGCGCGAAAACTCCAGGGACTCCACCACTCGCTGCTGGGCCAGAATGCTAAAAAAAACACTGGAGACATTGAAGGTCAGCTCCTGGCGGCTGCGGGCCAGGCGTTGTCCTGCCGCCTTGTAGAGGAGGTCCGCCGCCTTGACCTGGTTGATCAGCCGCCCGCCCGTAAACAGCGGCAAGGTCAACACTAGATCCGCCGCGGCGATATCATCGCCGAATACTCCGGGCTCGCCGTTGTACCGCGTGGGGATCAAGCGTTGGTCGTCGTTATAATGCGCGTATCCGCCCACCGCTTTGAGGCTCGGCAGCCGCTCCCCGAAAGCGGTGTCATACTGGGCCTGGGCGGATTTTTCGTCCCAGCCGGCCGCGGCGATATCGGGATTGTTGGCGAGCGCGATACGGATCGACTGAGGCAAATCCAACGGCCCGGCAGGCAACGAGAGCGGCGGCGGAGCAGGCGGTTGTTCGGAAACGTTCCAGCGGTGGATCGCCGGTGGCCGAAAAGGATCGGTGGGGTGTGTCAAGGCGCATCCGGTTGCCATCGACAAGAAGATCACCGCTAAAGCGACCAAACGTTTTCTCTGCAGGATCGGATTCAAATGTACCTCTCTGACCGGAAAGTGGTGGAATCTGTATATGAGCGATTGCCGCTGGAACCGACTGTTGATCAAGCGTCTCGGAAATACAAAGGCGAAAAAAAACCGCGGATTCCTTCCCGCCTTGTAGCGTGAGGATTAGCTTACCACTGACGATTCATGCCACCGCCGGCTCCATTGCCCCGGCCCGCTCCGGAACCCCGACCCATTCCGGCGCCTCGGCCCATGGCGGAGCCGGAAGCCGGAAGCTTTGACTTTTGCTCTTCATTGAGTTGGTTTTGATAGTCCAGCCGGTACCGAGTCGCCTTTTCGGTCATCTGTCCCTGAAGCTCGGAGATATCTCTGTCCTTGGCGAGGATTTTCTCCCGGTCGGGGTTTGGCTCGCTCCACAGAGCTCTCATATCAGCCTGCTTGCTGAACATTCGGTTCTGCAGTTCGTTGATTTCTTTCAGATGATTCTCCTGCATCTGCTGAAGCTTGAGGGATTGCTCGGGAGTCAGGTTCAGGTTGGATCCCCCGTATGGGGCCATGCCGTAGCCCGATCCCCTACCATTGCCGGCCCCCATTCCCCGGCCACCGGGCCCTGCCAAGGCCAGCGAAGCCGAGAACATGAGAGTGATGACGATTGCTGCCGCCATTTTCGTTTTCATCAAATTTGGCCTCCCGTTGCGCTGAGATGGTTTGGTCTTTCGCAAGGGACTTTTGCAGCCGCCATGCCAAAGAAACGGAACCGAAAAAAAAGGAGATATCGAGTTGAATTTAAATGCTTTTTAATTTGAGAGGCTCCCCACGAATGAGCGGGCAGACTTATTTCGGCGGCAACATATGTCGAGCGGAGATGGCGGCCCGATCAAAAAATAGCTGATTCAGAAAGGTTATGACTTTAGGAAGGCTTCTGTTCGGCTCGACACTTTTGTCGACTCAGCTCCGGTGACGCTTGCCGCTCCGCAGGCCAAAGCATGGTTTTCGACCGGCCTTGGGTTCGAAAAGAGTCAATGGGGGCTTGTCGAGAGCCCTTGGAAAGGGATTGCTTGATTGCAGATTGAAAACCGGGTACTTGTTTTGCATAGACAATATTATTTCCATAACGAGAGACAAAAAACATCTGTGACCAGTCAGAAAGGCGATGGGAAGGGATTACTATGAAAATGCGTGTGTTTTTGGCGGCGCTTCTTCTACTGGTTTTGCCCTCAGTAGTTCTCAGCCAGGGGCCGGGCAGAGGCCCTCGGTGGGGAGCGGGCGCGGAAGGCAGGGGGTGTTCCCCCATCGAAACGCTCGATCTTTCCGAAGCGCAAAGGCAAGCCATTCAACAAGTCGATGCGAACTACAGGGACCGGATTTTGCGCCGATGGGAAGACCTGACGGTGAAGCGTCATGAGCTTCAAGCGGCCCTCCGGGACCCCGGGGCTGCCGAAACGGTCATTCGCGCCAAGTCCGTTGAGTTGACCGAGCTTCAAAACGATATCCATCAAAAAATGCTTGAGTATCAACTGGAGACCAGAAAAATCCTCCTGCCGGATCAAATTCGACGCTGGTGCACCTGGGTGGGAAGCCCGTTTTTCAGTAAGTAGTGAAGAGAAAATCATGGGATTTTTTAAGGAAAAGGCAGACACGCACATCCACGGCGCGCCGCGGTCCAAGCCGTTTCTGCAGCCGCTGGCGATCGCCATCGTGGCTCTTGTCGTCGCGGCATTGTTTTTCGCTATGGCCATGTTCGATGTGCGCCGTGTGGAAAGCACGCTCCTCAACGTGCTCGAGACTAATGGTCTGGCCATTATTCGTGGGATTGAGCAAGTGGCCGAGCTGAAACTGAGCCGGTTCTTGGGTATCGCCGAAAATCGCCGCGAAGCCCGGTTGGACCCGAACGCCCTGGATGATGTCTTCGCCGCGCAGGAAACCCTGTCTGCGGAGCTGATTGGTCTGGCCGCCGATCTCGACGGCAAAGATGCCGTCGAGGGACCATTGACCCCTGAACAGCTTCAGGCCATAGCGGCATCAGAAAACCTGCTATCGATCGCCATCGTTGATGCGAACGGCGAGCTCGCTCGAGAAAGCGGCCCTCTGCCGAGCAACATCCGGTCGAAGATCGGGTCGTTATTGAAACCGGGCGAGGAGATCGCAATCAACCTTTTCTCCTACGAGGCGCCCTACACGGGTTACGTCGGCGTCAGGAGGAAAACGGGCGCGGGCGCCATCTTCATCTTTCTCGACCGCGATGGAATCCGGCAGTGGGGGATCAGGATCGCTGTCCAGCAGGCTGTCGAGGAAGCCGGAGGGAGACAGAGCATCGAATTCTTGATCCTGACAGACAGCAAAGGCCGGATCATCGCCCAACTCGGCGAGCCGCCGCCCTCTCAGGGGGACGCACCCGAAGGTTCCGCTACGGGCGGCACGCGTCTCCGGCGGTTCAACCTGGGGGCTGTCAACATTCTCGAAGTGGCCGAGCCCATGCGGCTGCGCGATGCCGTCGTTGGTTTGGCCCGGGTGGGGCTTGATACCAGCGGCGTGGATGAGCTTCTCAGCGAGAATCGGCGCCATATTTTTCTGTCCATGGGGTTGATGATCGGCATGGGCCTCCTGGCCATGTGGTTTCTCTATGGAAATCAGAATCGTCATCTTCGCCGGATACAGAATCTCAGCAACAGGTTGCATCAAACCGAACGGTTATCCTCCATGGGCCAACTGGCCGCCGGAGTGGCCCATGAAATTCGCAACCCGTTGAACGCCGTCAGTCTGGCGGTCCAGAGGATCCAGCGGGAATACGCGCCGCAGCAGGCTGAAAACCGCGAGGAATTTCAAGATCTCATCCGGACGGTCAGGCAGGAAATCCGGCGTCTCGACGTGACTATCGAGGATTTTCTGAGCCTGTCGCGCGGGGGCCGCCTGGCGTTGCGTCCCGTGGCCATCGTCGAGCTGCTGAAAAGCATCCTGCTGCTGGTCCGGGCCGAGGCCGATTCGAAAGGGATCCGGATCGAGACATCATGGGAGGATCCCGGCGCTACTGCCGTCATGGATGAGAACCGGATGCGGCAGGCGCTGCTCAACCTGATCAAGAACGCTTTCGAATCGATCACCGGCCCGGGAACTCTAACCGTTTCCGTCAAAGGCCGCTCGCAAAACCGGGTGGGGATCGAGATTGCGGACACCGGCGCCGGGATTTCTCCCGGCGATCTGGAGGTGATTTTCAGCCCCGACTACACTACCAAGGAAAAGGGGTTGGGCCTGGGGTTGTCCATCGCACTTCAGATCATCCGCGCCCATGACGGAGAACTGCAGGTGCACAGTGAACCCGGCCGGGGCACGACCTTCGAGATCCTTCTGCAGCGGCGGACAGATGGTGCATGAAGCAAGCGAGGTTGGAGTCTTATGACGAAGTTGGATATTTTAATCGCCGAAGACGAGCGCGCCCAGAGAGAAATGCTCAGCGGGTTTCTGGTCAAAGAAGGGCATCATGTGATCGTGGCCGGCAACGGCGAGGAAGCGTTGGCGCGGGCGAAGGCGCATACGCTGGATTTGGCCATTGTGGATTACAAAATGCCGGGTCTGACGGGCCTTGAGGTGCTGAAGCAATCCAAACTTATCAACCCCCGCCTGGATGTCGTCATTCTGACCGCGTTCGGCACCATCGATACCGCCGTCGAGGCCATGAAAGCGGGGGCCGCGGATTACCTCACCAAGCCGGTTGATCTGGATGAGCTACTGTGTGTGATCGATCGCATCGCGGAGCGCCGCACGCTCCAAAGAGAAAACGAGATCCTCCGCCAGCAACTCGGCGAAAAAGGAACATCGCAGGAGCACATCATCCACGGCAGCCGGCAAATGGCCGAATTGATCAATCTGGCCGGCAGGGTCGCCGCCAGCAACGCGACGGTGTTGATCGAGGGCGAAAGCGGGACGGGCAAGGAGCTCTTTGCGCGCTTGATCCACCGGCTGAGTCCGCGTTCCGCAAAGCCCTTGATTGTCGTCAATTGCGCCGCCCTGTCTGAATCCCTGATCGAAAGCGAACTCTTCGGCCATGAACGCGGTGCGTTCACCGGGGCGACCCAGAGGCGGGTGGGGCGCTTTGAACAATCCGACGGCGGGACACTTTTCCTGGACGAAATCGGAGAGATTTCTCCCGCGGTTCAGGTGAAACTGCTGCGCCTTCTGCAGGAAGGGGAATTTCAACGGGTCGGGGGTAATCAAACGCTCAAGGCCGACGTGCGGGTTATCAGCGCCACGAACCAGGACCTGGGATCGAAAGTCAAAAACGGCGCTTTCCGGGAGGATCTCTACTACCGCCTGAACGTCGTTCCCATAAAGATCCCGCCGCTCCGGGACCGCCGGGAGGATATCCCCCGTCTCGTCGAGCATTTTGTGGCGCGCTTTTCGAAAGAAAACCGGAAACCCATCGAAGGAGTGAGCCGGGAGGCCACGGACCAGCTCGTGAAATACGACTACCCGGGCAACATCCGTGAGCTTGAGAATATCGTGGAGCGGGCGGTCGTGATATCCAGAGGGCCCACGCTTACCGTCGGCGACCTGCCGTTCGGAGGGCGCAAACCGGATGAAGATAATGAGGAAACTGAGGGCGGCGGAGGCGCGCTGCGGGAAGCGCTCGAAACGCTCGAACGCCGAATGGTGCAGAAAGCCATAGAGGAGGCCGGCGGCAATCAGAGCCGCGCTGCCGAAAGCCTGGGGCTCAGCGAACGGATGCTCCGCTACAAGCTGAAAAAGTACAGGCTCAAATCGCTGTAATCGTCTGACCGAAACGCCAGGATTTCCCGCATGCGGAGTGCCGGCCGACGATGTCCTCCGGCGCGTACCGATGGCTCACCTGACGCCGGAGTTCCTCCACCTCCAAGAGGTCTTGAAACGTCTCGACGGCGCCGATGATCAGGCCTTCCTCATCCTTGAGCGGTGCCGCGTTCATGCTGACGGCGATGCGTGCTCCCGATTTTTTGATGATGAATGCCCGAAGGTTCATGTGCGGCTGCCCGCTCAGCAGAGCGGTTTCCAACGGGCAATCCTCTTTTAAGGACCGCTTTGGATTAGGCCGGTCCGTTGCCATCCGCTTTTCCTTCCACGCTGTAGGCGAACATGGGGATATAGATCAGGGTGAGGATGGTGCCGATGATCAGTCCGCCGATGGCTACATCCGCCAGCGGCGACAACCGCTCCAGCCCCACGGCCCACTCGAAGGCGATCGGGAGCATGCCGGCGATCGTGCCGAAAGCGGTCATGAATACCGGCCGGAAGCGCACCCGCACGCTTCCCAGGGCCGCCTCGAAAGGCGCAACGCCCTTTCTGCGCAGCTCCCCGTAAAAGTCGATCAACAAAACGGAGTTCTTGATGATAATGCCGAACAGCAGCATGATTCCCATGAGGCTCGGCATGCAGCTCGGCTTGTTGAAGACCAGCATACCCCAGGCGGCGCCGATCATGGCCAGGGGCAGCACCAAGATCATGATGATGGACAGCCGCACCGACTGATAGATGGCGATCAAGGCCACGAGCAGCAGGACTACGCCGATAGCGGTGGCCGTAATCATCCGGCCGAAGCTATCCTGCAGTTGCAGGATGTCGCCCTCCTGGCGGATCTCTACACCCGCGATCCCGGCCTGGTTCAGGGTCTTGACCGTATCTTCCGTCAGGATGGAGACCGGGCGGCGGACGCGGTAGCCGGAAACATCGAGGGAATAAAGCAACTGGTTTCTTTCCACCTTGTTGGCGGTGAGGTCATGCCGGATGGCGGCCAGGGCCTCCAGGGGCACCGGCCCCTGCGGCGTCTGGATGGGAATGAGCCGCAGCTCTTCCAAATTTCCGTCGAAGGGGCGGTTGAAGTACAGGCGCACGAACTGCGTTTGCATGGAGACGAGATTGCCGCTCAAGGCGACCGGAATGCCGGTCATGGGCAGTTGCGCGGCGATCTGGACCGGAGTGATGCCGTAGGCCAGGGCGCGGTTGGTGTCGATTTCCAGGCGCGCTTCGGTGAAATCGTTGTCCCAGCTCGTGTTCACAGAGGTCAGGCCCTTGACCGTTCCCAGGGCATCCACCGCTTTTTTCGCTGCCGCTGGCAGGAGGTGGTAATCCTCGGCCAGGAGCCGGACGTTAATCGGCGCCTTGATGCTGGAAAGCGGCGTCGCCCCGAAATCATATACATCGACGGCTTTGACGTTTTTAAGTTCCATTAATTTCGCGCGAATTTCATCTTCGATTTGCCAGACGGTCTCCCGGCGCTCGAAGCGATTGACGCAGTTGATGGTCATCATCGCCTCGGTCGGCAGCGACCCGGAGCCCAGGGAAAGCACGCCTGGCTCGGAGCCGAAGGTCACCGAGCTCATCACCACTTCGGGCCGTTGATGGAGCCAGGTCAGGAATGGAGCGATGCGCTGTTCGGTTGCGTCCACGGTCTCGTTGGCGCTGAACTTGACATGCGCCTTGATGATGCCAGTATCCATGGGCGGCATGAGGTCGCGGCCGATGACCGGCATGACCTCCCCGATGCTGACGGCCAGCAGGCCGATCACCCCGGCGGTCATGAGCACGCGGCGCAGGACCGACCGGCCGCCCGCGGAAAAGCGCAGAATGGCGATGTAGGGCCCCACCAGGCGGCCGAACGAATTCTCGTAGGCTTTTTCGAGCAGGCGCTCAAAGCCGGTTTTGCCGCTGCCCTTGCGGTAAAGCCAGAAACAGATGTTCGGGATGAGCGTGATGGACAAGAAATAGGAGACCAGGAGCGCGATGATCAGGGTTGAAATCAAGGGCCGATAAATTTGCTGGGGAAAATCGCCGGTGAAAAGAAAAGGGAACATGATGGCGATCGTGGCCACCGTGCCGGCAAACACCGGCCCGATGACCTCGCGGGTGCCCTCGACGATCGCCGTGCTCAGGTCCTCTTTCAGTTCCGTGAGGTGCCGTTCGATGTTTTCCAGCACTACCACGGCATCGTCCACCAGCATCCCCAGAGCCAGAATGATGGCAGTGTAGATGACGATGTTCAGCTCGCCCCCCATCACCCAGATCACGGCGATGGTTGCGAAAAAGACCATCGGAATCGAAGCGAGCGCCGCCCCCACGGCCCGCAGGTTCCCCAAAAAAAGCAGGATCACCAGCAGGGTGAAGAGGATGGCGTCGCGTAGCGCCTCGAGCATGTTGGTGTTGGCGGTCTCAATCAGGATCCGCTGGGTGTCGGCCAGTTGAAAGTGGAGGTTGGGGTATCGTCTTTTGAGCTTTTCGATCTCCGCCCGACCCTCCGTGCTGGTGTCCAGCACGGAGCCGCCGGGGGCGCGTTGGATGGCCACGGCAATGGCCGGCCGGCCATTGCCCAGATACCCGGAGAACCGCTTCTGGTGCTCCCATTGAATGTCGGCGATATCGCCGAGCCGAACATTGGAGGCGAGGGGCAACTGCCGCAGGTCTTCAACCCGGTTGCGTTCCCCGTAGAAGGTCATGGTGTAGAACGCGTCTTGGCTCTTGCTGAAGCCGATCGGCACGTCGCGGTCCAGGGCACTGATGGTGGCGGCTATCTTGTCCGGGTCGATGCCGTGGGCTTTGGCGGAAAAGGGATCGACGTTGATGCTGATGGCGCTCTGGAAGCCACCGAAAACTTCGACGTTGCCGATGGCCCGGTTTCTCAGCAGGGCCGGCTTGATGTCGCTCTCCACGATCTTGCGCACATCGTCCAGGGAAAGGGTGTCGTTGGCCGGGGACAGCGCAAAGACATCCGCCGGCAGCACAAAAGCCCCGGAGGTGTAGATGGAGGGGTTGACCCCGGCGGGCAGATTGCCGCGCACCTTGTTGACGGCGTTGTTCACGTCCACCGCAGCCGCGTCCAGTCCCTTTTTGTACTCGAATTCGGCGGTGACGATAGACATGCCGGCAATGTTGGTCGAGCTGACCTGGCGGATGAGCGCCAGCGTCGAAATCTCCTGTTCGAGCGGCTTTGAGACGCTGGCGGCTACCACGTTGGGGGTGGCGCCGGGGGCCTGGCTGATCACGATGACCGTGGGCCGGTCGCTGTCCGGAAAAAGGTTTTTGGGCATGATAACCAGACCGTAGATCCCCATGAGCAAAAAACCGGCGATCAAGCTGTACAGCAGGTAGGGCCGCTTGTGAAAGAAATCAAACATGACGAGTTCCTCAATGCCTATGCCTTATGAACGCCCATTTCCCCGTGCACCGGTTTCAAGGGGGTGCGGCATGACGGGCGCGCCGGTCGTTGCCCGTAGAAGGATATCGGGCTTGGCGAGGATGATCCGGCGGCCGGCGATGTTTTCGATGAGCGTCACCCCTTCGGAACCTCGGAATTTGATGTGAACCGGGGTTTGTTGCGCCCGGTCTTCGGACATGACGAGAATGAACGTTCGCCCGCCGATCGACAGCAACCCATCGATGGGAACCAACACATCCTGCCCTGAGAACACTACCACCTGGACATTGGTGAACTGGCCTTCCACCACGCCGGCGCCGTCGGGAAGCTGCGCGACATACTGAACCAGGCCGGAGGCGGTCGCCCGGTTCTTCGGGGCGAGCGGGAGCTTCTTGTCCTGAAAAAGGATTTCCCTGGCCTGCACGTTGCCCGGCAGGGAGAGACTCAGGTAGAGACCGGTGCCGGCGGCAATGCCGAACAGCGGTTTTCCGGGTGTGGCCAAGTCGCCGGCTTTGGCCTGCCGTTCGCTCACCGTGCCGTCAATCGGCGCGGTGATGAGGGAGTAGCCGATCAGCGCCTCGACCTCTTCGATGTTCTTGACTAGCGTTTCCTGGCTTTTCTCAAGGGCGGCCAGGCCGTTTTCCGCTGCGGCCAACTGGGCTTCGATCTGGGCGATGCCGGCCTCTTCTTGACGGAACTGCTCGATGGAGGCGCCTTTGATTTGCAGAAGCTCCTGCGTGCGGCCATGGGCGTCGCGCGCGGCAGACAGGGCGGCCTGGGCCGCTTTGCGTTCCTCCCGCTTGGCCGCCATCTGGTAATCCAGCCCCTGGCGCTGCGATTTCAACCCTTGCTTTTTTGCGGTGAGGTCGCGGACGTCGATCAGTGCCAGCCGTTCGCCTTTTTTCACCGCGTCGCCTTCCTGCTTAAAGACCTGCAGGATTTGGCCGGTGACCTTGGTGGAAAGCGTGGTGGAAAGTTCGGAAACAACGACGCCCATGGCCGGCAGCGTCAGCAAGACCGGCGTCGTCGCCATAACCATCGTGTCCACCACCACCGGCAGGACGGGTGCGGGTTTGGCATCGGCCAGCAGGGCCTTGCGCTGCATGAGTAGCGCAACGCCTCCCAGCGCCAGTGTGGCAATCAGAACCCCCAAGACAATTTTTTTCATCATTGGACAACTCCTCTGAGATCGACTCCGTAAAGCACCGCCTGCCTGGCCACGATCTGCCAGCGGTCATCGACGGCCTTGTTCAGTGTAGCCTGGGAAGCGAGCACCTGGCTTTCGTAGCGCAGATACTCTTCGCT
>Ga0315286_10005184_pt1 | contig 12569 bp, 9 predicted proteins | sample YL17G10_0_MG_FD_205038 | JGI IMG/M metagenome (GOLD analysis project Ga0315286, IMG submission 205038) | Sediment microbial communities from Yellowstone Lake, YNP, Wyoming, USA - YL17G10_0 | ecosystem: Environmental > Aquatic > Freshwater > Lake > Sediment | place: USA: Wyoming | collected... | reverse complement strand
GGCCGATCCTTTCCATCACAAATTCCTGGCCCGGACTGATTCCCAATAGGCCGACCTCCACCTCGTCTCCGAAAAGGGTTTTCTGTTTGGTGGCCTGCGGGGTAATGATCAGCTCTTCCCGCTTTCCATCTCGCTCCAACGTGATGCGGAGTGGCTTGCCCGGAGAGTTGTGAATCCGAATGGCCAGATCGTTCCAGCGTTCCGTTTTCTCCCCATCCGCGGCCACAATTCGATCCCCGGGCTTGATTCCTGCCTTGGCTGCGGGAAATCCTTCTTTTACCTCGCCAATCTTGGTCGTAAGGGCCGGGATACCGATTACGAAGCAGACCCAGAATAGCAGGACTGCCAAGAGGAAATTGAAGGCAGGACCCCCGAAGACGATGAGGGACCTGAGCCAAACGGGCTTATGGGAAAAGGACTTCTGAGGATCGGGCGCTACCTCCTGGGGGTCTTCCCCCACCATTTTTACATATCCCCCCAGCGGGATCGCCGAAACGAGATACTCCGTTTCTTTCCTGCGAAACCCAAAGAGCTTGGGACCGAATCCGAGGGAGAATTTCAGAACGCCCACCCCCGATCTCTTTGCGAACAGGAAGTGTCCGGTTTCGTGGGCAAAGATCAGGACACCTAAAACCAGGATAGCGGCAAGGATGCTCATAGGTCCTCATACTCCACGTCCATTTGCTGGCGGACCTTTCGGTCAGCCTCCAATATATCCTCAAGATCTTTAACCGGGCGGGGTGTGTGGGAGTCTAAAGCCCGGCGGATGAGAAGGGGGATTGCGGTATAGGGTATCTTCCTTTTCAGGAACAGGCTTACTGCCTTTTCATTCGCCGCATTGAGCACCGTGGGCATGGAACCCCCCACGCGTGCTGCTTCACAGGCATAAGAGAAGCAAGGAAACCGGTCCTCATCCAACTCCTCAAAGGTGAGAGGGGATAGCTTGGAGAAGTCGAGGGTCCCTCTTTGGCTGGGGAGCCGATGGGGATACGACAGCGCGTAAAGGATAGGAACTTGCATGTCGGTGATGGCCAGTTGGGCGAGAACCGAGCCATCGACAAACTCCACCATGGAGTGAATGGCGCACTGGGGGTGGACGAGAACATCGATCTGGTCGATAGAAAGGTCAAAGAGCCATTTGGCTTCGATCACCTCCAGGCCTTTGTTCATCAGGGTCGAGGAATCGATGGTTATCTTCCTTCCCATGCTCCAGGAGGGATGGTTCAAGGCTCGCTCCGGGGTGATCTCCGAGAATTGCTCCTGCGGTAAATTCCGGAAGGGCCCGCCCGAGGCAGTAAGGATGACGCGGCGGAGGTCCTGCCTGCGCCTGCCCTCCAGACACTGGAAGATAGCGGAGTGCTCACTATCGATGGGAAGTATCTGAACCCCCCTCCGAGCCGCCTCCCCCATGATTAACTCCCCGGCCATCACCATGGCCTCTTTGTTGGCCAGGGCGATGTCTTTTCCGGCCCCTATTGCCTCCAAGGTGGGAAGGAGACCCGCTGCTCCTACGACCGCCGAAAGGATCAGATTCGATTCCGGATGGGTGGCCACCGCCAACAGCCCCTGGCTTCCCCACTCGACCTGCAAGGGGATCGGGTGATCCTTGAGGCGAAAGGCCAGCCGGTCCGCAGCATCCTTCGTTTCGAGAGAGACCAGTCGGGGTGAAAATCTACGGACCTGCTCCTCCATCAGGGCAAGATTCGACCCGGCAGCCAGAGCGACCACCTCGAACTGGTCCGGGTAGAGAGATACCACCTCCAGGGTCTGCTGACCAATGGATCCGGTGGAGCCCAAGAGGGAAAGCTTCTTCATTGGATTCTCCCGTTCCCCAGCGCTCCCGCGGATATGGCCTCTCCGCATCGGCGAAGTTTGTCGAGGAAAGAAAGCCTGCTACCCAATCGTGATAAAACAGGGAAGGGACATTTTAAGTTCGAAATCCCACGCCCGCAATAGCCAATTTGCATGAAATTAAAAAAAAGGATGGGTGGGTGGTTTCAGGCAGGCTTAGGAGGAACCAGTCAATTCCCCGGAGGCTCCTTTTTTCAGGTGCCGCATAGATCAAGGATTTCCTCTGAGATCAAAACTGATAAACCAACTCTCCTGGCTTCACTAAACGCAATTCCTCTCTGGCAGCCTTTTCGATCTTCCCGTAATCCTCCTGCCAGGAGGTAACTTCCTGCTTGAGGGCCGCGTTCTTTGCCTTTGACTCTTGAATCTGGAGGCGCAAATGCTGTTCGGTGCGATAAAGCCGGTAAAGACTGATAAGGCCTCGGTGACTGAAGAAGGAGAGGAGAAAGAGCAGGAGGAGAAAGCTCGCTACTGCCCAAACATATCGATTCCTGCCCTCTTGTCTTTTCTCTTTGGAAGTCACTCGCTGCCCCTGATCTCTCTATTGCGCCACCATGCGGTGGGAAAAAACCTCCAACCCGCGGAACTTGGCCACCTCTCCCAATTCTTCTTCGATCCGCAATAGCTGGTTATATTTGGCGATGCGGTCGGTACGGGAGGCGGATCCGGTCTTGATCTGACCCGCATTTGTGGCTACGGCCACATCAGCAATGGTGGAATCTTCCGTTTCCCCGGAACGATGCGATACAACCGTGCCATAGCCGGCCCTCTTCGCCAACTCGATCGTCTCCAGGGTTTCGGTCAGGGTCCCGATCTGATTTAGCTTAATGAGGATGGAGTTGGCTATTCCCCGCTCGATGCCTTTTCTCAAGATCTTGGGGTTGGTAACGAAGATATCGTCACCCACCAGTTGGATTCTGTTTCCCAGCCTCTGCGTCAAGAGTCTCCAACCCTCCCAGTCGTCCTCCGCCATCCCGTCCTCGATAGAAACGATGGGAAATTTATTGACCAAACCCTCATAAAAATCGACCATTTCCTCAGGGCTTTTTACCTGCTGCGCTTCCGCCTTCAAGAAATATTGTCCCCCCTCGTAAAGCTCACTGGCGGCGGCATCCAGGGCCAGGAAGATTTCCTCTTCGGGGCGATAGGTGGTCTTCTGAATGGCCTCCATGATCACTTCCAAGGCCTGCATATTGGAGGCCAGGTTGGGCGCGAACCCCCCCTCATCTCCCACCCCGGTGAAAAAGTTTTTTCCCTTTAGGACGGCTTTGAGGGCATGAAAAACCTCGGCCCCCATGCGCAGAGCCTCGGTAAAGGACTTGGCGCCGAGGGGAACGATCATGAATTCCTGCAGGTCCACATTATTGTCCGCGTGGGCCCCGCCGTTGAGGATGTTCATCATGGGAACGGGTAGCTCCCTTGCGTTCACCCCGCCGATATACTGGTAGAGGGGAAGGCATGCTTCCTCTGCGGCGGCCTTGGCGACAGCCAGGGAGACCCCCAGAATGGCATTGGCGCCTAACTTCTCTTTGTTTTCGGTGCCATCCAGGTCGCACATGGTACGATCGATCAGGGCTTGCTCGCTCGCCTCGTATCCCCGGATCTTGGGGGCAATGATCTCATTGACATTTTCCACTGCTTTTGTGACGCCCTTTCCCAGGTACCGATTCTTATCCCCGTCTCTCAATTCCAGGGCTTCGCGACGGCCCGTGGAAGCTCCGGAGGGCACCGCTGCCCTGCCCATGGCCCCGCTCTCCAGATAAGCGTCCACTTCCACCGTAGGGTTTCCCCGGGAATCTAATATCTCCCGAGCTGATACATCAAGGATTTCACTCATCGTCCTACCTCCAGATCAGGAATAAATGAAGTGCTTCGCGGCCGCGACCAGGTGATTCAGTTGAGAATCATCTCTTGCCTCCACATAGAGGCGAACGACCGGTTCCGTCCCCGAAACTCGAAAAAGTACCCAGCTGCCATCATCGAGCAAGAGCTTCATTCCATCGAGCTCCTTGGCATCGACCACCTTCTGCTCTCCGAAGACAGGAGGCGGCCAGCGGAGCTTATCCAGGAATCGCTCCAGAATTTGCTGTTCCAGATGCAGGTTTACCCTTCGCGTGAGTATACACGCCCCCACCTCTGAGAATAGATCCTGCAGCAGATAGCGTAATCGAGCCTTGTTCGCGCGGGCGACCATCTCGGCCACTAGAAGACAGGCGAGGATACCGTCTTTTTCCGGTACATGTCCTTTGATAGAGAGTCCCGCGCTTTCCTCTCCGCCCAGGATGAGGAGGTCTTGCGCGATGAGATCCCCGATATACTTGAAGCCCACCGGGGTTTCGATGACAGGAACTCCGTATTTCTCGGCGACGAGATCGATGAGATGCGTCGTGGCCACGGATCGGGCCACCGCCCCTTTCCATTTGCGGGTTACAACGAGATGCTTGAGCAGGAGCGCCAGGATATAATTGGGCGCGATGAAGGTCCCGTCGGCATCCACGATCCCGAAGCGATCCGCGTCTCCGTCGGTGGCCAAGCCAAGATGGGACCCCGTTTCCATCACGTTGAAGATCATCTCTTTCAGGTTCCCTTCCGAGGGCTCAGGAGCTGCATTGCCAAAATAAGGGTCCCTCCAGTCGTGAAGGGTTTGAACCCGGCATCCTGCTTTGCTGAGCGTCTCTCCCAAATAGCCCCGGGAGGTTCCGTAGAGGCAATCGACCACTACTTTCAATCCGGAGGACCGAATGACTTCAAAATCCACAATCTCCTCCAGCCTCTTCAGATAAGGTTCTTTGAGATCCACTTTCTCCAGCATTCCCTTTTTTTCCGCCTCTTGTATCTTCATCTCTTTCAGGTCTTTCAGGCCTGAAGATGCGAGAAGCTCCTCGGCGCGAAGCTCGATCCGGAATGTAATCTCAGGAAGTGCTGGCCCGCCATTGTCGGAGGAAAATTTCAGGCCGTTATATTCCGGGGGGTTGTGGCTGGCCGTAATATTGACTCCCCCTCCAGCTCCCCTCCGGATGATTCCATAGGAGATGGCGGGGGTGGGAGTTTCCCCGGTGCACAAGAGGGTATGGATGCCATTCGCGGTGAGAATTTTGGCCACCTGATGGGCGAAGGCCTCCGAAAGAAATCGAGTGTCATAGCCTACTACAACTCCCTTGGTCCCCAGTCCTTCAGAGGAGAGGTATTCCCCGATTGCCTGCGCTACGACTCGTACATTGGTGAAGGTGAAAGTATCTGCAATCACCCCCCGCCATCCAGAAGTGCCGAATTTGATCTGTTGCATGAGGGGCTCCTCTCGGGAATCTTGTCTGCTACTACAGCCAGCCTTTAATCTTTTCCCGGAACTGCTGTATCAAAGCCTCTGCGCGCGCCTCTGTCTCTGCCTCGGCCGCGAGATTGAAGAAGGGTTTGTCCTGATCGGGGAAAAGGAGCACCCACTCTTTTCCAAAATAGATCTTGATGCCGTCTATCAATTCCACATTTTCCCCCTGAGTCGCTTCGATGAGGTTGCGCATCACGGTCCCCTTCGATTCCCAGGGGCAAGGCATTTGATCTCGCAGAAGGAAGCGTTCCGGGACGGAGCGCATGAGTTGGTAAAGGTGTACGCCCTGAGAGGCCATCATCTCCAGCACCTTGAGGGTCGCCACCATTCCGTCGAAGGCCGGTTGGAATTGGGGGAAGATAAAACCTCCCAAGGCGTCCCCCACGAAAGCGACCCCTTCCCGCGATGCGGCCTCGGTGAGGGATCGAGGAGCGATTTTGGTGCGAATCACCTGAAATCCATAATGTGCGGCCAGATCCTCGATTACGCTGGAGGCGATGACCGGAACTCCTATAACGGCTGGGGGATGCGTGCGGAGAACCAGTAAGGTGACTAGGGCCAGCGCCAGATCATCGGAGAGGACATCGCCCTTCTCATCCACCAGGAAGATCTTCTCCGCTCCCGTATCCATCATGATTCCCAGGTCGGCATTGAGAGTCCGCACAATTTCAGCCAGCCACCGAAGAGAACGGTGAAACTCTTCTGCCGTCTTGGTGATCTTAGTCTCGTCCATATAGGCATTGAGGGCAATTACCTCGCAGCCTATGTCCCCCAACAGGGAAGGGAAAATCGTGGACGAGGACCCGAAGGAATAATCGATGACAATCTTGAACTGGGCATCGCGAATCACCTTCGAGTTGATGAACCGTTTCACCCCCTCTTGGTAATACTCGATGCCGTGCTCCAAAATGGCGAGCCTCCCCGTTCCTTCTATCTTTGCCCGCCGAAAATCCTCACGGAAGAAGAGCCGTTCAATCGTCTTCTCCTTGGCCGAGGAGATATCCATCCCTCGTTCGTCGAAGAACTTGATATCTATGAGCTCCGGATCGTAGGGCGATTTACGGACGTGCACACCGCTTACGGCCCCCTGAGCATCCATTTGAAAGCGAACTACAGGAATCGGGATGACCCGGAGGTCATGCACATTCACCCCTGCCGAGAGCAAACCGGCGATAATGGCCCGATTGGTCATCCGGGAGGTCTTGTGGGCATCCCGACTGGTCCGAACGATGGTGTTCTCCCGCAGCGAAGCGCCAAAAGAGGCCCCCAATTTGGCGGCGAATTCCGGGGTAACCTCTATATTGGCCAGGCCCGTCACCCCATGCCCCCCGAAGATAGATTTGGTCCATTTCTCGCCCCAGATCAGAGAGGTGGCCAATGTCGCCCCGTCCTCTACCACTTTGTAAGGCCAGACCTTGACATTGGCCTTCAGGACAGATCCTTCTCCGATTTTGCAGTGGTCCGAAACCACCGCACCCTCAAAGAGAGAAGCGAAGGCCTTGATTTCACTCCCATTGCCAATCACGTTTTCCCGCAGAGAGGCGCCCTTGCCGATGTAAACCCCGTTCCAGACGATGGAATCGGAAATGGAAGCCCCCGGCTCGATAATGCAATTATCTCCGATGACCGAGTTGACAATGGTCGCCTCCGCACCCACTTGAGAATTCTTTCCGATCAAGACGGACCCTTCTAAGACCGCGGTAAAATCGGCCTTGCAATCCTGGTCCAACCAGATCTGCCGATCGGGCCCCTCCAGCTTCTTCCCCGGCATCTTGACCTTGACAGCTCCGGAAAGGATGTCACGGTGGGCGATTCGGTATTCAAAGAGGTCGCCGACATCCCGCCAATAGCCGGAGGCCACGTAACCATAGAGCGGGACTCCGGTCGCCAAGAGATGGGGGAAGAGATGTTGACTGAAGTCACATTCCTTTTTGGGGGGAATATGCGTCAGGATCTCGGGTTCCAGGATATAGATCCCGGTGTTGATCGTATCGGAGAAGACCTCGCTCCAGCTCGGCTTTTCCAGGAATCTTTGGATACGACCCTCCCGGTCGGTAATCACCACACCGTATCGGAGGGGGTCCGGGACCCGGGTGAGAAGAATTGTGGCCAGTGACTCTTGCGCACGGTGAAAGGCGATCGCCTCCTTGAGGTTGAAGTCACAGAGCACGTCGCCACTGATGATCAGAAAGGTGGAATCCAAAAGATCCTTTGCCAATCTCACCGATCCGGCCGTGCCCAGATCCTCCTCGGCCGAAATGTAGGAGAACTTGACCCCAAAATCCTCGCCGCCCTGAAAATATTCCTCGATCGCCTCCGGGTGAAAATAGAGCAAACAGATTAGGTCTGTCATCCCATGGGCCTTCAGCAACTCCGCGATGTGTTCCATCATCGGCCTATTGGCCATGGGGATCATGGGCTTGGGGATGTTATTGGTAAGGGGCCGGAGACGGGTACCAAATCCTCCAGCCATAATCAAGGCTTTCACGGGCCACGCCTTTCCTATCCAACAGTACTATCGGCTAATATAAGGGCTCCAGGGCTTTAACGTCAAGATTTTTTTGGGTTGAGATGATGTGGGGCCTAATCCGTTGACAGCGACCCGGAAGAGTAGGGGAGAATCTTCAAAGGGTAATAATAGATTAGAATATGCAAAAATATAAGAAAAGACGGCAAACCTGGACGCCAATCCTCTTCAGTTTGGTAGATGGGGTCAAAAATGCCAAAATCTCGGCATTGAAATTCGGCGAAGTTACGCTATGCTGATTAGCACTCATCTGAGTTGAGTGCTAACAATCGCTTTTAAATAGTTGTCGTCTTTGATTTTCTCGAACGACCAGGCTAAGGAGGTGAACCACCAGAAGCGTAGACTTATCTCACTTATGAGATGGGTTCGACTCAGATAACGAAACATCCATGTTGGATACCATCATCATGTCATGTAAGGAAAGGAAAGGAGCGTTTGATGAAAATTCGACCCTTACAGGATCGCATCTTGGTAAAGCGGTTAGAAGAGAAAGAGGTCAAAAAGGGCGCGATCATCATTCCGGATACTGCAAAGGAGAAGCCGCAGGAGGGAGAGGTGGTTGCCGTCGGCCCTGGTAAGATCGGGGAGGATGGGAAAAGGCAGGCCATGGAGGTCAAGAAGGGAGACAAGATCCTCTTCGGCAAATATTCGGGCGTCGAATACGAGGAATATCTGATTATGCGAGAAGATGACGTCCTGGGGATTATCGAAAAATAAGGATTCGTTTTGGACAAGGAGGAGGTAAGGTATGGCAAAGCAACTGGTTTTCGATGAAGAAGCAAGGCGTGCCATTGGCCGCGGAGTGGATAAGCTGGCCAAAGCGGTCAGTGTGACCTTGGGACCGAAGGGTAGGAACGTCGTACTCGATAAGAAGTTCGGGGCACCCACCATCACCAAGGATGGGGTGACCGTTGCGAAAGATATCGAGCTTGAGGATTCCGCTGAGAATATGGGCGCCCAGATGGTGAAGGAGGTGGCCAGCAAGACCTCGGATGTGGCAGGGGACGGGACGACGACTGCCACTGTACTGGCCCATTCCATCTACCGGGAGGGATCCAAGAACGTGACTGCAGGGGCAAATCCCATGGCCCTCAAGCGGGGGATCGACCAGGCGGTCAATGCGGTGGTGGCCGAGCTCAAGAAGCTGAGCACCCCCATCAAGGCGCGGAAAGAGATCTCCCAGGTGGCCTCCATCTCCGCCAATAACGACAAGGCGATCGGAGAGCTGATCGCCGATGCGATGGAGAAGGTGGGCAAGGATGGGGTCATCACCGTGGAAGAAGCCAAGAGCATGGAGACGGTCTGCGAGACGGTCGAAGGTATGCAGTTCGATCGCGGTTATCTGTCCCCTTATTTTGTTACGGATCCGGAGCGGATGGAGGTAAACCTCGAAAATGTCTCCATCCTCATCCATGAAAAAAAGATCAGCAATATGAAGGATCTGCTGCCTATCCTGGAGCAGATCGCCAAAATGGGCAAGCCCCTGTTGATCATCGCCGAGGAGGTAGAAGGCGAGGCGTTGGCCACTCTGGTGGTGAACAAGCTACGGGGTATCCTGAGCTGTGCCGCCGTGAAGGCCCCGGGTTTTGGAGATCGGCGCAAGGAGATGCTGAAGGATATCGCCGTCCTCACGGGAGGCGAGGTGATCTCCGAGGAGCTGGGAATCAAGCTCGAGAACATCAAGCTCCAGGATCTCGGGACAGCCAAGCGCATCACCATCGATAAAGACAACACCACCATCATCGAAGGCGCGGGCGAAACCAAGGCGATTGAGGGTCGCATCAAGCAGATCAAGACGCAGGTCGAAGACACCACTTCGGATTACGACCGTGAGAAGCTGCAGGAGCGTCTGGCCAAGTTGACGGGCGGTGTAGCAGTGATCAAGGTCGGCGCGGCCACCGAGATTGAGCTGAAGGAGAAGAAAGCTCGCGTGGAGGATGCCCTGCATGCGACGCGGGCGGCGGTAGAAGAGGGCATCGTTCCGGGCGGCGGCGTGGCTTACCTGCGTTGCCTCCCCGCCATCGACAAGCTCGGCCTGGAAGGGGACGAGAAGGTCGGGGCGAACATCGTCAAGCGGGCCTTAGAGGAGCCTATCCGCAAAATCACTGAGAATGCGGGCGCCGAGGGTTCCATTGTGGTGCAGAAGGTCAAGGAGGGTAAAGGCGCCTTCGGATTTGATGCCGAAAGCGAGACCTACGGGGATCTAATGGAAGCGGGGATCATCGATCCCACCAAGGTCACGCGAATTGCCTTGCAGAACGCGGCCTCCATTGCTTCCTTGATGGTGACCACCGAGGCCCTGGTTACCGATATGCCGGAGAAGGAAAAGTCCCCGCCCATGCCGCACGGCGGTGGAATGGGTGACATGTATTAAGAGATCTGAGGGGGGCCAAGAGTCCTCTCAAACCTCCGAACCAGCCCATTTTCCTGGGCGGTTCAGGAGAAGGTGGTTTTTCTCAGAGTCAGTGGTCTAGTGGTCAAGTGTGTGAAGAGGGCCCCTGTCCCTATTGGGGGGAGGGGCCCGGTTTTTATCTTGACAGCGGCTGTTCTTTAAAATATTAAGTTTAGCCGGAATCGCGTTTCCTGCCGATCCCGCGGCGGTTTCCTTATTGGAAATGCTATGGTGAGCATAATCCCCGCAGCCTTGCTGCGAGGAATCTTCAGACCCTTCAAGAGGAGCGAACTTGGGAGATCGTTCAAAAAAACTTTTCGAGGAAGCGAAGCGCTATTTGCCAGGTGGAGTTAATAGCCCGGTGCGATCGTTCAAGGCCGTAGGCGGAGCCCCCCTCTTCATTGAACGGGGCAAGGGGTGCAAGATCTATGATGTGGATGGGGGAGAGTACATCGACTATGTCTGCTCCTGGGGTCCTCTCATCCTGGGGCATGCTCATCCTGTGGTGGTGAAAGCCCTGCAACAGGCGACAGAGAATGGGACCAGCTACGGGGCTCCCACGGAGAAAGAAACCATCCTGGCCCGGCTCATCGTGGAGGCTATGCCCTCCCTAGATCTGGTTCGCCTGGTGAACTCGGGGACCGAAGCGGCGATGACCGCCATCCGCCTGGCACGGGGGTTCACGCGAAAGGATAAGATCGTCAAATTTGATGGCTGCTACCATGGCCATGCGGATTCCCTTCTGGTCAAAGCTGGTTCGGGAGCCCTTACCTTTGGGATCCCGGATAGCCTGGGCGTGCCTCAAGACATGGCAAGGAATACCTTCTCTCTCCCTTATAATGATATCGACTTGGCGGCCGAGCTCTTGCGCTCCCATGGTGAGGAGATCGCTGCCGTGATCGTGGAGCCAGTAGCCGCCAATATGGGGGTAATCCCTCCGTGCCCCGGTTTCTTGGAGGGCTTGCGGGAGCTGACGCTTCGACACCAGGTCTTGCTTATCTTCGATGAAGTGATTACCGGTTTTCGCCTTGCCTATGGGGGAGCACAGGAGGTTTACGGGATTAAGCCTGACCTTACCTGCCTGGGAAAGATCATTGGAGGTGGCCTGCCAGTGGGGGCATTTGGAGGAAGGCGGGAGATCCTGGAGCGCCTGGCTCCCGTGGGGGAGATCTATCAGGCAGGGACCCTTTCCGGGAATCCTCTTTCCATGACCGCGGGCATTGAGACCCTGAAGATGCTCCAGAGGCCAGGCTTCTACAGGGAATTGGAGGAAAAAGGCCGCAAGCTGGCGGAAGGCCTGCGAGAAGAAGCGCAGCGGGCCGGCGTTGCAGCTCAAGTGAATCAGGTTAGTTCCATGCTCACAAGCTTCTTCACGGAGCGTCAAGTAGTGGATTACACTTCGGCCAAGACTTCCGCCGTGCCGAAATACGCCCAATTCTTCGGCAAGATGCTCGATCGGGGAATCCAATTGGCCCCCTCTCAGTTTGAGGCCGCCTTTATCTCCTCGGAACATCAAGACGAGGATATCGAAAGGACTATTGCCGCTGCCAAATCCTCCCTTGAATTCCTGAGGGGGATTTGATGGAAGCTTCCCCCAGCTTGCTGGGGGAGCTTCCAATGCAAGGAATTCTTTATCTACATATCGTTCGCCCGCAAACCCCGCAGCAAGCTGCGGAGATTACGCTCGCTATGCATTGACAAGACATCCCCCGCCCTCTTGTCATTAGATGAAGACAAGGGGGGTATCTTCCTTCCAACCACATCTGAGCCCTTGAGCCGTCGCTTTCCCGGAAAGAGGGATTCTTCGATAGCCGGGCGAGCCCTTTCCGAAAATCTCTCCTTATCAGGATCTCCCGTTTTTCCAGGAACGCATGTCAAAGAGTTGCCGGGTCGCATGAGCTCCAGCGAAACACCAACCAGCCTCCTCTGTCTCTTCGGCGATTAATTCATTTAGGTAAACCACTGGCTTAAGGTTTAACCAGTGCGGCTTGAAAAGGTTTGGCCGTTGAGGCATAACGTTCTCCCGGTGGCTTGGTGAGCAATATCAAGCATAGAAGGAGGGTGTTATGTCCGAAATTCACCAGAGCGTGTCTCGCTCAAGGTGGAATTGCAAGTACCATGTGGTTTTTGTCCCCAAACGGCGGCGCAAGGTTCTATTTGGGCAAGCCCGCTGTTATTTGGGGAAAATCTTCCACGCTTTGGCCAATCAGTAAAGAGTGCCGCATCATCGAGGGGCATCTGATGCCGGCTCATGTGCATATGTGCACGGACATGCCCCCGAAGCACCCGGTCGCTTCCGTGATGGGTTTTCCAAAGGGGAAAAGTGCCATTGCGCGGCAGCTTTGTGGCAAAGAGCGCAACTTCACGGGTCAGCCCCTTCGGGCTCGGGGGTATGCGGTATCCACCGTTGGATTTGAATTAGAGCAGGTCCGCCAATACATCCGCGATCAAGAGGAAGCGGATGGATCTGGAGG
>Ga0315286_10005183_pt1 | contig 12569 bp, 7 predicted proteins | sample YL17G10_0_MG_FD_205038 | JGI IMG/M metagenome (GOLD analysis project Ga0315286, IMG submission 205038) | Sediment microbial communities from Yellowstone Lake, YNP, Wyoming, USA - YL17G10_0 | ecosystem: Environmental > Aquatic > Freshwater > Lake > Sediment | place: USA: Wyoming | collected... | reverse complement strand
TCTCGGGCCGCTGCCTGTGGCGGGCGGAGGCGGAGTTGCCACCCGGGCCGCACGCCTGGCGCTGGGACGGCCGCGGCGCCGATGGCGGAGACTCGGGAGCCGGACTCTACTTCGTGCACCTGGTCACGCCCTGGGGCACGCGCACCCAGCGGCTGGTGCGGCTCAAGTGATCTGAGGGCCCTGACTCCGGAATACAGCCTCTCAGACGTCGACTGATTCTCCGTGGTCTGGAGAGTCCGCTGGTGTCCGGAGTCCCCCGGCGTTATAAAGGTGCCGGAAGCAACCCCCGCTGCATCCAAATGAGGGCCAGATCCACCCATCTCCATCCGCGGGAGGCCAGCTTCATGTCTTCGTGGCGTCGTCCAGTCGCACCTCTCCTCGCCTGCCTCGCGCTGGCCGCGCTGCCCGCCCCGCCGGCCAGCGCACAGGATTACTTCAGCCAGAACAAGGTCCGCTACCAGCCCTTCGACTTCCAGGTGCTCAGCACCGAGCACTTTGACATCTACTACTATTCGGAGGCGAAGGAGGTCGTGCCCGAGGCCGCGCGCATGGCGGAGCGCTGGTACGCGCGGATCTCGAAGGCCCTGCAGCACGACCTCTCGCGCCGTCAGCCTCTCGTCCTCTACGCCAGCCATCCGGCCTTCGAGCAGACCAACGCCGTCTACGGCGACCTGGGCGAGGGCGTGGGCGGCGTGACCGAGGCCCTCAAACGCCGCATCGTCGTACCCTTCGCCGGTCCCATGGCGGAGACCGACCACGTCATCGGCCACGAACTCGTGCATGCGTTCCAGTACGACATCGTCGGCCAGGGCCGCTCACAGACCATGGGGCTCATGACCGCCTCGCGGCTGCCCCTGTGGTTCATGGAGGGCATGGCCGAGTACCTGACCCTGGGCGCGGACGACCCGCACACCGCGATGTGGATGCGCGACGCGGCACAGGTCGACAAGCTCCCGAAGTACGGCCGCCTCGAGGACTCGCGCTACTTCCCCTACCGCTTCGGCCAGTCGCTGTGGGCCTACCTGACCGGCCGCTTCGGCGAGGACGCCGTCGCCCGCGTGCTCAAGGCCGCGGGCCGCTCGGGCGACGTCCGCCAGGCGCTGCAGGGCACGCTCGGCGTACCGGCCGACTCGATCATCCTCGGCTGGCATCGGACCCTGCGCGACTGGGAGGGCCCGCTCGCCCGCCGCACCGAGCCGACCAGGAAGGCCGCCGCTCCGCTCGTGCTCGCGAAGCGCGGCATCGGCCGCATGAACCTGGGCCCGGCGCTCTCCCCCGACGGTCGCCAGCTCGTCTTCTTCTCGGAGCGCGGCCAGCTCTCGATCGAGATGTACCTCGCGGACGCGATGAGCGGAAAGGTGCTGCGGGCCATCACCCGGAGCACCGTGGACCCCGAGATGCAGAACCTCGGCTTCATCAACTCCGGCGGCGAGTGGAGCCCCGACGGCAAGCGCCTTGCCTTCTCCACCGTGAACCGTGGCCGCCCCGTGCTCGCGGTGATGGAGGTGGCGAACGGCCACATCGTGCGACAGGTGCCCTTCAAGGACCTCGGCGAGGTCTTCCATCCGACCTGGTCTCCCGACGGGCGGCGCATCGCCTTCTCCGCGCTCGGCCGGGGCGTGACGGATCTCTGGGTGCTCGACCTGGCGAGCGGCGTCGCGCGCCGCCTCATGCACGACGACTGGGCCGACCTGCAGCCCGCGTGGTCACCCGACGGAAGGAGCATCGCGTTCGTCACCGACCGCTTCGGCCCGGCGCCGGGCGGATCCCGTTACGGCTGCTACCGCCTGGGGCTCATCGATCCGGAAACCGGCGTGACCCGCGCGCTCGAGACCTTCGCGACCGGCAAGAGCATCAACCCGCAGTGGACCCCCGACGGGCGCAGCCTGTGCTTCATCGGTGACCCCGACGGGATCGCCAATCTCTACCGGCTCGACCTCGACGGCGGGCACATCGAGCCGCTCACCAACCTGCTCACCGGCGTCTCGGGCCTCACGCACCTCAGCCCGGCCCTCACGGTCGCGCGCCAGTCCGGCCAGATCGTCTTCAGCGCCTATGACGCCGGCAACTTCGAACTCTTCCGCCTCGACGAGGGGCGCCGTACCGGCGGGATCCCGCGCGACTCGCTGCCCGTCGCGCTGGCCGCCGCGCGTGACTCGCTGCCGGCGACGCTCATGGCCGGCCCCGACTCCCTCGCGGCAGGACGTCGCGCCGCGCTTGACTCGCTGCCCGCCGCTCCTGCGACCCTGCCGCCTTCGCCGCGAGCCCGCGCAGCCTGGATCGACTCGGCGCGCACGGCGGTCGCCGCCGTGGACACCATGCGCTTTTCGTCCAGGCGCTATCGCCCCCGCCTCTCGCTCGACTACATCTCCCAGCCGAGTCTGGGCGTGGCGGCTGGCTCCTCCGGGGTCGGAGTGGGAGGCGGCGCCGGGCTCTACTGGAGCGACATGCTGGGCGACCACGAACTGGTGACCCTGCTGCAGATCGCGAACGTGGGCGGCAACGTCCTGAACAACACCGCGGCTGCTGCCGCGTACCAGGACCTGCGCTCACGCTGGAACTGGGGGCTGCAGGCCAGCCAGATCCCCTATATCACGCAGGGCTATTCGGTGGACGATGGGGTCTACAACAGCCGGCCCGCGGTGCTCGAGCAAGAGGTCCTCTTCTGGCAGATCGAGCGCGCCCTCGTGGGCAGCGTCTCCTACCCGTTCAGCCGCTTCTCGCGCGTGGAGTTCTCGGGCGGGGGACGCAACATCTCCTTCGCGAGTCGGGTCAGGACCCGCACCTACAGCCCCAATGGTGGCACGCTGCTCAGGGAGGAGACCACGAACAGCCACGGCGATCCGCCCTCGCTCAACCTCGCGGGCGGCGGAGTCGCGCTGGTCCACGACAGCGGCGTCTTCGGCGGCACCGGCCCGGTGCTGGGTCAGCGCTACCGCTTCGAGGTCACGGGGCTCGGGGGCAGCATCATCTTCCACGACGTGCTCGCCGACTACCGGCGCTACCTGCGACTGGGCCGTTCCTTCATCCTGGCAGGACGGGCGCTCCACTACGGCCGTTATGGCCCCGGCGCCGAGGATGATCGGCTCTCGCGTCTCTACCTCGGGGATTCGTGGCTGATGCGTGGCTACGACTACGCCTCATTCAGCACCCAGATGAACAACGGCGGTGACGTGGCGGCCAAGGCATCCAGAGCATACGATCGCCTGTACGGCAGCCGGCTCGCCGTGGGCAACCTCGAGCTTCGGGTGCCGGTGCTCGGAGCCCTCGGGCTCTACCCCACTCCGGCGGTGCCGCCCCTCGAGGCCGCGATCTTCTTCGATGCTGGCGCGGCGTGGACGCGGGACTTCAGCCCCGCCTTCCTCGGCCACCAGCGCTCCACCGTGACGAGCTACGGCGTCGCCTTCCGCGCCAACCTGCTCGGCTTCGCGATCGGCGAGGCCGATCTCGTCCACCCCAACGACCGGCCCGGCCAGAGCTGGTACTGGGAGTTCTCGCTCCAGCCCGGCTTCTGAACCCGGGACCACGCCCGCGGCACTCGCGGCGAGGCCCCGCTCCCGGCAGGGAACGGGGCCTTACCCCGGACTTCTAGCGACCGCTGGTGCGAACGCGATCTCACCGCGATCTGCGGCGGCGCGACCGCTACTCGAGCTTCGCCGCCATGGTGATTCTCGCCGCCTTGAGCAGGCGGGAGATGGGGCAGCCGTCCTTCGCAGCCTTGGCGGCCTGCTCGAAGGCCGCGGGGGCCGCGCCGGGGACGCGTGCCGCCACTTCGAGGTGGATGGCAGTCACCGTCGGGCCCGTTTCCAGCATCTCGAGCGTCACGGCCGCGGTGGTGCGGATGCTCTCCGGAGCGAGGCCGGCCTTGCCCAGCTCGGCCGAAAGCGCCATCGAGAAGCAGCCCGCGTGCGCCGCGGCGATCAACTCCTCCGGGTTCGTGCCCGGGTCGCTCTCGAAGCGCCTGCGAAAGTCGAAGGCCAGTTCGTGAAAGGCCCGGCTCTCACCCGAGATCGTGCCCTTCCCGTCCTTCAGTCCGCCATTCCACACCGCGGTCGCCTTGCGTTGCATGGTGCCTCCTGGATGGTGAGGGAGCCCGGGGCGCTCTGGGGCCGGCAGCGATTCAGGCGTAGGGGGATTCGCGAGACTCCGAGCCGCGGAAGTACGGATTCGCCCCGCCAGAGTGGTCGGTCGCGTCCACCACTTCCTTCACTTCGGGGAGAGCCTCACGGATGCGGGCCTCGATGCCCCGCTTGAGCGTGACGTGCGCCATGCCGCAGCCCTGGCAGCCACCACCGAGTTCGACGTGGGCCACGCCCTCCCTGAGTTCCAGCAGGTGCACGAAGCCGCCGTGCGAGGCCAGGGCCGGGTTGATCTCGTCGTCGATGAGCCGCTGCACCGCGGTCGCCAGCGGGTCATTCCACAGCGGATTGGGGTTGTCGATCTTGAATCCGCTCTGCGACGGAGCCTCGACGTAGTCCACGGCGGTACCCGCCAGGCAGGGCGCGCTGCGCGCGTCCACCACGACCTGGAAGCCGCCCGCGTCGGCCAGCACATCGCCGGGCTCACGTTCTTCCGGCCTCATGAAGGCCAGCCGGTACTGGAACACCCCGCCCATCCGGCCGCTGATGGAGAAGCGCAGGGCCGAACCCTGCCGACCCTCGCCCGCCAGCAGCTCGAGCACCTTCCCGCGCGCAGCTTCGGTGAACGTGATCATGACTTCCCCGGTGGTGCAGGCCCCGCTTCCAGCTTCCGGAATCCACTCTAGGCGGGTGTTCGGCACCGCGCAAACCCGCCCGGACCCAGGCCCGGGCCCACCCCATCCCGTACCTTTGCCCGCCGACGGACGCCGCCGGGAGGCTGACAGCTCGGGCAATCGGCCTGACAGGTTGGCAGCGGAGGATCCGGACGCCTCCCCGCGGGACAGCCGGAAGCCCTGTCGATGTGCATGGTTTCGCTCGACCGGGCGCGGGATTCCCGCGTCCCCGGACCCTGGTCGCGCGCGGCAGCGCTGGCACGAACCATGCGCCCGCGAGGCGGCACAGGCGGTCGTGAAGATCGGGGATTGGGAGGTTCAGCATGCCCGACGACAAGGTCGAGGGCGACGCCCAGCACGGCGTGCCGTCCATCGCAGGGACCGCCGGCTCGACCCTCGCGAACCGGAGCGGTTCGGGGAAGGCCATCCGGCCCGTCTACCAGGACATGGTCGCGCCCTGCAACGCGGCCTGCCCGGTGGGCACGGACGTCGAGGGCGCCATGAACCTGCTGCGCGAGGGCAGGGTCGTGGAGGCCCGCGACCTGCTGCTGCGCGAGAACCCGATGCCGGCGGTGACCGGACGGGTCTGCGACCATCCCTGCCAGACCGCCTGCAACCGGGCGTTCTTCGACGATGCCGTGAACATCCACGCCGTCGAGCGCATGCTGGGCGACCTCGAATCCGGGGTCCACACCCCCGCCCCGGCGCGCACCCACAAGGAGAAGGTGGCCGTGGTGGGTTCGGGCCCGGCCGGCCTGGCCTGCGCCTACCATCTCACCCGCCTCGGTTACGCGGTCAAGGTGTTCGAGGCGGAGTCCGAGCCGGGCGGTGCGCTGCGCCACGGCATCCCCGAGTACCACCTGCCCCGCGTGGTGCTGGCGAGAGAGATCGAGCGCATCCGCTCGCAGGGGGTCGAGATCCAGTGCGGCGTGCGCGTGGGCGGCGACCTTCCGTGGAAGGAGCTGGAGTCGCACGACGCCATCTTCCTCGCGAGCGGCGCGCGCGTGAACCGGCCGTTCGAGCTGGCCGGCCAGGACCCGGCGGACGTGCGGCCCGGTCTCGAGTTCCTGCACGAGGCGAAGGCCGGCGACCGCGGCACCGTCGGGCGCCGGGTGGTCGTGGTCGGCGGCACCGACACCGCGGTGGACTGCGCCCGCACCGCGCTGAGGCTCGGGGCGGACCCCGTGGTCATCTGCCAGGGCGCGCGCGCCGACCTCTCGGCCAGCACGGAGGCCTTCGACGAGGCCATTCGCGAGGGCGTGCGCTTCGAGTTCCAGGTGTGGCCGGTGGCCGTGCAGACCTCCGAGCGCGCCGAGCACGAGAAGGCGATCGATGCCATCCGCGCCATGTACGTCGAAGGCGGGAGCGACTGGTCCAGGACGCGTCTGGTGAGCGTCGAGTGCGTACGCATGCGCGCCGTCGAGCCCGGCCCGTTCGGGGAGCGGCGCTCGCTGCCGATCCCGGGCAGCAACTTCACGCTCCCGGCCGACACCCTGCTCACCGCGCTGGGCGAGGAACCGGACCTCGACTTCCTGCCGTCCGAGATCACGCGCAAGGGTTACGTGGTCAAAGTGGACGAGTTCGGGCGCACGAACCGCCCCGGCTTCTTCGCCGGCGGCGACATCACCGGCGAGGCCCGCACGGTGGCGCACTCGCTCGGCTCGGGCAAGCGGGCAGCCATCGGCATCGACCGCTACCTGCGCGAGAAGGCCGGCGAGCCGGTCGCCCCTGCCGACCCGAAGGCGCTGCGCTATGGCGGCACCGGCAACTTCAGCATCACCCGCTGGCGGGGAGACGACCCCGTCCACCGCAGCGGCGAGGTGAACGAGGTGGTGCCATTCGAGCGCCTCAACCTGGCGCACTTCACGAGCGTGCCCGGCAAGCCCGACCGGCACCGCTCCTTCGAGGAGCGCCGTTCGAGCTTCGCCGAGGCCAACCTCGGCCTCACCCCCAACGAGGCGCTCGCGGAGGCGCGCCGCTGCTTCGAATGCGGCGTCTGCAACCAGTGCGAGCTGTGCCTCATCTTCTGCCCCGACATCGCCATCCAGCGCCACCCGGACGGACACGGCTTCACGCGCTCCGAGCAGTATTGCAAGGGCTGCGGCATCTGCGTGGCGGAATGCCCGCGCGGCGCCAAGGTCATGAGGGACGGGCCGTGAAGCGCATCATCACGGACGACCAGGCCGTCTGCTGGGGCGTGCGTCTGGCCCGGGCGGAGGTCATCGCGGCCTGCCCGCTCACGCCTCAGATCCAGGTCGTGGCCGAACTGTCCGGGCTGTGCGCCAGCGGGGACCTGATGGCGCGCTTCATCCAGGTCGAATCGGAGCACTCGGCCATGGCGGCCTGCATCGGCGCCTCGTCCGCGGGGGCCCGCACGTTCACCGCCACCTCGGCGCAGGGCCTCGCCCGCATGCACGAACTGCTGCACCGGGCGGCCGGGGCCCGGCTGCCGATCGTGATGGCCGACATCAACCGCACGCTGGCGCCGGGCTGGACGATGTGGAGCGACCAGAACGACAGCCACTCGCGGCGCGACACCGGCTGGATCCAGATCCACTGCGAGAGCACGCAGGAGGTGCTCGACTCCACGATCCAGGCTTTCAAGCTGGCCGAGGCCGTGGACCTGCCGGTCATGGTCATCCTGGACGCCATCCATCTTTCACACGCCAGCGAGCCGCTGGGCATCCCCGATTCGGCCGAAGTGGACGCATTCCTGCCGGGGCGCGCGTCCCGCCGGAAGCTGGACGGGGACGACTTCCACACTCCCGGCGCCCCGGCCTCGCCGGTGTTCGATATGGAGCTGCGGCTGCGACACCAGGAGGCGATGGCGGAGGCGCTCACCACGCTCGACACGGTAGACGAGGAATGGGGCCGGCGCTTCGGCCGGCGCTACGGGGCGATCGAGAGCTACCGGACCGAGGACGCCGACCTGGTACTCGTGGTGTCGGGCACGGTCGCCTCCACGGCCCGTCACGTGGTGGACCAGCTGCGCGAAGAGGGCGAGAAGGTCGGGCTCGTGAAGGTCCGTCTGTTCCGCCCCTTCCCCACCGTCGCGATGCGCAAGGCGCTGTCCGGCATCCCGCACGTCGCCGTGCTCGATCGCAACCTCTCGCCGGGGCACAGCGGCATCCTTGCCGGGGAGATCCGCGCCGCCCTCTACGACCTCGGTCCCGGGCGGCGCCCTGCGATCCACGGCTACATCATCGGTCCCGGCGACCGCGAAGCGAGACCCGAGACCATCCTCGACTGCATCGCTCGCACGCGCGAGGCGGCGAAGAACCCAGATGCATCCGAGCGCGAGGACACCTGGGTAGGAGTGCGGTCATGAGTCAGATCGTCGTCAAGGACAGGATCCCGCGCGAGGAACTGATGGCTCCCGGGCACCTGGCCTGCCCGGGCTGTGGCGGCAGCATCGCCATGCGGCTCGTGCTCAAGGCCCTCGGGCCCCGGACCGTGGCCACGGGGCCGGCGTGCTGCTGGACCATCCTCTCGGGCCCCGAACCGCGGTCGGCGCTGGGCGTGCCGCACCTGCACATTGCGCCGGGAGCCACGGCCGCCACGGCTTCGGGCATCCGCGCCGCCCTCGACGCGCTGGGCGACACGGAGACGACCGTGCTTGCCTGGGCGGATGCCGGCGACACCTCCGACGCCGGCCTGCAAGCTCTGTCGGGCGCGGCGGAGAGGAACGAGGACATCCTCTGCGTCTGCCACGATGAAGACGCCTGCATGAACGCCGGGATCCTGTGCGCCCCGGCCACGCCCCGGGGCGCCGGGACCGCGACCGCGCCTACCGGCACGCCCAGGTCCCACCCCAGGAAGGACCTGATCGGCATCCTCGCCGCACACCGCATCCCTTACGCGGCGACAAGCACGGTGGCCCATCCCGTGGACCTCATCGGGAAGGTACAGAAGGCCAGGGCGATCCGCGGCATGAAGTTCCTGCACATCCTCGCACCGTGCCCGCCGGGCTGGAAGGTCGCCGACGAGGAGACCGTGGATCTGGCGCGGCAAGCCGTGCGCACCCGCGTGTTTCCGCTCTTCGAGGTGGAGAACGGGCAACGCTGGCGTTTCACCACGGACCACCCGGGCGACCCGGTCGAACCTTACATCCGCCGGCAGGGGCGCTTCGGGCACCTGACGCCCGAACAGGTCCGCCGCATCCAGTCCGAGGTGGACGCGCGCTGGGAGATGCTCAAGCGGCGCGTCGAGGCGGGCATCTAACCGGGCCCAGGGGCCGAAATCAGGCATTGACAGCCGTCCTGCGGTTGATAGCCTGTCATCGTCTGTACGTGGCGCCGGCCGCGCAAGTCAGCCCCGACACCGCCCCGGCACACGAACCGCACCGGGAGGTCCGCATGGATCGCGGCAATTCGTCTCCCCTCCTGTCCTGGCTGCTGCTGCCCGTCACGGCCGCGCTGGTCCTGTCGGCCCTGAGCCTGCCCCTCCAGCCTTACACGGGGCTCGTCCTGCGCGGCGAGCAAGTGGTGGCGGTCGATCCCGGCGGCCCGGCCGAGCGCGCCGGACTCGCCCCCGGGGACCACCTGGTCCAGCAACCGGGCCAGCCCGCCTTCACCCGCTCACCCCTGGCCTACGCCGTCCCCGGCGAGCCCATGGTCCTGTTGCGGGAGCGCGGCCACCGCATGGCCAGGATCCGCATGGTGCCGATGACGCAGCCCGACGGCGAACGCCGCATGATGGCCGCCCTGCTGGCCGTGGCGTCGGGTTTCGTGCTCATCGGCGGCTGGGTCTGGAGCGAGCGTCGGGACCAGCTCACGCGCACCTTCTTCCTGCTCTGCCTGGCCTTCGCCTGGTTCCTGGCGCCGCTGCCGCGCTGGCGCAGCGAGGCCTCGGGCGCGCTGTACGACACGCTCTACACCGGCGTCGGACTCTACCTGCCGGCACTGTTCATCCACTTCTTCGCCCTCTTCCCCGAGTCGGGGCAGCCGCGGGGCCGTCTGCGCTCGACCACCACCATCGCCTACGGGGTGGCCACGGGCATCTTTGGAGCCTCGTTCCTCATCATGCTGGCCGAACCGGTCTTCGGGGCCATCGCCGCGGCCGCGCAGTCCCTGATCCAGAGCATGGCCGGGCTGTGGTTCGCGTTCGGGCTGCTGGGCGCGCTGTACGTGTTCGCGGGTTCCTACCGGCGTGCGCGCTCCGCGGACGCGCGGCGGCGACTGCGGGTGGCGCTGGTTGGCACCGCGCTCGGGGCCCTGCCCTTCGCCACCCTGGTCGCAGTGCGGAACCTCTCGCCCCACGGACCGATCCCCGGCGAGCGCCTGGCCGTGATCCTCACCCTGCTCGTACCCGCTTCGTTCGCCTGGGCCACCGGTGTGCACCGCGTCTTCGAGTTCAAGGTCGCCCTGCGGGCCGCGGTCGTGCTCGTGGTGCTCGCCACGCTGAGCGGGCTTGTCTACGCCACGGGCGAGTGGCTGGCCGCTGCGTGGCGCCAGGATCTCGGCTCGGGGCTGGCCGGGGGAGCGCTGACGTTCGTGGCCCTCACCGCCGCGGTCGCCGGTCCTGCGTCCCGCTGGCTGCGCTCGCTCGGGGCGCGCTTCATCCCTGACGTGGCCACGGCCACCGAACGGCTGGACGCCAGCCCCGGCGCGCGCGGCAGCACCCCAGGTCACGTGGTCGAGGCGGCCTGCCAGGCGCTGGCCGAGGCCTTCCACCTCGATGGCTGCCTGGCGCTCGAGTTCGCCCAGGGAGGGCTGCGGACCGTGGCCCGCGCGGGCGTGACGGTAAGCCCGCCGTCGGAAACCGACTTCACCGCGGCCCTGCCCGAGGGCGGCGGGGTCGTGGCGCTCGATGACCTGCAACTGCGCGCGACCGACCGCCGCGCGCTGGAGCGCGCCGGCGTGGCGTGGCTGCTGCCCGTGGGCGGGACCGTCCGGCACTGCCTGATGCTGGGCCGGCGTCTCGGCGGCTCCTGGTTCGGGATCGAGGACCAGCGCGAGTTGCGACGCTTTGCCGGGCACCTCGAAGCGCTGATGGAGAACGCGCACCTGCGCGAGGCGGCGAGCACGCACGGCGCCATGGGTCGCGAACTCTCGAAGGCCGGCGCCATCCAGGCGCACCTGCTTCCGCGGCGTGTGCCGGTGTTCCGCTCACTCGACTGCGCGGCGGCCGCGCTCTCCTCCGAGTTGGTCGGGGGCGACTACTACGACTTCGTCCGCAGCCCCGGCCCGGTCGTGACGCTGGCCGTGGGCGACGCGGCAGGCAAGGGCATCCCCGCCGCGCTCATGGGCACCTGGGCGCACGCCGCCTTCCGGGACCGGGCACGCCGCGGCGCTGCCCCCGGCGAGTTGCTTTCCGCCCTGAACCACGACCTGGTGGCGCTGAACCAGCCGCAGGCCTTCGTGGCGCTGCTCTGCGCGCGTGTCGACGTGCGGGCCGCCACGTTCACCTTCGCCAACGCGGGCCTCACCCCGCCGCTGCTGCGGCGGCGCGATGGCCGCTTCGAGGAACTCTGCCAGAGCGGCGTCCTGCTCGGGGTCGCCCCGCGGGCGCAGTACGAGAACTTCGGCGTCGAACTCGATGCCGGAGACATCATCGTGCTCTACTCGGACGGACTCACCGAGGCCCGGCGCGGCGAGGAAGAGTTCGGCGCGGAGGGAGTCCGCAGGGTGCTCGAGTCCCACGCCCGCAAGGGAGCGAGCGAGATCCTGCGGGCGCTGCTGGCCGAGGTCCAGGCCTTCACCGACCAACCCCTGGACGACGTGACCGTGGTGGTGCTCAAGCAGTTGACCCGGCCCGCCCGCGTGCGTCCCGGGCCCTGCCAGGAAGAGCTAAAGTTCCAGACTCAGGCTGCCGACTATACGAGGTGAAGCGACAGGACGCCGCTTCCCCCGTCCGTGACGCCAACCCACGGACGGCCGATTCAAACGGTTGACCGCGCCGAGAGCGCGCCACCCTCCAACCGGAGGTGGACCGTGGAAGTCGGCCTGATCGTGCTGTTCATCGATCTGTTGTGGTGGATCCGTCGGTAGTCTCGGCGGAACATGGGCGGGGCCTCCCCGCCCCGAGCGACGCGCCCGAACCCATGAAGTGGTCCGGGCGCGATCGTGTTTCGGGGCGGAACGCGGCGGGCCGGCGGCCAGGCTCCTCCCTGGCGGGGCCGGGTTCCCCCGGAGGCTCATCGGTACCAGGCCTTGAGCTGCCCCCAGCTGAGCGAGCGCACCGGAAAGACCTCCACGGTGACGATGCTGCGCGACCTGGAGTCTTGCGAGACGTGGCGGACAGCGGGGACCGCCACCCGCCAGCTGGATCGTACCGCACGCAGATCCCCAGGGCCGGCCGGGTCAGGGGCCGTGGCGCCAGACCCCTGCAGGGTCTCGTCGCGCCACTGGTCGATGTACCAGCGCGTCGAATCGCGTCCGAAGCCCAGCTCCTGGGGGATCAGGGCGGAGTCCCCCCGCACCACGAAGAAGCGGGCGTCGCCCACGATGCGGTACTCCGCGCCGTCCTCCGTCTTGATCGTGAGATCCACGCTGGTGACGATCTCGTTGTGCCATCGCGGGTTCTTGCCCGGCCGACTGTCGGGCAACGCGCGGAGCGCGGGGTCCAGGTTCAGCAGGATGCTGGTGGCCGGCGGCGCCGAGCCGCCACCCACGAACAGGTTGCGCGCCATATTCAGCTCCATCTCGCGGGTCATGGGCTCGTCGCGGAACTCGTTCCCCGCCGAGTCACCGAGCGCGAAGATGAAACGGAAGTCGTCCGTGAAGATCTCCTTGTAGACGGTGATGTCGCGGTTGTTCCAGCACCATTCGAACAGGCGGATCACGTTCTGGGGCGAATTGGGCGTGGGCGGCGGGAT
>Ga0315286_10005182_pt1 | contig 12569 bp, 10 predicted proteins | sample YL17G10_0_MG_FD_205038 | JGI IMG/M metagenome (GOLD analysis project Ga0315286, IMG submission 205038) | Sediment microbial communities from Yellowstone Lake, YNP, Wyoming, USA - YL17G10_0 | ecosystem: Environmental > Aquatic > Freshwater > Lake > Sediment | place: USA: Wyoming | collected... | reverse complement strand
GAGCGCGACGATCCCTTACGTCGTCATGGATGTCTCCGCCGACGTCGAAGCCGTGGCGGGCAACGTTTCGAGCGCGGTCTCCCGATCCAGCTCGAGCAACGGCCTGGGCGACATCGTCTTGATGCCGCTGATGCTCAACTACAACGTCCACCCCGACTTCAACGTGAACTTCCGGATGGGCATCTATGCGCCGACCGGCGACTACAAGGTCGGACGCCTCACCAACACGGGCAAGAATTTCTGGAGCATCTCGCCGGTGTTTGGGCTCATGTACTTCGGGCAGAAAAACGGTTTTGAAGCCTCAGCTTTTTTCGGCGCCACGTTCAACACCGAAAACGAGGACACGGACTATCAGTCGGGTACACAGGCTTTCATTGACGGCACGTTGGCACAACACTTCCCCTTGCTTGGCGGCCTTGCGGGTGGCGGCGTGTCCGGCTACTACTACAAACAGGTGGAAGGCGACAGCGGGGACGGGGCGACTCTGGGCGACTTCAAGGGCAAGACGATCGGCGTCGGTCCGGTCGTTTCGTACGTGACTAAGATTTTGGATCGCGACACGATTTTCGAGCTCAAGTGGCTGCATGAAGTCGAGACGGAGAACCGGCTCAAGGGCGACATCGTGTGGCTTAAGGTCGTCTTCAAGTTCTGATAGCTCACTCGGAAATTCCGCAAGTTAGGGAAATGAACATCACCTGCGACGAGGATCGCATGAAACCAACACGTTGCAAGCACATGGCCACCATCCGGCTAGTACTATTGGGTACCCTGATCTGTCTGCAAGCTATTGCGCTGGAGCTGTCTGCCGGGCCCGCTACTGCGGCCCAGGCCGGCGACGGCAGCGTCCTGCCCTTTCCGCCGGTTCCGTCGGCCAGTGTCGCCGCGCCACGGCTGCAGGACTCCAGGCATAAGCGCCGCGCGCAGCCCCAGCACCTCAAGCCGGACGCACCGAACGTGCTCATCATCCTGCTCGATGACGTCGGTTTCGGCCAGGCGTCGGTGTTCGGCGGCGAGATCAACACGCCGACGCTGAGCAAGCTCGCCGATCAGGGCGTGAGCTACAACGCTTTCCACACCACTGCCATCTGCTCGCCCACCCGCGCCGCGTTGCTCACCGGCCGCAACCACCAGCGGGTCGGCAACGGCACGATCGCGGAACGCGCGGTGGACTGGGACGGCTACACCGGTGTGATCCCGAAAACCTCGTCCACGATGGCCGAAGTACTGCGGCACTACGGCTACAAGACAGCGGCGTTCGGCAAGTGGCACAACACACCGGCCGACCAGACGACCGCGATGGGTCCGTTCGACCGCTGGCCGACCGGACACGGTTTCGACTACTTCTACGGCTTCCTTGCCGGCGAGACATCCCAGTGGGAACCGCGGCTCGTCGAGAACACCAACCAGATCGAGCCGCCGCACGACGAGAAGTACCACCTGAGCGAGGACATGGCAGATCGCGGCATCGCTTGGATGCGCAAGCACCGCGCCTACTCGCCCGACAAGCCGTTCTTCATGTACTGGGCGCCGGGCGCAGCGCACGGGCCACACCAGGTCGGCAAGGCCTGGTCGGACAAGTACAAGGGTAAGTTCGACGACGGCTGGGATGCCTACCGCGAGCGTGTATTCGCGCGCCAGAAGCAGTTGGGCTGGATCCCGGCCGACACGAAGCTTACGCCTCGCGCCGAATCCATGGCTTCGTGGGACAGCATTCCCGAGGCCGAGCGCCCGTTCCAGCGGCGGCTGATGGAGATCTATGCCGGCTTCGTCGAGCACGTCGACGTTCAGGCCGGCAAGGTGATCGACGAACTCGATCGGCTGGGCATCCGTGACAACACGATTGTGATCTACATCTTCGGTGACAACGGCGCCAGCGCCGAAGGCCAGAACGGCACGATCAGCGAGCTCTTGGCGCAGAACGGCATCCCGAACACCATCGAGCAGCAGCTCGCGGCGCTGGAAAAGATCGGCGGCCTGGACGCGCTGGGCTCTCCCAAGACCGACAGCATGTACCACGCCGGGTGGGCGTGGGCGGGCAACACGCCGTTCCACTACACCAAGCTCGTCGCCTCGCACTTCGGCGGCACGCGCAACCCGATGGTCATCTCCTGGCCGAAGGGCATCAAGGCCGACAAGACGCCGCGGCCCCAGTTCCACCATGTCAACGACATCGCGCCGACGATCTACGAGATTCTCGGCATCAAGCCGCCGAAGGTCGTCGACGGGTTCAAGCAGGACCCGATCGATGGCGTCAGCCTCGCCTACACCTTCAATGACGCGAAGGCGCCGACGCGCAAGCACGTGCAGTACTTCGACAACAACGGCAGCCGCGCCATCTACCAGGACGGCTGGGTGGCGGCCACCTTCGGCCCGCTGGTGCCGTGGCTGCCCGGTGCGCCGGGCCTGGCCGATTGGGATTCGGCCAAGGACAAGTGGGAGCTCTACAACATCACCAAGGACTTCTCGCAGGCCGTCAATCTGGCCGCGAAGGAGCCGAAGCGACTCGCACGGCTGCAAAAGGTGTTCGACGAGCAGGCGAAGGCGAACAAGGTTTATCCGCTGGGCGCCGGCATCTGGCTGCGCCTGCACCCCGAGGACCGCATCAAGACACCCTACACGAGCTGGCGGTTCGACGCCACCACGACGCGCATGCCCGAGTTCACGGCGCCGGGCCTGGGACGCGAGAGCAGCACGGTGACCATCGACGCAGAGGTCGGCGAAAACGCCTCCGGCGTGCTGTACGCGCTGGGTGGATCGGGGGGCGGCCTAACGCTTTACATGGACAAGGGAGAGCTGGTTTACGAGTACAACATGATGATCATCGAGCGCACCATCGCGCGCTCCGCGAACAAGCTTCCCGCCGGCAAGCATCGCATCGAGGTGACGACGACGTTGGCCAGCGCCAAGCCGCTGTCGCCGGCCGACGTGGTGGTCAAGGTCGACGGGCAGGAAGTGGCGCGCACGACGGTGAAGCGCACCGTGCCTGCGGCGTTCTCGGCGAGCGAGACGTTCGACGTCGGCGTGGACCTCGGCTCGCCCGTGTCGATCGACTACTTTGACCGACGCCCGTTCGCGTTTACTGGAAAAATTGAGAAGGTGGAAGTCCAACTCAAGTGATACTCGGCAGATTGCGCTAAAGAGAGGATTGGAAATGGTGATACGAGCATAATTTTTACTCGTTGGTTTTTGTGCTTGATTGATGCAGTGTGAATATTAGCTAAGCGAAGGTGAAAATTTCGTAAGAGCTACCATTCGGCGATTAATCGAATCTCTGGGGGTTTTTGAAATTTTGATGGTGTTGTTCAGGTAATCTCAAACAAAGCGCTTTCCAGAAAGTGTGGATATCATCCTGACTGGAAGAAACCTGAATAGATTGTGCCTCGGGGATATATCCCATCAAAAACGGTTAACTCAGAAGAGGTGATACTGACAGCCACTGGCAACATATCGGCTTTCTGAAAACGTGAGGTAGATGGCATCTATAACCGCCAGAAGGGATGGGAGGTGACTAATCGCCTTTGCTTTGAGCTTGCATGAATGTCTCCACAGAGCTAAGACTAAGATATGCTGATTTAATATGGCATAACTTTGAACCTTTGCGTACTTAAGATACCACCCGAAAATCACCAACGAGCCAAAATGGTGATGCTGCTCATGGAAAAAAAAACTATGTCAAGCGAGGATCTGGCGGACCTGCGCTACGCAAAGAGCCTCCTTGAGAACCCGAGCCTAGCAGCCAGAATTGCCAACGTTGTTGGAATGCCGATCGAGATAATCATCGAACGCATGCCCGAGGGTGCACGTGAGATCATCAGGACCGCGACCACAAAGTCGCTTGAAACAGCGCTTGAGTTTGCGACCTCCACGATGAATGATCGTCGGCAGGACGCCGCAAATTGGGCGCACAAGATCATTGTTGCAGCTACGGGTGCGGCCGGCGGTGCGTTCGGCCTGCCGGCTTTGACCATCGAACTCCCGGTTTCTACGATTATCATGCTTCGCTCGATCGTTGACATCGCGCGAAGCGAGGGAGAACGCATCAAGTCGCCGGAGGCGAAGCTCGCCTGCCTTGAGGTGTTCGCGCTCGGGGGGCGTGCGCGCAGTGATGACGCCGCAGGGTCGAGTTACTTTGCCGTCCGAGGCGTCCTCGCGAAAGCACTTGCGGAGGCGGCCGAGTACATCGTGGAGCGAGGTGTCGCACAAGAGACTGCGCCGCCGCTGATACATTTCATCGCGCAGATCGCTGCGCGCTTCGGCGTTCCGGTTTCAGAGAAGGCTATGGCGCAATCGCTGCCCATCGTTGGTGCTGCCGGAGGGGCGCTGATCAACACGCTTTTTATCGATCACTTTCAAGATGTCGGTCGGGGCCATTTCATCGTGCGTCGCCTCGAGCGCACTTACGATCCCGAGTTGGTACGGAGGGAGTATCTGAAGCTCCCACCGAGATGAGATGCGTGCTACCCCGCGCTTACAGCGAGCAGCGCTGTTGCGCACCTTCATCAACAGGGGTGTGACATGAACGGGCCGACGGGTATAAGAATACGATATGCAGAATAAATCTGAATAATTTTAGAACGTTGGATAATTTAGATTCCATCCGACGTATCATCAACACACGAAATTTGTGATATAGACCCGAGGTGATGGTCCCCTTAAGCCGCCATATCAGGTGTGGACAGAGCATTTTGAACAGCCTTATAATGCCCTAAATAAGGCTCTTTTGAGAGCCTTGCGTTGCTATAAACATTTTTACCAACGTCGGAGTGGTCGTTTGGAGGGTGGACTATGAGCGGTTCTGTCGTCGGAATCATTGTGCTCGCATGTACGTTTGGCGGTGCGTTGATTGGTTTGTTTCTTCGAAAGGCATTGCCAGGCCATCACCTGGACAGCGACTCAAGAGATACAATTAAAGTAGGTATTGGACTCATCGCCACAATGACCGCGCTCCTCCTGGGCCTCGTCACTGCCTCCGCCAAGAGTTCTTTTGATACCATGGACACAGCAGTGAAACAAACAGCCATTCAAATTCTAACCCTTGACCGCTTACTTGCTCGCTACGGCCCGGAAACCAATGAGATACGTCAGGGGTTGAAACAGGGAGTTGGCGCGCGGATCGACATGATTTGGCTGCACGACTCAGCCAAGCCTGTCAGTGTCAATCCGATGCCATCAGGATCAGCTCCTATGGGTGAGAGACTTACGGAGGCGATCCGGTCCCTCAAGGCAAAAGACGATGCTCAGCGCGCTCTTCAGTCTCGTGCGGTGGACACCGCCGAATCGCTGCTACAGGCTAAATGGATGGTACTCGCTGGCGCTGAGAATTCAATTCCCTTGCCGTTTCTTGTAATTCTCGTGTTCTGGCTCACCATCGTATTCGTTAGCTTTGGGTTATTTGCACCTCGGAATGCCACTGTCATTGCGGCTCTGTTTGTTTGTTCAGTTTCAGTAGCCGCTGCCTTATTTCTCGTGCTGGAAATGGAATCGCCCCTCACCGGTTTCATCCAGGTTTCCCCAGGCCCGTTACGCTACGCACTTTCAGCTCTTGGTAAATGAGCTTAGATTTGAGCGCAATCTTATCACCAAGGATAACGACTGGCGAAAGTTACAGATATCGACCGGCCCTAAGACTTAAAAAGATCGGCGAGATCAAGAAGGTAGTTGGGAAATAGAAAGGAGACGAACATGCTGTATACCATAGTTGTCATTCTCTTACTTCTTTGGCTGATAGGATTGTTCGGCGGCTACACACTGGGTGGACTCATTCACATCCTTCTGGTCATCGCCCTCATTGTGGTGGTGGTCCAGGTCATTCAGGGGCGAAGACGATTGTAGAGATTGGGAGCCTTGGGTGCCTAACTCTACGCCCCACGCGACCGGCTACGTCGGCGCGTGGGGCGTGAATATCAATGAAAATTTGATCATAAGAAGGTCTGGGATATTGACAGCGAAGAGCGCGATATCAGATTTCTGAAAACGTGAGGTAGGCGGTCTCTATCTCCAGCAAAGGGGGTCGGGAGGTTGATCTCCTCGCTCCGCTTGGATTTGACACGAACGAGCCGAAGGAGGTAAGAATAGGATATACGGAATAAATCTGAAATGATTTTGGATTGTTGTGCTTCTTGAATATCATCCGACGTATCACCAAATTGGCCAATGTGTGATATGTGATTATCTGCAATGACTATATTAGGAAAGTCCAAAGTGGGAAAGGGCGCCAAGCGAAAAAACCGCCAGAGTGCAAGGCGATTGCGGCACGAAGCGATTATAGAGGAAAGGCTCCCATGACAGACCGGACCTCAACTGACAAAACGGAGGAAACATGAAGAAATGCGTGAAATGGGCGGGCTTGGCGGTTGCCGTGCTATGCGTGGTCTTTTTCAACTGGATACCCGCGAGTGCGCAGGCCAAGAATCCCTGCGCGGAGGATGTCGCGAAATTCTGCAAGGATGTACAGCCCGGCGGCGGCCGCCTGGCGAATTGCCTGAAGGCGCATGAAAGCGAGTTGTCCCCAGCTTGCAAGACCAGCCACAACCAGGCAAAAGCCAGGGCGAAGGAAGCGCATGAAACCTGTGCGGATGATGTTCAGAAGCTTTGCAAGGAAGTTAAACCGGGCGAGGGTCGAATCGTCCGCTGCCTCAAGGATAACTCGGATCACCTTTCAAACGAATGCCGAGACAAGCTGATGGCAGCCAAGAAAAAGCCGCAGTAAAAAAACAAGAGCCTTTAATGATCGACCGTCAGCGGAAACTTCGAATCGTATACCCCTCGCAAACGGCGGGGTTGCCTATTTCCGTTTGGGTTTGACATGAACAGCCCGACGGAGGTAAGGCTATTATATGCGGAACTAATCTGTAATAATTTGGCTTGTTGGATAATTTAAATACCATCCGACATATCTGGAATTTCGGCAAGTTTGTGATAGTGTAAGTTGGCCAGATCAAATCCGCAAAATATAACTGAAAATAGTCTGCCTAATTCTTGTTCGCTACAGAATAGAGGGCGTGACACCCGAACTGCTCACCTATATCAGAAAAAAAAGAGGAGGATTCAAATGACAAAAAAAGTTTTTTCAGCTTTGAGTATGCTCATCATTACTTTATTGGTGGCAGGCATCCCGGCGGTTTACGCACAGACATCGTCTGCCGATTTCACGAGCGAGCCCGACAAGACGATGGCAGCTGCCCACGAATCATTTGTTAAGAAAGACATGAAAAAAGCCTCCGAGCAGATCAGTAAGGCGGCAGCCTATGTGAATAAAGAGGCGGACAAGGTGGCCAAGGACACCAAGGAGGGCGTGAAGAAGGCCGGTGACGACTTGGCCAAACTCGGGCAGGGTGTAAAGGCGGGCACCGTGAAATCGGGTGATGAGTTGAAGAGCATCTATGGAAAGGTGGACCATGCGCTCGCTAAGGCTTGGCATCTGACTGCGGACGAGGCCAAGAAAGCGGGTAAGGATTCCACCGAGGCGCTCAAGAAAGCCGGTGCAAGTCTTGAGGGCGCGGCCAAGTGGACTGGCAACAAGCTAACAGAAGGTGCTCAGGCTTCCGTAGAAGCGGTCAAGAAGGTTGGTAAAGGCACAGCGAAAGGCGTAAAAGCAGGAACCGAAGAAGCCGAAAAGTGGTTTAAAGGCATCGGGGAAGGCATTCAGAATTTAGGCAGTAAGCTCTAAAGAAGACCGGGACCATGTCGGCGACGTGGTTGTGGTGGGGAATCCACGCCGCATTTACCGTTCTTTTTGCCGCCTCGTGCCTCAAAAAACTCACAACTCTGGAGGATTCATGAAACTTCGAAGAACTGTCATAGTCATCCTGCTCTCCGGCCTGTTTCTTGTCGGGTGCGCGTCAACCAAGGTTTCCGATCGGCAAACCGATTTCACCGGCCAGCTTCCCAGGCCGGGACAGATCATTGTCTATGACTTCGTGACAAGCCCCGAAGGGGTTTCACCCGATTCTGCCTTAGGCACCCAAAAGCTTCCGCCCGCAAATCCGCAAACTCCCGAGCAGATCGCCCTTGACCGACAGCTCGGCATGCAGATCGCCGAAGAGCTTGCACAGCAGATCCGGGAGATGGGCCTTCCCGGTGTCAGCCAGGAACGGGCCCGCCCCGCGCAGGTAAACGATCTGCTCATTCGTGGCTACCTGCTTACCGTTGATCAGGGGAGCGAAATCAAGCGGGTCGCTCTCGGGTTCGGCTCCGGTGCCTCCGACCTAAAAACGCTCGTAGAGGGTTACCAGATGACAGCAAACGGCCCGCGCAAGCTTGGCCAAGGCTCGATTGACGCCGGGGGAGGGAAGGCCCCAGGCGCTGCCCTTGGCGTTGCAGCCCTTTTAGTCACGCACAACCCTGTCGGGCTCGCGGTTCAGGCTGGTGTTCAGGGCTACGGGGAGCTTTCCGGGAGCGCCAAGATTCAGGGTCGGGCCAAGCAGACCGCCAAGGAAATTGCCGACCAGCTCAAGATCCGTTTCAAAGAGGAGGCCTGGATTCAGTAGAAGGTGCCGTGAGCGCCTCAAGCGGGGGATTTTATCTTTGATCCCCCGATAGGCCATCCCGACCGGGGTGCTATCGGAGCAACGAGGTATACGTTTGAATCATCAACCATATGGAGGAAAGCGAAATGAGAATACATAAGCAATTTGCTGTTTGCGCCGCCGGGGCTATCCTTTTCGCGCTCACTCCTGGTCTTGCCGCCGCGCAGTCCCTCAAAGGGTCGCCCGCGATGCCGCAATTCAAGTATTCCACGCCGATTCCGCCGGGCGTGGCCTCGCCCGCCAAGGTGGAGACGCGCCTCGGTACGCTCCGTTTCGATGACGGCTCACCGGACGCAGCTACCACCGAAAAACTCTACAACAACCTCGACTTCCAGCGCGCCGTGCAGGCCTACCTGTTGGGCTTGCCACCTGTGAATCAGTTGGCGAACCGCACTGGCATCCTGGCGATGGGTCCGGCCAATACGACTGTGCCGATCTGGGAGGAAATGGTGGACTCGCGGACAGTCGAACTGACTGCCAACGACAACACGCCATACACCTGGTTCTGGCTGGATCTCAGCAAGGGGCCGCTGGTTCTTGAGGTCCCCCCGAAGGTCCTGGGGTTGATCAACGACATGTGGTATCGCTGGGCGGGCGACCTTGGCATTACCGGGCCGGACCAGGGGCGCGGCGGCAAATACCTGCTGCTGCCGCCCGGTTACAAGGGCGAGGTGCCGGATGGCTATCATGTGATCCGGTCGGAAACCTTCAGGACGTGGGCTGGCTGGCGCACCTTTCTGGTGAATGGCGATCCCAAGCCCGGCGTCGATGAGGTAAAGAAATTCACCAAGATCTATCCGCTCGCCCAGGTCGCCAACCCACCTGCGCTGAATTTCGTCAACATGTCGGGTAAGCCGTTCAATATGGTCGGCCCAGGCGATTTCCGTTTCTGGGAAATGCTCAATCAGGTCGTACAGGATGAACCGACCGATTCTGTCGATGCGACGACGCTGGGTTTCTGGGCCTCCATCGGTATCCAGAAGGGAAAGCCGTTTAACCCGGATGCGCGCATGAAGAAAATCCTGACCGAGGCCGCCGCTGTGGGTGATGCAACGGTGCGCGCCCTGGCTTACAAGACCCGCGATCCCGAAACCTATTATTTCGACAACCGGCGCTGGAAGCATGCATTCGTCGGTGGGTACAAGTTCGAAAAGCAACCGGGCGTGCCCAACCTGGATGCCGCAGCCTTCTTTTTCTTCCTCGCCACCGGTGTCACCCCGGCGATGGATACGGAGGTCGTCGGTCAGGGCTCGACCTATCCCTGGGCATCTCAAGATGGAAAGGGCAACCCGCTCGAAGGTGGCAAGAACTACAAGTTGCGTCTGCCGCCGAACATCCCTGCCAAGGACTTCTGGTCGGTCATCGTTTACAGCGACCAGACACGCTCCATGATTCAGACCAATCAGCGCTTCCCCAGCGTCAGCAGCCAGAACAAGGATCTGCAAGTGAACCCCGACGGTTCGGTGGACGTATATTTCGGGCCGAAGGCACCGGCAGGCAAGGCGTCGAACTGGGTACAGACGATTCCCGGCCAGTCCTGGTTCACCATTCTGCGTCTCTATGGTCCCCTTGAGCCATGGTTCAACAAGACCTGGCGTCCGGGTGACATTGAACTCCAGCCGTGACGTGATAGGCAAATCCAGCGGATGTACGGAGAAATGCCAATGTTTGCCGTACATCCGCTTCTCTATCGCCTCGTTTGTTACATACATCTGGCATAATGGTGAAATTCCCGCAGTCTGGGAGGATTTCAGTTTCGCAGACCTAATATATCACCGAAATGTTGGCTGGCCTGAACTGGCGATATTGACAGCAAAAGGCCAAAGATCGAGGCTGGCGAAAATTGCAGATATCGATCAACCGCGTGATCTATTCACAGATGACCAGCGTTCCGGTGATACCATCCGAGCTGTACCACAGAAATGCAGAATCTGGGGTTAAAGATGAAAGAGCTTTCCGAGGAGGTTTGTTCTGCGGCTATGGGTTCCGGCGCGGACATGGTAGGTTTTGCCCCGGTTGAACGGTTTGCCAATGGACCCGAGAAAACCCATCCAAACTATTATATGCCTAAGGCTCGCTCTGTCGTCTCAATCGCTATTGGCTTCCCCAGAAGTATTGGGGAGGTCTGGGGGACGTACAAAGAGGAAAGGACGATCCCAGGACCCTACATGTGGTTTGGTTTCGCCTATTTGAACTGGGAATTATCCCGGGTAGCTTTGAAGATAGCTAAATATCTTGAAAAACGTGGCTTCCGCAGTCTGCCTCTTCCTCCTGCTCATACACTCGTGCAGTATCGCCATTTTGAGTATTTTGACCAGTGGAACCGGTATCTGGGAGATTTTTCACACAAGCATGCCGCTCTGGCTGCGGGCTTGGGAGCATTCGGCTGGAGCAACCTGTTTCTGACTCCTCAATACGGGGCCAGGCAGCGATTGATTTCCGTGATTACCGAGGCCAATTTTCCCTCGGCACAGCTCATGACCAGTGCAGATGTCTGCAAGCCGGACCTCTGCGGATATGCCTGCGCGGAGACTTGCCCGATCGGAGCCATCAGCAAAGATCAGGCCCAAGATTTTGTCATGGATGGCCACACTTTCCGCTATGCGGCTTTGGATCACATGCGCTGCCGCTGGTGTCTGGACGGTTTTACGGAAGGGTCCGGAAGCCGAACTCATTTCGAACCTCCGCATCAAATTGTCCAGGCTGATTTTGCTAAGGCGGCCGGTAGAAGGGAGATAGCGGACAAAGGTCTTTATCTCATGGCCTTTATCGATTTCTGCGGGAAATGCATGCACCAATGTCCCAGCCCTGAATTTGAATATATGCCCCATCCTATCGAGCGGTTTCAGGGCCGGACCGGTTGCAAAACTCGGTCTTGAAGGGCCGTCGAATTAATTTGGCTCAGATTCGGCGGAAAATCCCCGTGTCGGTATTTCGGTTCTGTTCCTTGGAACCAGCGCATAAAAGGGTTGTTTGTATTGCAGCCTTTCGTTTGCTGGGTAAGGACTGGCTGGAAATTTTGCAGGTTGCGGCAATAGCGATGAGGGGGTTCATCCCAGTCAGTCTACTTCAATTTGGGGTCGAGCGCCGCCCGCAGGCCGTCGCCGAAGAGATTGAAAAACAACACCGTCAGGAAGATGGCGATGCCGGGGAAGATGGTCATGTGGTCGGCCACCCCGATGTAGTCCCGGCTTTCGGCCAGCATGGCACCCCATTCGGGCGTGGGCGGCTGGGCCCCCAGCCCCAGGAAGCTCAGGCTGGCGGCCGTGATGATGGAGGTGCCGATGCGCATGGTGAAGTAGACGATGACACCGCTCAAGGTCCCGGGCATGATGTGCACGAACATGATTCTTTTCCGGGAAGCGCCGATGCTGCGAGCCGCCCGGACGTATAGACTCTCCTTCAGGGCCAGGGTGCTGCCGCGCACGATCCGGGCGAAGGTCGGCATGCTGAAGACGGACACGGCGACCACCACGTTGACAAGCCCCGGGCCCAGGATGGCGACGATGGCGATGGCCAGCAGAATGCCGGGAAAGGCGAAAAGAACATCCGATGTGCGCATGATCAGGCCGTCCAGAAACCCGCCGAAAAACCCGCTGATGAGCCCCAGGGTCACTCCGGCCAGTGCCCCCACCAGCACCGATGTCAGCCCCACCGCCAGGGAAATCCGGGCGCCGTATATGATCCGGCTGAGGATGTCCCGTCCGTAGAGATCGGTCCCGGCCCAGTGTTCGGCGCTGGGGGGCTGCATGGAAAGGCTGTAGTTGGTCAAGAACGGGTCGTACGGGGCGATCCCGGGCGCAAAAACGGCCACCAGCACCAACAGCACGATGAAGATCCCCGCAACCAGCGCTGTTTTGCGCTGTTTGAACTTGTAGCAGACGATTCTGAAAGGGGTCGCTTTGGTTTCGGTCATATGGTGACTTACTCGAACCGGATTTCAGGGTTGATCAGGGCGTACACCATGTCCACCAGCAGGTTGATGAAAACGAAGTGAAAGGAGTAAAGCAGCAGCAGCGCCTGCAAAACGGGGTAGTCGCG
>Ga0315286_10005181_pt1 | contig 12572 bp, 12 predicted proteins | sample YL17G10_0_MG_FD_205038 | JGI IMG/M metagenome (GOLD analysis project Ga0315286, IMG submission 205038) | Sediment microbial communities from Yellowstone Lake, YNP, Wyoming, USA - YL17G10_0 | ecosystem: Environmental > Aquatic > Freshwater > Lake > Sediment | place: USA: Wyoming | collected... | reverse complement strand
GGGCCGCGAGACCAAGGAGTGCACGATCAACCCTTCCGAACCCGCGTGCGCGCCGTTCCTCGGTCCGGGGGGCGAGCCCGACGTGATGAGCTACAGGACCCGGGCCGACATACCGAACTACTGGGCGCTGGCGGACTGGGGCGTCCTGCAAGACCGCCTATTCGCGTCGGTCGACTCATTCAGCCTTCCGTCACACATGTTCATCTTCTCGGGATGGTCGGCCTCCTGCGCATCCGACCCCATGAGCTGTAGGTCCGACTCGACACCGTCGCCTGCTGGAAACTTCAACTGGACGCCGATCGCGTACCTTCTGGACAAGTACGACACGACTTGGAACTGGTACGTGGGCGATGACACCAACGTCTGCCGGGCGTACCCGCGCTGCCCTCAGCAACCGGGCGACAACTTCACGCCCACCAATTGGAATCCGCCGCCAGGCTTCAACTACATCCGGGACAACGCCCTGCTCGGCCACATCCAGCCCGTGTCGAGATTCAAGAGCGCCCTTGGCGACGGCACCCTGCCCTCGGTCTCCTGGATCATGCCCGCCGAGCGGGTCAGCGAGCATCCCGGCAAAGGGTCGATGCGACCCGGCTATAACTACGTCAGCAACCTCATCGAGAGCATCGGCGCCAGCAGTGCGTGGGACTCAACGGCGGTGTTCCTCTTCTGGGACGACTGGGGCGGCTTCTACGACCATGTGGCTCCCGTCAGGGTCGACGGCCTCGGATACGGGATCAGGGTTCCCGGGATCATGATCAGCCCCTACGCGAAACAGGGCTACATCGACCACCAGACCCTCTCCTTCGACGCGATGCTCAAGCTCATCGAGGATCGGTTCGCCGAAGGCGAGCGGCTGGATCCGTCGGCACCGGGATTCCCCGCCGACGCCCGACCCAGCGTGCGAGAGGATCAGCCCGGCCTAGGTGATCTCCAAGAGGAGTTCGACTTCAACCAGCCGCCTCGACCGGCGCCGACCCTGCCTGGCTAGGCACGAGGCTGTCAGAAGGCGGCATCGGTCGGTATTCTCCTTGGACATGCGTCCCCGATCCCTGATGACCGCTGCCCTGCTGATGGTGGTGTCCGCCGTCCTGGCGGCCGGCCCCACCGTCCAAGCTGCGTCTCGGACGCCTGCGCCCGTGCCTCCCGGTCTGGAGAAGATCGAGCACATCATCATCATCATGCAGGAGAACCGGTCCTTCGATCACTACTTCGGCACCTACGAGAGCCCTAGCGGGGAACCGGTGGAGGGGATACCCAGCAAGGCCTCCGGGGGCTTCTCGGTCTGTGTCCCGCATCCAGCACTCGCCAACAAGTGCGTGCCCCCCTTCCGCACGAACAACCCGGTGAACAAGGGCGGACCACACGCTCACCCCAGCTCGACGGTGTCGGTTGACGGCGGCAAGATGGACGGGTTCATAAAGGCAGCGATGAGCTCCCGCACGGCGGCCTCCTACTTCTGCGCGAACCACCCGCTGGACAAGACGTGTGCCCCGTTCAACGGTCCGGTCGGACAACCCGACCTGATGAGCACGATGGGTCGGAACACGCTGCCCAACTACTGGGCCTACGCGGACTGGGGAGTGTTGCAGGATCACATGTTCGGACCGACCGACTCGTGGAGCCTCCCGGCCCATCTGTTCCTGTACTCGGGATGGTCCGCTACCTGCCCCGGCGGCCCGATGAGCTGCACCTCATCCATCCAGACGCACAGCCCCGGGCCCTACAAGTGGACGCCGATCACCTATATGTTGGACAAGGCTGGCGTCACCTGGAAGAACTACGTGGGCGAAAAGACCGTCGTGGGGTGCGCGAGATGGCCCTGCCAGGCCACGAGCGTCGTCGATGCGACACCGTGGATCTGGAATCCGCTGCCCAACTTCTCGACCGTCATCGCCAACAAGCAGGTGAACAGGACGCAGCCCGTATCTCGATTCATCTCGGATGCCAGCGAGGGCACCCTCCCCAGCGTCTCCTGGATACTGCCCAACCTCCGCAACAGCGAGCACCCGGCCCACGGATCCCTGCAGCCTGGGCAGTCCTACGTCACGAAGTTGGTCAACGCTGTCGGCAGGGGCCCGGAGTGGGGGTCGACGGCGATCTTCATCACCTGGGACGACTGGGGCGGCTTCTACGACCACGTTGTTCCACCCAATGTCGACGTGAACGGCTACGGCCTCCGCGTGCCGGGTCTGGTCATCAGCCCGTACGCCAAGGAGAGCTACGTGGACCACCAGACGCTCAGTTTCGACGCGTACCTGAAGTTCATCGAGGACCGGTTCCTCGGCGGAGACCGCCTTCCTGGATCCAGGCCCGACTCCCGCCCGACCGTTCGCGAGAGCGTCGCCCGTCTCGGCGATCTGACGCTGGACTTCGACTTCACCCAGGAACCCAGACCCGCACCCGGACTGGACGCGTCACCCAGGGTCCCGGAGCCGCCCGAGGGAGTGTCCGAGGCGGTTCATCCGAACGCCCCCTTCTAGGGCGCCATAGACGCAGAGGGGCTCGGGCTCGGCGAAGCCGCCGTGATCTCGGCAGCCGTGGAGATCGGTGGCCAGTCCAGAGGGCCGCCCTTGATCTGCAGCAACTCCAGGGCCAGTTGCTGCCGCAAGCTCCGATAGTGCTTGTCGTAGGCAACGTTGTGCAACTCATATGGATCGGGTTCGCCGCTCACACCTGTCAGGTCGTATAGCTCGACCTCCCCCGTGCGCAGTTCCACATAGAGGAAGTCCTCCGTCCGGATACCGAAATAGGGCGGAACGGTGGGATCCCCGGGCCACTCCAGCAGCACCCCCGGCCGCTCCGTACGCAGCGAACCGCCGGAGAACAGCGGCAACAGACTCAGTCCGTCCACCGGGATGTCCGGCACCGCCCCTGCCAGCGCTGCAAACGTTGGCGCCAGATCCACGTTCGATACTGGAGCGGTAACGTCGTGCGGCGTCGCGCCAGGGAGCCTCACGAAGAACGGCGTGGCGTTGCACTCCTCGTATTCGCATCGTTTGGCGACCCACCGGTGGGATCCATAGGAATACCCGTTGTCGGTCAAGTAGATGATCACGGTGTCGTCCAAGATGCCCTTGGCCTCGAGAGCACCGACTATGGCAGCGACCGCGTCGTCCATGCTGATCAGCGCAGCCTCTTCTGCTCGCTGATCGTCCTGCATCTGTTGCAGCCTCGCCGGGGGCATCTCCGTCTGCGACTGCACCCACCTGGGCTTGTCCGACACGTTCACCTCATTGACGTTGGGGCGTACCGTCGCCGGGGACTCCGGAGGGATGGCGTTCGTCTGCGAAGGTGGCGGAACCCACGGCGCGTGAGGAGACGTGGGCGCGTATTCCAGGAAGAAGGGACGACCGAGCGGGGCGGTCTGGATGAACTCCACGGCCTTGTTCGCTAGGAGATCCGGCATGTACTCGCTGGGCTGGGAGCCGTAGTGGGCCAGCCCGCCTGGAGCCTGATACAGGGTGTAGTCGTAGTAGACGGTCTCCACACCCCCGTGAAGCTTGGCCGCCCACTGGTCCCATCCAGGCGGCACATACGGGTCCCTGTGGAAGGGGTACTGGTTCTCGTACTTGCCGTAGAAGCCGGTGAAGTACCCGACGCCGTGGAGCCACGTGGCGAAGGTGGAGTCCTCGCGCAATCGATCCCCGTAGGCGTTCTTCAAGACCCCCGAGTTGTGTGCGTACTGCCCCGTGAATATGCTCGCCCTAGCAGGACAGCACAACGGATCGTTGATGAAGCCGTTGGTGAAGGTAAGCCAGTGGTCGTTCGGGTCTTGGACGCGAGACTGCAAGAACGGCATCACGGCCGGGTCATGCGGGATCGTGTCTATCGACTGATCGTCGGACAGGATCAGAACGATGTTCGGGCCATCCGAGATCTTCCGGCTCCACGGCGAGGCGAGGACCGACATCACGAGCACAGCGACAACACCGAGAGAGACGAGCCCTCGCGTTCGGTCTATCACCGGTCGAGCCATCCGCCCTGCCGCTGTCGTTGCGAGGCAAGAAGTCCCGCGGCGATAGATAGAGCGATCTCGCCCGGCGTGCTACCCCCTATGTCGAGCCCTACCGGCGAGTGGACACGAGCCAGATCATCCGCGGTGAAACCCCGGGTCTGCAACGCCACGACATGCGGGGCCACGTGACGGCTGCTGCCCATCACGCCGATGAAGCGCGCGTCGGTCCGCAGCAGAACCGCCACCGAGTCGGCTACGCCGGGGGCGTCGTGATCGGTGTGAACAGCGTCGGTGGTGGCGCCAACCGCAGCGGGGTCCAGCGCCGCCGCGACAGAACCCGCCGCAGCCCGATGCTCGGCGGTGATGCGCTCCGCGCGGGCTTCCACCAGGACGGTTCCGTAGCCGAGCCCGCGAGCCAAGCGGAGCAGCTCCAGGGCGACGGGTGTAGCGGAGAAGACCACCAGCAGAGGCGGTGCGACCTGTGGCTCGAGGAACACATCCACCTCACCGAGATCGTGTAGGTAGGTACGGGTCTCAGGCACTTCCGCGGCAAGTACGGCGGGGGCGTCAGCCATCGCAGCCGAGTCGAACTCGGAGCAACCCAGGGTTCCGCTCAAGGGTCCGCCGGGCCCGATCACCATCCGGTTGCCAACCCGGCAGGGTGGATCTCCGTGCACCTTCACCACGGTGGCCACCACGGTTCCCGGGCCGGCGGCAGCCGGGACGACTTCCAGAGGATCGCCCGAGGGGTGCTCGCCGGTTGCGCCCTTCAGCAGATCGAGAGCGTGTGGCAGGACCGGCAGCACCGCTTCGAGGCCTTCCCTCACCCCTTTCGGACTGCCGGGAAGGTTCAAGATGAGGGTCGAGCCGCGGGTTCCCGCGGCGGCGCGAGAGAGGGCCGCGTTCGGCGTGTGATCAAGCCCCGCGCGCAGCATCAGCACCACCAGCCCGGGCGCCTCGCGCTCAAGTACCGCCTTCGTGGCCTCCGGCGTGACGTCTCGCGGACCGAACCCCGTGCCCCCGGTCGTAACGACCAGATCGCTGTCCAGACCGATGAGCAGGGCCTCGATGAGCGCTCGCTCGTCGGGAACGACATGACGCCCCTCGAGCGAGAACCCCGCGGCGGTGAGCAACTGCTCGGCGGTAGCACCGGAAACGTCCTCGCGCGTTCCGGCGGCCACACCGTCCGAGACCGTCACAACGACGGCGCTGTAGGTCTCATCCATGCCCGACATTGTCCCCTCTGAAAGCGTTCGCGACCCGGGCTACTCGTCTGCCCACCACATGGCCCGCGTGCGCGGCGTGACCACCGGCGCGCGAGCGATCCACCTGAACGCCCAGGCCTTGATCAGCGCCATCAGCCCTCCCCCGAGGGCCAGGCCGGCTCCCAAGGCCGCCGCGGTACCGGGGGTCGCGGTGGCGGACCGGAACGCCAGGATGACCAGGCCCAGGTTGAGTGCGACCACCTGAGGCCCTGCGAGGTAGTCCACCGCCGCCCACGACCGCCTCCTCTCCTCAGGGTGACCCGCGCGCCACATGGGCAGCAGGAACAGCCACGCCCCCAGCAGCGTCTGCACGATCCATCCGCCGACGAACACGGTGAGGAAGACCGGCCGGAAAGCAATGAGCGCTTCCGGACCCCGGACCGCCTGCACAGCGAGATCGGCAGAGCCGAACACGAACCAGACGAGGGCACACATCAGGTGCTTGGCGGAAACAGGTACGGGCCACTTGCGTGGCGTCGAGGCGACGCGGACCGCCATCCAGGCGATCCCGCACGCTCCCAACGCGTAGACAACACCGCCGGCCGCAAGCAGCGGGCTCGACCGCAGGGCCAAACCGAGAGCGAGTCCCACAACGCCTCCGACCAGCGCCCAAGCGGTCGCGCGACCGCGCCATGCGGGCATGCGTACCCGAAGAACCGTGGGCAGCAGGGTGATCAGCGTTCCCGCGATCGTCAGGGACACCCAGCCGAGCACGTTCAGGGTGAGGTGCGCCCCGCGCAAGGCCACCCAGGTGGTACCCGTAACCTCGTGCGCACCCACCATCGCCCCAAGGGTCCCGCCGACCAACAGGCATCCCACCGCGGCCGCGTACATCGCCACGGGCAGCGGGTGTCGCTTGTTCAGGGCCTTCTTCCACGCGACCCGAACGATGTCTCCCAGGATCAAGGTCGCGATCACGAAGGCGGCCCCGCCGGCGGCTACCAGGCCGCTCCGCCCCGACGGGTAGCCGAACGCGATCAAGAGGGCGCCGGTGTTGATGAGAGTGAACTGCAGGATCGTCTTGAACGTGGAAGGCGACTTCGTCGCGGTCATCGCCAGCACGAACGACTGCATGGCGCCACAGATGGCTACCGTTGCCGCACCGGCAAGGGTCAGGTGTAGCGGAAGCCAGATGCCCATCCGTTCACTTTCGGGAAGCAACAGAGAAGCGAACGCGGCGGTCAGCCAAACTCGGGCCGCGACCTGGTACAGCTCGGCGGTCGAACGGGGCTTCACCTGAACATCACGGAGTGCAGTATGCCTGGCCGATACGCCGCCCGGCATCGTCTAGGCTGGAGCTTGGCTGGAGCTTGGCCGAGGCGACGGCGAAAGGGGCATCGGATGGCTTGGATAGACGATCTGGCTGACTCGCTCGAGGTTGACCGACTGGAGGCTGACGAGATCGACACCCTCCTGGAGACCGCCCGCGATGTGGCGCATCAGATCGAACGCAAGGTAACACCGCTTTCCACTTTCTTGCTCGGGATCGCGGTCGGACGCGGGGCGCGCTTGCGCGATGTGCAGGCGAAGGTCCGCGACCTGATGCCCGACGGTGACTAGCTCCACTCCCGGCTAGTCTCTACGGATGACCTCCGACGGCCCGATGATCGACGGCTTCGGCCGCGTTGCAGACGACCTGCGGGTTTCCGTCACCGACCGCTGCAACTTCCGCTGCACCTATTGCATGCCCGCGGCGGGCCTCGACTGGCTTCCGCGGGATCAATTGCTGCACTACGAGGAGATAGCGAAGCTGGTCGGCTTGTTCGCGTCGCTCGGCGTCGGGTCCGCGAAGATGACGGGCGGCGAACCGACGGTTCGGGCGGACCTCCCCACGCTGGTCCACATGCTGCGTGAACGAGCGCCCTCGCTCGAGCTGTCTATGACCACGAACGGGGTGCTCCTCGACAAGTTGGCACGCCCGCTGGCGGAGGCGGGCCTCGATAGAGTCACGGTTTCACTCGACTCGTTGACCAGACACCGCTTCGAAGAGATGACCCGGCGGGACGCTCTGGACAAGGTATTCGCCGGCATCGAAGCGGCAACGGCCGAGGGACTGACCCCCGTGAAGGTTAACTGCGTGGTCATCGCCGGTACGAATGACGACGAGCTGCTGGATTTCGCGCGGTGGTCACGTGCAACGGGTCACGACGTGCGTTTCATCGAGTACATGCCGCTCGACGCCGACGAGGCTTGGGAGCGCGGCAAGGTCTTTCCGTCGGCCTCTATCCTCGCGCGCATCGCGGCGGTGTTCCCTCTCTCCGAAGCCGGCGCCGACAACGAGCCCGCGACGAGATACGTGTGGTCGGACGGAGCGCCCGGCGGGATAGGGGTCATATCGGCCGTGACCGAGCCATTCTGCAGCACCTGCAATCGACTACGTCTCACATCGGAGGGTCAGTTCCGCACCTGCCTCTTCGCGATGGATTCGACCGACCTGCGAGGTCCGCTCCGAGCCGGAGCCTCCGACGAGGAACTCACCGCGTTGATCCGTGAAGCCGTGGGGCGCAAGTGGTCGGGCCACCGCATCGATCACGCTGACTTCCGACGCCCCGACAAGTCGATGTCGATGCTGGGCGGCTGATGCCGCGCGCGTCCTAGACGTGCCCGGCGAGGATGCGCGTGACCTTGAAGCCCTTGTCCACGTGACTCTTGACGTCCTTGAATCCGCCGCGCCGCATCGCCGACATGACGGGACGCGCGCGGTCGGGACTGACCTCGATCAGCAGCCATCCGCCGGGGCGAAGCCACTCGGGCGACTGAGCCACCGTTACCTCGACAAGGCCCATCCCCTCCTTGCTGCCGTCGGTCAGTACGCTGGCGGGCTCGAACAACCGGATCTCGTCCGGAAGCTCCTTCAGCTCCTTCTTGCCAACGTACGGCGGATGGATCGTGACCACGTCCACGAGACCTCGCAGCCTGCCGGGCAGGGGCTTCAAAAGGTCGCCGCAAACGAACTTCACGGGGACCTTCAGGTTCCGGGCGTTGATCCTGGCGTCGCGGATGGCCTCGCTGGATAGGTCGGCGCCATAGACCTCGGCCGCGGGAACGGCCTTCTTCACGGCAAGTGCGACGGGGCCGACGCCACAGGCCAGGTCCACCGCGATCGGGCTCTTCCGGCGGCGGATCTTCTTGATGGCCTGCACCGCAAGGAACTCCGACGAGTCTCGAGGGATGAACGTGCCGGGGCGCTGGATCAGCTTCATCCCTCGGAATTCTGAGAAACCGGTGATGAGCTGGGTCGGCTCTCCCGTCATCCGTCGGGCAACCATCTTCTCGAAGCGCTCCTGGACCTTGAGGGGAACATCGTCATCCAGGTCGAAGTCGTGCCCCAGAGCGTGAGCCAGCAGCTCCTCCGACTCGATGCGCTCGCGATCCTTCTGCCAGTGATCGATGGCATCGGAGTCTAGGAGGATGCGCTCAGCCCAGTCGAGTACCCCTTCAGCGTCCACGAGGACGAATGATACCGGTACCGCACCTACCTCGACCCACCGGTAGAATCGGCGCATGGCTCGAAAGCCCCACCTCGCACCCGTCCCCGGAGGCGACGACCCCAAGGAAGGTGTTCGCCTCACAGGTGACCGCATCGTCGTTCGCATACCCGGAGACAGCGAGAGGAAGTCTCGCAGCGGCCTCTTGATCCCCGCCACGGCCGCCCCCGCCCCCAAGCGGTGCATCTGGGCGGACGTTGAACTCGTCGGTCCCGACGTTCGCGTCATCAAAACCCGGGATCGCGTGGCGTTCCTGCCCCAATCGGGACTCGAGGTCGAGATCAACGGCGACGACTACCTGCTGCTTCGCGAGAGAGACATCCAGGCCGTCGCTGAGACTGCCGAGGGTCGCGAGGCGCATCCGGGGCAGTACCTCTAGAGCGAGCCGGCGGCTAACCCCTGCCCGGGATGTAGCTGAGCAGAACCTTCCGCTCTACGTTGTCCTCGTTCGCGTCCACCAGGACCAGGCTCTGCCACTGGCCCAGCAGCAGGTTCCCGTGGTCGCAGGGGATGGACATCGACGGAGAGATGAATGTGTGGATGACGTGGGAACGCCCGTGACCCTTCGAGCCGTGTTGGTGGGCGTAGCGGTCGTCGCTAGGGAACAGACGGTCCAGAGCCTCTCCCAGATCCGCCTCGGACCCGGCGCCGATCTCCATCAACGCAAGACCGGCGGTCGCATGCGGCACGAAGACATTCACCAATCCGCTCTCTCCGACTCCTCGAGCGAACTGGCGGACCATGTCAGATATGTCAACGACCCGCTTGGTCGAGGTGTCCGCGACGAACGCCGCCTCCCACCTGGCTCCAGACTTGACCACGCTCGAGTCCCTCCGATCCGCCCGACGTGTTACGACTTGTCCGGCGGATGACACCCCTTCGATCTCGGGAGGAGCGCTCAGCATCTGACCGCAGACGGTGCACTTGATCTTGGCGGAGGAGACTTCCGCTGAACAATGAGGACAGATAGTCATCGTCATCGCCGCGTCTAGCCTGTCGGAGGGGACGAAGATAGCGGATCCGTATGCGGGGCCGGTCTCACCGAGAAAGCCAGCAGTCCGCCGATGAAGGCGGCCACTCCTGCCGCGATCACCGCGTAGAGCCACATCTCCGGTGAGGTCTTGAACGAACCCGAATCCAGGCAACCCGCGACCAGGCCTCGGGCTGCGTCTTCCCTCATCCCCGTCACCTCATACTTGCCGACGAGTTCGGCGACGACCGAGGAAGAGGCCGTCAGCATCGTGTACAAACCCACCGCGACCATGCCCAGGCCTGCGACCAAGCCGCCCTTGAGCGGGCCGGCATCCCTTCGAACGAACGACAGGAGCGCGAGGATGACGCACGCAACTCCGAGGACGACCGTGAGCTTGCCCTCCCAGCCGGCGAATCCCCTGCGGGAATCGCTCAGGACTTCCTTCAGGCAGTTGCCCGAGGACGTGATCCAGGGCTGGAGCGACGCGGCCATAGCCACAACCCCACCCGACAGGAGGAGGATCGCCGCCACCACGCTCTTCGGATCGGCTTTCTTCTTCGCCGCGGCCTCCGGTGGGGCGCCGCCCGGTGAGACGGGGGGAACCCTCTTTACCTGCCAGTAGGGATCCGCACCCGTGGTGCTGGGAGTCGGCGAACCCCAGTCCTGAACATCAGGCGCGGAAATGTCCCTAGCGACAGGCGGGACCGCACCCGCAGCGGCGGAGGTGGGTTGAGTCGGAGGCGACTGCATCGGGACCACGGCGACGGGAGGGGTGAAGGCAACACCCGTGGGTGGAGCGGTTGGATCGAGTGCCGCCTCGACGGCCGCCGCTACTGGCGAGGCCTCATCGGCGGGAGCGACATCCGGAGGGTCGTTCACGTTCTTGCCGCAGTGGAGGCACTTCAGGACGGAAGGCCTGATCTCGCCGTCGCAGTGCGGGCACCGCTTGCTCAACGCGCCATCTCCATCAGGAACCAGACCCGCGGTCATTCTCGCCGGGTGAACAAATGCTCCGGCGGCTCGCTCTACTCGGGAGAGAGGCCCATCCGATAGATGTCGGAGCCGGCGTTGACGTCCCTCAATGTCATCTCGGCCACGCCCAGCTCGACGAGACCCTCCCAAGCCTCTCCGACCCACGCCTCAGCGGCTTCCTGCGTCTCGAACTTCTCAGAAGAACCCGTGGTCTCGCCGTTTCCATCGATGTATGCCCAATCGAACATCTCTCTACCCCTCCCGCAGTGGAAGCCGACATCGTAGCTCAGCCGAGTAGTTACGAGGTGCTTCCCTGGACCCCAAGTGCCTGATACCGTTTTAGGCATCGTGCGACGGCCCCTAGGCACGCCAGTAAAGGCACGGCGCTTCCCCGCCGAAAGGTCATATATGAACCGGTCAACAGGCCGGTTGCGGCCCATCCGGCGCCTCGCAGCCGTATCCGCGCTCTTCGTGAGCTTGGCTCTGATCACCCCTGCCCAGGCGGGAGTAAGCATCGCCGGCGGCGAGAACGGATCCGGTGCTCCCGCGCCCGCCGCACCGCGCGTATCGCAGGCCTCGCTCGGGTTCACCGACGTCGGCGACAGTTCCCTGGCTTTCGCGACCGCCGCCATCAAGTACGTCGCGGTCACCAACCAGTGGATGGCCGACTTCGGCACGGACAAGTTCAGACCCACCATCCCCGAATCGCGTGCCCTGTTCGCCCGCGCCATCGTTGAGGCCTTCGCCCCGGAGGAGCCGATCGACCCCGCCATCACCTTCTCCGATCTCGACGAGACAGACCCCTTCTTCCCATACGCTAACGTCGCAGTGAAGATGGGCTGGATGCAGAGAACGAAGGCGGGGGTCTTCGGGCCGGAATCCCCCGTCACCATGCAGGTCGTGCACTTTGCCCTGGTGTCCGCGTTGCCCCTCGAGGAGGAAGTCGCCGGCCTTGACGCGATCCACACGGAAGCCGGCTACAACTTCGCCCACCCAGGTAAGTTCCCTCACATCCTGCTGGGGATGGTCCTTCACTTCAGATACAACCATCCGAGCGAAGGCGCTGATGTGACACCGAAGGATCCTCTTTCGAGGGTTGAGGTCGCGTATTCCCTCTGGCGCGCCGCCACCACCGACAAGTACGACATCGTCGCCCTATCCAAGTACGCAGATATCGCCTTGCCAGCCATCTCGGCCAGCAAGCAGAAGTTCGTCGCGTTCGGCCTCAAGTACGTCGGCTACCCGTACATCTGGGGGGGTGACTGGTACGCGAAGACGCCATCCGGCTACTGCTGCGGCGCACAACCGAAGGGTGGCTTCGATTGCTCAGGTCTGATGTGGTGGGACCTCAAGGCGCCGGCCGACGGCTACAACAACCGTTCTCTACGAGGCTACACAGGCTGGAGTATCCCTCAACGCGCCTCTGCCGACATGGCCAGTATCGGCAAGAAGATCACCTACGACAATGCCCAACCCGGTGACCTGATGTTCTACGACGGCGACGGCAACGGCACCGTCGACCACGTTGACGTGTTCCTGGGCAACGGATGGGCGCTCGACTCGTCCAGCGGGCAGGGCGGGGTGACGATCCTGCGCGTGGGAGAGGGTTGGTACAACGATCACTTCGTGCACGCGCGAAGCATCATGAACGGCTAAGAACCCAGCACCTTCCGGACGGTGTCCATCAGTTCGGCCATCGTGAAGGGTCTCCGCAATTCCCCGTCCACCTCTACCAGGGCCAGATTGCCCGTCTCGCCCTTTCCCGCCATCAGAACGATCACTCGCGTGGCGGCCGCCGAGGGATCGGAACGCATCTCCTGCAACACTTTCCAGCCGTCGGTGCCCGGCAGCTGAGCGTCCAGGATCAGTAGATCGTAGTGAGCATCGCGCAGCATGGCGAACCCCTCGTCACTCCC
>Ga0315286_10005180_pt1 | contig 12572 bp, 9 predicted proteins | sample YL17G10_0_MG_FD_205038 | JGI IMG/M metagenome (GOLD analysis project Ga0315286, IMG submission 205038) | Sediment microbial communities from Yellowstone Lake, YNP, Wyoming, USA - YL17G10_0 | ecosystem: Environmental > Aquatic > Freshwater > Lake > Sediment | place: USA: Wyoming | collected... | reverse complement strand
TGACCTTGCGTTTCCTGGCCTCGGCAGCGTACTCGGCGGGGATGCACGTGCGGACGAACCACGCGAAGATGTCGCCGACGGCCGACTGCCCCGCCTCGAACCCGTACAGGCCGGGCAGGATGCCGTCTTCGACCACGCCGCACTGGCCCGGCACGTTCTTCTCGTCCGTTCCGCAGACCATGTGGCAGATGCTGGTGCCCATGATCATGACCATCTTGCCCGGCCCCGTGACGGTGCAGGCCGGCACGGCCACGTGGGCGTCGACGTTGCCGGCGGCGACGGCCGTGCCGGGCTCGAGGCCCAGGCGCCCGGCCATTTTCTGGGTGAGTCCGCCCGCGCGGCTGCCCAGGGCGATGACCCGGCGCGACAGTTTTGCGTCGACCACGTCGGCGAAGTCGGGATGCAGGGCCGCGAAGAACTCGCGCCGCGGGAAGCCCTCGCGCTTCGACCAGATGGCCTTGTACCCGGCGGTGCACAGGTTCCGCGTCTCCTGGCCGCACAGTTGCCAGATGATCCAGTCGGCGGCCTCGATGAGGCGGTCGGCGGCCTTGTACACCTCCGGGGCCTCGTCGAGGATCTGGAGGGCCTTCGGGAAGAACCACTCGCTCGAGATCCTGCCGCCGTACCGCTGGAGCCACCCTTCGCCCAGGCGGCGGGCGGTCTCGTTGACCTTGTCGGCCTCGGGCTGGGCGGCATGGTGCTTCCACAGTTTGACCCAGGCGTTCGGGTTCGCGCGGAACGGCTTGAGCGTGCACAGCGGCGTGCCGTCGGCCCGGACGGGCAGCATCGTGCAGGCCGTGAAGTCCGTGCCGATGCCGATGACCTGGCGGCCCTTGACCTTGGCCTTCCTCAGCACCGCCGGGACGGTGGCGTCGAGGGCCCGCAGGTAGTCCTGGGGGTCCTGGAGGGCCCAGTCGTGGGCGGGCAGTTTCGTCCGGGTCCTGGGCAGCCGGTCGCTGATGACGCCGCTCGAGTACGGGTACACGGCCGAGGCCACTTCCTTGCCGTTGGCCACGTCCACCAGGACGGCCCGAGCGGACTCGGTCCCGTAATCGAGGCCCAGAGCGTACTTGCGTTCGGCCATGGTCTTCTCCTCGGCTGTCCGGGCCGCAGACCTTGCCTGCGGCGCCCCTTTCCCTGCGACAGGGCGCCCCCTGGTGCCGCGCGTTGCCGCGGTCCGGCGGGCGACGGTGCGCCATTTGTGCCACGGGGCAGGGGCGTTGTAAAGGAAAAGTCGGCGGCGGATTTTTCCTGAGACGCCCGGCGCGCCGCCCGCGTTCATGTAGGCGCAAGCCCTTATGTATGACATCTGCGCGGGCGCCCGTGGCGGAACGTCATGGCCTGTAAGGGACCCATGACACCGGGGCCTGTCCGGCCCCCAAGGAGGAGATGCCGCCATGACCCGCGAACCGTTTGCCGCCGTTTCCCCGGCGCCGTCGCGTGCGGCCGCCATCGACCTCTCGGTCGCCGCGGCCAACGAGACGGCCGTCGACCGCGTAATGGCGTGGCTGGGCCTGTACCTGCCCAGTTACGGCACGAGCGCGGCCCTGCACGCCGCCGCGATCCTTCTGGCGGCCTTCCTGGTGTCCCCGGCCGGGCCGGCCGAGCCGCCGCCGCCCCCAATCACCGGCCTTGCCGTGCCCACACAGAAGCCCCCGCCCGTCGAGCGCCGGCCGAAGACCGGTCCTGAGACGCAGTACCGGGGCCCCCTCAAGCCGAAGCCGTCGAGTCTGGCCCGCCGCACCACCCTGTACCCGATCCAGGACGTGGTGGCCAACAACCGGAAGACGCTCGCCGTCCTGGGCATCCAAGGGGGCGGGGTGGACATCGGGGACTTGGGAGGACTTGGCCCGGACCGCATCTTCGGCGATCCGTCGTCGCGGCGTCCCTCGGAGTCAGAGCGGGCCCGCAAGATCGTCTTCCTGGTGGACCGTTCCGGCAGCATGGGCGACTCGATTGAGATCGTGAAGATGGAACTGAAGACCACGATCGAGGAACTGGGCGAGGACAGCGAGTTCCACGTCATCTTCTATTCGTCGGGCCAGCCGGTCGAGATGCCCACGCGGCGGCTCGTCACCGCCACCGAGCGCAACAAGCGACTGGCCTTCGAGTTCATCGACGGCATCATCGCCCAGGGCGAGACCGACCCGTCGAAGGCCATCGAGCGGGCCTTCGCCGTGGGGCCCGACCTCATCTACCTCCTCACGGACGGCGAGTTCGACCGCGCCGTCGTCGGCATGGTCCACCGCCTGAACGCCGGCGGCAAGGTCACGGTGCACACCATCGGCTTCCTCTACAGGGGGCCCGGCGAGGCCATCCTCAAGGACATCGCCGCCCAGAACGGCGGGCAGTTCAAGTTCGTGTCCGAGGAGGACCTGGTGGCGCTGGGCGGCGCGTGAGGGCGCCCCAGTGCGACCCCGGGGTCCGGCCCCGGAACAACGCGAGCGTCCTGCCGTGCAGGCAGGACGCTCGCGCGATTGTTTCGCACCGGTGCCGATCAGCCCTTGGGCTTCTCGGCGGGTTTTTCAGCGGGCTTTGCGGCCGGCTTCTCGGCGGCCTTGTCGGCCGGTTTCTCGGCGGCCTTGTCGGCCGGTTGGTCGGCCGGCGGCGTGGCCTCCGTGCCGGGCTCGGCCGGGGTGCCCTCGGGCGGCTTGAGGTTGACCGGGCCCATCGACTTCGGCCTCAGCCACTGGACCTTCTCCACCTGGTAGTAGTCGTCCACGCGCGACAGTTCGACCTTGAAGACCATCGGGCCCTGGCGGAGGACGAGTTTCGGCTTGTCGACGTTGCGGTCGTCGGCTTCCCAGAGGAGGCCCGCGTTGGCCGTCAGGACCGAGCGGACGCCGAAGGACTTGGGCTGGAGCAGTTTGGCCAGCCAGTTGTTGAGGCCCATCTGGGCGGCGCCGATGGGGCTCCAGAGGAACTGTTTCAGGATGATGCCCTTGGGCTGGTCGGCGGCGGGTTCGACGCGGCTGCCCGAGGCCACCTCCAGGTACACGTCTTCCTGCAAGGCCGGGGCGGCGTCGAGTTCCTTGAGCATCTCGCGGACCCGCTGGGCGAGGACCTCTTTGTGCCCGGCGAACGTCTCATCCCAGATGCGGGCGGCCTCGGCCGTGATCTGGACCGGCTGAAGATTCTCGGCCGACCCGACCATCTTCTCGTGGAAGTTCTTGGAATACTGCTTGTACAGTTTCTGAAACTCCTCCTGGGATGCGGAGGACCCGGACTCGCCGCAGCCGGCCGCCCAGAGGACCCATCCCGCCGCCAGTACGCACAGAAGTGCCTTTTTCATCTGCTCGTCTCCTATCAGTGGTCACAAACGACAATGCACCCCAATCAGGATAGAACGGCCCCGTTGGCCCGTCAAGTCATTATCTGTTCATCGGGCGGCGGGGGCATGGAACTTGAGGGAGACGCCAGGCAGGGGGTTTTTTCTCGAACGGCACGGCCCTTTGGCCGTATCTTAGGGTGCAAGGGCCCAGTCGCACGGGGCGCGGAAGGCAGAGGGAGAGTTGGTTGACAGCGTTCCACCTTCTGTATACACTAGCCCGCCTTGTATCGGCCTGAAGAAGGAGAAATTCGGATGGCCTTCAGATTCCGCTGTACGAAGTGCGGCAAGCGGCTGACGGTGGACGAGGCGCCGGGAGCCGAGGTTACCTGCCTGCACTGCAACCAGGTGATCTCCGTCCCCGACGATGCGCAGGCCATGGAGCCCGAGATGGAGGCGATGGCCGAGGTCGCACCGCCCCCGGCCGAGCCCGTGGCCGCCGTCGCCGCCGCGCCCGCCGAAGAGAAGCCGCAGGAGGAGCCCCCGCCCGAGGGCGGCATGGACACCGTCATGGGCTGGCTCGCGCTTTACCTGCCCAGTTGGGGCACCAGCGTCGTCCTCCACGCCGCCGTCTTCATCCTGGCCGGCTTCATGGCCTGGCAGACCCAGACGATCACGCCGCCGTACGAGTACAAGAGCGCCGTCGTCTCCGAGACCAAGCACAAGGTCGAGAAGCGCAAGCGGGTCCAGAAGCAGGAGTCGCGCGGCAAGTTGAAGCCGAACCCGTCGAGCATCGTCCGGCAGTTCACGAACAACCCGGTTCCCGACGTGGCCACCAACAAGATGGAGGTCCTCCAGGTCATCGGCGTCGGCGGCGGCGGCAAGATCCTGGGCGGCTTCGAGGGGCTGGGGACCGGCGGGCGCGGCTTCTTCGGTGCCGGCAGCGAGACCGAGATTGCCCACAAGATCGTCTACGTCGTGGACCGGTCCGGCAGCATGACGGACTCGATCGACTACGTGAAGTTCGAACTGAAACGCAGCATCGGCGAACTCGGCGAGGACACCGAGTTCCACGTCATCTTCTACTCGTCCGGGGCCCCCGTCGAGATGCCCACCCGCCGCCTCGTCATCGCCACCGAGCGGAACAAGGAACTGGCTTTCGAGTTCATCGATGGCATCATCCCCCAGGGCGAGACCGACCCCTCCAAGGCCCTCGAACGGGCCTTTGCCGTCAACCCCGAACTCATCTACCTGCTGACCGACGGCGAGTTCGACCGCGCCATCATCGACCTCGTCAAACGCCTCAACGTCGGCGACAAGGTCACGGTGCACACCATCGGCTTCCTCTACCGGACGGGCGAGGAAGTCCTCAAGAAGATCGCGGAAGACAACAGCGGGAACTACAAGTTCGTATCCGAGGCAGACCTTGCGACCCTGGCCAACTAAAGCGTTCCTGGCGTTCCTGGCGGCCGCCGCGGCCCTCACGGCGTCGGCGCGCGCCGACGACCGGATCCGCACCAAGGTTGGCATCGGCGTCGACGGCAAGATCGTCGGCGTCGCCGAAGACGGCCTCGTCATGGAGGTGGCGCGCGCCAAGCGGACCATCTCGTTTGCCGAGATCCAGCGCGTGGAGGCCGGCGACTTCCCCGACCTGAAACGCGCCGAGATCGCCTTCGCCGAGGCCGGCGAGGGCAAGGCCAAGGCCTTCGAGACGGCCGCGAAACTCTACCAGGGCCTCCTGAAGGGCGACGTCCCCCAGTGGCTGCGCGTCGTGGTCTCGTGGCGCATGTTCGGCGTGTACGCCGAGTCCGGGCGCGTGGCCGAGGCCCTCGACAGTTTCCTCGAAATGGCCAAGACCAGCCCGGCCCTGCTGGCCGGCCTTAAACTGCCGAATCCCGTCGAGGGCGACCACGACGCCAACAAGGCCATGCTTGCCAAGGTCGAGGGTGCCATCGCCAAGGCCGGCGCCAAGCCGTACGCCGAGCCGCTCATGAACTTCCGCGTCGGCCTGCTCCTCCTGGAGGGCAAGCCCGAAGAGGTCCTGCCGCTCCTGGAGCCCATGCTGAAGAGCGAGGACCCGCAGGTCCGGCAGGGGGCCATGCTCCGCCAGATCGAGATCCTCCTGGCCACCGACAAGGCCGCGGAGGCCGCCGAGGTCCTCGCCGGCCTCCAGGAAGCCCTCGGCGCGGACCAGCCGGCCGAACTGGCGTACTGGCGCGGCCGGGTGTACGAGAAGCAGGGCAAGTTCAAGCCGGCGGCCCTCGAGTACATGCGGCTGCCGATCCTGTATGCGACGAGGGACCGGACGCGGACGGCCGAGGCCCTGTGGCGGGCCGGCCAGGCCCTCGAGGCCGCCAAGGCCCCCCGCGAGGAGGCCGTCAGCGTGTACAAGGAAGCCGTCGGCAGTTACGCCGGCACCGCCGGGGCCGATCGCGCCAAGCGCGAACTGGCCAGGCTTTCCGCCAAGTAGAGCGCACCGGGCACAGGGGGCCCGAGGCCATAGCCGCACCGGACATTCAGGGGACCATCGATGAAGGAGTTCAGGCAAATGGGCACGAAAAGGGCGGTCGTTTTCGCGGCGGTCGCGGTGGTCGCGGTGCTGTCGATCACCAGCGCGGCCATGGCCGAGGAGGCCACGAAGGTCAAGATGACGCTGTTCGGCATGCTGTACGTGGCCACGTTCACCGACGTGATCGGCTTTGTGGACATGGTATCGATTTACGCGTGCTCGATCGCCTCGATCGCGCTGATCATCGAACACGCCATCACGATCCGCCGGTCGGTCCTCGTGCCGGAACTCTCGGTGGCCCAGATCAAGACGATGTTCGACGAGCGCCGGTTCCGCGAGGCGCTGGAGTACTGCCAGAACGATCCGTCCTTCGTCTCGGGCGTGATCCACGCCGGTCTCATCGAGGCCGCCAACGGGTACGAGGCGATGGAGAACGCCATGCAGGATGCCGCGGGCGAACGGACCGCCCGGCTCTACCGCAAGATTGAGTGGCTCAACCTCCTCGGGAACGTCGCCCCCATGCTCGGGCTGTTCGGGACGGTGTGGGGCATGATGGTGGCCTTCGGCGAGATCGAGTCGAAGGGCGGCAAGGCCAACCCCGGCGACTTGGCCGGCGGTATCATGATCGCGCTGGTGTCCACGTTCTGCGGGCTGCTGGTGGCCATGCCGGCCCTGTCGGCGTACGGCATCTTCCGCAGCCGCATCGAACAGATGTCGATGGAGGCCTCCCTCGTGGCCGAGGAACTGCTCGCCAACTTCAAGCCCTCCGCCGCGTGAGTCGCGCCGCGGACGCCGGGGCGGTGAACGTCAGGTGAGCGAAAGGAACGGGCCATGGCTCGGAAGAAAAAATCCACGGTGGCCGGAACCGGGACCGTCAGCTTCAACATGACCCCGATGATCGACATCGTGTTCAACCTCCTCATCTTCTTCATCCTCACGTCGCAGTTCACGAGGCTGGAGATCGAGGACGTCGTCCTGCCGAAATCGATCACCGCCATCAACAAGGACACCACCACCTTCCGCAACGTGGTCATCAACATCGTCAACCCGGACAGCCCGACGGTCATCGTGTTCGGCCAGAAGGTGGACCACCAGATTCGCGGCGGCGAGAACGAACTGACGCAACTCCTGAAGGGCCGCAAGGCCTCCCTGACGGCCGGCGAGACGATGAACGTCATCCTGCGGGCCGATGCCGAGGTCCCGTACGAGGACGTGGCCCGCGTCATGCTGGCCGCGGGCGCCGCCCAGATCCAGGGCTGGTGGATCACGACCGAGATCGACAAGAAGGAACCGAAGGGCGCACCGTGACGCGCCGCCCGCCCCCGGGGGTCCCCTCGCAGGGGCGGGGCCAGGGCGCTCGTTGCGACGGACTCAAGGAGCACGACGTGGCCAAACCCGAGAAACGGCCCGAGCCCGCGAAGATACAGCCGCCCATGACGCCCATGATCGACTGCGTCTTTCAGTTGCTCATCTTCTTCATGCTGATGCCCAGTTTCGACTCGACCGAGGGCTACCTGACGACCAATCTGCCCACCACGACCGGCCCCAACCAGGCCGCCCAGATCGACGTCCTACGCATCAAGATCGAACTCGAAGCCATCGGGCCCAAGGGCGAGGGCGTCTCCATCATCCTGAACGACAGCGAGACGTTCGGGACGAACTTCGAGGGCCTCCTGGCCGCCCTCCAGGGCCTCCGGGCCAAGGGCCTCCCGCCCGACCACCCGGTCCTCATCTCCCCCTGGATGGGCACCCGACAGAAGTGGGTCGTCCGCGCGTTCGACATGGCCGTGGCCGCGCGGTTCACCAACATCCATTTCGCCGTGCCGTACGATTGATGCCGCGGCCCCTGGCCGTGCCGCCTGAAGGCGCGGCTGGTGCACGCGGTCTGACCATGTGGCGAAAAGGGGCGTGGGGCCGAAGGGCCGACGAAGGCCCGCCGCGGCGGGCGGTCCTCCGGGCCCTCCGGCGGTCTTCCGGGAGAACAGGTTCACCGTGATGCGAATCGCATGGCAGGTCGGGTGGCTCCTTCTGGTGGCGATGGTTCCGGCCGCAGTGGCCGCCGCTCCGGCCGCGCCCGCGGCGGCAAATGCCAAGGCCGGGGCCGATGACCCCTTCTACCGCGGCCTGGAGCAGCGCGGGCTTCGCAGCCTCATGGAGGCCTACCTGAAGCAGCAAAGCGCCGAGGCCACCGCCGAACCGGGCACCCAGGCCCCTGCGGCCGGCGGCAACAAACTCGCCCTGGCCGCCCTGGCCGTCGGCAACGCCCTCAAGGCCCAGAACATGGGCGACCGCGACACCGCCTTCAAGAACGCCCGCCAGTTGTACGAGGGCGCCATCGCCGACGCCGGCAAGGCCATGACGGCCATCCCCGCCGACCGCATCGGCGACCGCAACAAGGCCCTCCTCGACCAGGTCAACCTCCGCCTGACGCTGGCCAACATGGTCTTCCAGCAGTGGCTCAAGACCGACCTGGACCTGCTCGAGGTGACCGACCGCCGCGGCGGCGACCGGACCCACGCCACCGCGTTGCTCAAGATCGCCTCCGACCAGTACAAGGCCGTCCTCCAGGACACCCAGACCTGGCTCTCGGTCCTCGACCAGTTGCCTGCCGAGGACCGGCGCAAGATCGTCAACTCCGGCCAGGTCCGCAGGGTCCGCAACATCCAGCGCGACGCCGAGTTCTCCGGCGCCTGGGTGACCTACTACTACGGCTGGTGCCTTCCCAAGGACTTCAAGCCCACCCAGGGCGGGCGCCAACGCGACGAGATCCTCGAAGACGCCATCACCGCCTTCCAGCCCTACACCCAGATGCCGGACCGCGTCTCGGCCAAGTGGTACGCCCACATGGTCATCGGCATGACGTACCGCGAAGTCGGCAAGTTCGACCAGGCCCTCCAGTCGATGGCCCTGGCCAGCAGCACCAACGTCCCGGAGTCTGTGGCCGAGTCGCTCAAGATCCGCGTCGCGTACGAGCGCGCCCTGACCCTCATCCGCAAGGGCGACTTCGCGAAGGCCCGCGACGCCATCAAGGAATCGCGCGACACGTGGAAAGAGAAACTCGAAGGCCAGGTCTATGGTCTCGCCCTCCCGATGCTCGAGGCCGAGAGCCTCATCCTCGAAGGCAAGGCCGCGGGTGACCAGACCAAGAAGGACGCCGGCGTCGAAATCCTCAAGGAAGTCCACAAGCGGCCCAACCCCTGGCCCGTCCTCGTCCAGGCCGTCATGAAGAGCCTCGTCGGCGACCAGCCGGTCGGTGAACTCAGCCCGTTCCAGATGTGGATCGAGGCCAACGACGCCCTCGCCGAGGCCAACCAACTCGGCCAGGACAAGAACGACCCCAAGAAGATCGAGGCGGCCGCCAAGAGGCTCAAGCAGGCCGAGGACCTCTTCAAAGCCTACGCCGCCAAGGTCGGGACCAAGGACCCCAAGTACTCCGCCGCCCTCTACAGCCAGGCCGCCTGCCTCCTCCAGTTGCTGCGCAAGGCCGAAGCCGCCGACCTGTTCCGCAAGGTGGCCGAGGAGGACCCGAAGTACAAGTACGCCTCGGCGGCCGCACGGTATGCCGTCAGCGTCCACGGCGAACTCTACGAGAGCCAGCAGACCGAGGACAACCGTGCCGCGTACGAAGACGCCCTCCGCTGGTTCATCGCCAAGTGGCTCGACAGCGACCCCGACCAGCAGTACTACTTCGCCCTGATCCTGTACCGCGGCAAGAAGTTCATCGACGCCGCCGACGCCTTCGGCCGCGTCGCCGACAAGGCCGAGCACTACCCCGACTCGAGGTTCTGGGTCGCCCTGTGCCGCCTGGAACACTTCCGCGAGAGAATCCTCGCCTCGCAGGACAAGCAACTCATCCTCACCGGTGCCCGCAACGTGGTCCAGGCCCTCCTGGAGTACACCAAGTACGCCTTTGCGGCCCAGGACGGCGCCCTGCCCGACGACCGGAAGAAATTGCTCCTCGACTGGGCCGAGGCCTCTTACCTGAACGCCGCCGACGTGTACCTGTACCCCGAGGTGTCGCTGCCCGCCGACGCCCTGCCCATCCTCGACGAGATGGACAAGAAGTTCACGCTCAACGAGGACATGCGCGGCCGGTCGCTCAAACTCCGCATCACCGCCCTCCAGCAACTCGGCCGCCTCGACGAGGCCCAGCAGACACTCACCGAGTTCCTCCGGGTGGCCAAGCCCGCCGACGTCGGCCCCGTGCTCCGCGGCCTCTTCCGCGCCATGACCGACGACGTCCGCGAACTCATCAAGCGCCAGCAGCAGAAACTCGCCGCCGTCAAGGTCGAACAGGCCAAGGTCATCGGCGACCGCTTCCTCGAGTGGCTCGAGAAGAGCACCATCGCCGACAAGGCCCTCCAGATCGAGAACTCCCGCTACGACCTCGCCGAACTCTACCTGGCCGTCGGCAACTACAGCGGCGCCCTGGCCATCTACCAGGAGATCGGCGGCATGAAGCCCTGGGTGGTCAAGAAAGGCGAGGCCCTGAAGGAGGACTGCGTCTACGGCATCGCCCGCGCCTTCCAGGGCATGGGCGACGCCTCCACCGACCCCGCCCAGGCCAAGCCGCACTTCGAGACCGCCCAGGAAGCATGGCGGGCCCTGCTCGCCATCCCCATTACGGACCCCCAGGACCGCTGGGAACGCGAGTACAACCTCTATTACTGCAAGTTCAAACTCGGCGACAAGAAAGAGGTCGCCGACGCCCTCAAGGCCATCGAGATCATGCGGCCGCCCCTGGGCGGAAAGGACCCCCTCCTCCAGAAGAAGTTCCGCGACCTGATGTCGCAGGCGTCGTCTGCCGGCCGGTAGCCGCCCCAATCCGAAATCCGTTGCTGCCGCCCGCCCCCGGCGCGCCTATAATGTGCCGCTTATGGAACCCGCCCGCGTCCACATCACGGCCTACGGCTGCCAGATGAACCAACTCGACGCCGAACTGGTGGCCGAGTGCCTCCGCGCCGCCGGCGCCCAGACCGTCTCCGACCCTGCCGCCGCCAACGTGCTGCTGTTCGTCACCTGCTCGGTCCGCGACCACGCCGAGCAGCGCGTGCTGTCGAACATCGGGGCACTGGCCGCCCGCAAGCGGCGCGAGCCGGGCCTCCTGATCGGCCTCCTGGGCTGCATGGCCCAGCAGTACGGCGAGGACGTCCGCCGGCGTGCCCCGCTGGTGGACGTCGTCTGCGCCCCCGGCCGCCTGGCCGACCTTCCCGGCCTCCTGGCGGCCGCGCGGGCGTCGCGGCCGGCCGTCGCCCTCGACCCGCGTCGCGCCGAGGGCGGCCGCGAGGCCTTCGCCCCGCTCGACGAGGCCCTCGACGACCTCGAGATCCGCCGCCCGCTCGGCGGCCCGTCGCCCGCCCACGCCTACGTGACCGTGATGCGCGGCTGCGACAACTTCTGCGCCTACTGCGTGGTCCCGAACGTGCGCGGCCCGGAACGCAGCCGCCCGCCCCGCGCCGTCCTCGAGGAGGTCCGCCGCCTCACCGGGCAGGGGGCTCGCCAGGTCACGTTCCTGGGCCAGGCCGTCAACAAGTACGCCGCCGAGGAGGGCGGCCGCACGTGGGACCTCGCCGACCTCGTCGAGAAGGCGGCCGAGGTGCCGGGCCTGGCGCGGCTCGCCTTCATCACGAGCCACCCCCGCGCGATGACGCCGCGGATCGCCCGCCTCTTCGACGTGCCGCGCGTCTGCCCCTACCTGCACATGCCGGCCCAGTCGGGGTCCGACGCGGTACTGGCCCGGATGAACCGCGGCTACACCGCCGCCGAGTACGCCGACCGCGTGGCCATGGTCCGCCAGGTGCGGCCCGACGTGGCCGTGGCGTCGGACTTCATCGTGGGATTCCCCGGCGAAACGGAGGCCGACTTCGAGGCCACGCTCGACCTGGTGCGGCGGATGCGGTTCTCGCAGGCCTTCGTCTTCAAGTACTCGCCGCGGCCCGGCACCCCTGCGGCCGCACGCGGCGTCGACGACGTGCCCGTGGCCGAGAAGCGCCGCCGCCACCAGGCCCTGCTCGACCTCGTCCAGGAGATTGCGGGCGAGGAGAACCGCCGGCTCGTCGGTCGCCGCACGGTGGTGTTCGTCGAAGGCCCGAGCCCCCGCCCGAACCTGGACGCCGGCCGCACGCGCGCGTCGCGACCCGGCTGGGTTCAACTGCGCGGCCGGACGCCCGACAACCGCATCGCGGTCTTCGACGGCCCGCCGGACCTCGCCGGCACCGAGGTCGAGGTGGACGTGGTCGATGCCTCGCCGCTGACCCTCTTCGCGGTCCTTCCCGCCGCCTCGCCCCGGTGAACGGGTGTTGCCGTTCGAGCCGCGGCCTTCGGCCGCGGGTATCCCCGGCGCGATCAGCGCTGTGCCTGGCACGGGATTGCCGCGGGTACAGCCCGCGGCTCGAAAGGGGCACGGCTGTAGGGTGCGTGCTCTGCACGCACGCGGATAACTACGCGGTCCTGGCTGGGCGGCCGGGCAGGCTCAGCACCACGGCCGCAATCAGCAGCGTCGTGCCGGCCACGAGTGCCCCGAAATGCCAGTTCGGGTCGTAGTACCTGGCCAATTCGGCCACAAAGGGGGGTACGGCGGGTTCGGCCGGCGGCGGGGCCTTCTCGGACGCCTTCTCGGCCTTCGAGGGCAGGGGGAGCCATTCCTCGCCCGGGCGCGTGATGCCCAACTCGTCGCGGACGACCTGTTCGATGAACGCGGGGTTGTTCCCGAGGGCGCTCTGCTTGGCCTCGAGTTGGTTGCGGGTCAGCGTCATGGCGTCGACTTCCGCCTGCATGGCCGCGCACTGCCGCTCG
>Ga0315286_10005177_pt1 | contig 12574 bp, 12 predicted proteins | sample YL17G10_0_MG_FD_205038 | JGI IMG/M metagenome (GOLD analysis project Ga0315286, IMG submission 205038) | Sediment microbial communities from Yellowstone Lake, YNP, Wyoming, USA - YL17G10_0 | ecosystem: Environmental > Aquatic > Freshwater > Lake > Sediment | place: USA: Wyoming | collected... | reverse complement strand
GGTGGCTCAGAGCGTGAACGGCTCTGGGCCACCGCCATCTCCTGCTTCTCTCAGGTAAGGGAGACGTCGGGCCAGTATCTCGCGGCAAGGGCGCGATGAGTGTGGGTAAGGCTCCAGCGCATATCATCTCGACTTGTGCTTTGCCCTCGGTTGTCTCCCTTCACCAGCATGAAGGGATGGGCATAGAATGCATCGTCAACAAAAGCTATGGGAAACATGACGCTCGCGGCAAGGTCGGCCATACTGTCTTCTTTACGGCGAGGGTCGGCCTGAGCAAAATGGGCACCAACCTTGTGGCGCCACACAGACACGGGGCCGAGGACACGCCCCGCGTAGCTCTTCGCCTCTGTTGAGTCCCCTCCAGAAGCAAGCCATCCCACGAGCAGTGCGTAGTTGTACGCTGACACCGCGTACCAGTGGAACGAGCAGGCGACCAGAGCCAACTGTCTCTTGTCGAGGCTGGGATCCCGGCCACGGTTCTCCGGTGGGAGCTCGGAGCGTTTCTGTTCGTCGTTTGCACCGGCGCCGTAGAGAAAACACTGCGAATTCGGGGACAGTCTGGCGATAATGCCCTGCTCGATCTTGCTCACGTTGCGGTACAGAAACTGCAGACCCTCGCTGAGATAGGCCAGGGAGATTAGCTCATTACCATACTTGGCCTCGGCCTCGCAGGAGAGTTCCAACTCGTCGACGTGATCAATTATCATGTCTCGTCTGGAAATATACATCTAGCTAATACAACCCACAAGCGCAAGGGGCGCGAAGCCCCTAGCCGTCTTCGCCGGGTTCCACGCGCGTCACGCCTGGGACTCGGCTAAACTCCTTGTCGAAGCTGACGATGTGGCGCAGCCCCAGCCGCTGCATCAGAGCAACGTGATATGCGTCGGCGAACGGGAGGTTAAGGTCAACGTAGAGGTCGAACACCTTGCGCAGCCGCCGCTTGCCCGGCAAGACGATACCGGGCAGCTCCAGTAGGGGAAGCAGGTTGTCGCGGATGTCCTCCTTGGGCACGCCATATTGCCGCTGGAGGGTGAAGACCGTTTCGAAGACGACCGTGTCGGCGGTTCGAACCTTGGTCTCGCCGTGCTCAATACGGGCTAGATAGGCCGTTGCTCGGGGAGATTGCTGCGGGTGATCCTGGAGAAGGTGGCGCAGGAGAACGTTGGAGTCGAGGAATGGGAGCGCCATCTACTCCTCCGCCCTCTCAACCGCCTCCTGCGCGATAGCCCGCTCCGCCGCCTCGCGTAGCTCCTCCGCCGTTAGGGGCAGCGTGTGGCTCTTCAGAGCGCCGGCGGTTCTCTCAACTACGCTGGTGGTGCGGATGAGTCGAACTACGCCGTCGTCCATAACGAAGGCGACTCTGTCCCCCTTCTTCAAGTCCATCTCTCGGCGGATTGGGGCGGGAACCGTGACCTGGCCCTTTCTGGTGACTACGGTCCATAGCTCTTTCATCGTAACAACCTCCTAGGTGTAGGACTGGGCATCATTTAGCACTACCTATATAGCACAGACACTACACGCTGTCAAGGGGTAGGGCCTGGGCATGGCATAGAACCTGGTCGCGCGCCACCGCATCCCACATCAACCCAAACCCCCACACATGTCGCGCTGCTAGATGAAGACTGCCTTGCGTCCCGCGGGCGTGCAGGTTAGACTACCGTTAGACCACATGTTCTGTGTTCCGTGGTGGAGGTAGACGTCCAATGCTCGATGTCGAGCAGCTTGATCTGTTAGGACAGCGAGAATTCACGGTATCGCTGCCACGCGACTACGAGCCCGTGCGGCCGGCCCACTTCGAGGTCGCGAGCATCATCCTAGCCAAAGGCAGCACCAATACGCCCGAACGAAAGCGGTTCGTCGAACGCATCTGCGATCTCTACCCAGAGGCGCGCGTGGAAGAGCGCCTCGACACGCCTCATAGTCAACTGAGCCTGGGGGACCGAGACCCTCTGCGTCTTCATCGGGTCGGGAAGCATACCCTTGTGTTCGGAGAGCTTCAGTCGGCGGTACGCTTCGCCCAGGAGAGCGGAAACGCCTGCCCGAACTACTGGCACTTCTCCCCCTACGGGTTCTGCCCCTACGGCTGCAAGTACTGCTACCTGGCAGGGACTCCGGGCGTCAAGTTCTCGCCCTCGGTGAAGATATACGTGAACCTGCCGGAGATGCTGCTCGATATCGACCGCATTGCGTGGAGGCAGCACACACCGACCGCGTTCTACCTCGGTAAGCTCCAGGATTCCCTCGCCCTAGACCCTCTCACGGCTTACTCGACGGTCCTGGTGCCATTCTTTGCCGAGCACCCCTGGGCACGCTTGACGCTCCTCACGAAGAGCGCCCATGTCGACCGGCTCCTGGACCTGGAGCATCGGGGACACTCCATCCTCTCATGGAGCGTGAACCCGCCCGAGGTATCGGCGATGTTCGAGGAGAACGTGCCCGGTATCGATGAGCGCCTCCAGGCGATGCGGCGTGTCGCCGAGCGGGGCTATTCGGTCCGCGCTATCATGATGCCGATCATACCCATCGAGGGCTGGCGAGATCTCTACGCCGCGTTCACCCGGCACCTGCTCGACGGCGTGCCTATTCAGCGCCTCACTCTCGGTGGCATCTGCATCTACCGGAGCGCTCGCGACCTGATGGAGAGGAAGCTAGGGCGGAGGAACACAGTCTCCGAACACATCGACGGGAGAACGATTGCGGGAGATGGGAGGGCGCGTTATTCGCACAGCCTCCGCCATGAGGTCTACTCGTTGATCATCGAGACGGCGCGGCGCCTTCGCCCAGAACTGGAGATTGCCCTTTGTCTCGAGGAGCAAGCGCTCTGGGAGAGCACCGGCCTAACGGGCAGCATGGGGCGGTGCAACTGCGGGTTGTAGCGACTTTGAGACCTCGGCCCCCAGCTAGAGATGCCCACCCCATCGACTGAGAGACAAGGAAGGGTTGACGGAGTATGCTCCAGCGGAGTGTAGTTAGGAGAAGTATAGTCCTCTTTTAGGGTACTCGCAGCAGGTCGCGTTCGTCCGGTAGAAGGAGCGCTGGTACACCGAAGGGCTTGCCGGTGCGGGGATTGCGTAGTAGCGAATCCTCGACACCTGCTCGGGGAGCCAGTTTGGTGGCTCAGGGCGTGAACGACTCTGGGCCACCGCCCGTTCTGGGGAACGGAACCGGTTGCAGTCCGTACACTCAGGCGCGTCGGTGGGGGCGCCAGATGTCACTGGCGGGAGTCTGTGGGTTCTTCGTCTGAGTCGGCGACCACGACGATATCGATGTTCTTCGTCTCACGCATGAGGCGGGTGACGAGCGAACCGCGTAGAACTTCCTCCCATCTACTCGTTGCCGACTGCCCCATCACAACCATCGTTGTCTGATTTGTGCCCACGTACTTGATGATCTGCTCGGCGATGGAATCCCCGTGCAGCTCGACGACTTCGCCGCCGAGGTTTCGGGCGAGGGTGTAGATCTCCTGTAGGAGCGCCTCCTCTTTGTCATCGGGGGTTCTTTCCGGGCTTCTCACGTGCAGGCAGACGAAATCTCCCTGCACGCGCCGAGCCAGTCTGTAACCCCGCCGTACCAGTCTGAACGACACATCCCGCGGCGAAACGCAGACTACCACGCGGTCGCGGGCCGCCTTGACGGGCGCGGCAGTTGGTGTCGGGACGAGGACCTGGAGCTGGTCGTCAACTTCCTCGGCCGTTAGGCGAAGAGCGAGCTCTCGCAGCGCAACAATATTGCCCTTGTTGAAGAAGTTCTCCAAGGCGCGCGAAATGCTTTCGCCTTTGTATATGTCTCCGCGCCTCAGGCGGTTGATGACCGCATCAGGGGTGAGGTCGACGAGCTCGACCTCGTCGGCGGAATCGACCACCCGGTCCGGCACAGTCTCCCGCACCCGCACGCCGGTTATCTCGTAGACGGCGTCGTTCAGGCTTTCCAGGTGCTGCACGTTGAGCGTCGTGATGACGTTTATGCCGGCATCGCGGATCTCCTCGATGCTCTGCCAGCGCTTTTCGTGGACAGTCCCAGGGATATTCGTGTGAGCCAGCTCATCGATGAGGACCCACTCCGGCCTCCGGTCGATGACCGCGGCCGTGTTCAGCTCGTAGAAGGTCTTGCCGCGGTATTCCACATACTTCAGCGGAAGCTGCTCGAGCCCCTCGATCAGTTGGGCCGTCACCGGGCGTCCATGCGGTTCGGCAAGCCCGACGACGATGTCTTCCCCCCGCGACACACGTCTCTGAGCCTCAGCGAGCATCCTGTATGTCTTGCCGACGCCGGGCACGGCGCCCAGGAAGATCTTGAGCTTGCCGCGTCCCTGCGCTTGCTCATCGCGCGCCTTGGTCTGTCCGTCGCTCATCGAGAACGCTCGCTGTCTGCCCTGTCCAGCGCCAGATTCAGCTCAAGCACATTCACGCGCCGCTCACCCAGGAAGCCGAGAGCGCGCTCATGGGTGTTCTCTTCGACCAGGCGCATGACCTCCTCTTCGCTCATCTGTCGTGCGGCCGCGACGCGAGGCACCTGAGCGTAAGCGTTTGCCGGCGAGATGTCGGGGTCGAGGCCGCTACCGGAAGCTGTGACCATATCGACCGGGACCTTGCCGGCCTCAAGCTCAGGGTTCTCCGCCACGGCCTCCGCGACGGCAGAGCGCACCCTGTCGATTAGCTTAGCACTGGTGGGGCCGAGGTTCGAGGCGCCTGACGCCATCGCATCGTACCCGTCGCCGGCGGCCGAGGGCCGGGGATGGAAGTACTCGGGGCGGGTGAACTGCTGAGCAACGAGCTTGGACCCGATCACCTGGTCGCCGTCCTTGATGCGGCTGCCGTTCGCCTTGTTGGGGAAGACCACTTGCGCCAGGCCCGTCATCGCCAGCGGGTAGAGAACGCCGGTGATCAGGAGAGTCACGGCGGCGAGCCTGATCGCGGTGAGCGTGCTTCTCCACATATTAGATATCCCCCTAGCCCGTCAAACGCAGCGCTGCAAGAAGAAGGTCGATCAGCTTCAAACCGAGGAAGGGCGCCGCCAGCCCTCCCAGGCCGTAGATGACAAGGTTTCGCCGCAGCAGCGCGCCCGCTCCCAGCGGCCTGTAAGTCACGCCCCGCAGCGCCAGCGGGATCAGAGCGATGATGATGAAGGCGTTGAAGACGACCGCTGACAGGATGGCGCTATGGGGCGAATGCAGATGCATGATATTCAGGTTGTCCAGCTCAGGGTAGGTGCTCACGAAGATGGCGGGGATGATTGCGAAGTACTTGGCGACGTCGTTGGCGATGCTGAACGTCGTGAGGGCGCCGCGGGTCATGAGAAGCTGTTTCCCGATCTCGACGATCTCGATGAGCTTCGTCGGGTTGGAGTCGAGGTCGACCATGTTGCCGGCCTCTTTGGCGGCCATGGTGCCGGTGTTCATCGCCACGCCGACATCGGCCTGGGCCAGCGCCGGCGCGTCGTTGGTGCCGTCGCCGGTCATGGCGACGAGCTTGCCGTCGGCCTGCTCGCGCCTGATCAGCTCCATCTTCTTCTCGGGAGTCGCCTGGGCAAGGTAGTCGTCGACGCTGGCCTCCTCGGCGATTGCGGCAGCGGTAAGCGGGTTGTCGCCGGTGATCATCACCGTTCGTATCCCCATGGCGCGCAACTGCTGGAAGCGCTCTCTGATGCCGCCCTTGACTACGTCCTTCAGATGAATCACGCCGACGGCCTCGCGATCGCGGGCGACAGCCAGGGGCGTCCCCCCTGAGCGGGCGACGTTGTCGGCAATCAGCGTTAGGCTGGCGGGGACGCTGCCGCCTTGTTCTCCGATCCAGGCCGCCACGGCATCGACGGCGCCCTTGCGGATCTGCTGCCCGTTCCAGTCGATGCCGCTCATCCGCGTCTGGGCGGAGAAGGGGACGAAGACGGCCTCGGACTGGCTGATGTGCCTGTCGCGGAACCCAAAACTCTTGGCCAAGACAACGATCGAGCGGCCCTCCGGCGTCTCGTCGCTCAAGGACGCGAGCTGGGCGGCGTCGGCGACGTCCGTCTCGGTGAAGTCGCCGACGGGTATGAACTCCGCTGCCTGGCGGTTTCCGAGGGTTATCGTGCCGGTCTTGTCCAGCAGGAGCGTGTTCACGTCGCCGGCCGCCTCGACGGCGCGCCCGGACATCGCGAGGACGTTGTGCTGGACGAGCCGGTCCATTCCGGCGATGCCTATCGCCGAGAGGAGCCCGCCGATGGTTGTGGGCATCAAGCACACGAGGAGGGCGATCAGGACGGCGACCGAGACGGCCTCGCCCGAGTAGATGGCATAGCACTGGAGCGACAACACAACGAGAACGAAGAGGATCGTCAGCCCGGCGAGGAGGATGTTCAAGGCGATCTCGTTGGGCGTCTTCTGGCGGGAGGCGCCCTCGACAAGGGCGATCATGTGATCCAGGAACGTCTGCCCCGGCTCGGAGGAGATGCGGACCTTTATCTCATCCGACAAGACCTTCGTGCCGCCGGTGACGGCGCTGCGGTCGCCGCCGCTCTCGCGGATCACGGGGGCCGACTCGCCGGTGATAGCGGACTCGTCGACGGAGGCGATGCCCTCTATCACTTCGCCGTCGCTGGGGATTATCTCGCCGGCGGAAACCACAACGATGTCGCCTTTGTGCAACTGGCTGGCAGGAATGACCTGCACCTGTCCGTCGATCACGCGGTTCGCCATCGTCTCGGTCTTCATCCGGCGGAGCGCGTCGGCCTGCGCCTTGCCGCGGCCCTCAGCGACCGCCTCGGCGAAGTTGGCGAACAGGACAGTGAACCACAGGAAGGCCGCGATCCCGCCAAAGAAGCCGGCATCCGTGCCGCCGGTCACCAGCGCACGTACAAAGTAGAAGGTCGATATGACGCTGCCGATCTCCGTGACGAACATCACCGGGTTATGCGCCATCGAGCGCGGGTGGAGCTTGAAGACCGCCTGCATCGCTCCCTGGCGCACAAGAGAGGAAAGGGGGACAGTGTGGCGGCGTCTGCGCGCTGACTCCCCGGGTGAGGTCGCGGGACGATTTGCGTTGGTTGTCGAGGGCTGGGTGGAATCTGTCATCGCTTCTCCGTCAGAAGAGCGTGCCATTGTGCATCAGGAAGTGCTCGACGATGGGCCCCAGGGAGTAGACGGGGAAGAACGTCAGCGCACCAACGATAAGGATCGCGCCAACAAGCAGGCCGACGAAAAGGCCGCCGGTAGTGGGGAAGGTGCCGCCTGATTCGGGAACCACCGTCTTCTTCGCCATCGTGCCCGCCACCGCCATGACCGGAATGACCCAAAGGAACCGCCCCATGAGCATCGCCAGCCCGAGGGTGACGTTGTAGAAGGCGCTGTTCGCGCTGAGACCGGCGAAGGCGCTTCCATTGTTCCCCGTCGCGGAGGTGGCCGCGTAGAGGATCTCAGAGAGCCCGTGCGGGCCGAGGTTGAGCCGTCCCTCAAGCCCGGCTCCCGCCGTCGCTGCAAGAGCGCTGAAGCCGAGGATGCTCGCTTCGAGTACGAGGATCGCGAGCATTATCATCTTCATTTCCTTGGACTCGATCTTCTTCCCGAGGTACTCCGGCGTCCGCCCCACCATCAGGCCGGCGATGAAGACGGCGAGGAGGGCGAAGATCAGCATACCCATCAGCCCAGTGCCGACACCGCCGAAGATTATCTCGCCCATGGCGATGTTGAGCATGGCCATGCCGCCGCCAAGGGGCGTGAGGCTGTCGTGGGAGTTGTTGACGGCGCCGCAGGAGGCGTCGGTGGTGACGCTGGTGAAAAGCGCGGAGCCTGCCGCCCCGAAGCGCACCTCCTTGCCTTCCATGCTCCCGCCGGACTGTGTCGAAGTGGCGGCCTGACTGGCTCCGGCCTCCGCGATGTTCGGGTTCCCGCTCTGCTCGCTGCCGGTTATCACTGCCAACCCGATGGCGAAGAGGACGGCCATCGCGGCGAAGAGGGCCCACCCCTGCCGCTGATTACCCGCATAGCGGCCAAAGGTATAGGTCAGGCCGGCCGGTATCGCGAAGATGGCGAGCACCTGCACGAAGTTGGTAAGCGGCGTTGGGTTCTCGAAGGGATGCGCGGAGTTCGCGGCGAAGAAGCCGCCGCCGTTCACGCCGAGCAGCTTGATCGCCTCCTGCGACGCCACGGGGCCCATCGCGATCGTCTGCTTGGCGCCCTCCAGCGTGGCAGCGACAGCAGGAGGAGCGAGATTCTGGATGACGCCGGAGGCCATGAAGAAGGCCGCCAGAATGATCGATATCGGAAGGAGGACCCACAGGCAGGCGCGGGTGAGGTCGACCCAGAAGTTGCCTATTTCGTCCCCTGAACGCCGCGTCAGGCCCCTGATCAAGGCAATGGCCAGGGCTATCCCCGTTCCTGCCGAGACGAAGTTCTGCCAGGTGAAGGCGGTCATCTGCGAGAAGTAGCTGGCAGCCGTCTCTGGCACGTACGACTGCCAGTTGGTGTTGCTCACGAAGCTCACCGCTGTGTTGAAGGCGAGGTCCGGGGACATGTCGGGCGCGTGGGCCGGGTTCCAAGGGTGAAGGTGCTGGAGACGCAGGATGCCGTAGACGATCGCGATGCCGCAGAGGTTGAACAGCAGCATGTTGATCGTATAGCGCGTCCAGCGCATCTCGTAGCGCGAGTTGACGCCGCAGAGGGAGTAGATGCGCCTCTCGATGGGGCGCAGGATGGGGTCGAGAGGTGTGCGCTCGCCAGCGAAGACCCTCGCCATGTACGCGCCGAGCGGACGCGTCAACAGGACAAGCAGAGCGCCGAAGACGAGGATCTGCAGGATTTCGAACGCGGACACTACAGCTTCTCAGGCCTCAGGAGCGCGTAGAACAGGTAGAGCAGCACCAGGGAGGCGATGATACCTACAATCAGGTATTCCGCGTTCACGGCTGTGCCCTCATCTTGCCTAGCAGGCTGCTGAAAAAGACCCTCGACGCCTCGGCCACGTCGCACGTCCTTCCGCGGAAGGACGGCTCGCGGCCTGGTTCTCTGAATTCTGGGGGGACACCCCCCAGACCCCCTGACAGGGGGCTCTGCCCCCTGTACCCCCGCTCTTGCGAGTTTCTTAGCACCCTGCCTGCCTAGAGCTGGTCCGCAGCGAAGACGCAGAGAACGGTAACCGCTAGAAAGGCCACGAATGTGGCAAGAAAGACGGAATCGATCATCGCTGCTCCCCCACTATATAGGAGTGTAGTCCGAAGTCAATAGCCGGTCTCGGTCGTGTGCCCCGAGAGGGTCGTCTCCCCGCGGGAATGAGCGGCAGGACGGCTGAGCCGCACGGCGATGGTTCTCCCGTTGGCCCTCATATCGGCGTGCAGGCCGTACTCTTGCGCCAGCCATGCGGTCATGTTCCCGATGAGATGGGTGTCCTCACCGCTCTCAATCGCCCCTGCCACGGTAACAGCTTCCATAATCGATGCCGGTGAGGAGACAAGGGCTTCGCAGGCGGTGCGGACAAGGCCAAGGAGCTCATATCGCTTGCCGTGCGCTGTCTCTGCTGTTCCCCTTGACGAGGGCTCCCTCATCTCAATCACCCCCGATGTCCTGCGCACCACCAACTCCCAGAATTATTGTCGCACTGTCGCCGTCAACGCGGCGTAAACAAACGCCCGGGCGCGCTCAACATTGGCTCAATATCGAAGCGCGTTCCGGCTGTCATGGAGAGAAGCAGCGGCCTATCTCCGGGCACCAGCCAGCGGCGAGGAGAGGCAAGAGGCGGATTGGGTGGGCTAGGGTTGCTCTGTGACTAGGCGGTATCCCACGCCGGGTTCGGTCAGGAGATAGCGCGGCCTCTGGGAGTCTTTCTCGATCTTCCTCCTGAGCCTGGCGACGTATACGTGGAGATAGTGGGCCTCCGAGCCGTATTCCGGCCCCCAAACCGCTCGCAGGAGCATGCGATCGGTCAGGACCTTGTCGGGCTGACCGACGAAGGTCTTCAAGAGGTCGTATTCTGTGGGCGTAAGATGTACTTCCTCGGCGCCAACGCGAACCCGCCGACGCTCTATGTCCACCTCCAGATCGCCGGTCTTGAACACGGGGGCTGTGCCGGAGGCCACGCCGGCGGCGTGTCTCAGCGCCACCCGCACGCGCGCCAGCAGCTCCTCGACTCCAAACGGCTTCGTCAGATAGTCGTCGGCGCCCAGATCCAAAGCCGCAACCTTGTCGCGCTCGGCGCCGCGCACGGAAAGCACTACGATGGGTGTGCTGGCGCGGGCGCGCACCTCCTGAATGACAACGGTGCCGTCGATATCGGGCAGCCCCAGATCGAGCAGGATGAGGTCGGGCGGACGGCACGAGAAGCTGTCGAGCGCTTGGCCGCCGGTCTCGGCTGTCTCCACCTCGAAGCCGTGGCGAGTGAGGTTGGTCTTTAGCGCCCTCAAGATGCCGGGGTCGTCTTCGACTACGAGGATCCGTGCGCCTGTGCTGTGCGTCATTCGTCATGCTCCTGTTGCTCAGCTCCGCTCGGCTTCTGGGCACTGAGCGGCAGAGCGAAGGCAAAGCGAGCGCCGCCATCGGGGAGATTCTCTGCCCAGATGCGGCCGCCGTGGGCCTCAACCAGCCCCCTGGCGACCGCGAGCCCCAGTCCCATCCCCTTGGGTCGTGATCCCGCCGTTCTGACTCGGTAGAACGGATCGAACAGACGCTGTACGTCTTCAGGTGGTATGCCTGGGCCCCGGTCCGCCACTTCGACCTGCACCTCTCCCCGGGCTTCCCGAGCAGACACTCGGATTTCCGTCCCCGCAGGTGTGTGTTTCGTTGCATTCTCTATCAAATTGAGCAGAACATCGCTGATTTCGAGGTAGTCCAGCGACACAGGCGGCAGCTCCTCGGGAACGTCGAGAGCCACCTGATGCCTCGCAGTGAGCGTTCTGAGCCTGCCCAGCACGTCGTCGATCAGCCCCCCCAGATCATGCCAGTCCTTGTCGGGGCGCAGGGCACCGGCCTCGATTCGCGACAGGTCGAGCAGGTTGGTCACCAGGCGATTAAGATACCCGGCTTCCTCCTCGATCGCGCGGGCAAACTCGTGTCGCTCTTCGTCGGTCCAAGCGATGTCTTCCTGCAGGAGGCTGCCCGCGGATGCGATGATCGACGCGAGGGGCGTCTTCAGATCGTGAGATACGGCGTTGAGGAGTGCGGTCTTCAGTTCATCCGTACGCTGCAGGATCTCGGCCTCTGTCGCCACCTCTCTCAGTTGGACACGCTCGACGGTGAGGCCGATCTGGTTCGCTACGGCTAGAAGCAGGCGATCGTCGGCGCTGCTCAAAGGTCGGGCGCTTCTTTGCCGAACGAGGAGGAGGTGGCCGATCTGACGGCCCTGTAGGTGTATTGGTATCTTGTGCAGCCGCTCCTGCCCCGTCGGCTGTGCGAACGTCTGCACCCGCGGCGGCACAACCCGGATCCAGCGGCCGGGAGGACCGGACAGCCTACTCTCCGGCACCGCTCCCTGACCAAGGATCTGGCCTGGCGGCACGCTGGAGAGACGCGCGATCTGCAGCGCTTCTTGCTCACCGGCCTCTGCTTGAACGGTCAGCGGCGCCTCCTGCCCGAAATCCACAACTACCGCCGCAAGCTCCAGCTCATCACGTAGCCTTTCCGCGACGGCGGTCAATGCCTCGTGAAGATCGGGGGGCTGCATTAGCCGGACGACGTCGTAGAGGACTACGGCCTCCCTTCTGCGCCGCTCCGCTTCGCTGGCCCTCCGCTGCAGCGCCGCTGCCAGCTCGCCGGTGATCACGCCCGTAGCAAGCAACACCCCCAGCGCCACCCACTCGTCTGAATGGGAAACGGTAAGGTGGTGAGTCGGTTCGACGAAGAAGAAGTCGAAGGCAATGAACGCCGCCACCGAGGCGAAGATCGCGGGTCGGCTGCCGAACAAGACAGCGGTGACGAGCACCCCGAACAGGTAGAGCATCGAGACATTCGCCACATCGGCGAATTCTCGAACGACGGCGATCAGGCCCGTGACCAGCGCTGTCAGCGCAAGAGCAGCGACGTAGCCGATCCAGGGCTGTGCCGAGAGGGCCCGAGCCAACTTGGACGCCATTTGCTGCCAGTATAGCGCCACGGAGCGACCGCAAGGAAGTCGTGAGGGTCCCTTGCATGATCCCGCCCAGGTTGGCGGCTTGCTCTCACTGAAGCATGGGCACTAGCTCGCGCCCATCCGGCAAGAGCAGCGCCGGGACGCCGAAGGGCTCGCCGGTGCGGGGATTGCGTAGTAGCGGATCGTCGAGTCCTGCTCGGGGAGCCAGTTTGGTGGCTCAGGGCGTGAACGGCTCTGGACCACCGCCCATCTTGGCGGGCGAATCGGGCGCAGCCGCAGGCAGCCACGAACTCGGAGAAGCTCAGGGGCAACAGTATCTTGTCAAGATCCGCGGCCGGCCCCCCTGCCGACGAGGAGGTGGGGGAGGCAGTCCGTCGCGAAGAGAAGCCCATCGGGAATAAGGGAGGGGGCTGGACAAAGCCCCCTCCCCGTTCCGAAACGCCCGCGAGGCCCTCTACTACATTCCCATCTCAGTCTGCGCCATGCCCCCGGGCGTCGAACTGTCAGATGAGCCAGGCATCGGCCCGGGACCGGGCCCACCACGC
>Ga0315286_10005176_pt1 | contig 12575 bp, 12 predicted proteins | sample YL17G10_0_MG_FD_205038 | JGI IMG/M metagenome (GOLD analysis project Ga0315286, IMG submission 205038) | Sediment microbial communities from Yellowstone Lake, YNP, Wyoming, USA - YL17G10_0 | ecosystem: Environmental > Aquatic > Freshwater > Lake > Sediment | place: USA: Wyoming | collected... | reverse complement strand
TAAATCCCTCTTTTAAAGAAGAGGCAATTTCCTTATGTTTATCTTCTTCGATAAGCTTTGAAAACACAATAAAACTCAGATAGCTAAAACTATCATCGGTTAAGATTTCATCGCGTAATATTTCAGTTAAAGCGCTTTTATCCAGCTCATTAAAAAATACTTTTAAATTTTGGAGCTTATCTTCTTGCGAGATAGCTTTATCTTTTAATATCAACCTAAGTAATCCTTTACTACAGTTATAAAATCTATCTTTTTGTTTTTCTTTCAGATAGTTAAAAAAATTATGGATGTTTTGCCTCAACTGCTCATCTTCAAGTAAATCCTTTACCTTAAGCTTACCGACAATTTTTTCAAAATTGTCTGCAAATTCATTAATCTTAAGTTGGTCTCCTTTTTCCAGAACACTCTTAAATAAGTACACCCATACGTCTTTAACCTCCTCGCCTTCGCCTCGCAGTAACTCTGAATAATCAAGCTCTTCAGTATGGATGCGGGAGATATTTTTTCTATTTAAAATATTTTGCACGCCCGCCTCTCTTAAAATTTCTTTAAGGGGCAGCGATATGCTGCTTAGAAAATCAATTAACTCTTCGATAGTCAGTCCTTCTCTAAATTCGATACTCTTAATTTTGCGAAGATGAAGTAATGATGCTAATTCAACATATGGCGCTGCCTTATCCCAGCTCCTATCGCCTATAAATAAAGAGTCAGGGGTAATATCTACCTTTATGGGATTTAAGAAATTAGATAATGTATCAACCTTTTGCTTAAAATTTTCAACGGATTTTATAAAATAAGGATGGTCTTTTGGGTAGGCAGTTGCGTTACTAAAGACAATGCGTAAACCTTTTAAAAAATCATTTAAAGCTTCTTCTTTATCCACAGCGGTATTTTAAAAATGCTCCGGCTTTACATTTTCTATTTTTTATTTTCTTTGTAAATCATAGATAGGAAAAGGGGACGTTTCTTTTTTTCCGCCCGTCCCCTTTCGAAGGCGGTATAAGGTAACCTTTCCCTTATTCACTTTTGGGGTAAAATTTAACTGCTCTAAAATCTTTTTGACTGAACTGACAACCGGTTTGGAGGCGCTAGTAAAAGATAACCTTGGATATTTATACCATTTACGGTTAATTTTATACTTATATAAATTAGAGTTATTTAGGTGTCGGCGCCGAAATACATTATTTCGGCATCCGTTTGGTTTTTCATTGTCGGATGGATAGCGAAACATGCACTCCGCTCGCTATTTTGCTTGCCGCAAAATTACGCGAGCGCAGTGCCGTTAAAATTTTCCTTGTCGGATGGATAGCGAAACATGCACTCCGCTCGCTAAACCGCTTGTCGCGGTTTTTAACGCTCGCTTGAGTGCCGTTTTAATTTTGCTTGTCGCAAAATTAAAACGGAGAGGCTGGGATTTGAACCCAGGGACCCGATTTCTCAGGTCAAATCATTAGCAGTGATTTGCTTTCAACCGCTCAGCCACCTCTCCAAAATTTCTAGCTATTAAATATTTAAAATTTTGAATCTCTTAAATCTTATTTGCTTCGTTTCTTTTTAAAAAAATCTTTTAACAAAGTGCCGCATTCCTTTTCTAAAATCCCGTTCTTGACTTTTATGCGATGGTTTAATTTTTTATGATTTACAATATTGGTTACCGAACCGCAGGCACCGGCCTTGGGGTCTTTTGCGCCAAAATATAAATCCTTTATGCGCGCAAGCACCAACGCCCCGGCGCACATATTGCAGGGCTCAATTGTAACATACAAGGAAGCGCCACTCAACCACTTTGTATTGAGGTAATTAGTAGCTGAGGTTAAGGCAAGCATTTCTGCGTGAGCAGTGGGGTCACCAAGCCGCTCAACTTGATTGTGGGCGCGGGCAATTATCTTGCCCTGATAAACTACAACCGCACCCACCGGAACTTCGTCTTCCTTAAAGGCCTCTTTGGCTTCCTTTAAGGCCTGGGACATATAAATCTCTTCTATTCTACTCATTAAAACTACCGGTCCTAATTTAATCCAAAGCGGTGGGTCATCTAAGCAGAGCCGCGCAAAATTCTGGTTTTATAAAAACGCTCCGGGCATCATTTTCTGATCAGCCCTTCCACAATCCCCATCAGGGTGTTCGACTCAAAGGGTTTAGCGATATAAGCATCAGCCCCTCCCTCCATGCCATCTTTTATATCCGCGGCCTGCCCGCAGGCAGTAAGCATAACTATCGGGACGGGATTAAATTGCATTTCCGCTCTCAGCATACGGCAGACCTGGCGGCCATCAAGCTTTGGCAGCATGATATCCAGAATGATCAAATCCGGATTTTCTTTCCGCGCTTTATCTAATGCCTCCTGGCCATCAGAAGCAGTAATGACGTCATATCCATGGGCTTTTAGCCGGGATTCCACTAACTTTATAATGTTAGGCTCGTCGTCAACTATTAAAATCTTTTTATCCACACTGCCCTCCGTTCATTCAAACATAAACTCTACAAAATATAATCATCTGACAAAATTTTATTTACTTTACTGGGCCTGGCTCTTATCAACATCTTCCCCTAAGGCTTTTCTAACTTTAGCCAGCAATTCATCGGCATCGAATGGTTTGGCAATAAAATCTTCGGCTCCCATCTCCATAACCTTACGTTGTATCTCTTCGCTGGGATGGGCAGTAATGAAAATTATAGGAATTAACATTGTGTCGGTAGTCATCCGTAAATTCTCAAAAACACCCATACCACCGCCTACAGGCATCCTGATATCTAAGATTATAAGGTCTGGTTTTTCCTCATGGGCCTTTATTACGGCGTATAAGCCGTCGCTGGCCATTACTACCTCATAATTATTCGCCTTTAGCCGGGCGGCAATCAGCTTTAACATATACGGTTCATCATCAGCGATTAATATCTTTTTAGGCATACCTACACCTCTATAGGAATTTTCGGATTGCTTATACCCCTGGAATATCTTCTCCTTCTGGCATATCCTTTTCAATATACTTTGGAAGCGTAAAAGTAAACTTGGTTCCTTTATTTAAAATACTTTTAACCCAAATATCTCCCTGATGTAACTCAATAATACTTTTAGCTATACTCAAACCCAACCCCGTACCCTTCTCTTTAGCCATCTCCGTATTACCGAATTGTTCAAATTTACCAAATACTTGGGGTATGTCTTCTTCAGAAATTCCTCTGCCTGTATCAGAAATAGAGCATTCAATATCTGTTGGCTTATCTCTAACTGAGATTTCTATATAACCTTTATCAGTGAATTTAAGGGCATTACTGATTAAATTTATAAAGACGCGGATAATACTGTCTTTATCCACGTAAGCTATCGCCGCCTGTTTACAGAAGTTCTCTCTCATCTCTAAGCCCATACTTTTAACTTTAGGATAAAATGAGGCGATAACCACCTTAGCCAAACTTACTATGTCTACCTGTTCCTTTATTAATTTGAATCTCCCTGCCTCTATCTTAGATATATCCAATATGTCACTCACGACACGCTTTAGCCGATCAACATCTTCAAGACAGATAGATAAAAATTCTCTCTGTTCAGGGGTGATCTGGCCATGTATCCCGTCTAAAACTTGCGAAATCCCTTCTCTTATTATGGTTAAAGGCGTGCGTAATTCATGGGATGCGATGTTAATAAAATCGGTTTTTAACTTATCCAGCGTCTGGAGTTCTTTATTCTTCTTATCCAGTTCTTTATAAAGATACTTGATAGCCTCGTTTGTCTTGGCATGCCCCCATGCCTCTATTTCTAATTCCTCTTTGGCTTTTTTAAGGCCGAGCTCTGCGCTCTTATATTTATTCTCTAAATCTTGGAGATTTGCGAGGCGTGCTTTTATAACCTTTATCTCTTCAATAAGTTCTTCTTTAGTCTTATCTTTATCTTCCACTTTCTATCCTATTAATGAGGTTCCTGCTATGCTCTTTCAGAAACCTCTAAATATATCAAATAAGTTTTTTTATTGCCTCCAGTAACGGAACAGAGTCGGAGGTCTTGGCGCAATAATCGTCAGCCCCAACCTTGCGCGCTTTTACCGCATCTACCGCGTCAACAGAGCCCGTCATAATAATAATCTTGGGGTTTGTCTGATTATATTTTTCCCTGATTGTTTGACAAATTTCGAAACCGCTGCTGCCCGGCAGCAAGGTGTCTAAAATAATCAAGTCCGGCCTCTCAAGTTCTGCCTTCTTTATGCCTTCATCGGCGCCAGAGGCAGAAACAATCTCATTGTATCCGGCATGAGAAAGATGCCTTTTAATAATAAGGAGGTCGACGGAATTATCATCAACGAGCAAAATCTTTTTACCCATATGCGCTGCTCCTTTCCTGCTATATTTCTTCTATCCCCTGTTTCTTTAGAGCCTTTTTTAGATCATCTTCGGAAACACTGCCTTCTTCAAGGAGAATTTCGCCTATTTTTTTCTTCTCTGGGAGAGCCTTGGGAATAGTGAAAAAAAATGCCGCTCCTTTACCCGGTTCAGAATCTATCCAAATGCTGCCTTTGTGGTCATCGATAATCCTCTTTACAATACTTAATCCCGCACCAGTACCCTCATATTCCTCCTGGGTATGGAGCCGTTTGAATATCCCGAATATCTCCTCATGATATTTTTTATCAATTCCGATGCCGTTATCTTTGACGTAGAATTCGTGCGCTTCATTTCTATCGTTATAGCCTACTTCTACCCTTGGGTTAATATCCTTGTTCTTCGAAGAGAACTTTATGGCATTGCTTATTAAGTTCAAAAACACCTCTTGCATCTTAATTCTGTCGCAGCACATAACAGGTAAATTGCTGGCAATGTTTAATTCCACCCTGTGCTGTTTAATATCAAACTCTATCCTGCTAATAATCGAGTTTACTAATTCATGCATATCTACATCTTCGTAAGGATTCTTAATCCGGCTAATCCTGGAGAGCGTCAATAAGTCATCGATTAATTGTTTCATGCGGACAGCGCCTTTACGAATCTTGGTTAAATAATCTTTGCCTTGACTATCAAACTTTCCCGCATAATCTTGTTCGAGAATATCCGCCAGGCCATCGATCCCGCGCAGGGGAGCCCTGAGGTCATGAGAGACTGTATATACAAAATTATCCAACTCTCTATTTGCCTCTTCTAATAATCTCTTCTGTTCTTCTACTTCCGCGTTTTTCTGTTCTACATTAGCCTTGGCTTCCACAAGCTTATCGGTCATCTGATTAAATGAGGCAGCTAATTCTCCGATTTCGTCTTCTGTGTTTATTTCTGCCCGCGCGGAAAGTTCGCCTTCAGAAATTATTTTGGATACATGCGTCAACTCTGTAATAGGGCTGGACACAGAACGGGCTATAAAAAAAGCGGCAATCACCACCACTATGAGAAGCGTAAAACTAATCTTCAACAAATTATCCCTCAGCTTCTCTGCCGAAGCAAATACTTCTTTAGTATCCATTTTTACAACCATACCCAGGCGAAACGTAGGTAAGTATCTCCATACCGCCAGTACCCGTTGGCCTCGATAATCGGTTGATATGCCCGAGCCATTCTTTCCCTGGAGGGCTTTTTGAATTTCTCGCCCTGAATTCGAACCAATCCTTAGCCTTCTTTTAAATGCTGACTGAGAATCAAATCTGAGAGGCGTGATAAAAACCGCGTCTTCCCCCATTTTTGATACTATAATTGTTTCTCCGGTATTTCCTAAACCGGAATATTCCTGTACGAATTCATAAATTCCCTTATTACTCATCTGAATCACCACGACGCCGATAAGGTCTGTCCCCTTAAATACGGGAACGGCGATAAATACAGCGGCTTCTTGGGCCAAAGGATAATATTCAAAATTAGATATCTCTGCTTCCTGAGAGGTTTTTGCCTTGATAAAGACATCTGCCAATTCTGATTTCTTATAGAGGGCGATTTCATAAAGCGATTTAAGCTCTGTTTTTCCTTGAATCGAAAAAATCGGGTCACCGTCCGGAGAAATAAAAACTATATCATCGTAACCAAGCGACTTCTGATAATATGTCAACATGGGCCTGAATTCTTTTTCAACGGCGCTATATTCCAAGGATTCTCTTCCGACGCTGCGATAGATATTGGTAAATTTCTCTATCGCATCAATAACCTCCGACATAGACGACAACGCGGCGGCGTCCCTCTTTCTTTTTTGAAAATAGGCTTCAATCTGGTTGGCTTTATTATCAGTAACCGCAAGAAGGCTATTCTTTACTTCTGTCTGTAAAACCTTCTGAGAACTACTATAGCTTACATAAATAGCAATAGCCAAAGGCACAAGGGAAATAAACAAAAACCACAAAATAAACTTAGTGGTAATCCCAAGATTCCTTAAATATTGTATTCCCAATGTCTTTATTTTCATAGCAGTACTATGTTAAATTTTGGCTATTTTTTGAGATTAAATTACTATAACTTATTAAATGCCAATATATTAAAAATATTTTATCCCTTGATGTTGATTACACAGATTGTCTCGTCGGGCACTAATCTGTGTAATCTGCATTTTTAATCTGTGTAATCCCATTTTAACAAACTACTGAGATTATTAAAAAGGCTCCACTGGCTAACAATTTATGTTGCTGCCGGGGGCTCGTTTTTGCGCAGCAAAAACTCGTGCGCCTGGCTGGGATCGAACCAGCAACAACCAGCTCCGTAGGCTGATGCTCTATCCATTTGAGCTACAGGCGCAATAGGGCCTATAAAACATAAATAAGAGTAAAAATGATTTTCAAGTCGATTATAGATAATATTATTAAAATGGGGCCTAATACTTTATTATGCTGCATTGCCCATTTATCAAACCAATCTATTTTTATCTCCAGAGACGTAATAATAGGGGTGGAAAAAATATCTAACTTCAGCTTCTCATTTATCTTAAGGTACGCATCTAAAGAGAAGGTAAAAATTATAGAAATTATACAAACGGAACTATAAATAAAAAATACTATTGAATTTAATAGCATATTAAATCCCATAATATGGCCTCCTTTTAAAATGATTACACAGATTTTTAAAAATGATTACACAGATTTTTTAGCCACGGTTAAATCTGCGTAATCTGCTTTTATAATCTGTGTAATCAATATGATTTTATAGTATGCCTTTTTTAGAAAATATTTATAATAATTCCTCTACCGGCCTTAGACGATGGGCTTCAAGCCAACCACTCCCTCGTCCTTGCGATTAAAGCTAGCATACCATAAGGAGAGCATAAAATCAAATTAAAATGCCGGAGAAAAAAGGTCACTTTTTGGCAAAAAAGGTCTTGTAGAAGAACTTAAACGCGGTGGAAAGCTTTTGTATAAGGTCTTTGGGGCCCTTGACTTGAAGGAGCTGGCGGAAAAGGTACCGCGGATGAAGATAGTAGCTTATGTAGGCATAAGATACGAAATATTCTAACCTTTCTTTAGATAAATGCGGGTAAGAAATAATCGAGTTTTTAGCCGGGTCTACCGCCACATAATCGCCATAGTACATCCACCCTTCCTTTTTGGCAGTGTCATAAAAATCCGTCCCGGGAAAAGGATTAGCAATGCTAAAAAGCACGTAGTCCACATTGAGTTTATGTAAATGCCGCAGAGTCTTTTTTATAGTGGCCTCGGTTTCAACTGACGTGGCTCCAAAAAGCACGTTCAGCTCAACTTGAATACCGGCACGCCTCAAGGTTGCTACTGCGCGGTCGGTATCCTCCGCAGTCATATCCTTTCTGATTGCTTTTAGCACCTCATTGTCAAATGACTCCGTGCCTAAATCCATATACGCGCACCCCGCTTCTTTCATGGCCTTGGCCACCGTGTCATTAATTTTATCCGGCCGGCATAAACATGACCATTCCAGCTTTAAATCCTTGATGCCTGCGCAAATTTCAACTGTACGCTTGTCATCCCACAAGAATTCATCATCTAACAAAGAAACGGATTTAAAGCCAAGCGCGGCAATTTGACGGAATTCTTCAATTATTCTTTTTACAGAATGCATGCGCGGCGGAGGTTTGCGGCCGCAAAACTTCTTATGCTCAAGCTCTCGCGCATAATCTAAAGAAGTAGGCACGCAGAAGGTGCAGCGGCCAAAACATCCGCGAGACGCCATGGCTGCAGTATGAGGAACTTTGCGCAATTTAGGATTATAATAAGGCCTGTGGTCCAACAATGTCCTATCGGGAATGGGGACTAAATCTAGGTCGGCAATAAAAGGCGCGGCCGGATTATGCACTACCTTCCAACCATCGTAGTAAGAAACTCCCAGCACCTTATCCAGGCCTGATTTTGCATTGAGGGCCAGGACTAAGCCTTGGGTGATGAATTCCGGTTCCCCTCTTACTACAAACGTATCATCTTTATCCAGGAAAACATCGGGCGCAAAAGTAGGCTGCGGGCCGGAAAATACAAAATATACGCCCTTTTTGGCCTGGCGCACCATCTCCCTGACTGCGAGGTCGGTTTTCTGGCAGAGAAAAACCGTATAAAACACATACATATCAGAATCATCTTTTTCTATAAAATCCCGGAGGTCCTCTTTAGTTTTTTTGTTAGCCGGGAAATCGACTATCGCCACGCGTTCGCCCTTATTTTTTAATATCGTAGCGCTATACAACATCGGGAGCAACGGAAGAAAATAGGCATTGTAATTGCACCCTGAGGTTCTGTCTACGTCATAGGTGCCATCCAAGACCGGAGGAATTAAAAAGGTAACTTTCATATTTTACGTTACGCGTTGCGCGTTATGCCTTATGAATATGAGCGGGCGAAAAAAATTTCCGCATAAACCCTATTGACCATCCAAACATCAAAATCATAATCGCCAGTGGCACACCCAAAGCTACTTTTAGCGAGCGCGTTTTAAACCATGCCCATAAAAAAAAGAACAAAAGAAACCCTATTCCTAACAATACAAACGCGGCAAAAAAAGCAGCGCCCAACAATGGCGAAACAATAAGGATAAACGCGAGTAAAGGTATGCTGAATCCCACAATAACATGCATGGGATTAAGTAATTCCGGATACGCCTTTCCTATAAGGACTCTGCCAATGCCATAACGAATCTTTTGTTTCCAAAACCTTTTAGGCGTTGAAGAACGGTAATGCCAAAGTTTTGTGTCCGGCGTAAACAAAAACGTATACCCCAGGTCTTTGATGCGCTTACTTAAAATCACATCTTCGCCGTCAGTAAAATATGCATCAATCGGCATCGCTTTCTCTAAGGCGCTGCGCCTGTATATCGCATTACACCCGGGATTATGCGCTACTTCCCGTACCTGTGCAAAGTGCCTGCCGTAGGGGGAGCCGCCAGTAAATAAACTGTAGGAAAAAATAAATCCGCAGGCTTTACCAAACGCTGTCTCGTCTCCAGGAATAAGGCTAGGGCCACCCACGCAGGCAACTTTACTATCTTTGAAATATTTTACCGCGTTCATGAGCCAATCTTTATCCATAACGCAATCGGCATCAGAAAAAGCTATGACCTCGCCTTTTGCCTCCTTAAAACCGCTGTTTCTGCCGAAACATACGCTCGGGCCGCCGGCATCAACCACTTTTGCGCCCATAGAGGCGGCAATTTCTCTAGTTTTGTCCGTGGAATCGGAATCAGAAAGAATAACTTCGTATTTATCCTTGGGGTAATTAAGATTATTGAGGCTCTTTAAACACCGGGGTAAAAATTTTTCGGAATTTTTGACGGGTATGATTACCGAAATAAAAGGCAGGTTATCGTAGGTATCCATACTTTTCTTGAATTAGGGCATCAACTGCCTTCTCCACAGCGAATTGAGAACCGTAGCCTACACGCCAACCCAGCTTCTTCATCCTGGCGGTATCTAACAGCATCAAAGGCACGTCCCCTTGCCACCCCCGCCTACCTCCGGTATAACGGATTTTTATTTTGGCAAGGCCTAATTTTTTTAGTACTATCCTGGCAATTTTAGAAATTTGTATATCGTCTTCTGTCCCCAGATTGAATATGTTTACTGAATCTTTTGCGCGCCTAAACGCAAACACCATGCCATCGGCTACGTCTTCGACTAAAAGATACGACTTGCGCTGCCTGCCATCTCCGAGCACCTCTAGGCTTTTTTTGTCCTTCTCTAACTTACGCAAAAAATCAACAAGTATCCCGTGGGTACCTCTTTTGCCCACAATATTTGCAAAGCGAAAAATCCAGGCCTGCATGCCAAACATGTGGCAATAGGCGCTGATCAGGCCTTCACAGGCCAATTTGCTTGCCCCGTATATGGAAATAGGTTTCATCGGAGCGTAATCCTCAGGGGTTGGCCTTACCGTAAGTTCCCCAAACACCGTAGAACTGGAAGCAAAAACGATTTTTTTGACGCCCAAGTGCCGCATTGCCTCTAGCACATTGTAGGTCACCACCACCCCCTGTTTAAAATCTACTTCAGGGGAAGTCTCGCCAATTCTAATCTCGGGATTTGCCGCCATGTGAAATACCACATCTGCCCCGCGCATTGCTTTTATAAGGGCGGCTTTATCAAGTAAATCTGCCTTAACAAATTTAAAATTCTTTTTCCCTGCGTGTCCCGCGACGAATTCTTTTTTTCCGGAGCTAAGGTTATCATAGGCAACAACCGAACCTCCCGTAATCAGCCGGTCAACCACGTGGCTGCCGATAAAACCACACCCGCCGGTAACAAAATATGCCTTATGTTTGGCTGCCATTTAGCACCTTTCTTCTGTGAGCATTCCCATGAGCACTATTTTTATGGCGTGTAACACCACCAAGTGAATATCCTCAATCTGCTCCATGGTATTATTTGGAACTATCAGGCATTCAGAAACCAGGTCTTTTAATCGTCCGCCCTGAAAACCGGTTAAACCAATGGTAATCGCGGAATTCCGGCTCGCCAATTCTATTGCCTTAAGCACATTTTTAGAATTACCGCTGCCGCTTATGGCAATAACCACATCCCCGGCCTCAACCACATTTTTGAGCTGCTCGGAAAAAATATCTTCGTAGCTAGAGTCATTGGCATAGGCAGTAACCAAGGGGATATTATCATTTAAGGCCACGGCCTTAAACCTTTTTTTCCCAGGCGAGGCTGTGCCCTTGGCTAAATCGCAGACAAAATGCGACGCTGTGGCAGCGCTGCCGCCGTTACCCATGAGGATAATTTTCTTATCCCGCGTATACGCCGCAAAAAGAATACGCGCAATTTTTTCAATTTTCTCCAAGGCTAAACCGTGTAAGCCCATAGAAACATTTTCCAAATATACTTTGGCCGCGTTTTGAATATTAGTAGTCTGCATAGATTATCCTCGAGCCTTCTGGCTCAAATTGAACTGGTATATGCCGTAAGCCCGTTAATGCCTCTTTTACCCTCCCTTGAAATTTTTTTGCGCAATATAAAAGAAGGAACCCTCCTCCGCCCGCGCCAAGAATCTTGCCTCCTGAGGCTCCGGCATCAAGCGCCTTTTGATAATAACTATCGATAACATCATTGGTGATATTAGAGGCCAATCTTTTTTTAAGTTCCCACCCCTTATAGAGAATAGCGCCGAATTTATCCAACCTCATGCCTTCTTCTAAGCAGCTTCGTAATTGCGGAACTAATTTTTTTAAACCCCGTAATTCTTCGAAGTTGTTTTTAGTCTTTGCGTTTTGTTCCTTAAGGATTGAGTGCGCGTTACGGGTGATATGGGTATAAAACATAAGCAGGTTTTCCTGTAACTGTTTTATCCTACGCGCGCCGACTAACAACGGCTCTACCATCACATCGCCATTCTGTTTAAAATAAAAATGTTTAATGCCGCCATAGGCTACAATATACTGGTCCTGCTTACCAATGGGTTCTCCTACAATATCGATTTCGATTTTACAGGCCTCTTCAGCCAAGCGCTTAGTGGGGATCCTTTTGCCTTTATAAGCATAAAGCGCATTCAAAAGCCCGACGGTTAAACTACTTGATGACCCCAGGCCGGTTCCTTTTGCCGGGATATCGGCAATAGTGGTAATCTCCACGCCCTTGGTAACGCCGGAAAGCTTCATTGCTTCCCTGACTAATTCATGCTGCAGCTGCTTAACATTATCGACAATTTCAGTCTTGGTGTAACTTACGCGGATGGTGTCGTCAAAGCGCTTATTCACCGTGACATACATATATTTGTCAATGGCAGTAGAAATAACCTCTCCCATTTCTTTTCGGTAAAACGCTGCCAAATCTGTCCCGCCGCCGGCAAAGCTAATGCGCAAAGGCGTCCTTGAAATAATCATCAAAGCGCTCCTTCGATTTCCCGCAAACGTTCAGGCGTACCTATATCATAATAACGCTGGCTTGTAGGATAACCCTTGAGTTGCTGCCTTTTAATCAAAATGGGGAAAATTTCCTCCTCCAGCGAGACCGCCCTAGCCTCAGGTATCAAATCCACAACTTCCTTCTTGAGTATACTTACCCCCGCCTCTATGTAATTCGCCTTTGTATCGGGGTTCAGTTTATTATATGAAGTAATCCACCCGTCGGTATCTACAGAAATATTGTTCCTGGCAATGCCAAGCGTATTATCATAACATACCACAAGGCCGCTTATGTTACATCCGGACCAAAACTGCAAAAGCCG
>Ga0315286_10005175_pt1 | contig 12575 bp, 12 predicted proteins | sample YL17G10_0_MG_FD_205038 | JGI IMG/M metagenome (GOLD analysis project Ga0315286, IMG submission 205038) | Sediment microbial communities from Yellowstone Lake, YNP, Wyoming, USA - YL17G10_0 | ecosystem: Environmental > Aquatic > Freshwater > Lake > Sediment | place: USA: Wyoming | collected... | reverse complement strand
GGAGGATTAACCACAACTTCCATGAAAGTCCCCCTGACACCGCAGACCGAAGTCGGTGTCTGCACCTGGAAGGTTAATTGCTTATTGGTCCTTGCCACTACCGCGCTTAACCTGCCTTTAGTGATGGCTAAGGTGTTTTCGTAATTTCCCGAGGCAGGGTCATAGCGCAAAGTGGTAAAACTTAATTCCGTGTAGGGCTGCAGGACTACGGTGTTGCCGTTACTCATCCGGATTTCAATGGTCGAGTTTTCTTCGGTTTGGATCTTGTCGCCTTCAGAAACTGTGTCGCTTAATTTCGGCTCTCTCCAGTTATCCGCGCCTTTCTTATAGATACGCAGGGAACCCGCTAACGAAACAATAACGCCGTTCATTTCAGTGGCGCCTTTCGCGGGAATCCATTTCTTAATAAACGCGGGCTCCACGCCGCTTTTAAAGTAAGCAATCTCCGCGTCGCGAGTGGGCCTTATTTCTCCGGGCGCCTCGCTGAAAGGGACCACAACACAGTTATCTTTCGCGACTTTTATTTTTATGCCGGGAACAGCGGGGTTAAAAAGCGAGATTGCGCCTTCCTGTACAAAGACCCCGGTTTTGCCCCCCAGATAACTCAAGAATATATCGGAGCCCTTAACCGCTCCCTGGGTATTGGGGGTCTCAAGCAAAAAGGTATCCGGTGTGCCAGTCTTTGAGACAATTGCCTCAATCCTGCCCCTGGCCAGCTTTATGCGGGAATGCTCTCTTCTTTTTTTATCGTCAACTCGATACTCTTCGATTGTAACGCAGCTGTCGGGGGCTAATTTTAATACGCTTTTGTCTATAAAGGTAATCTCTATCTTAGAGTAGCTTTTTGTCCTGATATGGTCATTAATATACAGGGGCTCATTTTCGCTGACAAAGATGGGTTGCTCATTATTACGCACTATATCAGAGACGCCCTCAATAAAAGTGATGCTTCCGATGGGTTGGGGGCCTTGGGCATATAAAAAGTTATGCCACGTAAACAATAAAAACACGCTTAATAGTAACTTTGCTTTACGCATAAAGAATCACGCTCCTTTGATATGGTTAAAACTGATATTTTAACCCTGCACTTATCCGCAAAATCTATACCTGAAATAAAAAAGGTAACTCCTTTGCGGAAATTTACTTAAACTTATCTATCTTGTAATCCATTATCACCCCTTTATGATTATGGTTAAACTATACTACTATACTTCCAAAATTGCAAGCAATTTAGTGAGTTCTTACCTTTTATTCTATGCTTTTTTGGGCAATCAAAGAAGAGATATTATTTATTAACAATTGTAGGGGACGTTTAAACGTCCCCTACATTGTGGATAACTATGGGCTCCGCTTTGGGGCGGGTGAGGTAAAAAATAGGATATTTGAATAAAGAAAGTTATGACAAATTGGAGCCTGTAAGGAAAGGGGTAGGTGGTTTACTTTGTGGCAACGGGTGACATGGTGCCAGCCTGGCGGAACATGGTGGCCTCATATTTAATCGGAAAAACGCAGCACTTCTGTCTGTTTGGTATTTATATCTTGTATGGTGACATAATTCAAATCTATGTTCAATATATCGAAGTTTCCACAGGTATCTCCCTTTTTATAAAAGGTATCGCCGATAAGCACAAAGTACATATTATTCTGAAAAAATATTCCTTTTAAAACCAGGTCATTTCTGGTTATTTTTTTAGATTCTCGCGATTTTATTCTCCCTGGATCACCGTAACTTTGAATTTGTTTTTCCAATTCCGGTATTTTAACCACGAGCTGCTTCTCTGCGCTTACTTTTTTTAATTGGGTGATTTGTATTTTTTCTTTTTTCCAAAGCCATACTGAACTTAAAATAATAACTATAATTATAACCAATCTCAGGCTAAATCTGGTTTCCCGGATAGTTAAATTAGTAAATTTACTGGGCATTTTTTAATAAGGCTAATTTTTCCTGCAGGCTCACAGCATACTTATAATCTTCTGCGTTATAATAATTAGCTAAATCCTTAATCATTTTATCCTGCCTGATTATTTTTATGCTTAAAACTAAAAAGAATAGTAAACAAATAGCTAAAACCGCATTTGTGGTATATAAGATTTTTTGCCGAGCCGCTTGTGAAAAGGCATATTTTCTGAGCAAATTTAGATTAAAAAATAAATCAAGGGAACTAATATTTAATTGCTGTATATCGATATTATTATATTTTTTAATACCTGCGTTTAAATCCTTCCCTAAATTTAAAATTAAATCCTCTTTATTTGCTAAATCTCCTAACGCATATACCCCATCAAACTTTTTATACGTACTTTTACTCACGGCGTATTTTAAAGAATACCCAATCTCTTTTTCTGCGTCATTTAGGTTTTCATAGTAAATCTCGCGTAAAAGCACGCACTCTCCCTTATCCAATATTACCAGATTCACGATACCTTCTTTAAAAAAATCGATAATACAAAAACAACCATTCTTGATTTTATTCTCATGTAAAAAATAATTTAGGCGGGAGAAAATATTCGCGGTTATCTTCTCCGCGGTTATCCTATTTTTATTAAAATAAGAAATGTAGACGCCAAGCAGTTTCTTAGGGATCCCAATAAAAACACCTTTTGTTTTATCCTTTAAACTAGCCAAGGCCTGATAATCAATCTCTATTTCTTCGGGCAATAATGAGAAGACTTCGGCAGCCTCTAATTTTAAGGCATTGGTAATTTCGCGGGATGAAGATAAGGGTAAATCAAACTGGCGCACCAAAATTTGCGGCCCATATAGATTTAGTGCCACCGGGCGGCCGCTAATTGTCTTCTCTTTACTCAGCGTAGTTAAGGTTTTATCTAATTCTTCCAGTGACGCGCATTGCAAATTAAAAATTGGATTTTCCATTTTTAGGGGTTTAATATAACTTATAAGTATTATTCAAGTCTTTCCAAGATGCAATCTGGACAATTGTACTAATGTTCGAGTCGTTTACTGCTTGTGCATATGTCTGATTATAAGAAAGTGTAATGCTGCCGTCTAATAGTACCGAGCCTGCCCATATACCTCCATCAATATTTAAATTAGTCCCTCCGCCCTTAACAAGAATTTCTCCCGGAGTATATATACACCCATCTATCCCCACCGTTCCCGTAATGGTAGTAGTATATATAGAATCCCCTCCCACTATAAAAAACCCTCCCACGTTAACATTACCTGACAAGACTAAATCACCTTCAAGAAAAACGATATTTGGTATTTTAGCGCTTTGATTATACCAGAAACTTCCGGGAAAACTACCGGTGAGATTGCCAGAATCATGGTAATTGTTTTGATTCTTACTTATGTATCGCAACTGAGCAAAATCAAGTAATGGCAAAGAATCGGCTGTAGAATCATTAGTTGAAATGTTGCCTGTAATAATATTCGTGATAGTTGCATTTGCGGGCTTAGTGTAAATAGTTCCTCCACTAATAACATTGCCAGTTACACTAGCCCAGTTACCTCTACCGCCTCCTTTAATATTAATATCGCTTTCTGACCAGATAACAGTATCATAAAAGTTATTAGGAATCATGGTAAGATCCATTTCAGCTTGAATAACCCTACTCGCTCTTGGAGCATCAAAGGGTATAAAACCTGTTGAGTTAACTGTATAACTTCCATCTAAATTATCAACTATAGTAACATCATAGCCCCCCTTACCTAACATAGTTTCATTGATAGCAGTAAGATTAGAATCGGCCCTTAAGCCATCTAACGCCTGCTCTATCCCTGCCTCGGCTAACCAAAAAGCCTGCGTAGATTCTAAATACCTTATCGCAAATGCGTTCTCAGAAAAGCTAGCTGAGATTAACGCTGTGCTAAATATGGTCAGAACAACAAGTAGAATGGAAATAAGAATTAAGGCAACCCCTCTTTTATTCATTTCTTAATTTCACCTCTTCCATTAAAGAAAATGCCTGCGGAATATTCCTGATAGTTTTATTTGCCTGAATGTGAATTTGTAATACTCCGGAATTTATGCTAAAGTTAAGATTATTAATGTTATTTGCCAAAACTTGCTTTGTTCCGCCTGGCGGATACTCGCGAATAAGTTGGTTGTCCTGGATATAGTAGCTGATAGGTGAAGCTATATCGGGAATAGAAAAATTAAGCATAGTGTCGGCTCTGGTTATTAATGATGTTTTGCTTTGCCTTGTTTCCCTGGTCATCCCATCCATTGCCTGGCGGACTTCCTGCACCAACTCCAACCCCCCCCTATTAGAGTCCCAACTCAAAATTGAAATATTAGTAACTGCAAATATGGAGCCTGCTATTAAACTTAATATAAAAAAAGCAATTAAAATCTCAATTATGGTAAAGGCTCTCATTCTCCGGTAATTAGAGTTTCCAGGGCTATACTTCGGTTAATTATTCCGCGATCTTCCCAATTAACAGTGGCGATAACATCTTTAATATAAGCCCCTGAGTCCGTTACGGTGATAACCACAGATTCCGAATCCAAAGGAGTTAAATTATGAGATGCTATGTCCCAGGACCCATTGACAATATCAACAAAATTCCAATTCTTTATATCCTCTAATGCATATTGGGCATGGGACATAGCAATAGTAAGTCCCCTATTGGCCATATTTAAAAACATACTGCTTATAAAAAGAGATAAAAGTGCCGTAACCGCAAAAGCCACAATCAATAAAGCCAAAAGTAGTTCTATTAATGTGAATCCTTTATTTAACGATTTCGCAGCTAATAAAAACATCTCACTTTTTAATGTGTTCGGATTTATTTAATCAGCTGAGAGATTTTAAAGATTGGTAAATAAAATGCCACTACGACAATTCCTACAATACCACCAATAAAAACAATCAGCACCGGTTCAACCAGGGCAGTAAAGGCATCAATAATGTCTTCCAACTCCTTTTCGTAATGTTCGGCATTACGCTTAAGCATTTCGCTTAGCTTTCCGGTTTTTTCCCCCACCTGTATCATTTTAACAAACATTCCCGGAAAAATCTTTTGGTTCTTAAATGAATTACTCAACGCGTTTCCCGCAATTACATTATTCTTTATATCTTCTACGATATTTCTTAAATAAAGATTACTGGCGACCTCAGAGGAAATTGGCAATGCCGTTACCAACCCCACGCCTCCTGATATTAAGATAGATAGCGTGCGGCTGAATCGCGTAATCCATACTTTTTTTATAATTTTCCCAATAACGAAGATTCTTAATTTAGAACGGTCGAAGGATAACCTAATTCTTGGAATTTTTAAAAGAAACGCGAATAAAGAACTAGAGGCTGCCAAAAACAAAATAAACCAATGAATATTTTTTATCGCTGCCTCACTTATCCATACCACAATTCTTGTTAATAAAGGAAGTTTGAATTTGAACTGAGCAAAAATAAGTTGAAATTTAGGAATAACTAGGAATACAATCAGCGAGACCACAATTATACAAAAAATAACGAGAAAAATAGGATAGTGGGTGGCATTTCTGACTTTCCGCACCAGTCTTTCGGTATCTTCTAAATAATCTGCTAAATCGGTCAAGGTCCTGCCCAGGTTACCGCTTTCTTCCCCGGCTTTAACTATGGCTACAAAACTGCCTGAGAAAATCTTAGGGTATTTCATTAATGCGCCAGAGAAACTCGAGCCGGCCCGGATATGGTTTAGTATCGCATTTAAAACGTTGCCCAGATGGCGATTTTCTAAATCGCTGCGGATCGTCTCCAACGCCTCGGTAAGAAGAAGCCCGGCATTTATAGCTGAAGACAGTTGACGCGTAAAAACTACCAGGTCCTTTAATTTAATCTTGGGCTGAAAGAAAGAAGATTTTTGTACCCCATTTTTCTGAGCGGCTATTTTTTTAACCTGTAAAGGTAATAGCCCTTGATTCTTCAACAGGCCGACTAAAACAGAAATCGAATCTGCTTTAAGTTGCGCGGTTACGCGCTTGCCTTTTGCATCCTGAGCAGTATACTCAAAATCCATATCGTATTCCTCTGTAAGGCCTGGCGATGCCTATTGATCATGATTATGATGATTATTATTCGCTTCTGATAGCTGGGTTACTCTTAAAACCTCTTCAGGCGTGGTAATCCCGGCTTTCATTTTATCGATGCCGCTTTCGCGTAATGTCCGCATGCCATTCTTAGCCGCCAAGGATTTAATCTCTTCGCTCGAAACCCGGGAGAGTATTAAATTGCGTATGGCGTCGTCTATAACGAACAATTCAAAAATCCCTAACCTTCCTTTGTAACCGCTGTTCAGGCACTTAGGGCAACCCATTCCTTTGTAATATTTAATTATTTCTTTGGTTAAGGCCAACTTCTCTAAAACGTCTTTTTTTACCACGTATTCCTTACGGCAGTTATCGCATATACAACGAATGAGCCTCTGGGCTAATACACCCAGTAAAGATGAAGTGATTAAAAACGGCTCCACTCCCATGTTTATCAGGCGCACCGTGGCTGAGGCAGCATCATTAGTATGCAGTGTAGAAAGCACTAAATGTCCGGTGAGTGCGGCGTGGATAGCCACTTCTGCGGTTTCCTTATCGCGGATTTCGCCGACCATGATTACATCCGGATCCTGGCGCACAATTGACCGTAACCCTTTAGCAAAATCAAAACCAATCGCCGGGTTTATCTGTGACTGGGCTAAAAAGGGTAATCTATATTCTACCGGATCTTCTAGGGTAACCATATTTTTTTCCGCGGACTTGATCTCATTCAATGAAGAATAAAGAGTGGTGGTTTTACCGCTGCCGGTTGGCCCGGTAATTAAAATTAATCCGTATGCATGCCGCAGCAGGGTTTTAAATTTAGTTAAATCCACTGGAGAAAACCCTAACGGCTCTAAACCAAGCAGATGGCTAGTGGCATTTAAAACCCTCATCACGATACTTTCACCGTATATGGTGGGAAAACAGGAAGTGCGCACATCAATTTCATTCTGTCCGACTTGCATCTTAAATCTGCCGTCTTGGGGGCGCCTGCGTTCAGCTATATCTAAATTGGATAATATTTTAATCCTGGTAGTAATAGCCGCTAACATAGTTTTAGGCGGCGGGTCAAGTTTATAAAGAACCCCGTCTATCCGAAAAGACAACTCTACTTTATTCTGCTTAGGTTTAAGGTGGATATCGCTTACGCTATTATTTACTCCCCGAATAATTAATGAATTGACGTATTGAATTACCGGTGGATCACTGGCCTCGCTGCGCAATTTATCAAAATCTTCTATTTTATCAGATACCGCCTCCAGGGAAATAAAATCCTCAATATATTGCTGCATCCGGTCATTTTGATGATAGCAGTAGTCAATGGATTCAATAATTTCTTTTTCTGAGGCAACCACGCGCCTAATCTTAAAACCGGTTTTTATTTTTATGGTATCTACGGCCATAAAATTCAGCGGGTCAGAGACGGCGATAGTCAAGATATTATCTTCTAAAGATACAGGCATAACCGTAAACCGGCGCGCTAAATTTTCCGGAACGAGATTAACCACCTCGGTTTTTATGTCTTTATAGGTATCTTTAAGATTAGAATAAGGAATATTAAAATATCTAGCCAGGAAAGGGGCCATTTCTTCTTTTGAAACGAAACCCTTGCTGACTACGATATCGCCTAAGCGGTCATTTATCCTTTCCTGTTCTTTTACCACAGCATCTAACTCTTCTAAGCTTATCAAACCTTCTTTTAATAGCGCCTCACCTATTCTCATCGTCCCCCCCTATTTTTTAGAATTTCTTAAGAACATCGCGTTATAAAACGCGTTTCTCTTGCGGCTTTCAGAGCTTATTTTTTGCAGGATTGTGGCAGGTATTAGACTCTTAAAGCACTAAATTATATATAAGTATAACATCTTTTTTGTATTTTGTCAAGGTCAAAAGTCCTTATATTTATTAGGGTTACATAAAAATAAGCTGATTTTTATCCTTTTTTTTCAAAGCCCTATTTTCCTGTCCTGCGTAGTTGATACTCCACATAGCCTGCCAGGACTTCCTGAATTTTTACTGAAGGCGAAACCACAAAATAGTGGCTGATAATAGCATGGCCAATTTCATGGCCGAGTATCTCTTGTTGAAAACTCTCCTGCGAGATATAAATAGTATTAAGGGTATTGACATAAAAAGACGGCCGGGTAAGATTCTTATCAAAAAGATTTTTATATACTGCTTTTAAATAGTCGTCATCTTTACAGATTTTAATATTACCTTTGAAGCTATAAAGCTGCATATCTAATATATCACAGACACGCATAAAGAGCGTATCCACCATATCGGAAAGTCCTGACGCTAAAGGATTCTCTTCTCTGCTGCTTTTACCCACCAGTATCTCATCTGATGGGCTTATGTTTAGCTGTTGGGTAAGAACTGCTATTTCTAATTCCGGCGCATAATAAATAGTAAAATGGTTACTCTCTATCTTTCTCGCTGAACCAAAGCCATCATCAAGGCTGTAAGCGATACCTGCAGCCAGTGAGAATAAAATAAAAAAGCCGGAAATTATTTGCTTAATTTTTGTATATGGCATTAGGCCTTAAAATAATTCACCAACTTATTTAAATCTTCGGATAATTTTTTTAATTCAGATAAAATTGAGCGCTTTTGCTCTGAAAGTTCGTGTTCGGAAATACCGCCTAATTTCTCTTTTAAAGCAGGGATATCCCTTTTAAGGTTCTTTATTACCTCCCTTATCTTTTTAATCATATTATTAAAAGAACTAGCCATATCCTGCAATTGGTCATTAGAACGGATGTGGAAATCCTCTGCGAAGTTACCTGCCTCAAGCTTCTCCATGGTATTTTTTATGCGGTATAATGGTCCGGCTATCTTATGGGAAACAAACAAGGTGACTGCAATGGTGGCTAAACCGACAATAATCGATACGATAATCACGGTCTGGACAAGAATCGGCAGCATAAAATCCGCGGTGGTGCGCACTTCCACCCGCGAATTCACAATAGCCACGCTTGTGGATTTGCCCGCCCAAAGATAAAGTATGCCGATGGTCAGCAATCCTCCAAAGGCAACTAAGGCACAGAATTTTAAGATGAATTTAGCCTGAAATGGTTTGTCGATAAAATGATTTTTACGTTTATAAGTTGTTTTTTCCATCTCTCCCCCCTTCAATGAGCCCCGCTGCTTCGCTTTGCGAAGCAAAGAGGCGGGGCGAATTGACCCGCCACGAATCTTGGCGGGATAAGTTCGGCCAGCAATTTACGTCACTTCGTTCCATAAATTGCGTGCTCATTTATTTTTATCTCTGCTTTTTTTCTTAATTCCGCGACCCAATCATTTATAGCTTTAGCTTCCTTAAGTTTAGTAATCTCCCATTTTATTTGCTGGTACATCAGGTCGTATGACTTGTCGGTCTTACCTTCAGCCAACATCTTATTGTATACCTCTTGTATGGTTTTATCACTCACTAAAGCAGAACCCGCAATTTCTTTGGCCTTTTTATCCAGGGCTATTTTTAACAGGGACTGCTCCCAGAACCTTTCAATCAGCTTAAGAAAACTCTTGTCTTTATCCAGGCCTTTCTTTTGCGCATCTTGAAGAATGAGTTTCTGATTAATGAGATTATCCAAAAATTCTTTTCTTGATTCCGGGGTATCTGTCCGGCCAAGACTTGAGTCCTTAAACTCTTGTTCAAATTCTTCCTGGGTAATCTCATAATTGTTAATCTTGGATAGGGGTATTTTCTCTTTTGGCGCGCGTCCACAGCCGATTGCAAAAACCGAGACCAATAAAAAAAATAAATATTTCTTCATCGCTCCTCCTTCAATGAGCCCCGCCTCTTGCCCCGCAAAATGCGGGGCAGCGGGGCGAATTGACCCCCACTGTTTCGTTTTGTTTCGCTTTTGCGAAAGCAAAACGAAACAGTGGGGGTAAGTTCGTACTTATAAGTTATGTTCCGCCATAAATATTGGCGGACCCGCCACGTATTGTGGTGGGCGCTAAAAGCTAACTAATAGAAAGCCCGATAACTTATGTGCTCACTTATTATACTATCAACTTTAATAACTTACCACAAAAAAATACCCCGCATTTTTGATGCGGGGTAATCTAAAAATTAACTAAACCCTACTTCCTGCCAGGCCTGCCTCTTAGCGTCTCTAATTTTTTGAGGACATAGGGACGAATTTTGCTATTAGGAATAGAATTAACAAATTCTCTGGCTTTCTTAAAACCGAAGGATTTTGAAAAATGCAACTCAGGAAAATGAACAAACTGTTTCTTTCTGTGGGCGGATAAGTATAAACTATCTACCAATGCTTTCTCAGGACAGGCAATAAGAAAGCCATTTTCTCCCTTATACCAGTCAAACCCCTTAAAAAACTTTGGCGATATCCTATGCACAGAAAAAACCCCCAGCTTCGTATGGATAGTTTTGGTATGAACCGTTGAGGCTAATGTTATAGTCTGCGGAATCTGTTCGATAATGCCGTGTAGATGTAATGCGCTTAAAAAAGAGACATAAGCGCGTTGACGGGAAAATAGATAGGGAATTGCGGCGTATGGACTTAACGATTCATTTCCCGCTTCGGCCCAGACACCCCTATATACTTTTAATACTAAACCGATCTTTGCCAGATGATTAAGCGACTGGGTTACCACCGATAATGATTTGCCTGATAAGGCAGATACCTCAAAGGTAGTAAACACGGGCTTTTTCAATTTTTTAATATACATTGAAATGGGTTGCCTGCTCATTTTATCTTACTTTAGCTCCTCAATAAAATTAGCTACCCTTAACCTAACCTCTTCCCAGTAAGAGCTGTTGCTATAAGCATTTTGGTCTTCGGTCGCTAAATAAGAAACCACCGTATCTCTAAACATTCCAAAGTCAACCTCAAATATCCGCTCATACGCCTTAGATAAGACTGCGGAATTCAAGGATTTTAATCCTTTGAAGGCATTGCGGTCAACTTGGCTTGATAAGACATATAAGTCAAAAATATCCCTTGCCTGAATAGACGCCCTGGAAGCCAAGGCATTAATTTTTTGCAGCGCCGCAGACTGAGCATCATAATGCGCCACTATTAAAGGCATAAGCCGGTAATTTCTCAAAATAATGGCTGGGATGGTTTCAGCAATAACCTTGCCCATAAAACCCCGGCGCGAAAATTCAATCTTTGTAAAAAGGTCTTCGCCGGCGGCGCTTATCAAATGAACCTTAAAACGCTGGGTGGTTTGGGTTTGCTTTGCCGCTTTTATATCCGGAGGGATAATATCTTTTATCCCAAAGGCGTAGAGAGTTTCCCGAAAAGACTGCGCTTGGAGTATCCGCATCACCAATTCTTTAAGCTCAGCCACTCCTATAGCGGCCACATCCAAATCCATATCCCCCGAATAACGCAGGCTTTTAAAAAAAAGGCGCAAGTTTACCCCGCCTTTAACCGCGCAATCTCCAGCTTTTAGTTTTCTGCCCATCCACCTTAAGAACTCAATATGAAATAGTTCTCTTAGTTGCAAATCAGTATAAATAACGTTTTCCATAATATGTATTATAGTTTAGTTATAACTAAATTGCAAGACATATTTAAAAATTAAAAAAAATACCCCGCATTTTTAAATGCGGGGTAAATTAAAAATTATTTTATAAAATTATTATAATACCTTATTCTTTTTCTTCTTCAAATCTTCCAAAATGGGCAGGAGCCCGTCGTGGCCCTGGATATTGATGTTGCCGTTGATGAATTCATAAGCCCCTTCTCCCAGGGTAAACGCGCTGTCAAAAGCAGCCATATCCGAAGGGGTTAAAGGATTATAGTAGAAGGTTGAATGCGCCAGCAGGTCTGATGTCATCACATCAGTCGGCGTAGCCTGCACCCCCATAACTCCCATCATATTTTCCAAAAGAGGATACATATATTTGAAGGGATCTATTATATTAGGGAATGGGGCAGCCGCCGGTGCAGGCGGTAGGCCTATTACGGTCAACTCTCCATTATTATAAGTGATTCTATAGTTTGATAACCCAAATCCCACTGCTGCGCTCGGCACAATGTCATACGTACCGGCTGTGGCTATGGTTGGCGCGCCAGAGCTGGTCAAAGTCACGCTGGTCACTGTATCAGCGTTTATTAATCCACTAGAAGTAAATTCTGTTCCGGCAAAGGTCACGCTATCACCTTGGGTCTTGCTGGCATCACCAGCAGTGATAATCAGATCCTTTGGAGTGATGGCCAAGTATACCCCCCGTTGTTGACCCTGAACAAAGGTGAGATCATAATTGCTGCCTGCGGTGAGCGTGCCCTGAGTGATGGTATAGTCACCTACGTTCTCACCCGGAGCACGGCCTAAGGCTCCAGTTAAGGAATCGCCGGGTACTAATGAGCCTGAGGTAATCTGATAAGTTAAAGCGGGATCACTTTCGCCATAGGTTTTGCTCTTGGCATCAGCGGTAACTTCCAGCGCTTTTTGGTTAATGCTTAAGTCTGCGGCCTGATAAGTAAAGTCATAATTACTGCTTAAGGCTAAGCTGCCCTGACGAATAGCATAATCGCCCACATCTTCGCCGCTATCTCTAGTTAAGGCGCCAATAAAGCTATCGCCGGCAACAAGTGAGCCTGAGGTAATCTGATAAGT
>Ga0315286_10005174_pt1 | contig 12576 bp, 9 predicted proteins | sample YL17G10_0_MG_FD_205038 | JGI IMG/M metagenome (GOLD analysis project Ga0315286, IMG submission 205038) | Sediment microbial communities from Yellowstone Lake, YNP, Wyoming, USA - YL17G10_0 | ecosystem: Environmental > Aquatic > Freshwater > Lake > Sediment | place: USA: Wyoming | collected... | reverse complement strand
GAACCATAGGGCTGGAGCAGGCCCTTGGCTGACGGCCTCGCCGGCGGTTGGTACACAATTCTCTCCAGGTCAAACCCGGACAGGACAACCGCCTTGATGATGGAGTTCCATACCGCAATCTCAGTGCTGTGGAACGTGACCGTGAGGTATCTTCCCGCCTTTAGCACTTGGTACATCTGCCTGAAGGCGGACTTGAGCATCTTGTGGTAGTAGTCAAAATCCTTTTCCTGCTGGCTGTTTATGGTTATCTCGTCTGTGTAGTCCAAATCCATGCCTAACCAGGCAGCCCAGAGCGTGCTTAGCTCGAAGTATTGCACCGCGCCGCCATAAGGCGGGTCGGTGAAGATATAGTCCACGGAATTCGGTGGGATGATTTTGGAAAGCTGAAGCGCATTTGCCGTCTCGAACAGGATGTTCGCGCCGTCGTTGATCTCCTGTAGGCTTTTTGCCCTTTTATAGAACTTTATCTTATCTGCGGCATCCGCTTTGCCCTTCACCAGTCCCTGCTTGCCGAGAACCGCGCTTTCAAAGAGCATCCAGACGTTGGATTCCATATAGACCGGAGGAATCCAGTAACGATGAATGGGCCAGAAAGAAGTTGCACTTAGGGCGCTCCAGTGTCCTTTTCCGCCCTCTTTTGCCACAGGGCACATTATGCTCGCAAGATGAACCATAGAGGTAAAAGCAAATTTGAAGACGCCTTGGAGCTTTCTACTCTCGGTTTTCTGTATCTCGTCAAAAAGCAGTGAGAGTGCGTATAGGTTCCTCTTGGTGAAGAGAGAATCCAGTGTGTCATATTCCGGCAAGTGTGTGCCTTCCTTGAATAGGTTCCCATCATAAGCCAACCTGGCTTTGGGATGCTTTTTTAGCTGTAATTCCCCAATTTCGTTCAAGAGTGCCATATCTCTGTGTTTCGGCTTTGTTGCATATTTCCTGCATTCAGGACATGTGCATCTCAGTTCCTTTGGCTTCTCTTTGCCTCTCTCCCAAATAGTTGCCAGCACTACTGCCTTCTGATTGCATTTCGGGCATTTGGTCTCGTACAGTTTGTTGATCTTATCCTTCAGCTTGGTTTTGATTTTCCTGAACTGTTCCTCAACCTCCTGGGGGCTTACCTGGCTGAGGGTATTCTCGATAATGAAGGCGGACATGGGGTTCAGGTCTATGGAGATTGCCTTTCGCCCGGCCTTTATCGCCTCCATCGCAGTGACGCCGGAGCCGCCGAACGGATCGAGGACAATTATCGCCCTCCTTCGAGTAATGCCGGATATATTCTGAAACCACGTTGTGGGGTTTTCTTGCCCAGTATTTGTGGATCAGATACATTGGAGTATGGGCCTGAGCAATTATGGCGTAGTCGATATGTTCAGTGCTCGTCGCTTTCATTGCCCCATCTTTCCTCTTATCTGTACGACCGAAGCGTTTTTCTGAAACGTACTACGTGAACTCCTGCAATAGTGAAAGTAATTTTCGGTCGAGCTTGTGGCCGTGAAAATCCTCGTACTGCACGTCGTTTCGCTCGGAATCTATAATCCCGAACGCCCCGCGGAAGTTCCACATCGCCAGGCCTATCCCGTGCCCGGTGAGAATCTCAAGGACATCGCGCAGCCAGGCAAGGACCACCGTATGCGGGGTCTTGTTGAACGCCCCGCCCTCGCCGCAGTGCACGCCGACGCCCTTTTTGGCGAGGTCGGCCCATTTGGCGTAATGCTCCTCCAATCGCTTTCGGTCCCACCCGTTGCCCGGCCAGGCAGGCTCAGGATAGTCTTTGCTGTTCACCCAGGAAGCGCCATAGTGGCTTATAAACATCGGCTGATACGCCCGCGTGCTCTGAGCGATGCCGAGGTCCGCCAGTTCCGGCATCGGCTCATTGCCGTAGCTCATGCCGTCCGCAACGACAAGGCGGTCGGGACTTGCTTCGCGGATTGCCGCCACCGCCGTTCTGACCACGCGCTCATGGTCGGCCCGGCTCATCCGGTCGCCGACAGAAGGCGGCTCATTGATCAAATCAAAGCTGAGCTTGTCCTTCGAGACGCCCTTGTAGCGCTTGGCCAGCATCTGCCACTCGAAGCAGAAGGCCTTTAGCGGCTCGGCGTCCTTCCAGAGATTGTGCGGCTCGGTGAATTCCTGGTTCACCGAATAGCCGGGCCCGCGATGAAAGTTGATGCTGATGTGCAGGCCGTATTTGCCGCCCAGCTCAACGGCGCGGTCGAGCTTCTCGAGCATCGGCTCGTTGATTTTGTAGTCGTCGCCGTCGTTTATCCACAGGCGATAGCAGCTCGGCAGCCGGACAAAATCAAAGCCCAGATCGCGTATCCAGCGAAAGTCATCCTCGGCCCAATCGCCGCTGCTGCGCATCGTGAACATCTCTAACAGGTTAAACCCGCGCCACCGCGGTATCGCCTTCTGGACCTTGGATTCGCCCTTTTTCTGTTCTTTCTTTACTTCGCCCGCGTACCCGGGCGCCGCCACCGCAGCCGCCCCAGCCGCTGCCATCTTCAAAAACTCTCGTCGATTCGTCTGCATAAGTCCTGCCTCCCGGACAACAGCAATTCATTACCTTGAAAACTTGAATGTTGACTCCAATACAAAGATGATAGTAAATAGAAGACAAAAAATAATCAATCGGAAAAATGGCGCTACCAACAGTCGCAATAATCGGTCGGCCGAACGTGGGCAAGAGCAGCCTCTTGAACGCGTTGGCCGGGGAAATGATAAGCATCGTCGAGCCGACGGCCGGCGTGACCAGGGACAGAGTCAGCACGTTTATCGGCAGAGACGACCGCTACTTCGAGCTTATCGACACCGGCGGATACGGAATAGTCGATGCCGACCAGCTCAGCAGCCATATCGAGCGGCAGATTCTCCGGGCGATCGAGTCGGCGCAGCTTGTCCTGTTTATGGTCGATATACGCGACGGCGTGACGCCCTTAGACGAGAAGATTGTCCGGCTTCTGCGCAGCTACAACCTCGACGTCATCGGCGTCGCCAACAAGGCCGACAACGCCAAAATGTTCCCGGCGGCGGGCGAGTTCACAAAGTTGGGGTTCGGCGAATTCCTGTGCATCTCGGCGACCAACAATCTGAATAAATCAGTCCTGCTCGACAGAATCTTCGAGAGGCTCGCGCACTTGGAGCCGGGCAGTCCCGCCGAGCCCGTGATGAAGATAGCGGTGGTGGGCAAGCGCAACGCCGGCAAAAGCACTCTGGTCAACGCGATGGTCGGCTCCGAGCGGGTGATTGTCAGCGAGACGCCGGGGACTACGAGGGACGCGATTGACGTTCGCTTCGAGAAGGACGGCAAGACTATCGTTGTCATCGACACCGCGGGCGTGCGAAAGAAAGGTAAGATGGCCGATTCCATCGAGTTCTACAGCTACGTCCGCGCGGAGCGCTCTATCAACCGGGCCGACGTCATCCTCTTTTTAATCGACGCCGCCGTCCCCGTCTCTCAGGTGGATAAGAAGCTCGCCCGATTTATCGCCGGGGAATACAAGAGCTGCATAATAGTCGTGAACAAGTGGGACCTTGCCAAGGACTCGGCGGCCACCAGCGACTACGAGGAATACCTGGGAAAGCTGCTGCCCGGCTTGAAGTACGCGCCTTTGGCCTTCACCACCGCCACCGAGGCCAAGAACGTGCAGAGTGTTCTGGATTTGGCTGCCGAGATTTTCAAGCAGGCTACGACGTCGATACCGACGGCCAAGCTGAACAAGGCCTTTGAACAGATAAAGACCGAGCATGTTGGGGCGGCAAGGCGTCGAAGCACTGGCTGGCCGAAGATTTACTACGCAACCCAGGTCGCCGTCAACCCGATCTCGATACTAATGTTTGTCAACAAGCCTGATCTGTTTGACGAGAACTATCGCAGGTTCATTGTCAGCCGTCTGCAGTCGATCCTGCCGGTCGAGGAGGTCCCCATAAGGCTCCTGGCCCGCGCCCACAGAGAGTGACCTCTCGGATTCGCCACACGAGGCTGCATCATGCTCCTGTTCAAAAACGACCAGGTAGAGTATAATAGTTGCATGGTTTATTCTGTTGTATTGATATCTGTTGCCATATTTGCCGTGTCATACGTTGTGTATGGCCGGTTCATCGCCCGCCAACTCACTTTCGACAACACCCGCATGACTCCTGCTCACGAGCTTAGTGACGGGACGGATTTTGTGCCCGCGAAAACTCCGCTGCTGTTGGGGCAGCACTTCTCAGCCATTGCGGCGGCAGGGCCGATTGTGGGGCCAATTCTTGCCGGTATCTGGTTCGGCTGGCTGCCGGCGGCGCTATGGATTATCATCGGCGCAGTATTTATCGGCGGCGTTCACGATATGGCCGCTCTGACTGCATCGATAAGGCATAAGGCAGCCTCAATCGGCGAGATTGCCAGGCAGCACATTCCGGGCAGGATGCACGTCTTTTTCCTCATATTCATCTGGCTGGCCCTGTTGTATGTCATTATCGCCTTCACTGATATTACCGCACAAACGTTCAGGGCCGTTGCAGAAGGCCAGGCGTTTGGGCCGGCGGTGGCGGCATCGTCGATTATCTATCTGGGCCTGGCGGTTGTCATGGGCGTTCTTCTATATCGCTTCAAGCTCAAACTGTGGCTGCTGACGGTGATTTTCCTGCCTCTGGTTCTATTGGCGGTGTGGGTTGGCCCTCACCTGCCGGCTTCGGTCTGTGCCTTTTTCGCGGATATATCTGCGAAGCAATGGGGCGTTTTTCTCCTCATATACTGCTTCATCGCGTCGGTCATTCCGTTGTGGCTGCTCTTGCAGCCGCGGGGTTACTTAGGCGGATGGCTCCTTTACCTGACGATCCTCATCGGCCTGATGGGGGCCTTGTTTGGCGGCTTCAAGATTGAATACCCCGCACTGAATCTTTCGGGGCTGCACAGCTTGACCGGAGGCAAATTGCTTTTCCCGTTTCTTTTCATAACTGTTGCCTGCGGCGCCTGCTCCGGGTTCCACGCCATTGTCTGCTCCGGCACGACCGCCAGACAACTGAACAAGGAATCGGATGCCCGCGTGATCGGCTACGGAGCTATGTTGCTGGAAGGGCTGGTCGCCATTCTGGCATTGGCGACAGTAATGATGCTTCCCTCCGGCTCCAAGCAGTTGGCTACAGACCCTAATCTGATTTACGCCCATGGTCTGGCTAAGTATCTGGGTCTGCTGGGGATAGGTTTCAACGTGGCCTTTCCCTTCGCACTGCTGGCTTTCTCCACATTTGTCTATGATACACTCGATGTTTCCACGCGCCTGGCTCGCTATGTTTTACAGGAATTGACCGGCTGGCAGGGATTCATTGGCGGGTGTTTGGCAACATTAGCCAGTCTGGGCATTCCACTGGTCTTTCTCTTGCTGACGAAAGAAAAAGCCTATTTGGTGGCATGGCCGATTTTTGGCACCAGCAACCAGATGCTCGCCAGTTTGACGCTGCTGGTCATATCCGTCTGGCTGGTGCGTTCCGGCAAGAGCGCTGTTTACACTATCGTACCGATGATATTCATGCTGGTGACAACCGTCACCGCCCTGATTCTTCAAATCAAGCCCTTTGTTTTGTCATTCGCCGATATCATGTCGGGCAAGGGCGTTAAGCCGGAGGTTATGATCTCCGGGATTTGCGGAGTTGTTCTGCTGGTGCTGGGCGGGTTGTCGGTTCTTACGGCGGCCAAGTCATTGCTGGTAAGGCCGGATGCCATACGCCGTACATCGAGGCCTTCATAGCCTTCTTTACTCTTCGACAGCCGGGCCAGTCTCAGGAGAAGCCAGACGTATGAGCTTGAATCTTGCCTCCACAGGCTGGCCCGGATTCTTCAGCTCGATCTCCCCTTTGCGCACGAATTGCTCGGGGAAATTGTAAACAACCGCCCTGCTCTGTTCGGACTCTCCCTTCTTCGCGTCGTCGTCGAGGATGTATAGTGTCATCTGCGGAAAAAGCTGCATCTCGTAGGTCCGCTTCGCCTCGGCGCTGGCCCTGATAGCAACCGGGCCGAGCACCTGGGTCAAATTGACCACCTCGACGCGATATTTGTCCTGTAGATTCGGACTCAGCGCGATACTGAGTGTCGCGATCGTTAGCGTGTAATCACTCAGCCGGCTGAGCTCCGCAGGCATCTTGATTTTTACCGGGGTGGTTGCCTGTTTTGTCCGGCCCTCGCCGAGAACAACGTAAGGCGTCTTGCTAATCGCCATCGAGCGAGCCTGCGCAACCTCGCTGTCACTGAGCTGGGCCTGGGCGGTCCGAGCATCCTCAGGAACGTACATCTCCACCTTCGACGGAACTATGCTCTCGGCCTTCAAAGCAACACCGTCCTCGTCAAAACATTCCACCGGCAGCGACTTTTGGACAAGGGCCACAACGTTGACGTCAACGACCTCCGGCTCACACGATTTGACCTTCAGGCCAAGGTCCTTCAGACCCTTATCCTTCTGCAGAAAATCAAGCACGCGCAGCGCATGACCGCCCGGCGTGGACATCTTCTGATGCACCGCGTTAAACACAAACTCCAGCTCCCTGCCCTCCGACCGCAGCTTGCCGTCCAACGTGACAAACGCAGAGTGAGGACCGGAAAGAGCCACCTGAATCCTGGCCCGACGAGCCTGATTGAAGCTCACCCAAAGCTCCTGGTCCGCCGACTCATCAACTACAATAACGGCTGACCTGGCCGGCGGCTCCTCGTCCAGCGCCAAATCAGCCCACACCCAGATCAGAACCGTCAAGAACAACACTATCGCTATCTTGCCGTACTTGAGCTTTCTCAATCCAGCTACCCCCATCAGACCGCCCCCGCCAGATATGTCCGCAACGAAGATTCGTCCATATTCCGCCTGAGCCTGCCGTTCTGGGCTACCGAAATCGTCCCGCTCTCCTCGCTGACCACCACGCAGACCGCATCCGACCCGGTCGTTATGCCTACCGCCGCCCGGTGCCGCGAGCCAAGCGCAATCCCATCCATACTCCCGGCCTCGGCAAGAGGCAATTGAACCTTCCCCGCAATCAGCCTGTCGCCGCGGATTATCACCGCCATATCGTGAAGGGTCGTGCCGGGATAGAAAATCGTCCTCAGCAGCTCGACGGTCACTATCGCGTCCACGCGGATGCCGGTCTCTATGAACTCGCCCAGCGCCACTCTTCTCTCAAAGACAATTATCGCCCCGGTGCGGTCGGCCGAAAGCTCCATAACCGCCAGGATCACCTGCTCGTTCGCCTGCGAAGGACGCCGCGATGACCCAGGCCAAAAGCGAGGCTGGCCTATCCGGATAAGAACCCGGCGAATCTCAGGCTGGAACGCCGCAACCGCTATTATCAGGACCGCTATTAGAAAACCCTTGTACAGGTATTGAAGACGAAGGAACTCCAGACGCTCGACAACCAAATTGAGCACCAGGACCCCCGCCACCAGAATCAGTATGACCCCCCTGAACAGCCTTTCTCCGCGAGTGCCTTCGAGGAAATCCACGACCCAATAGACTATAAGGCCGATAAGAAAAAGCTCTACGCCGACAACCCACCAATCGTATTTGGCCACCCGGCTCAAATAATCAACCAGCGTCTGCACAAACCAATCCCTTTACCCTGTTCGGGATCGATGGCGAGCAGCGTCGAACCATCAAATCCCTTTGTTTTCGCCGTGCATTATCCGTCTGCCGTATCGCGCAAGACCAACGCGATCCCGTATCCGCGGCGTCCGACTATACCTGTTACGGTATCCGGTCGCCGGTGAGCTTGCTCGGCTTATCGAGCAGCAGCGTCCTGTCTATGTCGGCCAGCATCCCCTGCCGGTTGATCCGCAGGACCCGTCGATGCCTTCTGCTGCCCTCGGCCGCCGTCTCGCCGCCCTGGTCCATCGCACAGCCCAGGGGCAGCAAAACCAGCACCGCGAGGATAACCGCCAGAGCTATCTTGCGTAAAGAGAAGCTTTTCATCATTTTTCCCTTATAGAGAACCAACACGCCGGGTGGGCCTGCTAATCTTCTCACCCTGCTATAGGCGCGACCGGCATCCCGGCCACACGGCGAGATTCCACCCCTAATCATACACCCATTATAGCAGACGCCGCCACTCACTGTCAATCAAAAACGCTAAATTGTCCCGGCCCATCAAATTGAAGCTCCATTGTAGCGTCCGGCGTCGCATCTTACGACCTATAACGACCCCTGTAACGGATAAGAAATTGCCAAAGCACCACCAAGCGGCTTTGACAAGATTGCGCACACGGTGTAGAATCGGGTACTCAGTGCAACATAGTACTCTGTCAAGATTGAATTTACGCGTTGTCATTCCTGCGAAAGCAGGAATCCAGTGGTCTTCACGATCTGGATTCCGCATCAAGTGCGGAATGACAACCTACAGATTTGACTTTGACATACTACTATCCGGAATTTTCCCGGCAGTTGCCGGAGCCAAAGGAGCCGATGTTGCGTTCTGATTCGGACTTTGCAGGAGATAACAGACCGGAACAATAAAGCTGGGTGGGGGAGGACGCTATGAAACATAGCAGAATCAGCAGGATAATACATATCCTGACAACGATGCAGGCGGGAAAGAGCTACGCCGTCTCGGACCTCTCCAAGATGTTCGGGACCAGCCGGCGAACGATCTTCCGCGACCTCAAAGAGCTCCAGACAATCGGAGTGCCGTATCGCTACGACCCCGACACCGGCGGTTATATCATTGAGCCGGAGTTTTTCCTGCCGCCCGTGGCCCTGGACCTCAAAGAGGCCTTTAGCCTGCTGCTGCTGGCCCACAAGGTGGGCGACCAGATACAGTTGCCGTTCACCAAATCGGCGCTGCTGGCCGCCCTGAAGATAGAGAACAACCTGCCGCCCAATATCAGGCGCTATTGTAATGCGGCCCTGCAAAACATCTCCGCCAGGGCAGGCGCCCAGGCCGCCTTTGACCGTCCCGGCGGACTCGACACCGTCTTCACGCAACTCCAAAACGCCCTCACCAGGAAATGCAAGGTCAACATCCGCTACCACGCACTGGCCGAACGCAAAGTCATCGACGTCGAGCTGGCGCCTTATCACCTCTTCTACAATCAGCGGGCCTGGTACGTCCTCGGCCACTCCAGTATGCACAAGAGCATCCGCACCTTCAAGCTCAACCGCATCAAGGCGCTGCAGATCACGGAAAAACGCTTCACCGACGGCGAGAATTTCGACCCGCAGCAGCACTTCGGCAGGGCCTGGTCGATGATACCGGAAGGCCAACTCTACGACATCAAGCTGCTATTCCTGCCCAAAGTGGCCCAAAACGTCGCCGAGGTGCGGTGGCACAGCACCCAGCAGGTCACCTTCAACGACGACGGCTCAGCCACGATCGAGTTCCGCGTGGACGGCCTGGGCGAAATCACCTGGTGGATACTCGGCTACGGCGACCAGGTCCAGGTCCTCGCGCCACAGGCGCTGCGAAAAAAGGTCCTGGACATCGCAGAGAATATGATCGCGCTCAACGAACAAGTCTGAGGCGCCCCGTTATCTCAGCGGCCATTTGTACGGACAATCCAGCAGCCAGTAGTCCGTAAGCGATTGCAGGTCGGCAAAGTCAATATCCTCGTCATTGTCCAGGTCGCCGCTCACGTCGCCGATAAGCCACAACTCTGCGAACCGCGCAAAGTCGCCGAACTCGACAAAGCACAACGGCCCGCCCGGCCAGAACCCGCCTAAAAGCTCATAGCCGCCAGCAGCGCTGTAGCCCGCATCCGGCTGGCCTATCGTCCCCGTCACGACGTACTGCCCGCCGCGGCTCGTCCCGCCCCCGCCGTCAATTGTGTACCAGCTTATTTCGTAGTCTGCACCTGCCCATGTTGAGACGAACAACGTAGTCAAGACCACCCATAACAAGATAACGAATCGCATCTTGTCAGTTCTCATAGCATGTCTCCTTATCTTAGAACCGGCCCGGTTCCGCCGCCGCCTCTAATTTCACCAGACGATCACGCAGTTCCACGTTTTCTTTGTGCAGTTGATCGACCTGGATTTTGAGTGCTTTGACAGCTTCGACCAGAAGTGGTGTCAGCTTGCTGTAGTCCATACCGGTAGCGTCTATGGCGTTGTCTTCGTAGTTCACTATCTCGGGCAGGACTTTGCCGACCTCTTCCGCAACCATACCGACATCGTGGCCTCCCCCGTGCTCGGTGTCCCAGTTAAAATACACGCCACGAAGATTCATCACCTTGTCGAGCGGCTCATCAATTGGTCGGATGTTACTTTTCCAGCGGATAGAAGAAGAAGATCCATAATTTGTACCGGGGCCAGACGCATAAAAGTCATAGTCCTCGCCATTGCCCTCGACGCCAATTCCCGAACTGCCTGTGGCCTTGCCATAGACGCCCTTCCCATACTTGCATGCTGCCTGAAAGTAGCCACCAAAGCTTATGAACGCGCTACTACCACTCGTGGCCTCGCCATAGACGCCCCTCCCCAATGCACCATTTGCCTTAAAGTAGCCGCCGTAGTTCGTTACAGCTCCGCTATCAGTGGCCTCGCCATAGACGCCTCGCCCCGACAAGCCTGCTGCCTGAAACGAGCCGCCATAGTTTTCATGACCGACACTATCGCTGGCCAAACCGCGGACGCCCACGCCATACGCGCCTGTTGCCTCGCCGCGGATGCCCTTGCCCTCGCGGCCTGCCGCCTTGAAATAGCCGCCATAGTTTATGGAATTTCCATCGTTGCTGGCCTCGCCATAGACGCCTATGCCGGTAATACTCTGGCTCTCGCCGAAGGCCCCATACGTCACCCCTGACTCAGCGGTTGCCAGGCCGGCGACGGCTCTTGCCCCATCTGAATTTGAGTCGGTTACACCACTCACTCCCGGCTGAATGCCGATAGGGGCATCGTGAAGGCCATAGACGCCTGTCCCATTCGGGCTGCTGCTATCACCCCAGACACCAAAAGTAAGACCTGATGCGCCGGTTGCCTTGCCCATAACTCCTGCGGACAGATTCTGGGTGGATGGATTGGAGCCCTTAATGGTCCCCATCACGGTAAGCCTCTTATCAGGACTGCTCATCCCAATGCCGACGTTGCCGGCGTTGTAGTACGTATTTGAATCACTTATCTGCCAATGTGAATCACCGGGCGCTCCTTCTGCCCCTTCCGGTCCTTGCGGCCCCTCCGGCCCTATTGGCCCTTGCGGACCGGTCGCCCCCGTGTCCCCTTTCAGCCCTTGAGGACCTGTCAGTCCTATTGGGCCCTGCGGGCCGGTCGCACCCGTATCACCTTTGTTGCCTTTGGGTCCTTGCAGACCGGGGATTCCCTGCGCCCCAGGAATTCCCTGCTCACCCTTATCACCTTTGGGACCCTGCGGGCCGGGGATTCCCTGTGATCCAGGGATTCCCTGCTCACCCTGTGGGCCTTCAGGCCCAGTCAGTCCTATCGGTCCCTGCGGCCCAGTAGCGCCAGTATCACCCTTTACTCCTTGAGCCCCTTGAGGGCCTTGCGGCCCAGTAGCGCCCGTATCACCTTTCGCCCCCTGAATTCCCTGAGGCCCCTGTGGGCCGGTGGTGCCGGTATCACCTTTCGGCCCTTGCGGTCCCGCAGGAGTCTTGGCGTACAATGCGTATGGCGTCGCTGTCAACTTCTGCCTCGGGCTCAGGAGCGTATATACGTTCGGGTCACCAAGCTCACCCGCTCGCACCCCAATCTCTAACCACCGGTCATTCCCGTCAAAGATACCGCTACCGAAATCCAGTGGCACACTAAAGTAGCCATCAATCACGTCCCACTCATAGACAATGACCGGGCTTCCAATTTGGTTCCCGTCGCTTGCACCATCATAGAGCGTAAACTGAAAGTCGTACAGCCCATCCGCCGGGCTGTTAGAGTCTGTCAAACTACCCTGGTAAGTGAATGCTGTGCCGAGAGGCTCGGCGGCGCTTAATCCCGCAAAAAGCACCGTCAGTGCAAGGCACAAGGTCAGGATTGATTCTGCTCTTTTCTTTCTCATTTTTCATTTCCTTTCAAAGATGTTGACATACCAACGGCGCAAGACTAAACGCCCGTTTATGAATACCTACAGAACAACACCGCATACAGACAAGGAGGACCGCACATCACCTGCTCCTCAGACAACTGCAACGCCGGACGAAACGATTGATGTTAGAATACATCTTTGCGGCAGGCAAGTCAAGAAAAATCCCTCTAAAATGGGCTATCTCGGCCAAAATCCCGTAGTTACCACGTGTGTTTTTGGGCCTGACCCACACCGTGCGCAGCCCAGCTTCTATTGAAGGGTCCGCCCCTCTTTGTGCTTGCAGAGCCGGCCCGCCTCGATTATCATTTAAGCAACGGCCGCAATAAGCCGAAAACCGTTTATAGTTCGAAGGGTTCTAACCACTTTCGATACCAAAACTTACGCCAACGTAGCTCAACGGCAGAGCTCTGGTTTTGTAAACCAGGGGTTGTCGGTTCGAATCCGACCGTTGGCTTTCCCTCTTGAATGTCCTGTTCTGGAATCGCCCCCCTGCACAAAGATTTCTCAGGCATAGGCACAGCAGCATTCGTGCGGACTGTCCGGATAGACAGGCCCACTCGGCGCTCCGCCGCGGGCCACCTCTTCCTTGCGGAA
>Ga0315286_10005173_pt1 | contig 12577 bp, 8 predicted proteins | sample YL17G10_0_MG_FD_205038 | JGI IMG/M metagenome (GOLD analysis project Ga0315286, IMG submission 205038) | Sediment microbial communities from Yellowstone Lake, YNP, Wyoming, USA - YL17G10_0 | ecosystem: Environmental > Aquatic > Freshwater > Lake > Sediment | place: USA: Wyoming | collected... | reverse complement strand
GGCGGACGCACTCGCATGGCTGCGGCGCATCGACCGCGCGGCTCGCGGCCTGCGGATTCCCGCGCGCTACGCGACGGCGCTCGCCGCGATGCAGCAAGGCGCGTTCGCCGCGGCCGACAGTCTTCTTGCGCTCTCCCCGGAGCCCCGGGAAGCGGATCCACTCCGGCGACCCTGGACCTACGCTCGAGCGTATGCCCGATTCCGTCAGGGTCGCTACGCGGAGTCGGTCATGGCTCTCGGGCCGGTTTCCGCCCGTGCGCCGTTGGATCGACTCGATCAGGCGGGTCTGCTCTTGCGCGCCGACGCCGACTTCCGCCAGGGACACGTCGCCGACGCGTACGCCGGCTACGTCCGCGCCGCGTCACGGGAAGTCCCGGCGACCCAGGAGCTTCTCTGGCGCCAGGCCGTCGCCGCCCTCGGCTCGGAGCAATGGGGGGCGGCGGCGCGGGTGCTGGACGAGTTGCTGCTGAAGTTCCCCGGCGCACCGCGGACGGCAGAGTTCCATTTCTGGCGTGGCGAGTCGCTCTATCGGTTGGGCCGCCTCGCCGAGGCACGGACGTTCTTCACGCGTGCCGAGCGTCTCGGCGGCGATGCCGCACGCTGTGCGTACGCGCTCGGCGGGTGCGATTTCCAGGAGGAGCGGTGGGAGGCGGCATTGCACGGATTCGATCACGCCCGCTCGCTCGGCGGGGTCGGGACGCTGGACGGCGACCTGGCACTCCGTCGCGGGGAGTGCTTGCGACGTCTCGGTCGCGACGCGGAGGCGGCCGCCGCGCTGGCGGAGGCGGAAACCCTTGCCGCGACCGACCTCGCTCCGGCTCGAGAATCGAGCGTCACGGCGCAGGAGAACCGGGCCCCGCTCTCCGGCGTGGGGGACGATGCGGACGAACGTCGGGCCGCGGAGCTCCAGCGCGCCGGGAGGTTCCGCGAAGCGCAGACCGCCTACCGGGCATGGATGGACTGCATGGTTACGAACGACGCGCGGCGACTCGTAGGGCGGTTCCGGATCGCGCAATGCTTCGAGGCGCTGGGCGAGCTGCGCGACGCCGCCGCGGAATACGCCGCGCTCAGCGCGGTCCCCGGATTCGCGCAACCGGGCGAGGCGCGGCTGCGTGCCGGTCGGCTCTGGATCCGGGCGGGCGAACCGCGTCGGGCGCTCGGCTTGCTCCAGGGTCGTTCGGCCCTGGCCCTCGGTCCGGCCGAAGCGGCCCGGACGCACGCCCTGGCCGCGGAGGCGTTCGAGTCCCTGGGAGAGGAGACCGCGGCGGCCAACGAATGGGAGAAGGTCACGCAGGCCGGCACGGGGGCGCCCGATTCCCTGCGCGCCCTCGGGCAACTCCACCTCGGTCGTCGCGCATTCTCCGCCGGCGAGTGGGAGGCGGCCTACGCTGCGTTCGCCGCGGCGGACAGCCTGGGCACCCTCGATCCGGGTGCACGAGCCGGCTACTGGGCGGGCGAGTCCGCGGCCCAACTCGGTGATTGCGACGGCGCGATTCTCTGGTTCGAGCGCTACCTGACGCGTGACGGCCCCGAACCGGAGTGGGAGGCGCTGGCCCGCATGCGTCTGGGGCAGTGCTGCGAGGACCGCGGACGTGGAGCGGATGCGCGAGAGGCGTACCGGACCGTGCTGCGCCTGCCCGGGATTCCCGACAGCCTCCGGCGTCAGGCGCGCCAGCGATTGAATGCGCTCGACGCCCCGACATCCCCGAGGGAGCGATGATGGTCGGACGCCCAACATCGGGTCGGCGGATGCGGGGGCTGGCTCAGCGGTTCGCGCTGGCGGGGATCTGGCTGGCAGCGGTCTCCGCCGCCGCATCACTGCCGCCGGTCGCGCCGAAACCTGAGGACCAGCGACCGGCGTTCGTTCCGCCCGGGATCGACGACCCGTCGGTCGTCTGGCCCGATCTTCTCGACAACGGGATCTTGGGGACGATCCCCGGAATCGACTCCACCGGTCTGACGAGCGCGGCGCCTGCTCGCTGGACCCGCCAACTTCCACCACTCCTGCCCGAACCCGCAATCCCGCCGCGAACCGCGGGTGGCTGGTGGCTGGGCATCGGCGGTGGGCCGGGGGGAATCGCCGGACTCGATCGGGCGCTCGGTGGGATGCTCCGCCTCCGGGCCGAGGGAGACGCGTGGATCGGGCGCATTCGACAGCGCGACCATTGGCGCATGGCGGCGCGTCTGGCGGCCCGCGACGCGGCCCGACTTCCCGGCTGGCGGGGAACGATCGGTCTCGACCTGGGGGGCGAGGGCTGGGAAGCGGAGCCCGCGGCGCAGCGCGCTCTGCCCGGCACGATGCACGCGGCAGCCCTGACGGGCGCCTGGCAGCGAGGCGTGGTCGCGGGCGACAACCGGTTCGTACTCGACCTGGATGTCGCCTGGGCCCGCGTGCGCACGCGCAGCTGTCTGTGGGGAGACTGCGGCTCCGACCGCATGACGGTCCGCACCGGTCGCTGGCGCTCGATCGGCGCGGGACTGCGTACTGCGGGAACGGCGCGCGATCTCCGTCGCTACGCGCCCGCGGGCGCTTCGTCTCGCATGCATGGCGACTTCGAGCTCTGGGGCGGGCTCACCCATCGCCGCAGCCCTGAGGGGACGGGGGAGGCACTCGGGCGCTGGCGCACCCGGGCGGTGTGGAGCGTGCCGCGCGACGCATGGCAGTTGGTCGCGGGTCTCTCGGCGTCGGGTGAGGCCCGGAGCACTCTGATCGCGCCGGTTCTGGGTCTGCGTCGCGCGTGGCGCGATCGGCGGGCGTGCGCGGCGATCGAGCTCACCCCCGATCTGCGCTTCGCCGAGGATGTGCTCGCGCGGTCCGAGCGGCTGCCCGAGGTCTCCCTGATCCGCGAGGCCCCGAGCCTCCCCACCGGGCCGCGATCGCCCGTGGTCTACGATCCGCGACTCCCGCCGCAGCGCGCGTGGCCAGTGCTAGCGGGCGAGATGCTGCGCGAGAGCGACGCGGGGTGGATCGACCTCGCGGTCACCCTCGCCCATGTGCGCGATCCGCTCGACTGGCGACCGGATACGCTGGCGGCGGGAACGACGCTGCTGCGCGCGACCCCGGGGGCGTCGCGCGTGCTCGCCCGTATTGCTTTGACGGTGGAACACCGTTTCGGTCCGGGGCGCATCCTGGCTGCGCGCTACCGGTGGATGCGTGATTCGCGGGCGGGGGACCACACCCGCGCGCTGCATGCCCTTCCGGTGCATGCCGGGGAGGTCCGGTGGGAGGTCGCCGACGCACGTTGGCGTTGGGGCCTGCGCGCGGAGGCGCAGAGCCGCACGCCGGAAACACCCGGCGCGGCGGCGCAGGCGGCGACGATCGCACTCGCGGCGCACCTCGGACTCGCGCTGGGCGGGACCGAGATCGGGTTGGTCGCCGAGAACGTCTTCGACGCCACGGCGCGGGACGAACCGTACGCGCCGATGACGCGGCGCTGGGTCGGACTGGAGTGGAACCTTCCGGGTCGCGCGAGCGTTCCTTGACACGCGCGTACGGATGGTGGAATGAATAGACGAACGGAGACGCGACACGATCCTGCGGCACGCGGACGTGGAGGGAGGAGCGGATGACGCGGACCACCTCGGCGAAGCAGCTCGAGCCGGAGACGGCGCAACAGATCTGGGATGCTTTCGATCTGGGTCTCTTCGTCGTCGACCCCGAGGGAACGGTGCGCTATCTGAATCCGCGCGCCGAGGACCTGCTGGAGGTGCGCGCCGAGGACGCCGTGGGGCGGCCCGCGGCGGAACTGCTCGGCCTGGCGACCGACGGCCCGCTGGGCGTGGGCGGATCGGAGTGGAGAAAATGCGCGCTCCCGGCGACACAGATCCTCGGGCAGCGGGGCGAGAAGGAACTGACCCTGGAGTGCCGCATGATCCCGGTGGGGCGGCGGGCGCGACCCGAGGCGGGGCTCCTGATCTTCGAGGACGCCTCCGAGTCGGCGGAGGAGCGCGAGTTCCAGCGCAACATCGACCGCTTCAGCTCCGTCGGCAATCTCTCCGCGGTGATGGCCCACGAGATCCGCAATCCGCTCACCGGAATCCGAACCACGATTCAGTTTGTCGAGACCAAGCTAGCCGCGGGTTCCCCGCTGCGCCAGGACCTGGATGACGCGATCAAGGAGCTGGACCGGATCGAGCAGTTCACCACCGACCTGCTCCAATTCGTCCGCCCCAAGATCGCCGAGGTGCGCGAGAGCAACATCAACGAAGTGATCGAGAAGGTGCTGGGGCACGTCGCGCTGCGCTGCGAGGAGATGGCGGTGCAGGTCAAGCGCGAGCTGAACGGCGAGCTGCCCGCGATCCCGATCGACCGCGACGCGGTGCGTCAGGCGCTGCTCAACATCGTGCTGAACGCGCTGGATGCGATGCCCGAGGGCGGCACGCTGCGGGTCTCGACGTCGACCCGCCGCTATCGCAGCCGCCGGGCGGTCGAGGTGGCAGTGGCCGACACCGGGACCGGGATCCCGGAGGAGATCATCGAGAAGATCTTCGATCCATTCTTCACCACCCGCGGGCCGGCGGGCACCGGTCTGGGGCTCTCGATCACGCTCCAGATCGTCAAGGAACACAACGGGCGCATCTACGTTCGGAATCGGCCGCAGGGCGGGGTCATCTTCCGCCTCTCGTTCCCGGTGCCGGAGGAGGGTGAGACCGCCTGATGCGCACCCGGGTCCTGGTCGTCGACGACGAGCCGCTGGTCCGGCGCAGCATGGAGCACGCCCTGACCGACCAGGGCTTCGAGGTCCGCACCGCCGCGAGCGTCGCGGAGGGCTTCACCGCCTTCGAGACGCTGCGTCCCCAGGTCGTGGTCCTCGACGTGCGCCTGCCCGACGGCTCGGGTCTCGAGATGCTCCCACGGCTGCGGCGGATCGACCCCGGCGTCAAGGTGGTGATGGTGACCGCCTTCGGCGAGACCGCGCAGGTGGTGCGGGCGATGAAACTCGGCGCCGCCGATTTCCTGAAGAAGCCCTACGATCTGGAGGAGCTGCTCCACGCGGTGCGGAGCGCGGCGAAGAGCCTGCAGCGCGATCGCCGTCTGAAGGTCTACCGGCGCCAGGACCAGGCGCGCAAAGCCCGCTCGCAGATGCTCGGTACCTCACCGGCGATGCTCGGGATCCGCGAGCTGGTCCGCAAGGTCGCGGCGTCCGCGACGACGACGGTTCTGGTGATGGGCGAGAGCGGCACCGGCAAGGAACTGGTCGCGCGCGCGATCCACTCCCAGTCGGGGCGCCGGGAGAGCCCGCTCCTGGAGGTCAATTGCTCGACCTTTCAGGAGAACCTGCTGGAGAACGAGCTCTTCGGTCACGAGAAGGGCGCGTTTACCGGGGCGAACTACCTGAAGCGTGGGCTGGTGGAGCTCTGCGACGGCGGCACGCTCTTTCTCGACGAAGTTTCGGAGATGACGCCGCGAGTCCAGGCGAAGCTCCTGCGCTTCCTGGACAACCAGGCCTTCAAGCGGGTCGGCGGCAATGTCGACCTGAGCGTCGATCTGCGTCTGATCGCGGCGACGAACGCGGACCTGGAGCGACGGATCGCCTCCGGAGCGTTTCGCGCCGATCTCTACTTCCGCCTGAAGGTCGTCTCGATCCACCTGCCACCGCTGCGCGATCGGGGTGACGACATCCTGCTCCTGGCGGAAGCGTTCCTGGAACGATTCAGCCGGGAGTTTCGCAAGGACTTCCATCGCGTCGGCCCGGACGCGGTGGAACGCCTGCGGCAGCACGCCTGGCCGGGTAATGTCCGCGAGTTGGAGAACCTGATCGAGCGGATCGTCTTGCTCGAGGAGGGCCCGGAACTGCGTGCCGCACACCTGCCGCCCGAGTTTCGTCCCGTTTCGGCGCGCGCCCGCGGGGCGGCCGTCGAACCGATCGAGGGTGGCGAGGCGCTCGTGCGATCGTTCTGCGATCGTCTGGGCGCAGCGGGAAGCAATCGATTGCCGCCGCTCCGCGAGGTGACCGACGCCTACATCGATCTCGTGCTCGGCGAGTGCGCAGGCAATCGCAGTCGGGCCGCCCGGGCGCTGGGTCTATCCCGCCAAGGCCTGCTCGAACGGATCCGGCGGCGCAAGGGGGCGGAAGCGTGCGAGTCCGCCCCCCAGGCGGATGACGTACCGGATACAGCCGATCTGTAAACATTTCGTATATGTAAGAATTATGGTCGGTTCCGTAACTTCAAGTTTGGCAGTCAGTTATTGAACCGACCATCCCTTCTGCAAACATCTCTTGCACTTAGGTCATGATAGACCTCTTCAAAGGAAACGTCACCATCGGCCTAAGGTCCATCAAGATAACGAGTTGCTGTTAGTCATCTCAGCACCGACTGTTGGCATGCATCGTGCCACACCCGACAACGGGGGAGGTCGATCCGTGCAACGCAAGGTCCTCATCGTCGACGACGAGGCCCTCCTCGTGAGGACCCTCTCTCAGGCGTTCCGTGAAGCAGGGTATGTGGTGGTAACAGCAGGTTCAGCAGAGGAAGCCGTGATCGCTTATCAGGTGAATGCGCCTTTCGATCTTCTTCTGCTCGACAACCGTCTCCCGGGGAAGTCCGGGCTGGATTTTCTCGAGGGCCTCGGCTCGCTGCCGCAGACCCGAACCGTGTTGATGACAGCGTACGACACCGAAGAGACGCATCGACGCAGCCTGAAGCTGGAGGTCGGTCTGTACTTGCGCAAGCCGTTCGACCTGGTCTCGTTGCTGAGCCAGGCCGATGAGTTGTTGGAGAAGGGGGCGGGGACGTAGAGCTCCGCCCGTGGTGGTCCGTCAGACCCTAACGGAGGGGGGATTCACGATGCCAGCAAAGAAGAAGGCGAAGAAGAAGGTTGGGAAGAAGAAGAAGGCCGGCAAGAAACGCACGGCGAAGAAGAAGACCGCGAAGAAGAAGGTAGCCAAGAAGAAGGCGAAGAAGAAGGTCGCGAAAAAGGCCAAGGCCATGGACGCGCCCTGCAAGACCTGCTAGCCCGCAGGGGGCGAGCAGTTCTTCCAAGATTCGAACGCGGGCGCATCAGCCGGCGGGATCTCTCCGGGGGAGCGCAGTGCCACATGGGTGCGGCTCCCCCGGGGGGGCTCGAAACTTGGGGGGAAAGAAGAGGTTCCCCGCCAAGAACGATTCCGAACCTCCAGACCCCAACGATTCGGTGTAACCCGCCATTTTGAAGGTTGGGCCGCGAGGTCGGAAGTCCCCGTAAAAGGCAGGGAACCTCGCTTCGCTTCTGCGCAATCCAGACTAGCCCGATTGCTTTTGCGATGTCAAGCCCTTCGAGGAAAAGCGTGGGGCAGGCATCGCTTTTTTTGTTGGGGGGAGCCTTACGCGCCTCGGGGGTGGTGGGTACACTGGGCCGTGTGGAACAAAGTTTGGGTCGAGCGACGGGAGGTGAGCCAGTGCGGATCCTGGTGACGGGCGGGGCGGGCTATATAGGAAGTGTCACGGCCGAATCTCTGCAAGCCGCGGGCCACGGCGTGTGGATCCTGGACAACCTGAGTCGTGGCCACCGGTCGGCGGTCCCGCGGGGAGCGCCGCTGATTCACGGGGATGTTCGCGACCGGGAGTCGGTCGGGGCACTGCTGCGGCGCGAGCGGATCGACTGCGTCATGCACTTCTGTGCCGCCAGTCTCGTCGGCGAGTCGATGGAGGATCCGGGCGCGTATTTCGACAACAACGTTGTCGGAATGATCCATCTGCTTCGGGCGATGGTCGATGCGGGCACACACGGGATCATCTTCTCCTCCAGCGCTGCGACCTACGGCGAGCCGGAGCGGATCCCGATCGCGGAGGATCACCCGGTGAGGCCGAACAATCCCTACGGCGAGAGCAAACTGATGTCCGAGCGTCTGCTCGCCTGGTTCCAAGCAGTGCACGGGATACGATTCGTCGCCCTCCGCTACTTCAATGCGGCCGGGGCGACCGAGCGGCGGGGCGAAGACCACACGCCCGAGACCCACTTGATCCCGCTCGCCTTGCGGGCAGCCTCCAGGGACGGGCAGACGCTCTCCGTGTTCGGTCGGGACTATCCGACGCCCGACGGTACCTGCATTCGGGACTACATTCACGTCCTGGATCTCGCCGACGCTCACATCCGGGCGCTGGAGCGGCTGGACACGCTGCCGGAGCGTGTTCTCAACCTCGGCAACGGAGAGGGCTATTCCGTGATGGATGTCGTCCGGGCGATCGAGCGGGTGACGGGCCGCACCGTACCGGTTCACGACGCGCCGCGCCGGCCGGGGGATCCGGCGCGGCTGGTGGCGTCCTCGGCTCGCGCTCGCGATCTGCTCGGCTGGTCCCCGTCCCACCCGGATCTGGAGGGGATCGTCCGGGACGCCTGGATCTGGATGCAGCGCTTCCCGAACGGGTACGGCGACTAGGCGGGGCGGGTGCGTTTCCGTGGGTGCGGTCGGGTAGGACGGACGGGGGGGCGGACATGACCGACCTCTTCGGCGAACCCGGGCAGGAGAACCGCGGGGGAACGCCGCGGGCGCCGCTTGCCGAGCGCATGCGCCCGCGAGTTCTCGATGAAGTGCTGGGCCAGGCGCATCTGACCGGACCCGAGGGCGTGCTCCGGCGGGCCGTGGATTCGCGTGAGATCCCCTCGATGATCCTCTGGGGCCCGCCCGGCTCCGGGAAGACGACCCTCGCCCGCATCCTGGCCGTGGTCCCCGGCTACCGTGGCGTCTCCTATAGCGCGGCGATGGCCGGGGTCGCCGACGTGCGTCGCGTCGCGCAGGAGGCGCGCCAGGTGCATCGCGCCCGGGGCGATCGCACCTTGCTCTTTCTCGACGAGGTGCATCGCTTCAACAAGGCGCAACAGGATGCGCTGCTGCCCCACGTCGAGGCGGGCACGATCGTGCTGGTCGGGGCGACGACGGAGAACCCGTCCTTCGAGGTGAACAGCGCGCTGCTCTCCCGCTGTCACGTTTTCGTGCTGCACGCCCTACAACCGGAGCACCTGAACGACCTGCTCGAGCGCACGCTGACCGACGCCGAGCGCGGTCTGGGGAAGGGCCGGCTGGCGATCGACGCCGAAGCCCGAGAAAGTCTGGTGACGCTGGCCGACGGAGATGCGCGTCAGCTCCTGAACGCCATGGAAGCCCTTTCGCTGTTGGTGCCGCAGGATGCGGACGGCCGACGCCTTGTGACGCGGGAGGCCCTCGGAAGACTCAAGGGACGCATCTTCCTACGCGGGGACCGGGTGGGGGAGGAGCACTTCAACCTGATCTCGGCGCTCCACAAGAGCGTGCGCGGCAGCGACCCGGACGCATCTCTGTACTGGCTGGCGCGCTTGCTCGAGAGCGGCCAGGACGCGCTCTACGTCGCCCGCCGTCTGGTGCGCATGGCGACCGAGGACATCGGTCTCGCCGATCCGGTCGCCTTGATGGTCGCCACGGCCGCGAAGGATGCGGCCCACTTCATGGGCCTCCCGGAGGGGGCATTGGCACTCGCCGAGGCGACGGTCTACCTGGCGCTCGCGCCGAAGAGCAACACACTCTACGGCGCCTATGAGAAGGCGTGCGAGTCGGCGCGAGCGACGGGCAGCCTGCCGGTGCCGCTGCATTTGCGGAATGCCCCGACGGCACTCATGAAAGACCTTGGATATGCCCGCGCCTACCGCTATCCCCACGACTACCCGGGACGCTGGGTCGCGGAGAACTACTTCCCCGAAGGGATGGAGGCAACGCGTTACTACGCGCCGTCCGACCAGGGCCGCGAACCGAAGCTCTGGGCCCAGCACATCGATCGCATGCGTCGGGCACGAGAAGGACAGGTGCCGGAGCCGGGACCGCCCGGCGAAGGTGCTTGACCCTGGGACGGGTCGTCCGACAGACTCCCGGGCCGCGCGTGTTACGTCCCCGTCGTCTAGGCCGGCCTAGGACACCGCCCTTTCACGGCGGCAACACGGGTTCGAATCCCGTCGGGGACGCAGGACCTTCCCGCCGAAAACGACGCGCCCCGCGAGAACCGCTGCGAAGCGGTCCCGCGGGGCGCGGGATTTCGGTCGTCAGACCTCGAATGCGCTACCGGAAAAGGTTCTGGATCGCGCCCCAGGTCATCTGCTGCGCCGGTACGATACCCCCGTGGACGACCCAGATGGTGAGATCTATGTCAGTGAACGCGTTCGTGCACTGGCAGCTGTTGGACCAGTAGGTCATCCCGTCGATCGGGTAATTCGTATCCTCACCCGTGACGGCCCAGAAGGGGTCAACTGCGCACAGCATGACGCAGGCGGTGCCGGAGACATAAATGTCCGGGACGTCGAATTCGTTCGTGCCGACCGCGGGCTGCACCGGCGTGCGCTGAACCTCGACACCATTGTCGAGGACGACGATGTCGCAGGTTCCCGGCGTCGGAATGAACTCGCAGAAGAAGCCAACCCGATTGATGGTCATCGGGCCCGGGCACGAGATGCCCAGCGACTGACCGAAGCCGAGCGTGTAGCCAGAACCGGGCCACATGTCCTGGAACCCGTACTGGCAGACGTCAGGGCGTCCGACGTACGTCGGGGAAACCACCCCCGACCCGAAATCGATGCGCGGCCCGTCCGCGAGGGCGACACCGCACACCACTCCGAGCAGGCTCAGAGCAATCAACACTTTCCGCATGGTTACCTCCAGAGCTGCTTTCGATCAGAACTCTCCAACCCGAGACTCACCTTACTGCCAAGACATATCTTACAGGGACGCCCGCCGGGTGTCAATCGGTGACTTCCGGTCCCGGGATCTGGCGCGTAAGGCCTTGCTCCGCAATGTGTTATTTTGATGCATTGCGCGAACAGAAGGGCGAGCCCCGAGCGGCACGGAGGCCGCCGGCGGCAGCGAGCGACGGGCGAATCTCGCCGGTCGCACGCCGTGCCGGCATGGCGTAGTCTCTCCGGTTCGTCTCGAGTCTCGCGGCTCGCAAGCGGGGGGGATATGCAGGGGGGACACGAAGTGGCGTCGGGTGCCGCCGTTCTCACGCCGGCTGGTCGGGAGTTGATGTGGAACTTGGGGACGGCGAGCCACGTGCTCATGTACGCCCTCATGGTAGTGGCATTCGCGCTCTTCGCCTGGGGTGTCAGGCGGCGCGTGCGCGACTGGAAGTCGGGGAGGGCGACCGACGAGACCTTCACCGACTGGGGACGCCGCGCCTGGGTCCTGGTGCGGGAGTCGCTGCTGCAAAACCAGACCCGCCGGCGTTTTCTCCCCGGCCTATTTCACTCGCTGATTTTTTACAGCTTCCTCGCCCTTTTCGCGACCACGCTGGTCGTGATGATGGACATGGACTTCGGGATTCACATCTACCACGGCGACGTCTACCTCGCCTTCACGATCCTTTCCGATGCGGCGGCGCTCTTGTTCCTGGTCGGTCTCGCCATCGCGGCCGTTCGGCGCTACCTCGCGCCGCCCGATTTCCTGCCCGAGCGGCGGCCGGCCGACATCCTGGTCCTCGCGATCCTGGGCGCTCTGGTCCTGACCGGGCTGCTGACCGAGGGCGCGCGCATCCGCTTTCACCCCGCCGGGGACCCCTGGAAGGCCTATTCACCCGGTGGCCGGCTCTTCGCCGGACTCTTCGACGGGCTGACGCCCCGGACCGGGCGCGCGATCCACTTCGGCGTCTGGTGGATCCACGCCCTCGGCACCTTCGCCATGATCGCGCTCATTCCGCACACCAAGTTCTTCCACATGCTCGCGATCCCGATGAATCAGTTTCTGGAGAAGCGAGCGCCGAAAGGTTCGCTGCCGCGCGTCGACATCGAGCGCCTGCTCGCCTCCGAGGAGTGCGAAGCCGAAGTGGTGCTCGGGATCGCGGCAACCGATCAGCTCACCTGGAAGCAGCGGCTGGACGTCGACGCCTGCATTCTCTGCGGGCGCTGTGACGAGGTCTGTCCGGCCCGTCTGGCCGGGCAGCCGCTGAGCCCGCGCCACCTGATCGACGATCTGAAGGCGCTCAACGCGCGGACCGGCCACGGCGACCCGGTGTCGATCATCGGGGCCGAAGGCACGGTCTTCCGCGATCTCGATTTCATCTGGCACTGCCGCACCTGCCACGCTTGCCAGAGCATCTGCCCGGCGGCGATCCGGCACGTCGACCTCTTCTTCGAGCTGCGGCAGGCCGAGGTCCTGATGCAGGGACGTCTGCCGGCCGAGGCGGGTCGCGCGCTGAAGACGCTCGAGGCGCAAGGCAATCCGTTCCGCGCACAGGCCGAACGGCTCGATTTCGTCGAGCGTCTCGGCATTCCGGTCATCGGACCGAGCGAGGAGACGGAGATCCTATACTGGATCGGCTGCGTGACGACGTTCGATCCGGAGAAGCAGCGGATCGCCGAGGACCTGGTGGCGATCCTGCGGCACGCCGGCGTGCGTTTCGGCCACCTGGGACGCGATGAGACATGTTGCGGTGACCCGGCCCGCGTTCTGGGAGACGAGAACCTCTTCCAGACCATCGCCAAGCGAACGGTCGCCGCGCTCGACGCCCGGCGCTTCACGACGCTGCTGGTCTCCTGCCCGCACGGCTACAACGTCTTCGCCAACGAGTACCCGCAGTTCGGCGGGCGGTACCGCGTGATGCACCACAGCCAGCTCCTGGCCCAGTGGATCGCCGAGGGCCG
>Ga0315286_10005172_pt1 | contig 12579 bp, 6 predicted proteins | sample YL17G10_0_MG_FD_205038 | JGI IMG/M metagenome (GOLD analysis project Ga0315286, IMG submission 205038) | Sediment microbial communities from Yellowstone Lake, YNP, Wyoming, USA - YL17G10_0 | ecosystem: Environmental > Aquatic > Freshwater > Lake > Sediment | place: USA: Wyoming | collected... | reverse complement strand
TACCAGAGCTTCGAGATGCTCGTCAACGAGCTCATCGCCAACGGAAAACAGTTCACCATGATGTCGTATCCGAACCGGTCCCACGGCATCTCGGAAGGGCGGGGGACGACGATGCATCTCTACAATCTGTTGACATCGTACCTCAAGACCCACCTGACCCCCGGAGGGCGATAATCGGGGAGAACGGCGTCCGGGGCCTGCGTCATAGAAGTGGGGTAAATCATGCGACTCGGGCGTCCGGTCGTTCTTGCTTTTCGGCGGCGCTGGATTTAGTATTTAGGGTTGGTACGTTGAATTTGATCAAGAGGAGTTGCCGGGTGAAACATCGTTCTGCCCTCATCCTGGGCGCGGCCGTCCTCTGCCTCTGTTCCCTCGCCGACGCGGATTCTCAAAAGGTCCAGCTGCCGGACCGCTACCAAAAATGGCTGAACGAGGAGGTCATTTATATCATCACCCCGCTCGAACGCGATGTCTTCCTGAAGCTCAAGTCCGACCGGGAGCGGGACCTCTTCACCGAGGCCTTCTGGAAGCATCGCGACCCGACGCCAGACACGGCGGAGAACGAATTCAAGGTCGAACATTACCGCCGGATCAACTACGCCAACAAGAACTTCGGACGCTCGGCGCCGCTCCCCGGCTGGAAGACCGACCGGGGCCGGATGTACATCATCCTCGGGGAGCCGAACGAAATGCAGCGGTTCGACGGCAAGCAGGGCCTTTATCCCTGCCAGCTCTGGTTCTACCAGGGCAAAGACGATTTGAGTCTGCCGAACGGCTTTTATCTGATGTTCTGGCAGGAGCGGGGGATCGGGGATTATAAGCTCTACAGTCCCGTCAAGGACGGCCCCCAGGCCCTTCTGACCGCCCACATCGGAGATCCGACCGATTACCTTGCGGCCTATGAGAAGATCCTCGACATCGAGCCGATTCTAGCCGAGCGCTCCATGTCCCTGATCGAAGGCGAAAGCTCTTCGGGGCTAGGGCGTCCCTCGCTGACCTCGGATATGCTCCTGCAGAAGATCGAGAACGTCCCCCAAAAGCAGGTCGAAGAACGATATGCCCGGAAATTTCTCGAATACAAGGATTCCGTCGAAGTCGAGTATTCAACCAATTATCTCGACAGCGACGCGATCGTCAAAATCGCCAAGGAACCGGCCGGCCCCTATTTCGTCCATTACGCGATCGAGCCCAAGCGGCTTTCGGTGAACGCATACAACGACCAGTATTCGACGATCCTCAAGGTCAACGGGATCGTGTCCGCGCCAGACGGAAAGACGGTCTTTCAGTTCGACCGGACAGCGACGCTGAAGATCGATAAAGCCCAGATGAAGTTGGCCGACCAGCAGCCGTTCGATTATCACGACATGTTCCCCCTCATTCCGGGCACCTACAAAGTGAGCATCATCCTGAAAAATGAAGCCTCTAAGGAGTTCTCGTCGCTGGAGAAGACGCTCGTCATTCCCGGCGATGCGCCGGCCCTTCAAATGACCTCGCCTTTCCTCGGATACAGGAACGCCCCGCGGGACACGGCGAAACGAAGGCTCAAGCCCTTTCAATTCGGAGACGTCCAGGTCTATGGAGAGCCGGGCCGCGTCTTTGTCAAAAAGGACACGTTGACCGTGGCCTTCCAGCTGTTCGGCCTGACCCCCGCCCAAAGGAAGACGGGGATCCTCCGTTATGCCTTCTCCCGAAACGACCAGCCGGCCTTCGACCGGACCCGGGCCGTCCGGGACTATCCGGAGGGGATGAATTTTCTCGAGGAATTTCCCCTGGCCGAGGCCCTGCCGGCGCATTACCGCCTCAAGGTCGCGTTCATCGCGGACGGGCGCGAGCTCGTCGCCGCTTCCGAGGAATTCGACGTTTCGCACCAGGAGGCCGTGCCCCGTCCCTGGATCTGTTCGCAACTTTTACCTGAAGCCTCGGATCCCCTTTACAGCCAGCAGATCGGGAATCAACTTTTCCATGCGGGGCGACTCTCGGAGGCCCGCGGATATCTGGAGAACGCGCAGCGGCAGAGGCCGGCTGCGCCGGACGCGGCCCTCGACTTGAGCCTGTTCTATTTGGCGGCCGGCGAGCCGGCCCACATACCGCCGCTTCTTGCCCCCTTCCTGGGATCGGCCGCGCTGCCGAAATACGAATTCCTCGTACTGGCCGCCGAAGCGTATCTGAAGCTCGGTGAATATGCCAAAGCCATGGACGTTCTGAACCGGGCGTTGGCCGGCTACGGCGTCAATGCAGAGCTCCTCAACGCGCTCGGCGACGGCTACACGAAGATGGGGAACATGAAGGAGGCGCTCGCGGCCTGGGACAAATCCCTCCAGATCAACCCCGCTCAGCCCGACATCAAGAAAAAGGCTGATGCGGCCCGGTCCAGGAAATAAGCCTTTGTCGGAAGGCGGGCCCGGGCCCGCCCGGGGCGCCGCCGTTCGGCCCGGCTGATCACATGATTCGCCGCCGCAAAATTTTCGGTCCCAAGGAGATCACCTGTCATGAATAAACCGATGCCCCGAAGGGCCGTCCGGAAACCGGCTACGAATCACGGAGGCAGAAGATTCGGCGCCGAAATCCTCGGCGGACTGATCTGCGGCGGCTTGGTCATCCTGCTGACCGGGTGTTTCCCGGCGAAAAAGCCGCTCGTCATCCTCCAGGGCGTCCCTGCGGACGGCGTTCTTGCCTATGCCGCGGATGAAATCTCCTCTTTCCTCGGGAATCGATATGCGGTCCTCCGCGACAGGGGCGCCGGCGCCGAAGCCGGGATCTCCCTAAAAACCTTCGATGCGCCGCCCGCGCCCGCCGAGAAAAAGAAGTGAGCGCCATAAAGAACTGCCTTTTCGCTCTCCTCGTTCTCGTCCTTGCGGCCGGGGCGATGAATCCCGGCCCCCCGGCATCCCTTGGAACGAGTCCGGCCGGAGAGCCGGCTGGCCAGAGCGCCGCGAAGCTTGGGGCGGGGTTGAAGGATTACGGCTTGAAGGATTACATCGGCCTCTCCAGGGACCTTCCCCATTCGGAGAGCGCCGCCTGGAAGCTCGTCGCCCGCATGCCGTACAACTGCCACTTTCAACCCTGGATTGAGCTCGAAGCCCCGGCGGGCCTGGTGGTCCGTCTCAACTCCAGCAATCCGCTCGTCCTGTATCTGACGCCCACGGAGACGTATACGACCGTGGACGGCGTGCAGACGTACGAGGCGAAGAACTGGGTCAGCGGCGAGGGCGCGATCTATACGATCCCGGCCGGCGTGACGGTCAAGGCCGTCAAGTATCGGGAAACGGGATACGACACGACGCTGGCCGGTTCGTTCGAGTGCAACGACGGCGACTTCAACATTCTTTGGCAAAAAGCGGCCCGGACGGTCTATATCTGCATGCGGGACCATTACTACGACTGCCCCGACCGGGAACGGGTCGGCTTCTGGGGCGACGGGACGCCGGAGATGAACCAGTGCTTCTATGCCTTCGATGCGGCCTCCCACCGGCTGGCCAAGGAGCTCGTGCTGAGGAAGCTCGAGCCGAAGTTCTATCCAGGACAGCACCTGGAATTTCTCGGCGAATACGGCCTGTGGTTTAATTATCTGCACACGGGAGATCTGGAGTCCATCAAGGCCGTGTACGACCCGACCAAGACGTTTCTCCTCGAAACCTACCAGCTCGGCAATCCCCGGCAATGGTTCGATTGGGGAAAGGAAGCCAAGGATCTCCCCGTCATCGAAACCTGCTTCTTGTACATCGACCTGAACACCTTGAAGAAGATGGCGGCCTTGACCGGCCATGAAGCGGATCTCCCCGTCATCGAGACCCGGCTCGAGGCTATTCGGCGGACGTTCGACAAGAAATATTGGAAAGGAGACGGCTATCGGTCGGGGAACGTCTCCGCCCCGGACGACCGGGCGAACGCCATGGCGGTCAACGCCGGGCTGGCTGACAAATCCAAATGGGCCGCGATCTACGACAACGTCCTGACGAAGACGACGAACGCCAGTTGCTTCTTCGACCGGTGGGTCTTTGAAGCGCTGTGCACCATGGGAAAACAGGATTATGCCCTGCTCCGCATGGCTGATCGCTACAAAACCATGATCCCGTGCTCCTTCACGACGCTGTGGGAGCACTACGACCGGTGGTGGGCGACCCGCCTCAACGCCTTCGATGCCGGCTCGTCCCTCAATCACGGCTGGAATCCGCCCGTCCTCAATCTCTCCCAGACCATCGCCGGCGTCGCCCCGGAGGCCCCGGGTTGGAGCACCTACCACGTCCTGCCCAAGGAGGCATTTCCGACTTCGATCAAGGTCGTCGTTCCGTCGGTCAAGGGCCCGGTGAAAGTCCAATTGAAAAAGACAGCCAGTGAATATTCCTTGGGCCTGGTTTCGCCCCCGAACACCCAGGCCATCGTCGGCATTCCCAAGGGTTCGTTTTTGAGTCTCACGGCCGTCCGGGTCAACGGCTCGACCGTTTGGGACGGGGCCTTTCGCCCCGGGCCCACCGGCCTTTCATGGGGCGGAGAGGACGATTCCTATCTCAAATTCAAGGTCGATCCGGGCGCCTGGAATTTTTCCGGACGGGGCGTTCTGCCGCTGGATTCCCCCAAGCCTCCGCCGCCCCCGCCTGCGAGCGAGATTCCCCTCGATAAAAGATCGTGGGCGGCTTCGGCCTCCGTCGAAGACGGGGTTTTCCTATTCAGCGGCGCGAAAATCCCGATCGACGTCGGGGCGGCCAATGCCATCGACGGCGATCATTGGACCGGCTGGAGGGACCTGATGAATAAGCAGTCCAGGGGACAATGGTTCCAGGTCGATATGAAGCGGGACGAAACGTTTCACAAAATCGTCCTCGACAACACCTGGGCTCTGTGGGATTCTCCCGTAACCTATAGCGTTTCCGTCTCCCGGTACGGCCTCTCGTGGGGAAATCCCGTCGCCATCGGATTGGGACAGTTGGGAATTACGACTATCATTTTTCCGACCCAGAAGGCGCGCTGCATCCGCATCACTCAGACCGGCGACGAACCAAACTACAATTGGTCGATCTATGAGCTGGATGTCTATCGCTGATCGCGGCCCAAGTTCGTTCAAGTTACTAACGACATGTAAGCTCACGGAGGGCTGCTCGTGCGCAAGCGGAAGAAAAGATCCCGGGCGTCGAATCCTTCTTCCAACCCCGCAAATGGCGGAGCCTGGGCGGAGAGCACGCGCGTCTGTGTGCCGCCGGAGCGGAAGTTGGCAAAAAAAGGTGCACTCCGTTCTTTGAGCACGGCAATCCCAGCTCCGTATCTTCGGCAAAATTCCGACACCCATATCGGCCTCCCCCTCCATTCCGCGGGATGAAAATACGTAAAAAAATCGCTTGACACCGAGTTTTAATATTGATAACTTTCTTGTGTTAAGTAAGGTTATATCGGCGATCAGTGAAAATCGAATCGCTTCTCGACATTCAATCGTGTCGAGTCCCTATCGTTTCCGTTTCTTCTTTTCGCCCCCATCTCTGCCCGCAAGGGCTTCACATAGAAGAATGAAGCTATACGAGGAGGTCTCATGAGAATCTTGAAAGGCATGTTCTTTGTCTTCCTGTGCCTAGTGATGATATCATCGCTCAGCGCCCAGGTCGGACAGACCGGATCGATCCGCGGGCACGTGCTTGACAATCAAAAGGCGCCGCTGCCCGGGGCTACGATCACGGTCTCGGGCCCCGCGCTCATGGGCAAGCAGAGCGTCGTGAGCGGCGTCGACGGCAACTACAAGTTCCCGCCGATCCTGCCTCCGGGCGTCTACAAAGTCGTCGCGGAGCTGCAGGGATTCAACACGGTGAAGCGGGACAACATCGTCGTCCGGGTCGCGGCGATCGTCGAGGTGAGCTTCGACTTGACGCAGAAGACGCTTGCCGAGGAAGTCACGGTCGTGGCGGCTTCGCCCGTGGTCGACGTCGTTTCGACCGCCATCTCCCAGAATGCCACGAACGAGATCATTGAGACCCTGCCGTTCGCCAACCGCGACGTGTGGACGTTCGCCGGTCGCTTGGCGGCCGGATCGCGCAACAACCGGCCCGAGATCCACGGCGAAGGCCCGGCGGCGTTCACCTTCACGATCGACGGCATCCAGGCCACGGCCTCGGACCAGAACTATTCCGAGAACTCGGTCGACATGGAGACCGTCCAGGAAGTCGAGTTCCAGACGGGCGGCGTTGACTCCTCGGCCTACGGCGCCCGGTCGGGATTCATGAACGTCGTCACGAAGTCGGGCGGCAACGCGTTCCACGGGATGGCCCAGTTCTACTATACGGGCAAGAGCCTGCAGCAGGTCCTCCCCGCAGCCGAGCAGTTGGCCGCCCTCGGCATCTCCGCGCCGACCTTCGCCGATTACAGCTACGACATGTCGGCCACGCTGGGCGGACCGATCCTCAACGACAAGCTTTGGTTCTTCGGGAGCTTCAAATACTACGCGAACAAGGCGTTTATCGCCTACAACCCGATCACGATCACGGATCCCTACACGCAAAAGGCGATCTATTACGGCCCTTACGACCAGGTCGAAACGCGGCCCTACTTTTTCGGGAAGCTGACGTACCAGATCAATCCGAGCCTCAAGATCTTCGGGTTCCTGAGCTACGTCAACGACAAGATCCCGCATTATTATACGGGAGCCTATATGACGGCCTCGGCCAGCGCGAACAACAACCCCGTCCAGACGATGAACAGCAACGGGCTGACCTGGGTCATCAATCCCGACACGATCCTCGATATCCGGGGCGGATTCTATATCCAGGATTGGACGGGCGTCGGCACGAAGGAAGCGATCCTCACCGGCCCCACCTATACGGATACCTACACCGGGTACAATTGGGGTAAGAGGAACATGGATTCCTATACCTATAAAAAGAACATCGATCTCAAGGCCAACGTGATCCGCTACTTGGACGACGTCCTGGGGGCCAACCATGAATTCCAGGCGGGCGCCGAGTACTGCTACATCGACGGCCAATGGGGCTATTGGTCGCAGAACCCGATGACATGGCAGTTCTATAACGGGAGCCCGTATTGGTCCCGGGGGAACTACAACACGCCCAACGCGCCCCACCCGCTCTACGGCGACGGCAGCCTGACGTTCGATACGTTCGGCACCGCGCGGGGAGGGGCCCAGCAAGTCGGCTTCGGGACCCGCTACAGCGGCTTCATCCAGGATTCGATGACCTTCGGCAGCCGGCTGACCGTCACCGTCGGCCTGCGCTACGACTACATGCACACCGAGATCCCGGTCCAAGTCAAGACCGCCGCGGCGGGCGACCTGGCGAAGGCGATTGGCGAAGCCTACATCGTGCCCACGTACGGCTTCAATCCCTACAAGGAAGTCACATACGAGGGCTGGGACAACCCCTATGCCTACAAGGCCTTAGCGCCCACCATAGGGCTGAGCTACGACCTCTTCGGCGACGGGAAGACCGCCCTCAAGTTCCACTACGGCGCGTACTACGATCCCCAGAACACGGGCTTTTCCAGCCTCCAGCCGAGCAGCCCTTATTCGTTCAACTTCTGGTGGTGGGACACAAACCTGAACGGCCTGCCTGACATGCCCGGCACCGACGCCTACGTGATGAAGTCCGGCCAGAACCCGGCCCTGATGCAAAGCACAGTGTTCAAGCGGCAACTCGACCCCAACATCAAGTTCCCCTACACGCACGAGTTCATCGGCCAGATCGAGCACGAGCTGTTCCCCTTCTTGAAAGTCGGAGCCAACTTCATCTACCGTGCCCGGGAGAATTTCCAATCTGGACTGAACTACGACGAGGCGTCGGCCACTTACTGGAACCTGCTGGAACAGCACCCCGAGTGGTGGGTGCCCTTCAACACTACGGTCCCGGCGTACGGGACCACCTTCCCAGCCCAGAACGTAACCGTCTACTATCGGAGCAACAACTCACCTGCGGCCTTCACCAAGCGGACGAACGTTCCCCAGCAGAAATTCCACTACACCGGCCTCGAGCTGACGTTTGAGAAGCGGGTGCACGACGGCTGGTCGCTGGGCGGCAGCTTCAGCTACAGCTACCAGTGGAGCAACGGCGGCTTCGGGAACCCCAACAGCCGGATCAACGCGGAAGGCCGCGGCGGCGTTCCCTGGTGGGTCAAGCTGTACGGGACGTTCAAGATCCCCTACGGCTTCGTGGCCTCCTTCATCTACATCCACACCGAGGGCGGCTATTGGGCCCGGAGCGTGGCGGTCTCGGCGCCGTCGGCCTGGATCACGGCCAACAACGTGGCCTCCGGATCGGTGGGCGCCACGATCGAATCTCCGGATCTGCGGCAGAATGTCGCGTCGGACAACATGGACTTCCGCCTGGAGAAGGAATTCACCCTCAAGGGCATCGGGCGCCTCGGCCTCTTCATGGACATCTTCAACCTGTTCGGCGCCCAGTACCCGGCCGTAATCATGAATCCCGCCGGCACCTGGGCCCCCACGGGCGAGGGCGCCAACGTCGGCGGCACGTTCACCCCGGCCTCGCTCAAGGTTTCGGGGATCAGCGGAGTCCGGAACCTCCGGCTCTCGGCCCGCTTCAGCTTCTAAGGCTTCGGGGAGAGGAGGGGATCGGCCCCTCCTCTCCCCGGTTTCAACCTGGTGACTCCACGCCGACCTCAAGGATTCCACGACGAATTCACTTCCATTGACGGCCGACCCTGGATGTCCGTTTTTAAAAGCGGACTTGCTTTTGGCGGTGGATAGGTCTAACTTGAACTGTCGATGCCCATGCGCCTGACGAGGATGGCTTCGTTGAAAAAATCAGCCTTCTTCAGGGACTCAAAGTGAGTCTTCGCCTTCGCTTCGCCGCGGCGCTGGTCCTTGCGGCCGGACTTTCGGCAAGCGCCGCCTGCCACTATTACAACCTGGAGCGTAAGCTGATTCCGGCCGACGCCGACTTTATTAGCAAAGTCCGCTATATCATCAGCGGCCGGGAGCGCCGGGCCTTCCTCGAATTACCGGATTCGGAGAAGCCGAAGTTCATCGAGGACTTCTGGCAGCGCCGCAATCCCGACCCGTCCTCCGGCGAGAACGCGTTCAAGGTCGAATATTTCAAGCGAATCGACCAAGCCAACAGGATGTTCATGGGCGAAGGCATTCCCGGCTGGCTGACCGACCGGGGCCGGATCCTGATCCTCTTCGGGCCTCCCATGGACCGCATCATCCAGCCGACCCGGGACGACGGCAATCCCTGCCGGGAAGTGTGGTACTACGGGAACTTCCCCGTCGTCTTCATCGATGCGTCCTGCACAGGGACCTACCGGCTCGCGTCCACCGATTTCAGCTCCCTGCGGGACATCAACCTGATGTATATGCACGACCTGAACCAGGCCCAGGACGACGCGGAGAAGCCGTTGACGCAGGAAAAGATCGTGGTCAAGATGCTCGATTTCGACGCGGACCTGAAAATCCGTGTCCGCGCGCCGGACAGGATCGAGGCCCTTCTCGGCATCGAGATGCCGTACGAGCGGATCTGGTTCAAGGCGGATGGGACGACGATGGCCACGACGCTCGAAGTAGTGCTGGAGATACGGGATGCCGGGCAGGCTCCTGTCTGGGAGTTTAAAACCCTCCGTGAAATCCGGCTCCAGGATACCGACCTCAACCGGTTGACCGGGAAGACGTACCGCCTGGAGCTCCCGATTCTCGTCGAAGGCGCGGACAAGGTCAGCCGGCTGGGCCGGGGGCGGGACATCCTCGTCATCATCCTGACGAACGCCACCGGAAAAGAGATTTACAAGAAAACCATGGACTTCAAATAGCCGATCCATGCGATCCGCCGTCATCATCACCCCCGAGGAGGCCCTCATGATCCAACGAAAATGCCGTTTGGTGTTCGGCCGCGCCGCCGCCGTGCTGGGAATCTGTTCGATCCTCGTCCTGGCGGCCGTAGCGGCGCCGCAGGAGAACCTGGGACGGGGCCGGATCAGTGGAAACGTCCTCGACGAAAAAGGGAATCCGATCGAGGGGGCGAAGGTGACGGTCGTGTCCCTGACGTCGAAATCCCGGATGGAGGCTGTCACGGACGCGAAAGGCCATTTTGCCGCGGGCGGGATGGGGTCGGGCGCCTGGAAAATCGTCGTCGAGAAGAATGGCTACGCCTCCGAATCTCTTGAAGTCACCGTCTCCCAGCTGAAGCAAAATCCTCCATCGGCCATCAGTCTCAAAAAGCTGGTCGGCGCGGAGGCGCTCCGCGCCGATAAGGAATCCTCCGCCCTGTTCGACAAGGGTAATCAGCTCTACGCCCAGGGCCGCTATGACGAGGCGATCGCGGTTTTCGGGGAATTCATGGCCAAGTATCCGGACATCTACCAGGTCCACCTCAACCTGGGCTCCAACTATCTGAAAAAGGGGGACCTGGACAAGGCCCAGTCCGAATTCCAGATCGTCCTCGACAAGACTATCCAGACCTTGGGGACCTACAAGAAAGACCCCGGCACTTCGTTTCGGGCGTTCTCGGGCCTGGGAGAGACCGCCTTGAAACGAAACGATTTTGAGGCCGCCCAGAAAAACTTCCGGCAGGCCCTGGATATTTCCCCTCTCGACGAGGCTGCAGCCTACAACGTCGGCGAAATCTTCTTCTCGAATCAGAAGATCGACGATGCGATCAAATATTTTGAGATCGCCATCCAGATCAAGAAGGAATGGTCGAAGCCTTACAACCGGCTGGGTGTCGTCTACCTCAACAAGGGGGATCTCCTCAAGGCGCTGGAATACCTCAACAAATTCGTCGAGATGGATCCGGAGAATCCCGACGTCCCGAGCGCCAAGTCCATGATCGCCGCGATCGAAAAAATCAAGAAATGACGAGCGGACGTTTCGCCGAGGAAATCGCGGAGCGGCGCACTTTCGAGGGCCCGCGCAAAAGTCCAACCCGATGAAAAGGAGGATTCTCTTGAAGAAAACGCTTTCTGGTTTCGTTTTTATCGCGATCCTGATCCTGGTCCTCGGCCCGGCGGCCGGTTCCGGATTCCGCCCCTCCAGCCCGGCGGGAGCAGCCGCTCCCGCGGCCGCCGGCCTGCCTGTTCCCGAGCGGGGATTCATCAGCTCCGAGCCGGGAAAAACCTGGGAGCAGGGCCTCCTCACCGGGAACGGAACGATCGGGGCCAGCGTCCTGGGCGAGCCGATCGACGAGATCGTCATCCTCAGCCATAAGCACATGTTCGCGCCCGAGCGTCCCCCGCTCCTTCCGCCGGCCACGGCCACGCGGCTGTTCGAGATCCGGCGGCTGATCGACCGCGGGCTGTATGCCCAAGCCAGCCGGCTGGCCGTCGACATGGTCGACCAGAAGGGCTTCCTCTATCCTGATCCGCTCATGCCAGCCTTCGATCTCCGGATCAAGATGAGCGAGGACGGACCGGTCGCGGATTACGTGCGCTCGACGAATTTCCAAACGGGAGAGACGACCGTCCGCTGGGCTGATGCCCGGGGTGCGTTCGAGCGCCGACTGTTCGTCTCGCGGGCCGACGGGATCGCCGTCCTGCGGATCACGGGCCCCGGCGCGGGCCGGGTGAAATGCCGCCTAGAGCTCACCGCCCGGGAGCCCGACAACAAGCGGTTTAAGGCCGACGTCAACGCCGTCGAGACCTCGGCCGATGCGACGACGCTGACGTACCGCAACGGATTCGTCAAGGCCTATCCCGGCAGCGTCCAGGGCTTGGAGGGCGTCGCCCGGGTGATCCTCAAAAACGGGTTCGCGACCCCCCAGGGCTCGGCCCTGGCGGTCGCGGACGCGGACGAGGTGCTCGTGCTCATCGACATCGCGATGCTCGACGATCCCAAGGAGAACCGGATCGAGGCGACCAAGGCCACGCTCGCCCGCCTCGCGCCCGACTATGCCGGCCTCCTGGCCCGGCATGCGAAGATCCATGGAGCGCTCTTCGGCCGCGTGAGGCTCGACCTGGGCGGCGGCGCGGACCGGGCCCTCACGTCGGAACAGCTGCTGGCTAAGACCACGGACGCCGAGCCCTCGCGGGCGCTCATCGAAAAGGCCTTCGATGCCGGCCGCTACAATATCATCTCCAGCGTCAGCGACCTGCCGCCGACCCTCCAGGGCGTCTGGGCGGGTACCTACGAGCCGCCTTGGTCGAGTGACTTCACCCACAACGGCAACGTGCCCTCGGCGATCGCCAGCCTGCTGATGGGGAACACCCCCGAACTTATGCTCGCCTACACGTCCTACATGGAATCGCTGATCCCTTATCTCGAGATCAACGCCAAATTGACGTTCGGGGCGCGCGGGATCGTTCTCCCGTCCCGGTCGACGACGAACGGCTACAACAACGCCTTTTCCGTTTCGTTCCCTGGGCAGTTCTGGGTTGCGGGCGCGGCCTGGGCGGCCCACTTCTTCTACGACTACTGGCTCTACACGGGCGACCGGACGTTCCTGGCCGAACACGCCCTGCCGTTCATGGAGAAGGCGGCCTTGTTCTTCGAAGACTATCTCTATGAGGGACCGGACGGAAAATACGTTTTCAGCCCGACCCAGTCGCCGGAGAATGCGCCCGCCAACACCAAGAACCAGATGACGTTCAACGCGACCATGGACGTCGCCGCGGCCAAGGAGCTTCTGGCGAACACGATCG
>Ga0315286_10005171_pt1 | contig 12581 bp, 15 predicted proteins | sample YL17G10_0_MG_FD_205038 | JGI IMG/M metagenome (GOLD analysis project Ga0315286, IMG submission 205038) | Sediment microbial communities from Yellowstone Lake, YNP, Wyoming, USA - YL17G10_0 | ecosystem: Environmental > Aquatic > Freshwater > Lake > Sediment | place: USA: Wyoming | collected... | reverse complement strand
CATCACCAGCTGGGAGGATGTTCCACATCCGACCTTACCGAACTATCACCGTAATAATGGGAAATATCAATCATGTTTTATATTTGGTTTCACAAATATCGAATCGGGAATTGTTTTATTGAAAACTATTTTCTCGAACCGAATTTTCTGCGGCATCGCTCCGCCAACCTCCTGCTCGAACGGCATCATCAGCTTATCCACTTTCCTATAATCACCGAGAGAAGTAACGATCTCCATTTCCTTACCCATCATTTCCATTTTCTCCATCTCTTGAACAAGCAAATATGTTTTCACATCGAGGTATATCTGATGCTCGGTCGTATCTTGTCGAATTACCTTGATGTGGTAAACCGACTTCTCGGCGATCTTTTCTTTTCCAACGAGTTCAAGTTTATAATTCTTTTCCTTCCAATCGACCAGAAATCCATCAAGGTCGGCTTGTTCTTTTATGCTCTGCAATTCTTGCTCTTTCATATCTATCGGATCCAATGTTCCCGCCATCGGAATAATCTGCCAACCGATTTTACCATCGTATGCCTGAACTATGTTCACCTTACCCATCACCATATCCGAGCGAAAACCGCCGGAACGTTTCTGGTAGATGGTCGTTGGATAATCTTTTCCCATCATCGTAATCTTGCCCGTCGTTTGAATGGTTTGAACAGCTTTGATGTTCTTCAGTCCGCCGCGAGCTTCATAATGTTTCTTGAGGATGTCATCGAGCTTTTGCGCACTTGAAATGGTTATAACCAAGGACACGAGAAGAATGCACATTGTAATTCGTTGTATCATGACTTTTCTCCGGATTTGAAATTTAAACTAAAATGAATTTGAAAAACACTTGAGAAATTTAAGAATAAGTTTGGGAGGAAACAAAAAAGCCGATCTATCATACGCATAGACCGGCTTAGGTTTATTATCCGTGTATATAAAAGACAAATGTCCTTATCTAAGCAATATCATCTTCCTAACTTGAGTGAACAATTTATTAGGATCACTTATGCTTGTTGCTTCAAGGCGGTAGAAGTAAACACCACTGGCAACTTCATTTGCATTCCATTCCACCGATTTGTATCCTGCTTCTTGAACCTCTTCCACGATTGCTTTTTCAGCAACTCTCAATTTAGCGAAATTTTCGGGGATTCTCAATATTCATTCGATATTGATTTTCTAAAGAAATTCTGAATATTTCTAACCGATTTAGATAATAGCCGATGATGTTTTATAAGTCCCCTCTTGAGAGGGAATTTAGGGTGCAGTCCAAGCTTTGTACCCATCCCTGACCCCGCCATAGGAGGTAAATTGTTATGCGGAGAAAAATAATTCCATATAATCCGAAGCTCAAAGAGCTTGCGAGAAACTTGAGAAACAATAGTACTCTCACCGAGATATTGTTGTGGTGAGAACTGAAAGGAAAGCAACTTCGTGTTTACGATTTTCATCAACAAAAGCCGATAGAAAGATGGAGACCATCTTTAAGATAGCATCCACTTGTCTAAGATTTATAAAGGAAAAACTTCACATCCGGTATATCTTTCAGAATTCCATGATAATAAGCCATCCGGAAAAATTCTGTCAGTCCAGCGATGGCTTCCTCGGTTAGCTTATAGCTAAAACCTCCCTGATCCGTATCGGAAGCTTCATCATCGTTTTTATTTCCTTTTAATATATTTTCGGAACTCGCAATCAAAAATGCAATTTCCTCTTCTGTCAGGTTATCCTCACGAGCAACCCACATACCATGAACGAATGGAAGCTCAGAAATATCAAGCCATTCATCGACCAAGTCAATCCTGTTTCTCTTGCTTTGTAATTTCATCGCGGTATCACCCACAGCCAAAAAGGCATCCGCCTCGTTTAGAGCAGAATCGATATCACCCGTAAAAGGAATAAGCTTTGGCTTTGAGTCAAATTTTTCCGATAGAATAATTGTAGCCAGGACGATTTCTGAACTGAAATTCGGATCGAACGCGAACGTTTCTAATTTTCGAATATTTTCCTTAAAAAATAACAGGATTGTATTACTGGCGCACTTCGAAATTGCAGCAACATCCGGCACGACTTTATACGCTGAATAATTTTTCGCATAATCGATAGGAGATAAAAAAGCTCCGTCAAGATTTTTCTCGCGGAGCTTGATTGCAAGCTGTGTTGAAGATTCTTCGTTAAGCTCAAACAACGGATTATCCCCCCGACGCAAGCCCGAAAACAATGGCTGAGCAAAACGCTGTGAGATAATTCCGATGCTTTTCGGCACGAATCTAATCGGCAGAAATTTTCTGACGAATTTGCTTGGCAGCTAATCCACGTAGGTAGTACATTTTTGCACGCCGTACCCTGCCTTCTTTTACCATTTCAATTTTCGCAACACGGGGTGAGTGTAGCGGGAAGATACGCTCGACACCAACACCGTTAGAAATCTTTCGAACAGTGAACGTTGCACGTAATCCATCACCATGTCGACCGATAACGACACCTTGAAATTGCTGAATTCGCTCTTTATCACCTTCGATGACACGAACATGAACATTAACAGTATCACCCGCTCTGAATTGCAGGATATCCGTTTTCATCTGCATTGCTTCAACTAACTTCATTTTTTCCATTGTATTTCTCCTTGATATTATGATAATAAATTCTTGCGGCGATATTTTGTCCGTTCAACACGCTGTGCCTGACGCCATATCTCTATCTTTTTATGATCACCGGATAGCAAAACTTCCGGCACTTGCATACCTTGATATACTTTCGGCTTTGTATAATATGGACAATCTAGTAAATTTTCTTGAAACGAATCAGTCAGCATCGATTCACTATCACCTAAAACACCGGGGATCAATCTCACTAATGCGTCAACAACAACAAGAGCGGCAAGCTCACCACCCGTCAGTACATAATCGCCGATTGATATTTCTTTAGTAATAAGTTTTTGCCTTATACGCTCATCGATGCCTTTGTAGTGTCCGCACAGCAATAATAAATTCTTTTCCAACGATAACTGATTGGCAATTTTCTGATTAAAAAGCTCGCCATCAGCCGTCAGGTAAATCACTTCGTCGTACCGACGTTTTTTCTGAAGTGATTCGATACACTCAAAGATCGGTTCGGGTTTAAGAACCATCCCTGCACCGCCGCCGTAGGGTGTATCATCTATTGTCTTATGTTTATCGTGTGTATATTTGCGCAGATCGTGCACACGAATTGAAACCAACTCCTTCTTCTTCGCCTGCCGTATGATACTATCGTTGAGAGGACTACGAAGCAATTTAGGAAGTCCGGTAACAATGTCGATCTGCATATGTACACTACTCTTCAATCAGTCCTTCAATTGTTGCAATAATAATCTTACGATTTTTAATATCAACTTCCTTAATGAACTCTTTCACTGCCGGAATCAGGTAACTTTTTCCCATTTTATTAATTACCCATACATCCTGGGCTGGGAGTTTTAAAACGTCTTCAACTGTTCCGAACAATGATCCTTCTTCCAGCCACACCGTGCATCCGATAATATCATGGATGAAGTGTGCTCCTTTTGAAGGACGATCAAGCTCTTTTTCTTCAATAAAGATAAACTTGCCAATTATTTTTTCTGCCGATGTTCTGTCACTGATCGAGTGAAATTTCATTAATACCGGCTTACGATCTATTATGATATCGTCGATAGTTTCAGGAATCACTTCACTGGTTGAAGCTCCAATAAAAATATGATGGAGCTGTTTCAGTCGACCTATAGTTTGTGTGCTCGGCTGAACCTTTACATATCCTTTAACGCCTGAACAACCGATAATTTTTCCAACAATGTAAAGGTTCACTCTTTCACCGTTATTGGAATTCGTATCTTTAATATTTATCTTGTTCTCGATTGCAGGCAAAATGATTTCAATAGGTTGAAGCTAATTCAATCAACAATTTCGAGGGCAACTTTCTTCCCCGATTTTTTACCTACTGCAGCAACAAGTGTACGCAAAGCGAAAGCTGTTCTACCCCTCTTGCCGATAACCTTCCCTATATCTGGCTGGGCAACTTTCAATTTTAAAACAAGCATCTCATCTTTTGTTTCTTCCTCGATGACTACGTTTTCGGGTTGATCGACAAGTTGCTTGGCAATGTATTCTATGAATTCTTTCATGCTTCCTCCATTCGTACTATTTTCACCATCGAATCTCCACGAAGTAACATCACAATTCGTAATCGTATCTGCGAGATTCCCCATACCGACGCTTGCGGAATGGTTTCAGTTATGAGTTAGTGAACAATGAAAAAACCCTTTTTCCTTTAAACAGTTGGTGCTGCAGTGGGTTCATCGGGTGCCACCGGTGCGGCTGGCTGTGCTGGTACAGCTTCAGCGGCTCTCTTTCTCTTCTTTGCAGCTTTACGTCGAGCTTTTCGCTCCGACTCGCGACTCAGTTTTTCTGCTTGTAATGCTTGCCATTTCTCCATCTCTGCGGCAATCGTAGCATCATCAGCGCCTTTTTTTAAAAGTCGCCACTTTAACAAGAGTCCCTTACGTTGCAAAAGACTACGCACTGTGTCGGTCGGTTGTGCACCACGTTTCAGCCATGCAAACAACCGAGTTTCATTCACTTCAATGCCTATCGGATTTACAAGTGGATTATACTGTCCGATGGCTTCGAGAATTTTCCCACTGCGCGCAGTTTGAGAATCAGCAACAATAATTTTATATATCGGCTGCTTCTTTTTTCCTATCCGGCGCAATCTTATTTTTACCAAATTAACTACTCCTTTTATAGATTTACTATGCTTTATAGATTTCTTAGTTTGCTAATTTCATGCCTTGAAACATCTTTGGCATTTTACCTTTGGAGAATGTTTTCATCATTTTCTGCATTTCTCCAAATTGTTTGAGAATCTTGTTTACTTCCTGAATCGATGTTCCACTACCCACAGCTATACGCCGACGACGAGTACCATTGATGATGTTGGGTTTCTGCCTCTCCTCTTTAGTCATCGATTGAATGATTGCTTCGATACGAACAAGCGATTTATCATCGACAGCAGCATTCATCGGCAAACGGTTTACACCGGGGATCATGCTAAGTATTTGTTGCAATGAACCCATTTTTTTTAATTCGCGAAGCTGATCTAAAAAATCCTCAAACGTAAATTGCGATTTTCTTAGTTTCTCTTCAAGCTTAAGCGCTTTTTGTTCATCAAACTGCTCTTGCGCTTTCTCTACGAAAGTGACAATATCACCCATGCCCAAAATACGCGTCGCCATTCGGTCGGGATGAAATACTTCAAGAGCATCGAGTTTTTCACCAACACTGACAAACTTAATCGGCTTGCTCACAACTGCGCGAATGGAAATTGCTGCACCGCCACGAGTATCCCCATCGAGTTTGGTGAGAACAACGCCATCGAAATTCAATCTATCGTGAAATACTTTCGCAGTGTTCACAGCATCCTGACCCGTCATCGAATCAACAACAAAAAGAATTTCGTGAGGATTAACTCTTTCTTTAATAAGCTCAACCTCGCGCATCATCTCTTCATCGATATGTAAACGTCCCGCGGTGTCTATGATAACAACATCACGCGCCGCTTTCCGTGCTTTCTCAATGCAGCCCTCAGCTATTTCAACAGCGCCTTTACCACGCTCAGCAATAACAGGTATCTGGATCTGCTTTCCTAACATCTCAAGTTGATCAATAGCTGCTGGTCGATGCACATCGGCTGCAACGAGTATCGGAAATCGTCCCTTGCTCTTTAGATGATTTGCAAGCTTTGCGCAAAAAGTAGTCTTACCTGAACCCTGCAATCCGGCAACCATCATAACGGTTGGAGGAGCGGTGGAAAATTTTATCTCCGCATTCATCGTGCCCATCAGTTTTACTAACTCATCGTATATGATTTTTACGATAAGCTGACCCGGTGTTAAACTCGTCAGAACTTCTTGTCCCACCGACCGTTTCCGAACATCATCGATGAACTGTTTGACGACTTTATAATTCACATCGGCGTCGAGTAAAACGCGGCGTACTTCGCGAAGCGATTCGCCAATGTTCGCTTCGGTGATCTTTCCCTGACCACGAAGTTTCTTAAATACGGTTTCTAATTTTTGGGTTAAGTCTTCAAACATTATAATGGAAGATAGTAAAAAACTGCAAGAACGAGATAAAAAACGCCATCCCATCCAAATTCAGCGAGAGTGGGATCGGCGTAATATTTTAAAAACGATATAAATTTACGGAAAAAATAGGATGGAAGCAAGGAGAACTAAATAGTCATCCTTTATTCACCTTAGCATTAAGATTGCAAACCCCATCCATTGGAACAGTTCGCACCCAGCAGCCAAAGTGTTTCAACTCTTCAAGTCGGCACGACCAAACAAGCTCACCGTTCCAAACGGTCATATCCGGACAGCCATCACACATGCTTTGTGAGCCGTTCTCTAAAAAATCAACCGGCTGAATAATCATAACCGATTGGTAATGAAGACCTTTAAATAATCGAAGTGGATTTGTTAAAATCGATGAGAAATATTTTTTGGCAACTGAACGGATTCCTTTATCAAGCGGTGATAGCAGCATCATCGAACGACCCTTTCGTGTCAAGCTCGGTTTCTCATAAGCCAAATACTTACCTGTACCGATATGATGCATCGTTTGCATAATTTCCATAAACTTCGGACCGACGTATCCATAGATTCGTTCTTTTGTCCCAACACGTCCGGTAAGAAGCCATTTGAAATGATCCGGTTTCTCTGTTCCATTTAAGTAAGCGCATGGAGTAAAAGCAGAAAACCGTTTTCTAATCTCAGCAACAACCTCAGGCGATTTTAAATCAACCTTTCTTGCACTTGTGTCGGAATAAACAAGTGCATTCATGTCAACTTTCGTCGCACCTGCATACCAATCAAATGATAACTTGGGCACCGCTTGCCGGTAAAGTATAAACACCATCACCTGAACGATATTGATATGCTTCGCAGCCCAATCAACAAGCTCAGGAACATCTTGAAGCGTATCTTCATAAACTGTGGAGTTGAAGGCGCAGGAAATATTCCCGACTTGTGCGACCATCTCTGCATATTGCAAACGAAGCTCATTCAATTCTATTTCATTTTTATTTTTCCATTTCGGTCGTCCCTGTTTGCTATCGACATGGAAAGTAAAACCATATACGCCTGCTTTTTTCAACTCATATAAAAGATCCATCGTAAGTGTGCTGCCATTTGTATTTACAATCGGCTTGATGCCCATCTCGTGAATCATTCGGACGATCTCAACAATTTCCGGATGTAACAGCGGGTCGCCGCCGGCAATTGAGATACCGTCTGCATTTCTCAGCTTATCAAATAACTCAACCTCTCGACGTATCTCCTCTAACGGTTTATGGCTATCTTTGACATTTTCTCTGTAGCAACCATCGCATGCAAGATTACAAGCCGAAGTTGGCTCGAGCCACGAGATAGCGTTATCGGACAAGTTCCATGGTAAACGGTACAACTCTCTATGATTGAGAATATTATTTGTTATCATGTTATCCTCTCTTCATGAGTTTCATATCCTGATCTTTGAAATTGAATTTGAAGAGATTATCTATTTGGTTAAAGATATTTGGATTCTATGATAATAGCAATAGAAAAATCTGAAAAAGTCTATTAATACAAAAATATGTTAAATATGCTACTTTGGATACTTGCCTAAAAGTTTCCAAATCCCTCGATGCATGCGATGAAAAAATTTGATCGGTTTGGCAAACATAAGGATACACTCGCCTTCTACTACACTAATCCCATTTTCTTTACAAAATTGAATTGCCGACTTCGACTCGGATCCTTGCTGCATCCAAACCTGTTTGATTCCGGCGGATGCAACATCGTACACTATTTTTTCAGTTTGAACCGGTGGAACTACGACGATAACACCGCCAACCTGTTCCGGCAGCGCTTTTAGCGATGGATAACAACGCTCATTTTGGATGCTTTCAACATTTGGATTGATTGGAAAGACATGGTAACCTTTTGACTTGAGTTCTTTGAAGATCATATTTCCAAATTTCTTGCCGCTGCGGGAGATACCTATTAAAGCTAATTTCTTTTGCGCAAGGAATTCGTTGATTGAATTTTGGGATGTCATGGTTTTCAATACATTTTATATTTGATGTTTAACAATGATATCTTAACGAACGTAAGAGAAGCTATTTGCTATTTGAAAATTGTTAAACTTTTCTACAATCTATCCAATGCTTTCGCCAGATCACGTATTATATCGGCTGGCTTCTCTAATCCAATTGAGAGGCGTATTCCACCTGGATCGAGACCGCAGTTGACTTGCTCTTCAAGAGGTATAGCTGAGTGTGTCATCGAACTGGGATGCTCAATCAAAGTTCGAATGTGACCGAGACTAACAGCAAGCGTAATCGAGTAAGCGTTCTTAGCAATATAGTTGATAAACTTTGCACCTCTATCATGGCGTGATTTGGGTGTTTTACCTTTCAATGTGAAATATAAAAGACTTCCCGGTGCAAACTTGCCATCATAATCGCGCATCTGCCTGCGGGCAAGATCGTATTGAGGAAATGATTTCAGACCGGGATAACTTACAAGCTCAACACGCGGATCACTCTCTAGAAATGTAGCAATTGCATGTGCGCTTATCATCTGCTGACGCATACGAACCGACAAACTTGGCAATCCATAGACTAAAAGGGGCCATGCGCTTTTTGCCGCTAGCGCTCCACCGAAATCTTTACGATACAACAAGAGAATGTCGTAACTCCACTTCGGTCCAATTACCACACCACCCATGTCCGTTCCGAAGCCACAGATATTTTTCGTCAGAGATGCGATGACAAAATCCACACCAAGCTCAAGAGGTCTTTGGCAATACGGACTCGCGAATGTGTTGTCGATAATGGTGTAAATCTTCCTCTGCTTAGGTCTGTTTCTATTTACTTTTCTCACAACGCTGACAACCGCTTCGATATCGATCAGCTCAAGCGTTGGGTTTACAGGTGTCTCGAAGTAAACAACACGCGTGTGGGGTGTAATATTTTTCGTGATGTTGGCAGTTACTTTCATATCGATAAACTTAGTCGTTATATTATATCGCGGATACCAGTTCGTAAGTAGTGAGTATGTACAGCCATACAAAATATTATGCGCGATAATCTCATCACTGTTACCGGTAACCGCACCAAATGCAGCAGCAACCGCAGCCATACCGGTGCAAAATGTAACGGCTATATCTCCCCTCTCGGCGTCAGCAAGATTTTCTTCAAGCACTTCTTTGTTGGGTTCTCCAAGACGGTCGTATATGTAGATTGGCGCTCGCGACTGAACTGCTTTTTTGTCTGAATGGTGTGCAAATTCAGCAAATCCCAAAGCACCCCGCTTAGTTGATTCGAGCCGGAATGTGCACGATGATGATATAGGTGGTACAACATGATGGCTAAAATCCCACTTCTTCGTAAGTGACTTACCGTGGATGAGCTGGGTTTCAAGTGAATGCAGTAACTTAGAATTTTTCTTCTTCATAATTCTACCCTCAATTTTTCATTGTTAATTTCATCTTTATCAGTAAAGATAATGTTATGCTTTTTAAACAGCAAACGAGTTTGGACGCATGTGCGGGAATAAGAACGCAAGAGATTGAATATTTCCGCTTCATCCCAAATTTTATAAAAATCGTAACCGTTCTTTCTTAGATCACCGCATTCTTTACATCGCGTGCTGCAAACATATACCTTCCCAGTTTCAGAAATGAATGTAAATGACTTACCTGCCTGACAGCTATGTACCCATCGGGGATGTTCTGTGCTTGAAAAGTCGAAATCAATGAAGTCATCGAGCGAAATTGGAAAATATTTTATACACTGGGGTGAGAAATACATATCGCTTGGCACAAGTGATTTCATTTCAGAAATATTTCCAATATATTCATCTAACGATTGGGTTAAACTGTCACACATTGCAACCTCAGGAACATTCTTATCAAAACGGAGGTGGCAGTATAAACCCTGAGCATTGCATCTCAAAGCATAGTCAAGATAATAACTTAGCTGTCTAAGATTCGGTTTGGTAATAATATCACTTAAGTGTATTTCCATACCGATCTTTCTGAGGGAATGAATTACTAATTCCAATTTAATAAATTTCGGTGACTGTTTAAATCTTGTATCGATATCTTCCTCGATGCAATCGTCCATCACTATCCGAAAGATGCGTAGTCCGAACGATCGAAACCGTTGGATCATATCGGGTGTAAGTTCCTCAGGTGCTAATTCGATTATGGTTTTCAGATTTAATGCATGCCCATACCCAACAATCTCGTACAGGTCGGAGCGGGACGTTATCTTTGGACCGGTAAATATGACTATTGGTTTCGAGAGATGTGTAATGCTATCGATGATCCGAAGACATTCGTTTAAAGAAAGATCAGCAGAATAGTCAGTTGACAAATCTTCTAACCGAGTCAACTGCCATATGATAAGGCGTGGTAGATATCCACCAGGAAAATCTTCCATCCTTACGTACATTATATCTTCTGATCGTAGTTCATAGCATACTATTGATATCGTACCTTTTGATTATTTATCTAATAAGAACAGAATGAGTACCCGACTTGTACATCCGCAATTTTTACATATGATAATAAATATGCGGAGGGATTTTTCTATCTCACGTAATCGAGGTAGATCTATTTATGCTTTATATCCTTCTTGAATTTGATCTAGAACTTCGAACTTCGATTTCATCAGAATTTTTACTTCATCGAGCAAGCGAATCGACTTTTGCCGCTGAATGATCAACTCGTTCAACATTGCTTTTACGTCGGGATAATCGCATTCATCCCGTAATGCATCATATTGAAGGATTGCTTCCTTCTCGCGAAGCGTTGCAATTTCTAACGTTGTACAAAATTCCTTACAACCGTGTGAACACCTAACATCCTGTTTCATACAATCTCCACTACGCTAATGGTTTTGATGCCTCGATTGCTAATTTTTCACCGCGCTCAAGGGCTTCTTGATTGATTTTCAATAAATGATGATAACGCTCGTGGAATACTTTAGGCAATGCTTTGACCACCGAGCTAATACTTACAATTTGACAAACACTTAAGAAAGCTCCAAGCATAACCATATTGCGGACTCTCAAGTTATTTAACTTTAGCACTTCCGACTCAATATCAACCGGAGCGATTGTAATATCGGTTCGTGTTGGCGGCACTACGATATTACCACTATCGTATATCAGAAGTCCATTTGGCTTGATAGATTTTTCAAACTTATCAAGTGATGGCTGATTCATTGCTACAAGAGCATCGAACTTTGAAACAATTGGTGAGCTAATTCGCTTATCGGATATGATTACGATACAGTTCGCTGTACCACCGCGCATCTCTGGTCCGTACGAAGGCATCCAGGAAACTTCTTTACCTTCAACAACACCAGAATATGCGAGCGTCATTCCCATCGAAAGAATACCTTGACCTCCAAACCCCGCGAAAATAATTTCATATGTCATTTTTTGTTCTCCTTCTTAGCCGTTGTCGGTACTGGAGCAGCAGGTTTCTTTTCAACAAGTTTTCCATCAACCTTCAAATCACCCGGCGGATAAAATGGGAACATATTCTCTTCAATCCACTTGTTCGATTCAACCGGAGTCATCTTCCAACCCGATGGACAGTTCGAGACGATTTCAATCAGGCAAGTACCTTTTTTCTCCATTTGATATTTGAATGCTTTTTCAACAGCTTTTTTAAAATAACGAACTGTAGTAGGAGTATGCACAGATTGCCGAGTAACATAATACGTCCCCGGTAACGTTGCAATGATCTCGGTAATTTTAAAAGGATGTCCTTGCGTATGGACTTCTCTTCCTTCGGGAGTTGTGCTTGTCTTCATACCGATGATTGACGTTGGAGCCATTTGACCGCCGGTCATTCCATAGATTCCATTGTTGATGAAAATAATTAGAAAGTTTTCACCCCGATTACAAGAATGGATTGATTCAGCCGTTCCTATCGCAGCGAGGTCACCATCTCCTTGATAAGTGAAGACAAGTTTATCGGGAAGCACTCGCTTGATACCTGTTGCAACAGCGGTCGCACGCCCGTGAGCAGCTTCCTGCATATCAATGTTCATATAATTATACGCAATAACCGAACATCCTACTGGTGCAACACCGATTGTTTTATCTTGAATGCCTAATTCTTCTATAACTTCCATCAGTACTTTATGGACAACACCATGCCCGCATCCTGGGCAATAGTGCATTCGGGTTTCAGATAGCGTATCTGGTTTTTCCCAAACAACTTCCATTCCATCTATTGGTATTTGAACTTCACTCATATTATAATTTTTCCTTCAACATTTCCGCCACATTCTTCTGAGCTTCAGTTTTATTAATTATTTTCCGAAGAGCAGCTAATGTTTCTTCGGGTGTTGGTATGATACCACCCATCCGACCATAAAATTCAACGGGAATTTTTCCGTTCACTCCGAGTCGCACGTCTTCAACCATCTGACCAGCATTCATCTCGACCACCAAAACTCCCCTTACATTATCTGCCAATTTATTCAATATCTCGTATGGATATGGATAGAGG
>Ga0315286_10005169_pt1 | contig 12583 bp, 15 predicted proteins | sample YL17G10_0_MG_FD_205038 | JGI IMG/M metagenome (GOLD analysis project Ga0315286, IMG submission 205038) | Sediment microbial communities from Yellowstone Lake, YNP, Wyoming, USA - YL17G10_0 | ecosystem: Environmental > Aquatic > Freshwater > Lake > Sediment | place: USA: Wyoming | collected... | reverse complement strand
TCCGATACCCTTTCGGTGCGCTCCTAGCAAGCGCTGTCTTGTCAACAACCGTTAGGGTATCACTTTTTTGCCATTCGGCCTACCTTTGGCGGTCACACCCAAACGCCCGCGCCCCTTGCTCTCTCAGCCTCTGGGTGGTATCCTTGCCACCGTTGAGTTGGCGCTTCGGGGCGACGGAGCGCCACGCCCGATGGGGGCGACCACGCCGAGTTCCCTTCCGCCCACAACCGCGTTCCTGCGCCCGATGGGCAGATAGCAGCTCCTTGGACCCTGACGGACCCCCGTGGTCCGGAACGGGCCATCCGCAGTCCAAACGCACCACAGTCCACCACGCCCACCGACGCAGTTCATGGCTTGCCTATGCCGTGAAGGATGCGTGATGATGAAGTGGACCTGGTGTCTGCTGATCGCTGCGGCGCTGCTCTGCTGCTTCGCGCTCGCCGCCGCTTCGCCGCCGAGCCCTGAGGCCACGCTTTCGCCTGTTCTCACCGAGCCCTGCACCTCGACGCTGACCATCGAAGGGTGCGGGACGGTCTGTGTCGACGGCTGGTGCTACGAAGGCCCCGTGTCCGACATCGAGTTGACGGACGGGGTTTTCACGCTCGAGGCCATCCCCTGCTCCGGATGGCAGTTCGACAACTGGTCGGGCGACCTTACCGGCAGCGCCAATCCCACTACCATCACGATGGACGCCTGCAAGTCCGTAACCGCGAGCTTCTCTCAGGCTCAGTGTACGCTCGTCCTGACTGGCGTGGGTAGTGGATCGGTGCTGGTGGACGGTCTGTTGCACTCGCTCCCCTGGTCTGGCGACTTCCCCCGCGGCAGCTCGGTCGCCCTGGAGGCGGTGCCTGATGGCTGTTACCAGTTCGACAACTGGTCGGGCGACGTCATCGGCGATACCAATCCCACTACCATCACGATGGATGCCGACAAGTCCGTAACCGCGAACTTCTCTCAGGCTCAGTGTACGCTCTCTCTCACTGCAGTCGGTAGCGGCCAGGTTCGGGTGAACGGAACGCTGCGAGCACTGCCGTGGTCAGACAGCTTCGCCTGTGGGACCGTGGTCTGCATTGAGGCGGTCCCGGGTGCCGGCTGGAGTTTCGTCAACTGGTCGGGTGAGTTGAGCGGGAACGCCAACCCTATCTTCATCGAATTAGACGAATTGCACTGCCACATGATTGTGGTTGCCAGCTTCGCGTCGGGGGTCGACTGTACGCTGATCGTGACCAGTACCGGCAGCGGGGAGGTCCGCGTCGACGGCGCGCCCCGGGCACTCCCTTGGTCAGGGATGTTCCCCATGGGCGCGATTGTTGCCCTAGAGGCGATACCCGAAAGCTGTTGGGAGTTCGACCTATGGTTGGGTGACGTAGTGAGCACCACCAACCCTGTGACCATTGTGATGGACAGTGACATGACCGTAACAGCGCGCTTCCTCTCGGCGCTGGACTTCGCTGACGTTGGTTGCGACAACTGGGCCCACGACGAGGTTGAGGCGTGCTTCAAGGCCGACATCGTCAAGGGCTATCCCGACGGCCTCTACCATCCCGAGTTCCCGGTGACTCGTGACCAGATGGCCGTCTACATCTCGCGCGCCATGGCCGGCGGGGACGACAATGTGCCATCGGCCAGGTTCTACCTTCCCTCGTTCCGGGACGTTCCTTTCGGTTACTGGGCCTACCGGTATATCGGGTATCTGGCTGCGAACGGGGTCACGGGGGGCTATGATGGAAGGAACTACTGGCCCCAGGCTGAGGTCACGCGCGATCAGATGGCGGTCTATCTCGCCCGCGCCATGGTCGCCCCAGGTGGTGATGCTGCCATCCCAGACCCACCGGCGACGGCCAGCTTCGCGGACGTGCCAACCACCTTCTGGGCTTACAAGCAGGTCGAGTACTGCGTCGGTCAGGGAGTGGTGAAGGGCTACGATGACGGCCTCTATAAACCCGAGCGCAAGGTGACCAGGGACCAGATGGCAGTCTACATCGCGAAGGCGTTTGGGTTGCTTTGACCGGCCCGGCTATCCGCAGATACACCCTTCGACTTCGCTCAGGGCAGGCGCGGATAGACGCGGATGGGCAGGAGGCGGAGTGGCTAGGCCCATCGGGCCGCCACCCCGGTCGCTTCGCGACTTAGGGGTTCCTGCCCTACGAACTCAACTCTCTCGCTCGCCGCCAGGCGAGCGTGCCGGAGGTGGGGGTCGAACCCACACGCCGCTCGCGCGACCCGGGATTTTAAGTCCCGTGCGTCTGCCAGTTCCGCCACTCCGGGGAAGCCCCGGTTTCGCGCACCCAGTAGTCACGGGAGCCGGAATCCCGTGAGGTAACCGGCGGGCCGCTGGCGACGAATCCCGTGTGGTAACCGGGCTCTCGTTACGTCACAGGACGCGGACTTCTGTAACACAGCCAAGGAGGCTTGTTATGGAAAGGCGTCCGAAGCTCGCTGTGGTGCACGCTCCCTCCCCCAGAGAAGAGCTGGCCGAAGCAGTCCAGTCGTTCTGCCGCCGCTGCCGCGCCCGCAACCTCGCCGACGAGACCATCCGCTTCTACCGGACCCGCCTTGAGGCGTTCACGCGCTACCTCGAAACCAGCGGAGCCATGGTCGCGCCCAAGGACGTTACTGCGGCACTGGTGCGTGACTTCCTGGCGGCGCAGAACGAGTTGCTCAGTCCGGCCGCGGCCCATCACGCCCGCGCCACCCTCAGCGCCTTCTTCCGGTTCCTCGTGCGGGAGGAGGCAATCGCCGAGAACCCCATGCTCCGCGTGGAGAAGGTCCGCGTTCCTCGCAAGGTGGTGGAGACGTTCACCCCGGCCCATATCGAGGCGATGCTGGCGGCCTGCAACGCGCGGAGCTTCAACGGCATTCGCCTGCGGGCGGTGATACTGACGCTGCTCGACTGCGGCCTGCGGGTGTCGGAGCTATGCGGCCTCACCCTCGAAGACGTGTCCTGGGATGAAGGCACACTGAGGGTCATGGGCAAGGGGAGCAAGGAGCGAGTGGTTCCCTTCGGAGAGGCGACGCGGCAGGCGCTGATGGCCTACGTGAGTAAGCGGGGGCGCGTCCCTGGGCAGGGGGCGCTGTTCGTGACCTGCTACGGGGACCCGATGAACCGTCACGAGGCACACCGGCTGCTCAGCGAGTGCGGTAAGCGGGCCGGCGTGTCCGGTGTTCGCTGCTCACCTCACACTTTCCGGCACACCTGCGCGGTCATGTACCTGCGGAACGGCGGCGACGCGTTCACCTTGCAGAAGCTGCTGGGCCACTCCGACCTGGCCATGACCCGGCGCTACTGCGAACTGTCACAGGCCGACGCGGTGGCGAAGCACAGGCAATGCTCACCAGGGGATAGGTTCCTCTCCCAGGTGCGGAAGGCAGGAGGGAGGACAAGGCTACGGTGAAGAATGGGCCCCGTTGACGAGCTCCAAGGAGGGGAAGAAGATGAGTGGCTTCAGAATGGAGGAGTTGACTTCAGTAGTCGGGGACGGCTGTGCAAACAAGGGGCCAATCCCCTCGCGGATGCGGCGCTGGAACTGGGGTGCCTTCGTGTTCACCTGGATATGGGCATCCCAGCACGGCATCTCGACCGGATGGATTGTCGTGATGGTCCTACTGAGCCTCGGGCCTCCACTCAACCTTGTTCAGGCAGTCTACATGGGTCTGATGGGCAACCGCATGGCCTGGCGGTTCAGGCACTTCGCAGGTTCCGAGGAGTTCGAGCAGACAGAGAGGTCCTGGGGACGGGCTGCACTCGCGGTGTTCGCCCTCGTTGCAGCGCTGCTCTGCACAGGATGGATCCGCGCCCAAGACGTGGCTGCACTGCTCGGGCGTGTGTCTGGGTGAGAGCGACAAGACGGCGCAGGCGGCTGAAGTAGCAGAGCGGCAGAGGAGGCGGCGCAGAAAGGGCGGCGCCAGAGGAGCGAGGAGAATGGTTGACCGCTATACGAAGGCAGTGCTGACGGTGATTGCAGTCGCCCTGGTGTGGCTGTGTCTGTGGGGCCCCGGGCCGGCCACACTGGGGACGCCGGCCGAAGGTGGGACCGTGAGTCGGCCAAAGACAGCCGCCAGACCCTCAGCGGCCGGGCAGAGCGGCGCGCCGCTGAAGGCCGAGGTCGTGAACTGGGATGAAGCCTTCTTGCCGCCGGTGGTGGTAGCTGGTAGGGTCGCAGTGACCAACTGGGATGAGGCGTCATTGTGGCCGCTACAGGTTACCGGCAATGTTACAGTGGATGAGCCGCTTCAGGTTAGACAACCTGTTGAGGTGACTGGGACCGTCGCGGTCAGGGGGGTGGAGGGTTCGTTGCTGCAACTGTATCCGATTGACGTGAGACCAGTGCGATAGGGCAGTGCTAGTCGCGCCCACATCGCACAATCGTGGCCCGGGTCGGCTGCAACCACCCCGACAGCCGCTGCGCGGGATGCCATGCGGCGCGGAAGAGTGCGGCTGCGGCGTAGACCCCTGCTTCTGGCCTGGAGTGGCCTTCTGGCGGGCAGTGAGAGCGGCAGGAGGGAGGAAGAGGCTGCGGTAGGGCGCCGATTGCACGAACCTAGTCGGGCGTCGGGTCAGCTTGCAGCAGGCGTTCGACGTACCACTGCCGCCAGTGGCGCTTCGCAGCGATGGCCTCTGTGCTACTGCCGGCCGCGCGCAGGTGTTGCGCGTCCTCAGCGTCGGCACACCACTGGCGAACGTCGTTCGTCCCAGGCCAGAGTAGTTGGTCGTCCCTCACCCAGCCGTAGGTTCGCTTCCCCGTTGCGGGGTACCAAAGCGAGACAGCCGCCCACTCGCCCTGGGTTGCTATGACCGTGACCTCATCACCCCTCTTTAACGCGAAACCTCTTGGCGCGCCGCCAGCCGGCCATGCCCGAGTAGTGGCCCTCTCAGCAACCACTTGCTCACTCCGGGTCGGCAGGCAGTCAGCGCAGGGCCAATAGCCTTCCGATAGCGCCTCGTGCGCGTTGTCGAAGTAGACAGGCGAGAGATTCCGGCGCAGCGCCGGGCATACGGCATTGACCCATTCTGCCCCCGTTCGCCCCCTTCGTGCCTCCTTTTCGAGCGTCTCCTTCCTTAAGGCGCGCGCCAGTCCGGAGAAATCGTCCGCAGGTGCGGCATGGAACCAGATGTCTGAATACCCCCCTTGTCGGTCGTGGTAAAGGCGTGTTCTAGCATCACCCACGAAGGGGGCAGCGCGGGCACGAGCCTCATCTAGCATAGAGAGGACCCTTTCTGCCTCCTTGGCCGTCTGGGAGCGCGGCGCAGCAGCACCAAGCAGACGCGAGCGACCGGTGAAGCGATTGACGATGTAGACTTGGCCCCCTCCGGCGTTGACTGTGCGGTAGACTCCGCCACTGGCGAACAGCGCGGCGACGGCCGCCGCTGTCACGCCGAGGGACGCAAGCAGAAGGCGCCGTCCTATCCCCGAGTTCGGCCTCTCTACCGGCGACGGCAAGGGTTCTGACTGCCGGGGTTCGTTGTTCGACGAAGGCGGCCCTACGTCCGCGTCCTGCTTGACGAGAGCCCTGCGTACGCCGGCTCCCACGCGGAAGACGAACAGAAGGATGAGGAAGCAGACGGGAGCGCCGAGCACCACGTCGAGTAGAATGCCCAGCAGGTGCGCTTTGGGACGCACACCAACGGGCGGGCCCTGCGCTAGCTTAAGGGCCGCGTAGATACCTAGCCAGGCGGCCAGCGTCCACCACAGCGCGCGGCGTGTGCTCGTCATGCTGTGACCCTCCTCTGCCGTGGGCCGACAACACGAATGCTGCCCGAGTCCGGTGGCTCAGTGAGGATACGACCCCTCAGCCCCTTACTTCACTACGGTCGGCGCGAGGTCCTGCTGGCATCCCCAACGCGCCCGAGGAGGCGGTTTGGGGACCCACGCAGGGGCGGTCGCGCTGTGGGAGGCATTGAGGGACCGGCCTCGTGGCGAGGAGGTCACGACGGCACGGGTGTCGCCCGGCCTCGCCTCTTGGACTTGGCGGCAGCGGCTGCACGCTCTGCTTCTTGTGACTCCTTGGCTCTCTGTCTCCGTTTGCGCTCGCGCGCTTGGGCGCGGACATGCTCGCGGTTCTTCTCCGTGCTGCGTAGCGAGGTGGCACGCGTCGCGTGGCTGCGGCAGCAGTAGACACGCTTTCCCTGGTCTTCCGCGGTCCGTTTGTGCGCGCTCATGTGAAACAGGGCGGCGCAAGACCACAGGGCGCATTCGCCCACGTCCTTGTGTCCGGTTACGTCCAGGTAGACCATGGCGAGAATCGCCTGGAGCAGTGTGTCGGTCGTGAGTGTGGCCGTGAGGTGCGGTTTTCCGTGCGGGTCAACCGAGTACACAGTTCGTGGGCGCACCTCGGCCAGCTCGATGTTCAGCAGGTCGTGCAGGAGTTGAGCAGCGCGTTGAACCTGAGTGGCGCGCCCTGGTCCGCGCCCATCGAAGGTGTCTGCAACTCGCTGGAACCCGATGGAGCCGCGCTCTGACCGGGAGATACCGGGGAGCCAGCCGTCGGAGGGGAGCGGCTCGGCGATTCCGGCTAGCCACCAGAGGGCCTGAAGCAGCAGACGCGCGCTGTGCTCGTCAGCTCTGCGAATGGCGCTCCACACATCCAGCATCACCCGCACGTAGCTGGCCTGCCACCGGAACTCCCATAGAGCTATGCCCTTGAGGGGCACTTCGGCCTCTCCCTGTGCGCCGACCCAACCCTCGCCCAACAGGCCCCAGCGTGACGCGAACTCCAGCGCAGCCCTATGGTCGCAGCCGTGGTGACGGAAGAAGTCGCGCGTCCCCGTTGGGCTGTACTCACGCTGCGCGAGGTCGGCGACCTCATCTATCGGGAGCCATCCGCGTCGAGCAAGGGCGAAGTGGGGGGTTTCATCACCGCGCTTGACGGCGTAGTACACCTCGAAGGGGCTGTAAGGCTTTGGGGGCGTTGAGGAAGCAAGTGCCAGCACGTCCGCGAGGGGGACGATACGGCCGCGCTCCACACGACAGGGCCAGCTCGTCCATCTGCGCGAGTACCTTCGAGGGTTTGTCTCGGGCACGCCAAGACCAGTGACGATGAGCATGGTTAGCCGACACTCCTATGTCACGCATACGTTTCGTTGCATAACATGATAGCAGCAGTGATGGTAAGCTGCAAGTGGTGAGCGAACGCGGCGACGAGCCGCAGATAGGAGCCGGAACGATGGAAGCAAGTGCTGTGTTGACGGTCACGCCCTATGAGGCGGCGGCACGGTTGGGGCTAGGCCGGGGGACGGTGTATCGCCTGCTCAAGGCCGGGCGACTGCCCGCGGTCAAGGTTGGAAGACGGCCGCACTTCAGGATTCCGATAGCTGCGCTGGAGCGAGTGCTCGCGGAGCCGGAGCGGTTGAGCCTGGGCAGCGAGGAGGCTGAGAGATGAGCCAGACAGCAGAGCGGCCCTGGGGCCGGCCGGCAAGCTCGAACCCAGAGCCGCAAGGTGGCGCTGCTTTCGCAGCGTCAAGGGAAGCGTATCACGGAAGGGGCAGGCGCGCAAGCGCGGAGTTGGTCCGCGTTGACACACCGCAGGGCAGCCGAGTTGTTGGCGCCTTCGTTCGTCGCGACGGCGAGGAGGTCTTTGAGAAGCTGGCCGATGCACGCTCTCACCTGCTGCTCTGGCCCTGTGAGGGTTGGGCGGTTGCCGTAGAGGCGCTGCATATGGCGCTTGCCCGCGGCGTGCGGCGCGTTATCGTTCGCGACCGTCGGCGCGGCATATGGTGGGCGCAGGTGAGCGATTTCGAGCGGCACGGAGTTCCCATAGACCGGCGATGGGGCCCGCAGGTGGCGCTTGGCCTGAACTGGTTCAGTTTCGTGCCGGCCAACAGCCGGACGGCGAAGCAGCTCGGGCTGTTCGGGGAGGCGGGGAGATGAGTGCCGCCTACAATCGAGTTCTTAAGCTGCTGCACGGAGTGAAGCCACAAGGCGTCGGCAGGGCCGAGGCGCTCTGCCCGGCGCACGAAGACACGAAGCCCTCACTGAGCATCTCAGGCAAGAACGGCAAGGTGCTGCTGAAATGCCACGCGGGCTGCCACACTGAGGACGTACTGGCGGCGATTGGGCTCACCATGGCCGACCTGTTCGACTCACCTCCCCCATACAAGGCCAATGCCAGAAGCGAGATTGTCGGCACCTACGACTACACCGACGAGGCTGGCCGGCTGCTATCGCAGACGGTGCGCTTCCGGCCGAAGGGATTCGCTCAGCGCCGACCGGATGAAGCGGGCGGTTGGGTCTGGGACCTGAAGGGAGTACGCCGCGTCCCATATCGCCTGTCGAAGGTGCTGGAGGCGGCGGCGCGAGGGCAACGCGTCTACAAAGTCGAGGGCGAGAAAGATGTGCACGCGCTCGAAGCCCTGGGTCTCGTCGCCACCACAAACGCCGAGGGCGCGGGGAAATGGCGCAGGGCGCACAGCGAGACGCTGCGGGGCGCGCACGTGGTGATACTGCCGGACAATGACGGGGCCGGACGCAAGGACGGCGAGCAGGTAGCCCGCTCTCTCCATGGCGTGGCCGCGAGCGTCAGGGTGGTTCACCTGGCGGGGCTGCCGGACAAGGGCGATGTGAGCGACTGGCTGGCCGCCGGCCACACCCGCGAGGAACTGGAAGCACTGGCGGATGCGACGCCGGAATGGACGCCTCAGCAGACCACCCCGGGCGGGTTCCGGCCGACCGACCTGGGGAATGCTGAGCGCCTCATTGCGGCTCACGGTGACGGTCTTCGGTATCACGTCCATACCGGACACTATCTCCGCTGGACGGGCAAGGTCTGGGCCGAGGATGAAACTGGGGAGGTACACCGGCTGATGAACCAGACCGTGCGCAGGATGATAGGGGAGGCCGCAAGCTGTCCTGACCTGAAGGAGCAGGACGCGCTTCTGCGGCACGCACTGAAAAGCGAGTCGGCGCAGAGACTTGAAGCCGCGGTGAACCGGGCGCGGTGGCTGGCCGGCATCCCAGTCAGGGCGACTGAGCTTGACCGCGACCCGTGGGCGCTGAACGTGCTCAACGGGACGCTCAACCTGCGCACGGGTACGCGGCGCCCGCACGACCCGAAGGAACTCCACACGAAGCTCGCGCCGGTGGTGTTCGAGCCGGATGCGGCCTGCCCGCGCTGGGCGCAGTTCCTGGCAGAGGTGTTCCCCGACGAGCCGGAGCTACCGGAGTACACGCGGCGCCTGGCGGGCTGTCTGCTGACAGGCGATGTTTCGGAGCAGGGCGTGTACTTCCCCGTTGGCAAAGGGGCGAACGGGAAGGGCGTGTTCATTGAGACACTACGCGCGGTCCTGGGCGACTACGCGAGGGATACACCCTTCGCCACGCTGCTGGAGACTCACGACACTTCCACGAATGACCTCGCGGCGCTGGTCGGGGCGCGACTGGTCACTGCGAGCGAAGGGTCGGCGCGGCAGACCTTCAACGAGGGAATGCTGAAGCGCCTGAGCGGCGGCGACCCTGTCACCTGCCGCTTCCTGCATCGGGAGTTCTTCACCTACTACCCGACGTACAAGATTGTCTGTGCGACGAATGAGGTGCCCCGGTTCACGAGTCAGGCCTACTCCATCCGGCGACGCGTTCACATCATCCCGTTCCGACGGACATTCTACGCCCAGGAGGAAGGCAAGGAACCTGTTCGCGATGAGGGACTCAAGGAGCACCTGCGGGCAGAGGCGTCGGGCATTCTGAACTGGGCGCTACGCGGCTGTATCGAGTGGCAAGAGGGAGGGCTTCGGCCTCCTGCTGTGGTGAGGAACGAGACCGCGGCGCTATTCGACACGATGGATCCACTAGCCGACTTCATAGACTCCGAGTGCGTGCTGCATCCGGGCGCGAGGGTGACGACGGGCTCGCTCTTCGGGGCGTACCGGCGCTGGTGTGACGCAGACAGCCGGCCATCTGCCTTTCGCTCGCAGAACGCCTTCACCCGTACCATGGCCGGGCGGGACGGTATCGAGTACAAACCCATGCGCGACGGGCGCTATCTGGTCGGCATAGGCCTTCGGGAGCTGTCGTTCGGCGCCGGTGAAGGGTTGGGAGCGTGACGCATTGTGACGGATAGCTCGCGCCTTTTCGGTAAATCGGTCTGAGAAGTCGTTCGTGAGAGGAGAAGGTGAGAACCTGCAAGCTAAGCGTCACGAAGCGTCACGGGGGAGTGATGGCGGCGGACCCGCCACGGGGAAGGAAGACGACATGACAGACACGGAACGCAGGCTCGTAGAGCAGTACCTGAGGCAACCCTACATCGGGGAGGCGCTTCGGGTGGTCCAAAGGGGGAAGGCTGGCAGACTCCAGCACATCAACGTCTACCACGACGCGGACTGCTCCCTTCTGGCTGGCCGGGGGTTCTGCAACTGCTCACCAACGGTCGAAGCGCGGCAGGAGGGTGAGGAGTGTTGAAGGGAAGCCCGAGGAGCGACGAAGGTGGTTGAGCAACAGGAAGAGCAACGGTCTGAGCAGGGGTCAGGTGGGGTCACCGGCGCGGGGTTCCGCAAGGATGAGCCACGGACGCGGCTGCTTGCTCATCAGGGAGCGGCGGCATCTGTCCAGTCGCGGCGCCTTCGTAGCGAGACGCGGGCCCTTGCCGAAGAGGGTTTCAGGGAGGCGGTGTCGGTCCTCATGGAGCAGCTTGCGTACTGGGTGGGCAAGCGTGAGGAGGCCCTCACCAAGGGGAAAGAGCCGTCTCGGGTCGTGGAAAACCGGGTGCTGGTGGTGGCGTCGGAACTGGCGAAGGCGACGAAACACGTGCTACCTCTCTCGGTGCAGGCCGACATCGTCACCAGGGCTGAGCTGCCCATCATCCCGCCGGAGATACTCGCTGCGCTCAAGGCAGTGGCGCCGACACGGGAAGAGCTGGCGGCGCTGGAAGCGGGAGTCGAAGCAGCGGCCTCGGACCAGGACGAGGCGAGACAGAGCCGACGGCCGCAGTAGGTCGCCGGGAGAGGTGGTGATTGCGTGGCGCTGGTCTTTGAGAGAACGCGTAGACGGGGCGAGAAGGTAGACCGGTTGGAGGTTCGCCGGGTGTCGGGTGGACTGGCTGTCCCGGGCGAGTTGGTGAGCCGGACACCTCTGCGAATGCCCCGTCGAATCCCCCGGCGGGTGAGGGAGAAGCTCGGGCGGGAACTGGCGCAGAAGGCATCTGAGAGGGCTTGACAGGTCTTTCCCCTGGTGGTACTATGATACCGTGCTAAAGCATGGTATCATAAGAGCGAGGAGGTAGGGACCGTGAGAGCCATCGGGTACATTCGGGTGTCGGGCCAGGACCAGGCCGAGAACGGCGCTGGCATTCCCATTCAGCGGAAGGCGATAAGGGACTTCTGCCGGCGGGAGCGCGTGGAGCTGGTGGCAGTCGCCGAGGACGCGGGAGTCTCGGGCGCCATCGCGGACCGGCCGGGACTGGTGGAGGTAGAGCAGGCAATCGCTGGCGGCGGGGTGGAGGTGGTTATCGTTCACCGGCTCGACCGGCTGGCGCGCGACCTGCTGGTGCAGGAGCGGCTGCTGGCGGACTGGACTTCCCGCGGGGTGAAGCTCCTGTCTGTCATGGAGCCGGACCTCGACGAGGACTCCCCCGAGCGCAAGTTCGTGCGGCAGCTTCTCGGCGCGGTTGCAGAGCTGGACAAGGCGAGAGTGGTGGCCCGGCTACGGTGGGGGCGACAGGCGAAGGCGCGGCAGGGCGGCTTCCCTGGTGGGCAAGTAGCCACAGGTTACAGGCTCGAAGGCAAGCGCCTGGTGGTAGACCCGGAAGAGGCGCCTATTGTGAGGCGTATCGCCGCGATGAAGCGCCGAGGGGTGACTGCCTATCGAATCGCGAAGACGCTCAACGAGGATGGGGTCTCGACCAAGAAGGGCAAGCGATGGACTCCGGCGGGGGTGACGAAGTTGCTGCGGTCGGCGCAGGTGCGCGGCCGCATCAGCTACGAGGGCGAGCAGGTGACCGGGGAGCAGCCGGCCCTGGTGCGCGGGGTGAAGGAGTAGGGCGAGCAGGCAGCTCTGCCCCGTGCGCGTTAGCGGAGGACCCACCACAGCCAAGGGGGCAGAACATCGTAAGGGTGAAGGCGAGCATGGACAAGGATGACGCATCCGGCCAGAATCATTGCCCCGGCTAGCATGGACCCGTGCACACCCATCGGGGGTACTATCCCGTGGGCCTGTACCTTGTCCGGTTCTAGGGCGGATTGGAGCTCGCGCGCGCGGCTGGCTATCTGCCCCGCTCGCATCGGCGCACACTCCTGCGCCTGCCATACCATCTCATGCAAGGCCTGCTCGACCTCGCGGCGGATGTAGCCGACCCGTTCGGCCTGGAGCTGTTCCAGATAACGATGTGTCTCCGCCCTTCCCGCGAACCATCCGAGGCCTGCCCCGAAGAGAAAGCCGAGCGGGAGGCCAATCCAGAAGCCACCTTCGCCCAGAACCATAACTGCGCCGACGAACATGGCCAGGACCAGTGCCAGTTCCACGAGCAGAGCTTTCATGGGATTCCCTCCTCACGAGCGGAGACTGCCGCCGCCCTTCTCCTGCTCATCTACGATTCCTGCCAAGCGTGACAGCACGACGCCTGCCTAAGCACATGGCGCTTGGCTGCCCCAACGCGC
>Ga0315286_10005167_pt1 | contig 12585 bp, 5 predicted proteins | sample YL17G10_0_MG_FD_205038 | JGI IMG/M metagenome (GOLD analysis project Ga0315286, IMG submission 205038) | Sediment microbial communities from Yellowstone Lake, YNP, Wyoming, USA - YL17G10_0 | ecosystem: Environmental > Aquatic > Freshwater > Lake > Sediment | place: USA: Wyoming | collected... | reverse complement strand
CACCTACCACTACCGGTTCCTGGTGGACGGAGAATGGCAGGACGACCCGGAATGCACGCTGCGGGTTGAAAACCCATTTGGCTCACAGAACGCAGTCCGCCGAGTCCCGTAGGCGTTGATCGGGGCCACCCGGGTTGCCCGGACCGTTGACCCGCGCTCGGAGATGACGGCGCCCATGTCCTGGGCCGATCATTTCACCCAGTTCACCCGGTAGAAGGCTGCGCGATTGAGGTTCGTCCCGGGGTCAACGAAGCGGCACTCCGGCGCCAGGAGCGTTTGGGTTGAGATCGTCTGCCAAGGGATGGGCGGGGTGAGTGAAAAAGCCCGTTCCAGCGTGTACACCTTGGCGACGCTGCCAACGAATTCGATCACCCCTCCGTTGGTGCTCTGGAGTTGGGGCGACGGGAACACGGCTTGGCGGATCCCCGGAGGGTCGGGAAGGCCATTGCTGAGGTAGTGGAAGCCGGCCTTCCAATCCCAGATCGCCCAGCCCAGGCTCAGTTGGTCCAAGGCCTGGCGGATTTCGCGGTAGTAGTTAACGCGTGACTGAGCCTCGATCGTGGCGTAGGCGCCGAATTCCCCCACGTGCACCGGGCGCCCATAGTAATCGGACCATTGTCTGAGGGAACGAAGGCGTTCCCGGAACGCGGAGGGACCGCTGGGGTTGCGATCGGCCGGTAGCGTGTTGTAGTCATTGATCCAGTTCGTAGCCCAGGCGCCCATGCCGCCGGCGGGGACGACGGGGGTTGCCGGTGGACCGGGGAAGACAATGGGCGTGGTCGCCACGTCCGGCCCGGCCCAGGAGAGACCCTGGTGGGTGAACGGGAACGGGTCATAGGTATGCACCGTCGCGATCAGGTTGGTGTCGTCATCCGGCAGCATCAAGTTATTGAGTTCGCTGATCCCATTGAAAGCGCCCGGCCCAAGAAAAAGGGTGCGGCCAGGATTCGTCGGGCGGATTTGCCGGATGGCCTCGCGGAAGATCGGGTTCATCACTGCGGTGGTGGCCGGGTCCCGCGGCTCGTTGAGCAACTCGAACACCACGGTCGGGGGTGCGCTCGAGAAGTGGGCCGCCAATTGGCGCCAGAGCGCGTAGAACTTGTTCGTGACCGCCAGTGGGTTGCTGGTGAACTCCTCGAAGTTGTGGAGATCGACGATCACGCCGAGCCCCTGGTTGAGCGCCGCGGTGACCAGGGCATCCACTTTGGCGAAGATGCTGTTGGAGATCGTGAAGGTGGGGGCCGGCCCGGCATAGTAATGCCAGGCGACGGGCAGGCGCACATGGTCAAAACCTTCCGCCCGCGCCAGCCCGAAATCGGCGGCACCATAACTGAGGCTGCCGGGGGAGCCGGGGGGGAGCTCGAGGGAGTTGCCGAAGTTCACGCCGCGCATAAACTTCAGTGCCGTTTGATGGGCGGCGGTATTGCGGCTCGTGACCGGTTGCATGTCCTGGAAGCCGGCGGGGATATACGCGCGGGCAAAGAACCGGAGGGTCACCGGCACCCCGGCGGTCACGATCAGGTTCTGGGTCATCGAGTTGTTATGCCAGGTGCGCGCCATGCGTGAGCCCCCGACGGCTGGCACCGCCGGCGTCGCGGTCTGGGAGATCCCGCCGCTCCAACCCGAGATCCCCCCGCCAGTGACCGATTCAAAACCGCCGTTCACGATGGACGTGCCGGTCGCTTGCAGCGCGTCCCAGAGGACCTCCTGTCGATAAATGTCGCCGGTGCCTGGATTGACCTCTTCCCACGCTCCTCGGAGGCTCAAGCCCACCGTCCCGCTCCGCGCGGGCACGAACTGCACGGCGAATTCGTTCCAGGCAAAGCGAACGATGGGCAATTGGAGGTAGTAAGTGAGCTCCCAATCGGTCGCCGGTAGCCAGGTCTGGCGGTCGACGGAGCCGCTGCCGATCGTCACGGTGCCACCCCCGAGGGAGACAACGCCCGGCGAGGCGTTCAAGTCCAAGCGCGCGGTGGCGGCCAGCTTGGGCGGGTTGGTTTGCGCGGCGGCTCGCGGCAGCGAGAGATTGAGGAAGAACGCCAAGGCGATCAGAAACGAGAGCGGCTTCATTGTGGGTCGCGTAGATGCCGTCTCAAGTACCGGTCGTACAGCGCACAACGCATGCGCGCATCGCTGGGCGAGGTGCCGCGGATGACTCCCGCGCTCCGGAGTCGGTAAAACGTGTCCAGCGGCGGCGGCGTGCGCCGCAGCAGCAGGTCGCACACGACCTCCAGCAGTCTCGGATCGGCGCTCAAGGACACGAGCACACGCCGGAGATGATCCCCGAAAATGCCCTCCTCGAGCTCGGGCTGTTGTTCGAGGAGCTCGAACCCGGCATTCTGTGCGACCATCTCCTGCAGTGCGCAGCGAACCAGATAAGGTTGTCCGCCCAGCAATTGGTGGAACTGCGGCAAGTCCTTGTCTTCCGCGAGCGGGCTTCCATAGCGGTGATTCAGCTCGGTGACCTCGGCCAGCGAGAAGTCCTCAAGAGCCAGACGCGTCCCAACATTGAAGGGCGACTGATTCAGATCCGAGATGAACAGATGGGCTTCGGTGGCGTAGGCGATGGCGATGCTGAGGAGGCCCCAGGGCCCCTCCGGTTCCAGTACGCGCGCGTTGTGCCAGGACCGCAACAGGCCACAGACCTCACTGCCAAACGTCGCCGTGAGGAGCCGGTCAAACTCGTCGCAGGCCCAGACAACCGGTCGCCGGGTTTTGGCCAGCACTTCCCGGCGCCAGAAATCCTCGAAGGTCGCATTGGGCGACCGCTCCCAGGCCTTGCGCGGTGGGATGGCCACCGCCAACTGGCCGGCCACCAGCTCCGTGAGCGCGGCGTAGAAGCTCTGGATCGAAGTGAAATGGGCGGCCTGCAGTTTCTGGAAGTCGGTGACGACCACTCTGCGGCCGGCCTCCCGCGCCCACTGAATCCCGCGGGCCAACAGCGAGGTCTTGCCCATCTGCCGCGCTCCTTTCACCAGCACCAGGCTGTCGGACCGCTGCACGGCCGTCCCGAAGGCCTCGTCGGTGGGACGAACCAGATAGAACGCCGAATCCAAGGGCACGGGGCCGCCCAGGGGCTCCAGCGGGTAGGCGGGACAGGCCGTGGGTGACCGTTTCGCCTCCGGCGGTTCTCGCTTCTCCAGGGCCAGCTCGGCCAGCCGCTGGCAGATTCTCCCGACCAGGGCCTGATTGTCCGCGGGACTGTTCCACCGCACCAGGTGCGAGCGATAGCGCTCATTTTCGTCATCCCATTCGAATTCGATCGGTTGGAGAAGGCTGGCCAGTGGCTCGGGCAGAGGTCCGCTGTGAGCGACGCGAACCGGCATCAGGCGTGGCCAACCGCCTTGCTGCTGGGCTGCGTCGGCGGCCATCTCCACTTCGTAGGCGAGCAATTCGCTCTGCGCCGAGGTCTCAGAGAGGAGCGGAATCACGAGGTCGGCCTGCCGCACTTGCTGTTCGAAGGCCCGGGCCCAGGCCAGGCCGCTCGCCCGGTGGCGGTCGAGGAAAACGGTGTAACCACAAGCTCGCAATTCACTTTCGAGCTCCAACCCCAGTTCGGCATCGGCCAAAGCCGTAAACCGGGCCAGCAGACAAACGCGTTGAGGCGGAGAAACCGGAAGGGTGGAGGCAGCAGTGCGAGCCGGCGTCGGACCGGGATGCTCGGGTGGCGGTTGGTAACTCATACAAGCTGTGCGAGTATCCGCCTTCTGACTTGAGAGTTCAACTCGCTTGATGCCCTCTTTTCTTTTTCTTCTTCCACTCAAAGGGAGTTCTGCTACCTTCGCAAATTGGATGACCTTTTACGAAACCCAGGGGACGTTGCCATCGAATGCCCCTTCCTACGTGGAACGTAGGGCCGACCAGGAATTGTACGAAGGGCTTCTGCGGGGGGAGTTTTGCTACGTGCTCACCTCCCGTCAGATGGGTAAGTCTTCACTCATGGTGCGCACAGCCCAGAAGCTTCGCGAGGACGGCTGCCGCGTGGTCCTGCTGGACCTGACGGCCATCGGGGTCAACCTGACGGCCGAACAATGGTATGATGGATTGGTCGTCAAGATCGGCCGCCAACTGCACTTGGAGAGCCCGCTTGAGGATTTCTGGCTCGACTATGAACGGATCGGCCCCGTGCAGCGCTTGTTCATGCTGCTCCGCGAGGTGGTCCTCCCTCACCTCGATCGCTTTCCAGGTCCACCCGCAGGTGATCCTTCGGCGTCGTCTCCGGACGGCGGCAGTCGATTGGTGATCTTCATTGATGAGATCGACACGGTGCGAGGCCTGCCCTTTGTCACCGACGAGTTTTTTGCCGCCATTCGCGAGTGGTACAACGCGCGCGGGGCGGAGCCCGCGTTCAATCTCCTGACCTTCGGTCTGCTGGGCGTGGCCCTGCCGTCCGACTTGATCCGCGATCTCAGCGCGACGCCGTTTAATATTGGGCGCCGGATTGAGCTGACCGATTTTACCCCGGCGGAAGCCGCCAGCCTGGTCCGAGGCCTGCCGCGTCCCGCCCAGACCGCCCAGAAGCTCCTGCAGCGAGTCCTGGAATGGACCCATGGGCATCCCTATCTGACCCAACGGCTGTGTCAGGCCCTCGCGGCCGAACCGCAGCTCAACCAACCTACTGACGTGGACCAGCTTTGCGGAGACCTGTTCCTTTCCAGCCGCGCGCGGGAGCAGGATGACAATCTGCTGTTCGTCCGCGAGTCTCTGCGGCGCGCCGGGATGAATCGCCTTGGCCTCCTCCAGCTCTACGAGCAGGTGCGGGGTCGGGGGACAGTGCCAAACGACGAGGCCAACCCGCTCATCAACAGGTTGCGGCTCTGTGGGATTACACGCGTCGAGAGAGGCCTGCTGGCCGTCCGGAATCGGATCTATGCCCACGTGTTCGACGAGAACTGGATCCGGGCGAACCTGCAGACGAGCGGCGGCAGCGAGGCCAAGTCGGTCGCGGTCCTGCCGTTCATCGATAGCAGTGTTGAGAACAGCGAGTACTTGAGCGACGGCCTGACGGACGAGTTAATCAACGCGCTGGGGCAGGTCCCCGGCTTGCGCGTCGCGTCGCGAACGTCGACGTTTCAGTTCAAGGGCCGCACCGGCGACGCCCGCAATATTGGAGCGAAATTAGGGGTGGCGATTGTGGTCGAGGGCAGTGTCCGTAAGCTCGGGAGCCGGGTCCGTGTCGCGGCCGAACTCGTGTCGGTTTTGGATGGCCATCGGATTTGGTCAGGCAGTTACAAGCACTCGGTGGAGGACCTCCATGAGATTTCGCAGGAAATCGCCAAGGCCGTGGTGGAACGACTGAAATCGGAATTTGGCCAAGCCCCGCCAAGCATGCCGGTCTTGCGCCCGCGGACCCATAACCTCGAGGCGTACAATCTCTATCTGAAAGGCTGCTATTACTGGAACAAGCGCACCGAGCCCGCCATCAAGCGGAGCCAGGGGTTTTTCGAGGCGGCGCTGGACAAGGACCCTCAATATGCTGCGGCCTATGCCGGGCTGGCCGACGCTTACATTCTGCTGGGCATCTACAGTTGCCGGCCGCCGTCGGAAGCCTACCCCAAGGCCAGAGAGGCGGCCATCCGCGCGCTCGACCTTGATGACCACCTTGCGCAAGCCCATTGTGCGCTCGGATGTACGAGCGCGGTTTACGATTGGGATTGGGTCCGGGCCGAGAAGGCCTTCAAGCGAGCCATTCAGCTCAACCCGAGCTACGCCACCGCCCACCAGTGGTATGCCATCAACTGCCTGAGCCCCCTCGGCCGCCATGACGAGGCGCTCGCCGAGTTGCGGTTAGCCCAGGAGGTGGATCCCCTCTCCATCAGCATCCCGGCCTCGGTCGGCCTCGCCCTGCATCTCGCCGGGCGCCACGAGGAGGCGATTGAACAATGCCGCCTCACGGTTGAGCTGGATGAAACGTTCTGGTTGACTCACCTGTTCCTGGGGTGGGCCTACCAGCAGAAATCGATGTTTCGCGAGGCCGTGGCCGCATTTCAGACCAGCATTGAGCTCAGCCAGGGGGATCCGGCGGGACTGGCCGCCTTGGGCCATGCCTACGCGGCGCAGGGCAGGACGGCCGAGGCAACCCAGCTCCTGGAGAGATTGTTGGCTGTGTCGCAAACGCGCTATGTGCCCGCCAGCGAGATCGCCATTGTTTACCTTGGCTTGGCCGACAAGGCGAAAGCGCAGCAGTGGATCGAAACGGCCCACCGGGAGCGCTCGTTACGCCTGATTTACTTCGCCGTCGATCCGCGACTGGCCGAGATGCGCTCCGAGCCCGGAATCCCGGCACCATCAACGATGGGGAAAACCTGATTCGCGGGAGGCGGGTCGCGGGAGAGGTTCCAGCCGCGACGACGGACCCGCGGCGGGATCGTCCGCGTTACGGCGGCACCATACTGAGCCAGGCGGCGATACAGGCGATGTGGATGACCTGGTCCGCCCAAATCGCGATGTGCTGAACCTCGGGTTCGTTCCCGCTGTTTTTGAACGTTCGCACCCACCAGCTCAGTGGCATGCGGGTGTCCACAATCAGGGGCCTCAGTCCCAACGCGACTCCGGCGGTTCAGCCCAATGCAAGCGCTTGGCAGGAAGCGTGGATCAGGGCGTGCACCCAGGCCGCGGGGTGCACCAGGCTGGATTTGTTTTTCGCCATCCAATTGTTCTGCAGCAGCCAATCGGCCACCAGGTGAGCCACCCACCCGCGTTCCAAGGCCGTGAGTGTCCCGCCGGCCAAAAGGAGCGCGAGCAATAAGAGTTGAGGACTCATCCTATTGCCGCCCTTCGCAGAGCCGGTCTGACACCACCCGCGCGGATCGCTTCTCGTCTGGAAGACGGGCTGAATGCCGACACCCCCGCATAAACGAGCCGCTTCATCCGGGCGTTACACTATGACAAGTCTCCCTTGCACTCAAGACTTTCCCCACCGATGCGCTCCCGCGACCTCCACCCGCGTCGCTTCAGGTCGGCGAAGGGCAGCGAAGGGCCCCTTTGTTCCTGTCTCCTGGCTCATTCACGGCAAACCGCATGGTCGATGGCTTGCTCCAAGGCCATGGCCCTGCCCTGAGCCCACAAGGCAGCGCGCGCCTCTGGACTCATCGCTCCACAGGCCGAGTCCAAGAGTTGACGCTGCTGGCTGATTTCGGCTGGGGAAAGGGGTGCGCCGATGGATTCGCGCAACGCCGAGGCCGCGCCGCTCTCATCCACCGGCTGACCTCTCTCTCGTGGATCCCGTTCCTTGTAGAGGCCCTGAAACTGGGCGCGACTTTTCGCTTTTTCTGGCTGGGTGATCCAGGTATGCTTAGCCTACGATGATTCCCGAGCTGGCAGCCCATGAGCCGGAGCGGGTGGCGGCGTTCTTCAGCAAACACCGCACCGGCTTGGTCACGCTGGTTTTCACGGACATCGTTGGGTCCACGGCGCTCAAACAGGGCCTGGGTGAGCGGGAGGTCGCGACCCTCTTTCAAGATTACCGGAGCCTGGTGCGTTCTCTCCGAGCCCGCTACGCCGACAGTGAAGAGATCGAGACCGCTGGCGATTCCTTCTTATTGGTTTTTGCCCGGCCTTCGGAAGCCGTGGAGTTTGCCCTGATCCTGCAGGCGCGGCTGAAGGCGTGGAGCCGCGAGCGGGAGGTCGGACTGCTGCAGCGGGTGGGGATCCATCTCGGGGAAGTCGTGATCGAAGAGCACTCCGGTTCGAGCAAACCGAAGGACCTATATGGTGCGCCCCTGGACGTGTGTGCGCGGGTGATGTCAGTGGCGGGATCCGAGCAAGTGCTGATGACGCGGGCGGTGTTCGACAACGCAAGGCGGGTGTTGCGGGGCAGTGCGGTGGAATCGCTGGGGGGGGCATCGACGTTGCAGTGGTTGAATCACGGCTTCTACTTGTTCAAGGGCTTGGAGGAGCCGATCGAGGTCTGCGAGGTGCGGGTGGGGACGAAAGGGCCGGTGACGCCCCCGACAAGCACGGACAAGGCGCAGCGCGTGGCGGCCGAGGGAGAACTCGTGCTCGGCTGGCGACCGGCGATCGGCCAGGAGGTGCCAGGCACCGAATGGATTCTGGAGGAGAAGTTGGGCGAAGGCGGTTTCGGTGAGGTCTGGCTGGCCAAGCATCAACGCCTGAAAGAAAACCGGGTCTTCAAATTTTGCTTCCGTGCCGACCGCGTCCGCTCCCTCAAGCGGGAGGTCACGCTGTTTCGATTGTTGAAGGAACGGATCGGCGAACATCCAAACATCGTTCGGCTCTACGATGTCTATTTCGATCAACCGCCATTTTACCTGGTGGAGGAATACGTCCCGGGCAAGGACCTGAGGACGTGGTGTGAGGCCCTGGGTGGGGTTGAGAAGCTGCCACTGGAGACGCGCCTGGAGATTGTGGCGCAAGCGGCGGATGCTTTACAGGCCGCTCACGATGCGGGAGTGATTCATCGCGATGTAAAACCCACCAACATTCTCATCGCCGATCCCGGTTCGCAGGCTGCACTCCCCGCTCGAACTTCGGCCGGCCACGAACCGTCAACGATTAAACGTCAACCGGTCGCGAAGCTCACGGACTTTGGCATTGGCCAAGTCGTATCCGAGGAATACCTGGCGGGAGTGACACGGGCAGGCTTTACCCAAACGATGTTGTCGCCGGGGTCGTCGTCTCAGACGGGCACGCAGCTTTACATGGCCCCCGAGTTGTTTGCGGGCAAAGCGGCGTCGACGCGCTCGGACGTTTACTCGCTAGGAGTCGTTCTCTATCAATTACTGTTGGGCGATTTCGCGCGTCCGGTGACCACAGATTGGGCGTTGGGGATTGCGGATCCATTGCTGAAAGACGACCTGCAGCACTGCTTTGCGGGCAATCCGCAAGATCGCTTCAGCAGCATCGTCTTTCTGGCGCGAAACCTCCGGGCCTTGGCGGAGCGTCGGGCGGTCTGGGAGCAAGAGCAAGCCGCCTTGGCGGCAGCCGAGAAGGCAGCCTATCGCCGGGGTGTCGTCCGAACCGCCGGCATTGCGATTGTCATTCTGACTATTGTGGGGCTGCTCGCGGTCTATGCTTTGAGGCAGAAACACGTGGCGGAAGTGCGGTCAGTTCAAGCTGAGACGGCGCGTGGAGAGACACAAAAAGCTTACCGGGAATTGGCGACGACGGTGCGCGAACTGGAATGGCAGAGAGCGGAGGAACTGCTTCAGGCTGGCAAGCTCGGCCAAGGACTCGCTTATCTTTCACATTTCCTGCGTCAAGATCGGGCCAATACTGTCGTGGCCACGCGGGTCGTCTCGGCACTGACGCAACGCCACTTTTGCCTGCCGCTGGTGGAACCGCTGACGCACACCGGACAGGTCCACACGGTCCGATTCAGCCCGGATGGACGCTTCGTGGCCACGGCTTCCGCCGATGGAACAGCGCGGGTCTGGGACGTCCACTCGGGCCAACCAGTGACCCCGGCCATGCGCCATGAGGGCGTAGTTGTGAATGCGCAGTTCAGTCCGGACGGCCAGCGGGTGGTGACTGCTTCGCTGGATCAGACGGCCTGCGTGTGGGATGCGCGCACCGGCCAGCGCCTCACAGGTCCACTGCGACATGAGGCCAAAGTGCAGTTGGCGGAGTTCAGCCCGGACGGTCGCTGGGTGGTGACGGCTTCCGGCGACAAGACGGCGCGGATTTGGGACGCGCAGACAGGGCAGGCGCGCGTGCCGCCCTTAAGACACGAGGACGCCGTTTACTGCGCCCGCTTCAGTCCGGCCGGCGATCGCATCGTCACGACGTCCAAGGACCAGACGGCACGCATTTGGGACGCCCGTACCGGCGAGCCACTGACGCCGCCGATGCGACATCACCACGTGGTCCTGACCGCTGAGTTCAGTCCGAACGGGGAGCAGGTAGCCACGGCGTCGTGGGACCGGACCGCCGTCGTGTGGGACGCTCGGACCGGCAGTGCGTTGACAGCTCCCCTGCAACATTCGGATGTGCTGTGGACCGTGCAATTTAGCCCCGACGGCGGTCGGTTGGCGACCACCTATGGCCGTGCGGCCCTGGTGTGGGACTGGCGCGCAGGACGTCCCCTCATGAAACCGATCGCCCATGATGATTACTCCACGAGCGCTCAATTCAGTCCGGACGGCGAACGATTGTTGACCGCGTCGGTTGCCGGGGCAGCGTTCCTCTGGGACATCAGCACCGGGCTCGCGTTGACCGAACCGCTCAGGCACGAGGGTCCCGTGCGCATGGCACGGTTCAGTCCGGACGGACACACGATCGCGACTGCTTCTGAAGATGGCACCGCCCGGTTGTGGTCGGTGCGCGCTGGTCGATCGCTGTTCACACCGTTCAGGCATCAGAATAGCGTCTGGAGCGTCCGGTTCAGTCCGGATGGGACTCGAGTGGTCAGCGCCTCTTCTGACGGCACGGCACGCGTCTGGGATTTACGGTCGCCACAGACGCCTCCCGTGGTGCTTCAGCACCAGGATGTGGTCGAGTTTGCGGAGTTCAGCCGGGACGGCGGACGGATCGTGACGGCGTCCCTGGACGGGACGGCAGTCGTCTGGGATGCGCTCACTGGCCAGCCTGTCGCAGGCCCCTTGACCAACGAAGCGCCACTCTGGCACGCCCAGTTCAGCCGAGATGGCGAGAAGGTGGCCACGGCGTCCCTGGGCGGAATCGCGCGGGTGTGGAATGCTCGGACCGGTGCCCCTCTGACCGAACCTCTGCGCCACGATATGAGAGTGATGCACGTGGATTTCAGCCCGGATGGCCGGCAGGTGGCAACCGCTTCGCAGGATGGCACGGCTCGGATTTGGGATGCTGAGACCGGCCGTGAGATCACGCCTCCGCTCAAGCATCTGGGGATCGTGTGGAGCGCGCGCTTCAGTCCGGACGGCCAGCGCGTGGTTACGGCGTCGGGCGACAAAACGGCTCGAGTCTGGGATGCTCGCACGGGGCAACCGCTCACTCCTCCACTGCGCCATGATGGACAGGTGAAGTCGGCCGAATTCAGCCCGAACGGCGATCGTTTCGTCACGGCCTCCGCGGACCGTTTCGCCCGGGTCTGGGACACGGGCACGGCGAAACGTTTGTCTACGACCCTCCCGCACGATGGGCCGGTGGAAGTGGCCAGATTCAGTCCGGATGGCCTGCGAATCGTCACGGGGTGTGCCGGCCGAACGGCTCGGGAGTGGGACGCGCAAACCGGCAAGCCACTCACCGAACCACTCTACCACGATGACATGGTCACCGACGCCGAGTTCAGCCCGGACGGCAGCCGCATCGCCAGCTCTTCGACCGACGCGACAGTCAAGATCTGGGAGATTCTCCAGTTACCTGATCCCCCTCCCCGGTGGTTGCCAGATCTGGTGGAAGCCGTGGCTGGCCAACGCTTGAATGCCTCAGGAGAAATCGAGCCCGTTGCCCCCGTTCAATTGCTAGCCCTTGTACGAAAGTTCCGCGAAGATCGCGCAACCGATTCTTACTCACGGTGGGCCCAGTGGTTCACTTCCGAGCAAGGAACCCGAGCCCTTTCGCCGCCCGGACCTCAATGAACTGAAATCTACACGAGAGACTGCTTGACATTCGCAGTCATCCGGCTTATGCGGTAGCTCCATCGCACAACCCCGTTACACGTCACGCGTACGGAACACGAGCGAAGTGGGCACTTCGAGGGCATGGGGCTGCTCTGAGAGCACGAAAGATTATTCTATGCGTAAATCCACACGGTCCTTTGGTTTTCTTTGTGCCGCCCTGCTGGGGGGAGCATTCATTCTGGGAAGCGACGAGGCGCAAGCCCAGACCACAAAACAGTACATCATTGTCGCCAAACAAATCGGCAAGCCGCGCACGAGCCTCTTGAGCGCCGTGGCGGCCGCCCAGGGAACGGTCCTCCAGACCCTCGACGAGCCCGGCTTGGTTCTGGCCGCATCGAGCAACCCGGACTTTGCGGCCAGTCTAGCCAGAGATCGTGCCGTTCAGGAAGTCGCGGAGGATCTCGAGGTGCAGTGGATCTCGCCGAATGAGTTCGCCGTGGAAGTCCAAGGCGCTGACTTTGTGCCTGCCGGCGTCAGTTCGGAACCCCTGGGCTTCCTTCAGTGGAACCTTCCCCAGATCCACGCCGACGCCACGGCTGCCGGCGGCAACTTCGGGGAAGGGGCTGTCGTGGCCGTGATTGACACCGGCATCAATACCGGCCACTTGGATCTCGTGCAGAATATCGACTTCGCGCACAGCAAGGCGTTCGTTCAGTCAACTCTCTACCCGGCGGGCTTCCCCGCCTATGAAGACGACGTCTTTCACGGGTCCCATGTGGCCGGGATCATCGCCGCAGCCATCAACAACTTCGGCGTCCAGGGAGTCGCTCCCAGGGCAAAGATTGTGGCCGTCAAAGTCCTGAACGATAAAGGCTCGGGAACCTTCTGGAATATCATCTCCGGGATCGAGTATGCGGTGAGTCTTCAGGTCGATGTCATCAATATGAGTCTGGGAGCAACATTCGACCGGAACAAAGGGGTCAGCGGGTTCAACGCCGGGCCGCTGATCGCGGCGCTAAACCGCGCCATCAACCATGCCACAGCAGCCGGAGTATTGGTCGTCAGCGCGGCAGGCAACCAGGGGGTT
>Ga0315286_10005166_pt1 | contig 12585 bp, 14 predicted proteins | sample YL17G10_0_MG_FD_205038 | JGI IMG/M metagenome (GOLD analysis project Ga0315286, IMG submission 205038) | Sediment microbial communities from Yellowstone Lake, YNP, Wyoming, USA - YL17G10_0 | ecosystem: Environmental > Aquatic > Freshwater > Lake > Sediment | place: USA: Wyoming | collected... | reverse complement strand
CCTTACAGCCGGTGGAGGTTGGATGAAGCTGGCATACAAAGCGTATGATGGTGTTGGCAAGGCGGTCACGGGCATCATCGATGCCGGCGATTTGGCCGGCGCGTCGGAGATGCTGCGGCGCAAGGGCCTCTTTGTCGCAGAAGTCAAGGCGTCGATCCCGACCGAAGGGAAGAAGGCACGCGTCCGAAAACGCCGATCCTCGAACGGCCAGCGGATGAAAGACGTGGCGTGGTTCTCCCGACAGCTCTTTGTCCTGATCTCGTCCGGCACGCAGCTTGCCGATGCCCTGCACGCTCTGGAGCGCCAAGCCCGGCCGGGTCCCTGGCGACAAGTCGTTACCAGCTTACGAACCCGGGTGGAGGAAGGGGCCTCCCTATCCATTGCCATGGAGCCTCACGGCACCTATTTCGATCCGATCTACCGGAATCTGATCACCGCCGGCGAGTCGAGCGGCCACCTCGTGGAAATGTTCGACCGTTTGGCCTCCCTCAAGCAAAAGCAACTGAAGGTCCGCAACTCCGTGACCGGGGCCCTGATGTATCCGTGCATGCTCGTGACGGTCGGCCTGGCCATTTTCGCTATGCTGCTGCTGTTTGTGATCCCCCGTTTCGCCGGGCTGTTCAAGACGATGGATGTGCCGCTGCCGACGAGCACGGCTATTCTTCTCCATGCCAGCGAGATATTTCGCGGGTATTGGTGGCTCGCGATCCTGCTGGTGGCGGGGGGATCGGCGGATTCATCGTCTGTCTGCGCACGCCCAAGGGCAAACTGTTTCAGGACACGGCGATCCTCCGAATGCCTTACATCGGGGGAGTCGTCAAGAGCCTCTCGACGGCGCGCATCATCTCTCTTCTCGGCGTGCTTCTGCAGGCGCGCATCCCGGTGCTGGAGGCCCTCCAGCATGTGAAGCAATCCACCGGAAACAGCCGGTACCAGGGGCTGATCTCCAAGGCGGAGGACTCGGTGTCAAAAGGCGAAGCGATGAGCGTCGCCTTCGATGACGAAAGCCTTATCAACCCATCGGTCTATGAGGCGATCCGCAGCGGCGAGGAAAGCGGCGAGATCGACAAGCTGCTGCTCAACATCTCGGCGTTTCTCGACGAGGAGAACGAGGTCATCGTCCGTTCTCTGACGAGCATCATCGAGCCGTTGATCATGATCGTAATGGGGCTGTTGGTCGGGCTGATCGCGATCTGCATGTTTATGCCGCTGTTCGATCTCGCCTCGATGACACAGCAGGGAGGTGGAGCATGAGAATGGGACGTTCTTCCCGAACCGTAGTCGGAGTTGACATCGGCCGCCACACGATCAAGGCCGCCCAGCTTCAGGTCACCGGCGGGCAATGCCGCACCGATGCATTGTTGTTGCTGCCTCGGCCCCAGCCCGATCAGGAGATCGGTGCCGCAGATGCTTTGGCGATCCAGAAGATTCTAAACCGGCAGGGTTTCAGCGGCAACCGGATCGCGATCGCGGCGCCCGAGCAGAAACTGCTGCGGACGACGCTTGAGGTACCCGCCAAGGTGTCCGGCGAATCGGCGGCGCAGATCGTTCGGATGGAGCTGTCGCGTCTGCACAATGTTGCTCCGGATTCGTTCGAGATGGCGTATTGGGAGCTGAAAGACGCCAACAATCCCCGGCCCATGACGCAGACTTTGGCCGTGGGCTGCCCACACGAGGCCGCCAATGCTCTGCTCGATGTCTTTGAAGATGCGAGATTCCGCGTGGTCGCGCTGGATCTGCGTAGTGCGGCGGTCACGCGTGCTTGCCGGCCGCTCCTGCTTCCATCGCCGCAGATCACGGCGATTGTCGACCTGGGGTGGCGTTCCACCTCGGTGCTCTTCGTGTGCGGCCGGTCTCTCATCTATGAGAGGTCCGTCCAGGGCGCCCCCATCGGCGAGTTGACCGTCAGGCTCACGGAGACCTTCGCGATTCCGCCGGCCTCAGCCTACCAGATCATTGGCACGATAGGGCCGGGCATGGAAGAGCTGACAGGGCAATTTGACCGGGAGAGCCTTGAGGCCATCCGAAAGCATATGAGGGCTCACTTCGACCAACTGTTGGAGGAGCTGAGAGTGCCGCTCTCCTATGCGAATCACCAGTTTGGGGGCGAAGGGGTGAAGCGGCTGCTGCTGATTGGCGGCGGCGCCGCCGTCCCTGCGCTTGCATCCTATTTTGAAGCCAGGCTTGGCATTGAGGTCAAGCGGGCGGCTCCGAGCGACTTGGTCGAGAGTTCGCCTGAATTGGCGTCAAGGGCGAGCAATCCGGCCCTGACGTGCGCGGTGGGCCTGGCCCAGTCGAGGGAACCTGACGATGAGCGATGTGAATCTGATCCCGGCCGGACGGCTGGTGGGAAAACGCCGAAAAGCTCGACTGTATCTGTGGGGGACGGTCTGCGGGGTGTATGCCTGCATGATCGCCGCAGGTTCGTTGACATTTCACGTGGCCCACGCCGGCGAGAGCCGCAGGCAAACGGGGCAACTGGAGGCCGCCGACAAGCAGATCGAGCAGGACAATCGGACGATGCTGGACCTTCGCCGCCATTTGGCGGAAACCATGACGGTATTGGAGACGACCAAGGCGATCCACGGCCAGCCCGACTGGAGCAAGCTGCTCATCGGACTATCTGCTCAGCTCGATGACGAGATCGTGCTGAGCCGCTATCAGTTCACGACCCTCACCTCTGACAACAAAGTCATCACGGTGGAGGGGAGCGGGTCGCTGCCCGCAGCGCCGCTGGGCGTATTCCTGACCGAATGCCGGCACACCCTGACGCTCCATGGCTTCGGCAAATCTCAAGAGGCGGTCTCCCGATTCGTCCTGCGGCTGGAAGGGTCGGGCGTGTTTGACCTCGTTCGACTGGTGAACAGCTCACGGCAGACTTTCCTGAATGGTGAGGCTGTGGCGTTCAGTGTTGAGTGTCATTTGTAGAGGATTCCCATGGCAGCGCCAACTGCACCCAGGCCATCCAGCTTACGTTTGATCGATGCCGCCGGAATCGGCGTCTGCCTTCTTGTGTCGCTTGCAGGGTACGTCGCGTTGGCCGGTCCATTCCTTCAGAAGCGGTCCGCCACGGCCGGGCTGCACCGCGAGATCGAGACCCGCCAGAAGAAGGTCGAAGAGCTGGGAGCGGCGGTGGAGGCGGCCAGGGATCGTCTGGCCATGGCCCAGCAACAGTTGGCGACGAGCGCCGTGCAGCTTGAGTCGGCCACCCATGTCAACAAGCGCATTGCCACAGTGACGGAGTTTTTCTCCAGTTGCGACCTTCATGTCGATGACGTGCAGACCGGCCGCGTGTCCAGTGACCTGCAGTACGACCTGGTGCCGATCACCATCGTCGGACGGGGGGCGTATCACCAGTGTGCCAAGCTCCTGCATGGCCTGTGCTCGAAGTACCCGGACATGAGCGTCATGCGCATCGAGCTTGCCGGCAATCCGGCGGAACGCGCGGAATCGGGAAAGTTCCGGCTCGAGCTGTTCTGGTACGCGGCCCCGAGCGGTCCGGCCCGGAAGGAAGTTTGAAGTCTGATGTGTGAAGTTTGAAGCGTGGAGTGTGAAGTGGGAGGGTATGTCATTGCGAGGAGCGCAGCGACGAAGCAATCTCAATCCGTGTGGTGGGAGATTGCTTCGCTTCGCTCGCAATGACATTCCTCATGCGTGAAACTCGAAATCGGAACGCCCGATCAGGACTTGACCCATGAACCTTACGAAACGCCAGAAGATGTTATCGGCAGTTTTTCTCGTCGGTGTCACCGGCCTCGTGGTGGATCGCGTGATCTTGCGTCCGCAGGGTGGTCCTCGTGCCGCCTCGGCCGAATCCCCTGTGGCCGTCTCGCCGTCAACGAAGGCGGCCGGGCCACCGGTCGAGAATCCGCCGGCCTGTGCGCCGGTGGCGGAGCGTCTGAATAATCTCCTGCCGGCCAAGGCAGCGAGTGCAGAGGAGTTGAGAGATCCGTTCTCTCTGCCGCTCTCCTGGTCCGATAGCACTGCCGCGAACGGGGAAAGAACGCCGGATACGATCACGGCATTCACTCGAAAGCACCAACTCAAGGCGGTCGTCGTCCAGGGAGAAGAATCGTCCGCCCTGGTCGATGACACGCACCTGGTCCTCGGCCGGAGTGTCGACGGCTTCAGGCTCATTTCCGTGAGCCATCGGTCCGCCGTGTTCGAGCGGGACGGCAAGCAGGCCGTCCTGGACCTGGTGGACAAATGATTTTCTACGTACAACCACTTAAGTACTGCTTGTGTCCTGACGATATTCCTGAGGTCGTATCCTCTCGGAAGAGGTCAATCCGGAATACGGGCAACATAATGAGGAGAGTCCACATGAGAAGACACACATGTACGCGTAGGCGGGGATTCAGCCTGTTGGAAGTCGTGATCGTGGTCGCGATCATCGCGATCCTGGCGGCCATCGGCATCCCGCGGATGAGCCGGGGCGCCAGAGGTGCAAGCGACTCCGCGCTAACGGGCGATCTTGCGACGCTTCGCAACGCGATCGATCTGTACGCCGCCGAGCATACAGGGGTCTATCCCACGGCGACCGACATCAACACGCAGTTGGTGCAGTACACGAATATCGCCGGCGCTGTGAACGCCACGAAGACCACCACGCACATCTATGGCCCGTATATGCGAAGCATTCCTCCTCTGCCCGTCGGGGCGAAGAAGGGCAGCACGACGATTGCGGCGGCGGACGCCAACGGCGTGGGCTGGATCTACAGCGCCACCCCCGGAACGATCAAGGCGAACACCACGGATTCGGAGAAGGATGAAGCAGGCAAACAGTACAACGCCTACTGAGCGAGCGTGACTGAGCCGATTCTCCTGCCGGTCACGTCGCGGGGCCCTGAATGCGAAATACCGTGTTGCGGAGCCCTCCTCTCCCGGAGGTGAATGTCGTGCCTGCCTTAGGGAAATCTGACGCGGGCCACCGGCGAAACCGCCGGTGGCCCGATCTTCATTGTGGCTTCAGCCTGCTTGAGGTCGTTCTGGTACTGGCGATCATCGGGATCGCGGCGGCTGTTGCAGCGCCCCGCTATGGCCGCGCCACGGGGCGTTATCGGGCCGATCTTGCAGCAAGACGGATCGTGGCGGATCTTCGCCTGGCGCAATCGTGCGCACGAGCCGCCTCCTCTGCACGGACGGTGTCCTTCTCGACGGCGACGGAGCAATACCAGTTGTTGAACGTCCCGTCGCCGGATGGTGTGCCGGGCGACTATATCGTCGTCTTATCCGCGGAACCGTACAGCGCGGACTTGACAAGCGTCAATTTCAGCGGCGGCTCGCAGGTCATCTTCAGCGGCTGGGGACTGCCCAGCAACGGGGGAACCGTGGTCGTCTCCGCAGGCTCGGAGCAGAGGACGATTGTCGTTGACGGCGGGACAGGGAGGGTCAGCATACAATGAGTCCATTGCGGATTTCGGATTTCGGCGGGTGGCATCGTCAAGGCCGAAGGCCTTGGCGATGGTCTGTCGCGGACTTGGAAACCACCCCCAAGCAAGCCCGCAGCGCCGCTGCGCGTCGGGGCTTGAGGGTGCCACCCGGCCATCTCCGGGACGGTCGCGGCTTCAGTCTGCTCGAGATGGTTCTCGCTCTGGGGGTAACGTCGGTGATCCTGCTGGGCATCGGCTCGGCCATGCTCCTGGCGGGCCGCGCCATGCCGGATGTGCACGGTCCGACGGTCGAAAGCCTCGCCGGGGCTGAGGCCATCGAGCCGATCGTCGCCGAGCTGCAATACGCCGTCGCCATCAACCAGCGCACCACGCGGATGATCGAATTCACCGTTGCCGATCGTAACGGTGACGGAACCCCCGAAGTGATCCGCTATGAGTGGTCCGGGGTAGCCGGCGATCCTCTCGCCCGAACCTACAACCGAGGCACTTCTGTCCAGGTGCTCTCGGATATCCGCGAGTTCGGTCTCTCGTACGACCTGCAGACTATCAGCAAGGAGGTTCCGCAGGGCAACGAGAGTGCGGAGACGATTCTGATAGGATACGACAGCTCTTCTGATTACTCTGACTACGCGATCAAGGACACCGAGTGGTACAGTGAGTACTTCCGCCCGGTTCTGCCGGCGGACGCCGTCGGCTGGAAGGTCACGCGTGTACGATTTTACGCCAAGCAGGCAGGTGCCTTTGGCGGCGAGACCAAGGTTCAGCTCCAGACTCCTACGGTCGGCGGCCTGCCAAGCGGGATCGTGCTGGAAGAGAAGACGCTCCAGGAGTCTCTATTGCCGCTGCTGTACCTGGTGCAGGAGATGACGTACACGCAGGTGTGCGGCCTTTCACCCCAACGGGGGCTCTGCCTTGTTTTCCGATGGCAATCGGATGCCGAGGCGTGCAAGCTCCTGGGGCAAAACAAGAACGTCACGGCGGCGAACGTAACACTGGCCAAGTCCACCGATGGAAGCGTGTCCTGGTCGGTTCTTCCATCGCAATCCCTGCTGTTCTCGGTTTACGGAACGGTGACTACGGCGGGAACGCCTCAGATCCAGAACACATACTACCTCACCGCCGTGGGAATCCGATTGAGGGCCGGCACGGACAACCAGGCGACGGTGCAAACCAGTGCCAGGACCATCAACAGGCCGGAGGTGACGCAGTGAAATCCGGAACCCGGAATCCACAGCGGCCTCGCGCCTTCACCCTCATCAAGGCCGTGATCTCGACGGTCATCGTCGCGGTCATGTTCGCCGCGGCGTTGAACACCGTGGGGGCGTCGCGGATCACTCAATACAAGGCCTCGCTGGCCGGCCAGGGCCGGATGTTTGCCGAGTCGCTGATGTCGGAGATCCTCCAGCAAGGCTACCGGGAACCGGGGACCACCTACGTTTTCGGCCGCGAATCGGGCGAGCTGGAGACGAGCAGGGCCGCCTATGACGATGTGGACGACTACCAGGGGTGGTCCGAATCCCCTCCGGTCGCCAAGGATGGCACAGCCTTGCCCAACTCGGCCAATTGGAGACGGACCGTCACCGTGGAATGGGTCGATCCTCTGGACCCGAAACAAGTCAGCGCCACCGAGACCGGCGCCAGGCGGATCACGGTGGTGGCTATTTTCAGGGATGTGCCCCAGGCGACGGTGGTCGCGATCAAGGCGGCCAATTGATGGAGGCAAGAGAGCCGATGTCATCGGATAGACCTACGATGAGTCACGAATTCCGTCAGTTGTGGGTTGGTGATTGCGGTGGGTGGCATCGTCAAGGCCGAAGGCCTTGGCGATGGTTTGGCCTGGATTGGGAGACCACCCCCAAGCTGCGATTGAGGGTGCCACCCGCCCATCATCGTCGATGCGGCGGCAGCATATACGTGCATGTGCTGGCGTCTTCGCTGCTGATCACGATTCTGGGTCTCGGCTCGTTGGCGGCCGTGCGGATCCAGATGCGTTCGACGCGGCTGGTGCGTGATTCGACCGAGGCGCCCGGGCCTGCGCGGTCTCAGCGATTGAGCTGGGCCTGCTACAGGTGAAGCAGAATCCCAATTGGCGAACGGCGTGGCCGAACGGCACGTGGTTGGACAACAAGGAACTGGGCGCGGGGCGGTTTACGCTCCAGGGCACGGATCCCGAGGACAGCTCCCTGAGCGACTCCGCGTACGAGCCCCTTGTCTTGACGGGCAGAGGCACGAAGGGAATCGCCCGTCACAAGGCGCAGGTCACACTTGTGCCCATTGTGAAGCCCCTGGCGGCCTTGAGCACGTGTCTGCTGGCATCAGGTCAGATTACGAATACGGCCAACAAGCAAATCACGGTCGTCGGGGCCCCCCTCTCGACGAATGGGGACTTGAAGAACAACGGCACGATCGATGGAAGTGCCGAGGCGCAAAGCGTCAGTGCGACGGGTACCATCACCGGCACACTCACGGTGCCCGGCACGTCCAAACCGATGCCCGATGCCGGCGTCTTCACGGACTACATCAGCAAGGCGACCTCTGTGCCCTATGCGGCGACCATCGAGAAGGTGGTGCTCGCGCCCGGATGCAATCCTTTGGGCCCGACCGACCCGAATGGACTTTACGTCATCAACACCAATGGGGGCGATTTCACCCTCAAGAATAGCCGGGTCTACGGAACGCTCATTATTCGAGCCGCCGGGAAAACGGTCACTATTGACAACACCGTCTTTCTGCAGAACTACCGGTCTGATTTCCCCGTGTTGCTGGTGGAAGGCAATCTGATCGTAAAGCCCAAGAGTACGACGTTGGTACTTTCAGAAGAAGCGCAGAACGCGAATTTCAACCCGGTTGGAGCCCCCTACAATGGCACAACGGACTCCGACAAGATCGATCAGTTCCCGAATGAGATTCGCGGACTCATCCACGTCAAGGGGTCTCTCGAGCTCGGTGATACGGCCCGCATCGTCGGCGTGGTGATCTGCGAGGGGACCGTCAAAGGTGGCGGCGCGAACACCATCGTCTACGATGCCAGCCTGTCTGCCAATCCTCCCAAAGGTTACACTTACGTCGATGGGATGAAGGTCTCCCCCGGCAGTTGGAAGCAGGTCGTGGATTAGTGCCGGGGGCTCACCAGTTGGGATCGTCGAATCGGGTGAGGTCGGCCCCATTCTCCAGCACGCCCAGCGTGATGACGGCGAAGGTGAAGACCGTTGTGCCCGGCTCCAGGTGCCCCCCCAACCCCCTTTGTTTATCCGAGAATACGATGTGTGCGTGTACCCTGCCGTTCAGGACGTAGCCGTTGACGTTCAGCAAATCCTGCGGTCCTTCGGCCTTGTAGAAGACGTTCGTCGGCGGCAGGGTCGTGTTGCTCACCGCATGAACGTGGTAGGCCGTCAGAGAACCGACGCCGCTGAGAATGGCCGCATTGCGGATCTTCTCACGCTCGACGGCCTTCTTCAAGCCGTCCAGCAGGTCCGTGCCTCGCCGGAGCCGCACGACCACGATTCGTTCGAAATTGCCGCTGACGGTGTGGACCTCCGGGGCTGATTCCATGAACGCCGTGCCTCCATTCTTGGGCAAACCGCCACAGCCACATGCCGCAAGCATGATCGCTGTTGACAGGAGTGCAAGAGTCGTCCTCATCGCTTGATACCTCCAACATACATGAGAGCGCAATCCGCTCGATCCACGCGTATTTTGGGGCTATCGCTGCAATCCGGCGTTGACCCACCCGATGGCGGTCCGTAGAACCTCGTTGGCGTCCTGCAGACCGAGCTTGTCCTTGATGTGGGCGCGGTAGGTCTCGACGGTCTTGACGCTCAGGTGCAGCTTCTCGGCCATTTCGCGCGTGCTGAAGCCTTCCCCGATCATGCGAAAGACCTCCAGCTCGCGGTCGCTCAGGCAATCGGCGGGCGATCCGACCGTGCGTGCGCCTCCGCCGACGAGCTTGCTGACCATCTTGGCGGCCATGCCGTTGCTGACGTAGACCTCGCCGGCCAGCACTTGCCGGATGGCGGTGACCACCTTCTCGGTGGCCTCCTGTTTCATGACGTAGCCCTTGGCGCCGGCCCGCAGCGCCCGCTCGCCGTAGACGGCCTCGTCATACATGGACAACATCAGCGCGGGCAGATCCGGGTATTGAACCCTGAGATCCTTGATCAGCTCCAAGCCGCTGGTGCCCTTGAGAGAGATGTCCACGATGACCATGTCAGGGTTGAGCTGACGAATGGCCTGCATGGCCTTGTGGGCATCCTCGGCCTGCCCGCAGACTTCGAGGTCCTTCTCCTGGTTGATCAATTGCGCAAGACCCTGACGCACGATCGGATGATCGTCCACGATGAGAACCGTTCGTTTGCCATGTGGCTCTGTGCTGCTCTGAGACTTTCGTGACATCCTTTTTGCCCCTTGAGGCTTCTCACCCTTGCACGCAAAACGCCGTGGCCCTCGATTCACCCATCGGGCCACACTGCGTGCCCAGTATACCACCGGTCCCGGTCCCACGATAGCCATGACTCACAAGTTCATCGTCTGTGGGACGACAGGCGCGGTTTCCTTCGGGGACGGGCTGTTCATAGGGGATTTCCCGATGCGAAAACGAGCGTCAAGCCGGATAGAAGAAGCAGAGAACGCCCGATTTTCAAAAAATCCGCGACGGATACCATGACATCAGACAGTTAAACGTTGTTTCGAAGGGGATCACAATGAACGACATGGAACTACTGAAGCGTTATGCAGCGGGCGAGGAAGGAGCCTTCCAGGAGCTCGTCAGCCAGTACAAGGACGGCGTATACGCGTTTCTCCGCAGGTTCCTGAACCAGCCGGACCTGGTGGACGACGTGTTCCAGGAAACCTTCATGCAACTGTACGTCAGTCGCGACACGTTCGATCAGTCGAGGCCGTTGCGTCCCTGGCTGTTCACGATCGCGGCCAACAAGGCCAAAGACGCCCTGCGCCGCGTGCAGCGAATCGACTCCACCAACCTGGGGAGCATGTTCGACAGCGATGAATGTTCCATCGACGACGTGCTGAACACGTTGGATTATGATGAACACATGCCTTACGACGACCTGATCCGGAATGAGACGGCGGCGGCGGTCAAGCGGGTCATCGCGCGGATGCCGGCAAAGCTCCGCGAGATCCTGATCCTGGCCTATTTCCACAAGTTCTCCTATGCGGAGATTGCCGGGATTCTCGGCATTCCCGTCGGGACGGTCAAGAGCCGGCTTCACACGGCGGTCGGACGGTTTGCGGAAGACTGGAATGCGGTGACGATGTACGAAACCGCCAATTGAACGGCGGCCCCGGATCGGAGTCCAGGGTGATAGGATCGACGCCCCAGTGGGCAGTCGAGTGTGGGCCCCCGAAAGGGCAAGGACGGCCTTTTGGAGGCCGCTGACGTGATTGCAGATTGCGGATCGGATTTGCAGCTTGAGTTTGGCATCAAGATCCGCAGTCTGCGATTACGCACCGAGCCGCCGCAGGATTTCGACCTTGTTGTCCCACAGATGGGAATCATGTTCCATCGGCCAGCCCAGATCACACCCCCAGAACTCGTGCCACCATTCCTGAAGTCTTCTTAGCAGTTTCATGGTTCACTCCTTTTCTTTCCTGGTACCCCGATGACTGCCGGCACCCACAACGGACGCCTGCTTGCTGAGAGCGTTCGCTACCCTATAGAGGCAGCAGGCGGGTATGAAGTAACAGAGCAAGTGATTTCCCCCCAGCTACCCACGTTTTTAGCCTGAAATCGCGGTTCTCTCCCTACTACGGGAGGCCATCGCAAAAAAGACGACAAAATACCAAGAATCTTCGAAAGGTTTTCCTGAGATCTCTCATTAAGGGGGTAGAAGGCCGGGGTTTTGGGCCCGGACGGGATTTCGTGGCTTGGTTGACACGGAGTGGGGACATGAGAAGGTTCTCCGCCGGTGATATCTTGTTGAAGGCACTGGGTTTACTGCTGTTGACGGCGGCGGTGCTCAAGGGCCATGAGTTGCTTACGGCGCCGGTGGCGAACAAGGACCTCTGGTCGTGGCGGCCGTTTCTGATCTTCCAGGTGGAATTCGAGCTGGGCCTGGGGATCTGGCTGCTGTCCGGGGTGTTCAAGCGGTTGGTGTGGCTGACCGCCGTGACCTGTTTTGGCCTGTTCTGCTGCATTACCCTATGCAAGGGTCTGACGGGAGCCGCCTCCTGCGGCTGTTTTGGGCGAGTGCACGTCAATCCGTGGATCACACTCACAGCTATTGACCTGCCGGCCGTAATCAGCCTCAGTCTCTTTCGGCCTGTCTGTCTGCTTGCCCCCCTCCTGTCCTTCCTGCGAAGCCGGCTCTCAGCCGGGATCCGGGACCGGGCATCCATCCGCCATGCAGTGGCGGAGTTCGCCAAGCCCCTGCCATCCCTCCCTCGGTTCACTGCCACGGCGGTCCTGTGCGTGGCTATCCTGGGCCTGACGGCCCCGATTCTGGCCCTCAATAAGCCCGCTGTGGTCACCTCCACCTACGAGGTTCTCGAACCCGAGACTTGGGTGGGGCAGGAGTTGCCGATCCTCGAATACATCGACATCGCCGAACGACTCACACCGGGCACCTGGCTGCTGTTGTTCTATCATTACGATTGTCCCGACTGCCAGAAGGCGATCCCGCAATACGAGCAAATGGCCCGCGACCTGTCCGGAAATGAGGACTTCTTCCGCGTCGCCTCTGTCGAAGTGCCGCCCTATGGTCCCAGTCCGTTGCGCGGAGACTCAGGCTACTATGCTCTTGGCCGCCTTGCCGACGTGAAAGACTGGTTTGTGACCACCCCGGTTACGTGCCTCATCGCGGCGGGAAGAGTGAGGGCCGTCTGGCAGGACAAGGCCCCTGATCTTGGCGCCGTTCTGGCAGAAATCGCGGAATGTGAGAGAAGAACTGCAAAAAGTCTGGACTTACGTATCTACATTGACCCTGTCAGAAACGCCTTATATTGAAAGGAGGTGAGGACCATGGCGAAAGCGGCGGAGTGTGTGAGGTTTTTTTCTGGCGCCATGCAATTCCTTTGTTTACAGTGACTTATGAACCTTTTTGGAAAGGAGCCGCGTGCACGGCCCAGACCGTGATTACGGGGGCCGACGGGGTGATGGTCCCGCTGGGGACCGAAGAGCAGAAACAGAAGCGTCGGCAGACCGAGTCGGCCCAACGGACGGAGCAAGGGCGGTCCT
>Ga0315286_10005164_pt1 | contig 12589 bp, 13 predicted proteins | sample YL17G10_0_MG_FD_205038 | JGI IMG/M metagenome (GOLD analysis project Ga0315286, IMG submission 205038) | Sediment microbial communities from Yellowstone Lake, YNP, Wyoming, USA - YL17G10_0 | ecosystem: Environmental > Aquatic > Freshwater > Lake > Sediment | place: USA: Wyoming | collected... | reverse complement strand
ATCGAACGTGCTTTCCTTGTCCGGGAAAAGCTGCAAGGCGATTTTTTTGACTCCCTCGATCAGTCGGATGGACTCCTCCAAGGTTATTTTCTGCCTTGAGATCACCGAGCAGGCGAAATCCACAATCAATCTGAGTTGATGGATCCTCCGGTCTTCCTCCTCCTTACTTCCGTCGTTCTCCATCGCACACAGCTCCTGCCCGTGGAATCCAGACTGAGAATCTTCCACGCTATTGTCCCCTGTGCCCCAGTTCTCTCAGCACCCTTCCTGGAACACCCTCAAAGTCCCCGCTCGACATGAACAGGACCAGGTCCCCGGGTCTGGCAGACTGAACCAGGAAACGCTCCAGGTCGCCCATCTCCTTCAGATAATACGCTTCCTTGCCCCGTTCGCGCATTTGCTTCTCCCAAAGGTCCGGCCGGAAACGATCTTCTTCTGGCACAGTCTCAGCTCGGAAGATTCTCGCGCACACCGCCAGATTTGCCTCTTGAAAGGCCTCCACGTACTCTTTCTGAAACACGCTCTTGCGGCTCGTGTGGGTTCGAGGCTCATAGATGGCCAGGATCCTCCTCCCCGGAAAGCGCCTGGCCATCGAGCGTATCGTCTCCCTCACTGCTGTCGGGTGGTGCGCGAAATCGTCAACGAGCAACACCCCGTCGACTTCTCCGAGAATCTCCTGCCTGCGGCGCACGCCGAGAAATCCGTATAGCCCCCGACGGATCTGTTCAATCTGCACCCCCAACCGGCTCAAGAGAGCGATGCACCCCAAGATGTTCAATCCATTGTGCCCGCCGCTCAGATGAGAAGAAAAGGAACCGACGAAACTCCGTAGGAAGGAGACTTCAATCGTTAGCCCGTCCGGGTCGTTCTTCCTTAGGACACCTCTCCAATCGGACTCCTGGCCGTATCCGTAAGTCTCAACCGTGCAGGATGCCTCCCGGGCGATCTCTACCGCAGTCGGATACTGCGAGCACACGAGAAGCAGGCCTTCCGGGGTGATTCCTTGCACGAACCGCCGGAATTGGGTGCGGAGGGAATCCACATCGGGATAGATGTCGGCATGGTCATACTCGAGGGAGGTGAACAAACTGAAGCGGGGGCGATAGTGGAGGAACTTCGGTCCCTTGTCGAAGAAGGCACTGTCGTATTCATCCCCCTCCACGACGAAGTAAGGTCCAGTTCCGAAACGGCTGCTCGAGGGGAAATTCTTGGGCTCTCCTCCGACCAGGAATCCGGGAGCATGTCCGGCGGCCTCCAGCACCCAAGCGAGCAATGCCGTAGAGGTCGTCTTGCCATGAGTCCCGACCACCACGACCGGCTCCCGCATGGCCAGGAAAAAACGGGCGAGCGTCTCCGGGAAAGATCCGTATGCCAGGCCCCTTCGAAGAACCTCTTCGACCTCCGGGTTGTTTTTGGATACGGCATTGCCCACGACGACGTAATCCAGGTTCCCTGCCACGTTCTCAGGCCGGTAACCCAGACGAATTTCGATCCCTGCACCCCGGAGGAGATCGCCCATTGGCGGATAAGTCTGCACATCCGATCCGCTCACCCCGGCTCCCATCTCCCGAAAAAGAAGAGCAAGGGCTCCCATGCCGGTGCCGCAAACCCCGATAAAGTGAACCCTCTTGGGTACCTCGCCGGCTGCTCTCTGGAACGCTTCGCTCCCCATCAAGACAAGACCTCCGTTTCGCCCCTTTCCAAACCCAATTCAGATGCCAAGAAGTTCCTTCAAGACTGCGTCGTGCACCTCTGGCCGCAGCTGCCGGATAGAGAGGTTTTCGCGGTCGGGATGAACGCGGTTCGTCAGCAGAACTACGGCAATCCTCCTGTCCAGATCCATCCACAGGGATGTCCCCGTGAAGCCGTTGTGACCGTAACTGTTTTTCGAGAAATACCGGCCCGATGTGGAGATCACCGGAGATGGGGTATCCCACCCGAGGGCCCAAGTCCCCCCCGCCAATCTGCCCTGTCTCCGGAAAAAGGCACGGACCGAGGTCGCGCGAAAGAGAAGGGAACTGCCGTCCAGAGCACAGAAGATTTCCATGACGATCCGATCCAGTTCCCGAGCAGTCGTGAACAGCCCGGCATGGCCGGAAACACCCCCGACGAGGTAGCAGTTCTCGTCATGCACTTCGCCGACAAGGACCCTTTTTCGCCAACGACAGTACTCGGTGGCGGCAATGCCCCCACTGGAATCGGACGACCTCCCCACAGGGCTTCCCGGTCTCCGGTATCCGGTCATCTCCAGGCCAAGGGGCTCAAAGAGCCGCTCTCGAAGAAACCGGTCCAGAGGGTGTCCTGTCACTCCTTCCAGGATTCTCCCCAGAAGAATGAATCCCAGGTCTGAGTAGACTTCCTTCTCGCCAGGAGGAGCCTCCAACGGTTCCAGAAGAACTCTTCGGACGACCTCGTCCATGGACAAGTCGCACCTGGACTCCGGATACTCCTGATAGTAGGGCCTCCATGCGGGCAGCCCGGAGCAGTGGGAAAGGAGATGACGACAGGCAATCTCCCTCTTTTGCGGATCCTCGAAACCCGTAAAGTACCTGCCGATCGCATCATCGAGTCCCAGCCCGCCTTCCTGCCAGAGCAGCATGGCGCCCAGGGTCGTTCCGACTGGCTTGGTCAGCGATGCGAGGTCGAAAAGGGTCTCCCGTGTCATGGGGAGCGGAACAGGGATGCGCTGGCGGAGGCCATACGCCTCGTGGAAGAGTACCCCGCCACCCATACGGACCAGGATGACGGCGCCCGGGATGAGTCTTTCAGTCTCGATTCTGTCCCGCAAGAGCCGATCGAGTCTTTCAAACCCGTTTCCCCTCATGCCCGCTCCCTGATCGCCGGCTCCAGGATCGAGAAGATCTCTCGCGCTCCGTTGATTTCCGCCAGAACACCCAGAGGCAGAGCAAGGTTCTCCTTCCCATGCCCGACCGGCAGGCCGCTGACAACCGGAACTCCGAGGTCCCGTGTGTTTTCGTGCAGGACCTCTTCCATCGCTTTGCGATCCCTCAAGGGATGTACCGAATCCGCCTCTCCCAGGATGTCTCCCAAAAGGAGACCCGCAATCGAGGCAAGTTTCCCGGACTGCCTGAGCTGGACCAGCATCCGGTCGACCTTGTAGGGCTTCTCTCCCCGGTCTTCGATAAACAGGATCCTGCCCTCGGTCTGCATCGCCCAAGGAGTTCCGATCGTAGCACTGATGACGGAGAGGTTTCCTCCGACGAGAGGAGCCCGCGCACGGCCCTTACGGATCCATCTCGGGTTTCTCAGGGGAACTGTCCCCAACGGCTCTGCCCGTGTGAGGCACCGCTGGAGATGGCGCCTCGAGCGAGCCGGGAGGGTTCCCATCTCGGTGACAAGCGGTCCGTGGAGGCATACCAGATTGCAGACATCCAGGAAAAACGACAGAAGGCAGGTCAAATCGCTATAGCCGACGAATATCTTCGGGTTCCTCCGGATGACTGCAGGGTCCAGCCTGTCCAGGATTCGCTGGGCGCCGTAGCCTCCACGGGCAGCGAAGATCGCCCGGACATCTCGATCTTCGAACAGAATCCGAAGCTCCTCGCCTCGCTCGAAGTCCTCTCCGGCGAGAAAACCCTTCCTGCGGTCCAGGAGTCCTGGGAGGCAGCGGACCCGGAAGCCCAGGCCCTCCAAAAAGCGGGTACCCCGTTTGAATGCCTCGGGATCGAAAGGACTTGAAGGGGCGGCTACACCAACCCAGTCACCAGCCCGAAGTGCCTGAGGTCTCTGCGGAGTGAGATGAATGCCCATACGCAGCAGACTCCTGAACTACCAATCCGGCTCCATCCGGCATTCCCGTGCCTGGGAGGGCAGGACCGTTTCGAGTATCGTCTGGTTATCCTCGATCCTTCTTTTCAGTTCGGCCCGATCCCGTTGGAGTTCGTTCTTTTTTCGAGCCGTGCCGGTCAGGTAGATCTCCCGGGTGATTTCCTCGATCCGCCTGGAATCCTCCGCGAGTTGCTTTTTCGATCGTGCCACCTCCTCACGGATTCTTTCCTGGCAGGTTACAAGAGGATCCTCCGGCTCTTCCTCCAGACGTTCCCCGGTCGGTGGAGAGACCGCAGAGCCCTGCTCGGACGGCCTCTGAGGCAAAGTCGTTTCGGGCAGGAACAGGACATCCACCTTGTCCCGCTGCGACTCAGGCACCTGGGTCAGGTCGTCCGTAAAATGCACGTTCCCTTCAGCATCCTTCCAATGGTAGACTTCTGCGGCCTTCAGCGGGCAGGTCAAAAGGAAAGCCAATAGGATTCCAAGAACGACGCGGAACAGACGGACCATCTTTCGTCTCCTCACCTGGCGCACTTCAAGAGGGAAGGACGACTTGACGTACGGAATCGATCCCGTGAAACCTGGGTGTTTTCAGTATAGCGCAGCAAGACACGAAAAACGAAACCAGACTCCCGGCCTTGTCTCGAAATCGGCGGAACTCGCTCATGAGGCCTGACATCAGGCCTTGACAAATGCCTCTGATCCACTAGAATTCCTCTCGTTGTGTTGTGCTTGGCGCTTCCGATCCGTTAGACCCTTTTTCAGGGCTCTCACATTTCTCATGCACCCTATCCTGATTCAGTTTTTCGGCTTCAGCATCCACTCCTACGGAGTCATGCTGGCCATCGGCTTCATGGTCGGCATCAGCCTGGCAGCCCGTGAGGCTGTGAGGACGGGCGTGGACCCGGACAAGATCCTGAACCTCACCTTCTGGATCCTGCTGAGTTCCATCCTGGGGTCGCGGCTTTTCCATTGCATGGTCTTCTACCCTCAGTACATCCAAGATCCGCTTCGGATCCTGAAGCTTTGGGAAGGCGGGCTCGTCTTCTATGGTGGTTTTTTGGGTGCGGTCCTGGTGAGCGCCCTTTACGCAAAGATCCACAAGCTCAATTTCTGGGAGGTCGGAGATCTCCTGATGCCTTCGGTCATTCTGGGACTGGTGTTTGGCCGTATCGGCTGCCTTCTAGCCGGGTGCTGCTACGGACATGTCTGCGACCCGGACTTCGCCTTGGCGATCACCTTTCGAAATCCCATTGGGCTCGGAATCAAGAACGAACCGCTGTATCCCACCCAGATCATTTCCGCTGTGAACGCCCTGGTCATCTTTCTGACCGTCTGGCTCTACCGGAAGAAGAAGCGATTCCATGGGGAAGTACTGGCCATCTGCCTGATCCTCTACTCAATCACCCGGTCGCTCATCGAGTTCCTGCGGGACGATCCGCGTGGTTTCCTCGAACTGGGAAGAGTGAGCCTTTCTGAATCCCAGGTCGTGAGCATCGGCTTGCTCGCGTTCGCCCTGTATATCCTGCTATGGATTCGACCCGGCCAGACTGTCATGCCAAAGCCGGCAAAGGCTCAGAAAAGGAACGGATGAAGATCAGACTCGGTCTCCCGAAGGGCAGCCTGCAGAACGCGACTTTTCACCTTTTCAGGAAGGCCGGGTTCAGCCTGACCGTCTCCGAACGTTCGTATTTTCCGGATATCGATGATCCCGAGATCGAGTGTCTCCTGATCCGCGCCCAGGAGGTCCCCCGCTACGTACAGGATGGCATCCTGGACGTGGGACTCACCGGAAGGGACTGGGTGCTCGAACAGGCAGCCCACGTCACGGAAGTGGCCTCACTCCTGTACGCAAAGGCAGGCTTTCGACCCATCCGGTGGGTCGTGGCTGTGCCCGAAGCCTCACCGATCCGGAGTATCGAGGACCTGCAGGGAAAACGGATTGCAACCGAGCTCGTACGGTTCACGAGGAAGTATCTCCGGAAGCGGAAAATCCAGGCGACCGTCGAATTTTCCTGGGGAGCAACCGAGGTCAAGACGCCCACCCTGGCCGACGCAATCGTGGAGCTCACGGAAACCGGAAGCACCCTCAAGGCCCACAACCTCCGGATCGTGGAGACTCTGCTGGAATCCACAACCGTTCTGATTGCCAACCGAGATTCCTGGAAAGACCGACAAAAGAAAAACAAAATTCAGAACCTTGCCCTTCTGCTCCAGTCGGCCATCGAAGCTGAGCAGACGGTCGGGCTCAAGATGAACGTATCCAGGAAGGCCATGGACACCATCCTGAAAGTGCTGCCGGCCTTGCACACGCCGACCGTTTCACCTCTCACAGAAGAGGGCTGGTACAGCATCGAAGTGGTCATGGACGAAAAGAAGGCAAGGGACATCATCCCTGAGCTGAAGCGGAACGGCGCTTCGGGCATCATCGAATATCCGCTGAACAAGCTCGTCTACTGAACCTGTCCAGGCACGATCCGCCTCTCGTCACAAGTCCATCCGCAAACCGTCCTTTGCCAGAGTCACAGGTCCGCCGAAGTGTTGCGTGCAGGATCCGATCAGGTCATGCCCCCTGCAGGCCGGGTAGAAATGCGTCAGGAGCAGGTGTTTGCACTGCGCACCTCCGGCGATTCTTCCTGCCTGAGAAGGGGTCAAGTGGCCAGGACAGATCCGGCCGTCCGGGAACGAACATTCGAGGATGAGAAGATCGGCGTCCCCAGCGAACTCCACGATCTCCTCGCAGTATTCGGTATCCCCTGAGTAGACGAGCTTCCGTCCTCTCGAATCCAGGACCGCATAGGCAATCGAAGGGGGGCCGTGACGCACGGGTCGGCTCTCCAGATGCCAGGCTTCAAAGGAGAGACGGCTTTGCTCCAGCTCCAGCACCTCTCGTGCATATCCGGCCGGTTGGATCCAGCTTCCGTAGATGTCTTCGAGCCTGCGAAGCTGGTCTCCAAGGCCCTCAGGGCCTGCGATCCGGAGCGGTTTGGACCGGCACCACTCCGGGTTGCGGAATGCAAAGAGAAGGGGGACGAGGTCCGCCGTGTGATCGGGATGGAGATGGCTGAACAGCACGCAGTCCACTTCGTCCACCGGCAGGCCGAAACGAGCTGCACGGCCGAGACTCCCGGATCCCAGGTCCAGGAACAGAAGGAAACCCTCCACGGCTACGGCGATGCCCGGAGATCCGCGTTCCCCATCAGGAATCGCAGTTCCAGAACCTAGGATCGTGATCCGCATGATCGGCAGTTCTCCTTTCTCGCACGATTGGAAGAAGCCGGTTTCGAGGACCTCGGCCCGAGTTCGTTCGAGTGCGCCGATTGAGGATTCGGCCAAGGGCTGATAGATTGGAAAGATCGAAGAGGAGCGGGATTCCGTCCGTAAGCTCCATGCATTCCACCATCCTCGTCCTCACGGGAGGCGTTCACTTGGGCCAGATCAAGAGCACCCTGGACCTCATCCTGGAAAAGACGAAGCATCTCTCCCTGACCGAGCAGGAAAAGGCCACTTTGAAACAGGAAAAGTTCGCAGACGAGGCGCGACGCCACATTCTGCCATTTCTGAGCGAACAGAGGGAGATCCATGCTCTGTCCCAATGGATCGAACAGATTTCAAAGGACGCAAAAGAAGAGGCCCTGGGCATCTGCGCAAAACTTTTCATCGAGAGCCTCTCTCCCTTTGAAGGAAATGAGAGGATTCTGGCGGGCGTCGAGAAGCTCTTCGGTAGGGAGGTCCGGGCAAGATGGGAATCTCTTCTCAACCGTCTGAGAGGTGAGTTCACGGATCTCCGACAGAAAGCCTTGGCAAGGGCGGAAAGCCGATTCCGCGAGCTCCTTGAATCCGAAGGGGTCCGTGGCCGTGCCGTCATCCCGTGCGCCGAACGCACCCCTGAATGGAACAAGGAGGAAGAAAAGCTCCTCGCCCGGTTCCAGGAAGCCGTCCAGGAAGGATTGGGCTCCCAATTCCATCAGAGATAATCAAAGTACATCTTTTCGATGATCTCGAAGTTCCGCTCGACCCCGGATGGAGTCAAAATCGCCTCCCCATGGCCAGGCATGAGCATGTGCGCGCCGAGTAGACGACATCTCCGGATGCTCTCCTTCAGCAACTCCCCGTCTCCCCCTGGGAAATCGGTCCTGCCAACCCCCTGGGCGAAGACGAGATCTCCCGAGAACAACACCCCAGGCGCCTCCCAGTGCAGGCAGATCGAACCGGGAGAATGACCTGGGGTGTGGATCACCTGGAACCTCTCCTCTCCGATGAAGAGTTCCCCTTCCTCCAGATAGAGATCAAAGACCAGTTGCGGCATCTCCACGCCGAGCATCCTCGCAAAATAGGGTCCGATCTCCTTGAGGTATTCTTCTTCCGCCCTGTGGATCGCAAGGTGGGCTCCCATCTTCCGGAATTCCAGACCGCCCTCCAGGTGGTCAGGATGGCCGTGCGTGAGGACGACGAGCTTGACCTCTTCGGGCGCAAAGCCGTCCTCCCGCATGGACCGGAACAACTGGGGCAGAAAGGCCCGGTGGCCCGGATCGATCAGGCAGGTTGTCTTGGGTGTCCGCACAACGAAGCTGTTGCAGTTGTTCGCCTGCATGTTGCGCCAGATGTAGGCGCAGAGATTGTCCGTGACCTTCATTCGTGACTCCTTGCTCCTGTCCGCAGTTTGCCGGCTCCTTTTCCGCTGACTTGTTCGGTTCCGCTGAGCGCCTCGCTCCCTTTCCAAAGCAGGGGAGTCAGATGTTCGTCGTGATCGAGGACGGGGGAACGGTCTGAAAAATCTTGTGGAAGGCTTCCGTCACCTCCCGGTCGTAGGCATGGGTGAGCGCAAAGATTCTGCACTGGATCACCCGAACCGGGATGAAACGGAACAGCTCCTTCAGGATCTCGGTCTCGATCCTGCCGCTGGACTCGTCGTAAACGTAGATCTGCATATCTCCCATGGTCAGGGGATTGATGGGCCTCGGGTCCAGATGGGCGAGATCGACTCGGAACTGGATCCTCTTCAGACGCCCGGGGAGATTGGCCCGAAGCCTCTCCTCGAGGATCGCCGGATCCTGCACCATGGCGAAGATTCTGGGATCATCATACTCGGACAGGGAGAACGTGTACTCGTAGGCTCGCTTCCAGCGAGGCTTTCTTTCGAGTACGCGCTGCCACTTCCTGCCGATCCTGCGCTTCTCCGGATCCTTCTCGACCGTTGCCCAGCGGGTGACTTCCTCGAGGAGAGACCACTCGGTGAGCCTCTGAAAAGCATCCAGGTTCTCCAGAGGGTTGAATGGGAAGATCTTCTCCAGGGCCGGCCGGAAGATTTCTCTCAAGTGCAGGTCGATGGCACGGGTCGTCCTGTGAAAATACATGTTCATGTACAGGTAGAGCCGGGCGTTCAGGAAGCGCACGAGTGCGGCCAGTCCGGACTGATGCAGCGCGACCCCCCTGGGCGAGAGGAAGGTGTAGTAGAGCAGTCGCTCCACGTCCGCAAGATCCGTCGAGACCCCTGCCATGTAGGAATCCCTGAGTACGTAATCGAGATTGTCGGCCGTGTAGATACCGGACAGGACCGGGCTCAGAGCGAACAGCCACGCCGGCATTTTCTGCTTCTTCTGCTTGGCCGGGCTCTTGATCAGGAACGCAACATACCTGGGGTCCAGGACTTCCCTAGGCAGAAGGTTCCCGTGAGGGCTCCTTCGGATGCGCCGGATCCACGGCCCGAGTTTCCTCTGGATGATGACCTGTCCAATGTCCTCGTGGGTGATTCCGAACTGATTCAGATAATGGGTGTCGAAGAAGTGGCTGAACGGGCCGTGACCCACATCGTGCAGGAGGCCGGCGAGCCGGAGCAGTGCCTCGACGAAGGGCAGGGAAGGCGTATCCGGGAAATAGCGCTTCAGATTGGGATAAAGCTGCCGGGCGAACCGGCCAGCCAGGAACATGACGCCCAGGGAATGTTGGAACCGGCTGTGTTCCGCGGAAGGATAGACCCAGAAGGCGCTCTGGACCTGGTGGATCCTTCGGAGCCTTTGTACCCAGGGATGATCCAGGATATCCTTTTCCGTGATTTCCCTGGGGTCATGATCGTGGTGGGTCGTGTACTGGATGTACCCATGAATCGGATCGCTGATCAGGCTGATTCCACTGTATGGAGGCAACTCGTTGCGGCCCCTTCCCATGCCAGATCCCTCCCACGCCCCGCGGGAGCCTGCTTCCCAACAGGCTCCTACGGACGCAGATGATTCCGAAACCATTCTGTCGAAGCCTCGATGACTTCGAGGAGATCTTCGGCCCGAGTGAACCGGTGATCCGCCCCTGGAAGCACCCTGAGCCTCTTCTGCCCCGAGGCTTTTTCGTTCAAGATGAAGGCTTCCTCGACCGGGACGACTTCATCCAAGGCGCCGTGGAGGATCAGGATGGGTGCGGAGATCCTCTCCAGCGCCCCCAGCACGTCCTGTCTCTGTGCGTCTTCAAGAAACTGCTCGCCAACCTCTCCCTCGGCGCCGAATTCGGCACCTTCTGCTCTCCATTGTGCCATCTTGTTCCGAAGCTCATCCATCTCCTCAGCCAGCCGGCTGGGTCTGGCAACGGCAGCGAGGGTGACCAGTGCCTTTACGCTGGGATCCTCTCCCGCGTAGAGGATCGCGACCGCCGCGCCCATGCTCGAACCCACAAGCCCAATCGGATCCGCCCTTCTCTCCCGCAGCCACTTCACGACGCACCTCAAATCGTCCACTTCCTGAGAGAAGGTGATCTCCTCGAATCTGCCTCCGGATTCCCCACAGAATGAGAAATCGAATCGCATGACGGAGATGCCGCTTTCCGCGAGAGCCTCGGCAAGGGCGATCTGCTTTCTGCCGTCCTTGGAGGACATCATGCCGTGGCAAAGGACCACGGTCGGGCCGAAATCCGAACGGCGGGAACCCGGGTGCAGGCAGCCGACCAGTCGCTGGCCAATAGAATTGAAGAGCGTCACCTTCTGCATGCCCTTGTCTCTCCGCCTGCCGGGAATGGCTCCACATATGCGCCGGGGTTGCGGGCTTCCCTACTCTACCCAACCGCATGTATCGTGGCAACCAGAGTCGCTATAATTCCTGCCGAGAGCCATAATCCGGAAATCCGGCTGTACCTGTGATGAATCGTTCAGCGCGGCCGAAACACATGAGAACGGACCATCGAATCTGCATCTTCCTCTCCGGCGCTCTCGGAGACTTCGTCAATGCTCTTCCTGCGCTTTCTGTTCTCCGTCAGAGCTATCTTTCAAGCTTCATCGAGCTGGTTGGAAATCCCTCGTGGCTCCCCCTCCTCGAGGAGGCTCGCATCGTGGACCAGGTGCGTTCCCAGGAGGTCTTGCCCCTGTCCGCCGCATTTCAGAAATCCCTCCCCTGTCCGAATCCGCTGGCCCGGTTCCTCGAGCCTTTTGACCTCGTCCTCTCCTGGTTCGGCGATCCGGAAGGACTGTGGGAAAGAGCCCTTCAGAAGACATGCCGGGGCAGGGTCCACGTTTTCCCCCTGCACCGCTGCCGGGCTTATCCGGGCCACGTCTCCGAGTACTTCCTGTCCACCCTGAGGGATCTTGGAATTCACGAGCCCTTCCGAGGGCCCTTTCGGTTTCCATGGCAGAAGCCGGCGGATCCGGAAGGCAAGAATCCCGGGAGAGCCGACCCGGAGGATCCTCCCCGTCTCTGCATCCATCCGGGAAGCGGTTCGCCCGCAAAGAACTGGATGCAGGAGAGATTCCTGGAGGTTGCACGAGGCGTCCGGCAAAGATGGAATTTCGAGGTCACAGTCCTTTTGGGACCCGCGGAGAAGCGCCAGCAAGGCTTCTGGGCAGAAGCCGACAGCCCGGGCCTCTCCGTCGTGAGCGATCTCCCCATCGTTGCCCTTGCTCGGATCCTCTCCGGGACAAAGCTCTACGTGGGAAACGATTCCGGCGTCACCCACCTGGCTTCCTGTCTGGGCGTGCCTGTGGTTGCCCTGTTCGGCCCAACCGACACAGCCCGCTGGGCCCCGAGAGGAGAACACGTCTGCATCCTGCAGGGAAAGGCTGCCTGCGCTCCCTGCGGAGAACCAGGCCAGGCAAAATGCGCAGGCCCGGAGTGTATGCTCGCAATCGAGACCGGCCAGGTTCTGGAGGCGGTTGAGCGGATTTTGTGCGGAATCAATCAGGCAAGGTAAATCAAGGGGAGGCGCTCTGCCACAAATTCATGCCGGAAGTCCCCGGGAGCCTAACCCTCGACAAACTTGTAATCGCGGAGAATCTTCCGAAGGTCCTCGTAGTCCGGGTCCATCCGGAAATAGAAGAAGTCCCGCTTGTAGTGCTCGATGTCCCCGTACATGGCTTCCCACTCCTCCAGGCGGTCCTCCTGCCGGGCCACCAGATACGCATCGATGATGATCTGAATTTCTTTGAGAACACGACGCCGAATCCTTCGGTCCATGTCCCTGTAGACCGGGGAGCCGAAGTCCTTGGCCTTTTGAGCCTCTCGAAGCGATTCGATCTCGGTGAGGATCCGCTTGTGCAGGCGGGACTTGGTCTCAGGATGGATCGTAGAGACAGCTCCATCGGCGCCTTCTCTCTCGAGAAACATGCGCCTGTAAAGTTCCTCGATCTCTTCCATGGCGCGATCCCGCTCTTCTCGCGCCAACTCTTTTCCCTTCCTGGAAGCCTTTTTCAAACCATCTCTCCCCATTTTTCTCTAATTCTCCTCTGTAGATCCGGTGAAATCAAGCCCCCAGAACTTCAAGCACTCCGGAGCCATGCTCCCTATTGACTTTTGCAGCCACCCTTCCATAATCCTGTTCACGAACC
>Ga0315286_10005163_pt1 | contig 12589 bp, 11 predicted proteins | sample YL17G10_0_MG_FD_205038 | JGI IMG/M metagenome (GOLD analysis project Ga0315286, IMG submission 205038) | Sediment microbial communities from Yellowstone Lake, YNP, Wyoming, USA - YL17G10_0 | ecosystem: Environmental > Aquatic > Freshwater > Lake > Sediment | place: USA: Wyoming | collected... | reverse complement strand
CTAATAAATGTCAACTCACAACAGTCCTTAACAAAACAGTAATGATAAAAATAATCCTGAATAGTGCTCTGCCATAAAGTAAAGCTTTTAATAACCAGCTAAAATATATCCTTTTAAATAAAACTAATCTTTTAAATTTTAATTAATTGCTATTAATCACTGCTCGTTGCATATTTTCTTTTATACTATATTTTCACAAACATCTATAACTAAATAATTTTCTTGACAAAAATTATTTGGGCTGTTAACAATATTTACAAATTATAAAAGAATTTCAGGCGCGTAGCTCAGCGGGAGAGCGCTACCTTGACACGGTAGAAGTCGGCGGTTCGAAACCGCCCGCGCCTACCATTTTTTACAAACCTTGCTTGAGATCACATGGCATCATGAAGTGATTTTTGTGATGCCATTTTTTTAATTAACCCATGCATACCATAACTATAAAGCTGCCGGGAGAATCTCCCCGTATCATTGAAAACGGAAAAACTATTGCTTCTGTGCTCCAGGAGTTGAATATTTTTTCTGAAGCTGTCGCCGCACAGGTGAATGGCCATCCGGTAGATCTTAATACCCCGCTGCGTGCGGATTGCGAAGTTCTTCCTGTTGGCTCCTCTTCGGATGAGGGCAAGGAAATACTCCGTCACAGCGCCGCACATGTTATGGCCCAGGCAGTTAAAGCTCTCTATCCTGGCGTTAAAATAGCAATAGGCCCCTCCATTGAAAACGGATTTTACTATGATTTTGACTATGATGGTGCATTCACTCCCGACGATCTTGATAAGATAGAAAAAAAGATGCAAGAGATCATCGCCCAGGACCTTCCTTTTACCAGAATTGAGACTACCAGGCAAAATGCTCTAAAGCTTTTTTCTGAAAAAAATGAACCATACAAAGTTGAACTCCTTCAGGAAATCAAGGATGATACTGTGTCTCTCTATCAACAGGGAGACTTCATAGATTTATGCCGCGGGCCGCATATTCCGTCTTCCGGCAAAATAAAGGCTTACAAGTTGACCAGTATTGCCGGCGCCTACTGGCACGGTGACGAACGCAATAAAATGCTCCAGCGCATCTATGGCACCGCATTCGCTGTTCAAACAGAGCTTGATGAATATCTTAAATTCATTGAAGAAGCAAAGCTACGCGACCATAGAAAACTGGGAAAGGATCTCGACCTCTTCGGTATTTATGACGAAGTTGGATCAGGGCTTATTGTGTATCATCCCAAGGGTGCGCTGCTGAGGCGAATACTGGAGGATTTTGAAGTCAGAGAGCATCTGAAAAGAGGCTACCAGATGGTTAAAGGCCCTCAGATACTTCGCTTGGATCTCTGGGAAAAATCGGGGCACCTTGAAAACTATGGCCAATTCATGTATTTTACAGAAGTCGATGGTCAGAAATACGGGTTGAAGCCCATGAATTGCCTGGCGCATATGCTCATTTACAAATCAAAGCTGCGCAGTTATCGCGATCTGCCAATCCGTTACTTTGAGCTCGGAACGGTAGACCGGCATGAAAAATCAGGAGTTCTCCACGGGCTCACGCGGGTCAGGGAATTTACACAGGATGATGCGCATATATTATGCACCCCTGATCAGCTGTACCATGAGATATCCCAGATCATAGATTTTGTGCGGGATGTTATGGGAATCTTTGATTTTAGCTACGAAATGGAACTGAGCACGCGCCCGGAAAAATCCATCGGCAATGATGAAGACTGGGAACGTGCAACCAGTGCGCTACGAACAGTGCTGAACCGCAATCAGCTTCCGTTTGACATCAATGAGGGTGAAGGTGCGTTTTATGGCCCCAAAATTGACGTAAAATTAAAAGATTGCCTGGGCAGGTCCTGGCAGTGCGCGACAATCCAGTGCGACTTTGCTCTGCCCGAACGTTTTGACCTCTCTTATATAGCTGAAGACGGGCTGAAACATCGGCCGGTCATGCTACACCGCGTGATTCTTGGCTCCATGGAGCGGTTCCTGGGCGTGCTCATCGAACACTTTGGCGGTGCATTTCCCACCTGGCTTGCCCCCGTACAGGCGGCGGTTCTTCCCATTGCAGACCGGCATTTTGCCTATGCCAAAGAAGTTCACCAAGAACTCCTGAATTGCGCTGTAAGAGCAGAAATTGACCTGCGTAATGAGAGCCTGCGATTAAAAATCAGAGAAGCCCAACTGCAAAAAATTCCTTATATGTTAATTGTAGGGGACAAGGAAGTCGAACATAACGGCATATCACCACGCCATCGGAGCGGGGAAGATCTCAAGTTCATGCCGTTGCAACAATTTATTGACTCTCTTAAAGCAGTATGTGCGAAAGAGTTGCAGATTAAATCTTCATAAAGCCCTTTTCAATAACTGCAGACACAAGGAGGTGCAGCATTAGCATAGATAAAAAACTTCGAATAAACAGAATGATCAGATGCGAACGGGTCAGAGTTATAGATAGCGAGGGGAAGCAGTTGGGCGTTCTGTCTGTAGACGAAGCAATTCGCGCGGCTTTTGAACAGGGAATTGACCTGGTTGAAGTTTCCCCGAACGCTGATCCCCCGGTTTGCCGCATAATGGACTACGGGAAATTCAAATATCAACAGACCAGGAAGCTTCACAAAAAAAGTGTTCATAGCGCTATCCATCTAAAAGAGATAAAACTGCGGCCGTATACCGGAAAGCATGATCTTGAGGTAAAACTGCGTCATATCCTTGATTTTCTTGAAAAGGGATACAAGGTTAAAATTTCAGTTGTGTTTCGTGGTCGAGAGATTGTTCATCAGGACCACGGCTATGCAATACTGCGGGAAATAACTGAAGCTGTTAAAGAGACCGGTGTTATAGAACAGGAAGCACGCATGGACGGTCGAAACATTCTTATGATGATAAGCGGCAAAAAACAGAAATAAGGCAGTTCAATACCGCCGATTTCTCTTTTACTCAAGGACACATTCGAGATTAAAAGCACTACATTGATACAGAGGAGATAATGATACAATGCCTAAACTAAAAACAAATAGCGGGGCAGGAAAACGCTTCAGAGTCACTAAAAACGGAAAAATTAAAAGAGCAAAGGCTAATGCCAGCCATCTGCTTACCCATAAAAGCAGCAAACGCAAAAGGTCCCTGCGCAAAGCATCGCTGATCGCAAAAGTCGACCAAAAAAATGTGCGCAGGCTTCTTCCGTATGCATAGATGCACCTGCAAAACATCCTCTCAACAGGCCAGGCAAATGCGCCCCGGGATGTACTGCCATATATTGCACATTGTGAGCGTATATGAAGCGCCGCGTCAACTGCTTATAGCAGTCGAATAACTATCTCAGGGTAATTAAGTTTATTGACCATACAGGAAATTTTATAACGGGAAAGGATTACACCAATGCCACGAGTCAAAAGAGGTTTTAAACTCAGACGGAGAAGAAAAAGAGTTTTATCCCTTGCAAAAGGGTTCACCGGCCCACGCAGCAAGCTGTTTCGCATAGCCAATGAAACCATTGCACGTGCGCTCAATTATTCTTATCGCGACCGACGGACGCGCAAACGAGATTTCAGAAGCCTGTGGATTATCAGGATCAATGCGGCTGCACACAATAACGGCATTAATTACAGCCAGTTCATGCATGGATTGCAGATGGCACATATTACGGTTGACAGAAAAATATTATCGGATATGGCGGTCAGCGATCCACAGGGTTTTGCAGAGCTGGTGAGTATCGCTAAGGAACAGGTCCGACAAAGCGCTGCTGCAGTTGCATGATAGCCCAATAGCTTTCTGCTAAAAGGCTGGCGGATCATACTTATGCTGCCTCAGGCCGCAATATGCACCCCGGTCTATTGAGTCTGCCTGTTTTTTATCTTCTTAAATTAGATAGTTTTTTATGAAAGAAGCAATCGAGAATCTCAAGTGCCAGAGTGAACAGGAGCTCATAAACCTGTTGACCGAGCCGGAGATCTATCAGTTCAAAAGCCGCTACCTCGGGCGCAATGGTTCTGTAACCAGCCTGATAAAACTTCTCAGAGATCTCCCTGCTGAGCAGCGTGCTGCAGCAGGGTCATTAATCAATACCTTCAAACAAGAGCTTGAAGCGCGCATTGAAGCAGCCCTGAAAAATGCACGTACCGTGATAAAAAACCGGCTTATTTATGAGCATGCAGTAGATGTAACCCTGCCGGGAAGAAAGCTGCCGCTCGGCAACAGGCACCCCATTACGGTCATTGCTGATAGAATTATTGATATTTTTACCAGCCTTGGTTTTACAATAGTCGAGGGTCCCGAGGTGGAGCTTGATTTTTTTAATTTTGAGGCACTTAACATCCCCAAAGACCATCCCGCCCGGGATATGCACGATACGTTCTATCTGTCAAAAGAGACGCTGCTCAGGACGCATACCTCCCCGGTGCAGATTCGCACGATGCAACTGTCAAATCCCCCCGTCAGCATAATATGCCCCGGGAAGGTATATCGATGTGATTCTGATATCTCACATACCCCCATGTTTCATCAGGTAGAGGGGCTTATGGTTGATGAGGACATTTCTTTTGGAGATCTGAAGGGTATCTTGAATACATTTGTCCACCAGATATTCGATGAGGACACCCGGCTCAGGTTTCGTCCAAGCTTTTTTCCCTTTACCGAACCGAGCGCTGAGGTTGACATTCAGTGCGTTATGTGCAGAGGCAAAGGGTGCCGCGTTTGCGGTGACTCCGGCTGGCTTGAGATACTTGGTTCTGGAATGGTGCACCCGCAGGTATTCAGAAATGTCGGATACGATCCTGAAAAATATACCGGCTTTGCCTTTGGTCTCGGAGTCGAGCGCATTGCCATGCTTAAATATGGAATCAATGATATCCGTCTCTTTTTTGAAAATGATTACCGCTTTTTAATGCAATTTTAAATGGTAGCTTCATGCTGCTCAGTGTTAACTGGCTAAAAGACTTCATACCGTTTGACTTGTCTGCTGATGATCTATCAGAAAAGCTGATCATGGCAGGTATTGAGGTTGAACAGATCACCCGCATCGGCACTGAATGGAATAATATAGTCGTCGGAGAGATTCTTGATATTAGACCGCACCCTCAGGCTGACAAGCTTTTGCTAACCACGGTAAGGGCGGGAGAGAGGAAACTTCCCGTTGTGTGCGGCGCACCAAACATTCAGGTTGGACAGAAGGTGCCCCTCGCCCTTGATGGCGCAGCATTGCCCTCTGGTACAAAGATTAAAGCAGCTAAAATACGGGGCGAGATTTCTCAGGGAATGCTCTGTTCAGAGCCAGAGCTTTCACTGGGGGATGATGCTTCAGGCATCATGATTCTACCCTCTGCTGCTCCCTCCGGTTTATCGCTTGCTGATTATCTTGGCCTTTCCGATACTGTGCTTGAACTGAGTGTTACGCCTAATCGTCCGGACTGCTTGAGTGTTATTGGTATGGCACGAGAAATTTCTGCTCTGATCGAGGTGCCGATGAAAGTGCCGAAGGTTGTGCTCACTGAAGAAGGTGAGGTGATAGATCATCTGGCATCGGTCGAAATACGTGATCCGGATCTGTGCCCCCGCTACACGGCACGCATCATTTCCAATATTTCTATAGGCCCATCACCCTTATGGATGAGACAGCGACTTGCTGCTGCGGGAATTCGTTCGATAAATAATGCCGTCGATGTGACAAACTATGTCCTGCTTGAATGGGGCCAGCCGCTGCATGCTTTTGATTTTGACCTCCTCAGAGGACATAAGATTATTGTAAAAAGAGCTAACCCAAATGAGCGTTTCTTCACCCTGGATGGCAACGAACGGGTGCTTACCACCGATGCACTTATGATTTGCGATGGGGAGCGATCGGTAGCTATTGGTGGCATCATGGGTGGCCAGAATTCAGAAGTACATGAGGGCACCAGAAGAATTCTCCTCGAAAGTGCCTACTTTATGCCCACATCTATACGCAGAACCAGCAAGGCTACCGGCCTGGGCACTGAGGCATCGCAACGATTTGAGAAAGGTGTTGATATAAACGGGGTAATCCCGGCTTTAAACAGGGCTGCTTCGCTCATCGCGTCCCTTTGCAAAGGCGCCATTGCACCAGGAATTATTGATTGCTACCCGCAACCTGTTGCTCATCCCGGTCCCATAACACTCAATAGTGCCAGGGTCCGTAAAATTATTGGAATACCGCTCGCTGCAGATGCTATGAAGCGGCTGCTGGAACGGCTTCACATGACTGTTAAGAATATGGATCAAACCTGCATGCAGGTGACTCTGCCGAGCTTTCGCGTTGATATTCATGAACCTGAGGACCTTATTGAGGAAATTGCCCGCCTTAACGGTTACCAGAATATACCGGCAACTGCGCCCCGCATCAGTGTTTCAGACCGGTCATACCCTAAGTCGCACATGCTCACCTCCCGCACCCGGGAAATACTTGTTGCGCAGGGGTTTTATGAAGTTATTAATTACAGCTTTACTTCCCCTGCCCTTCTTCAGCATATGAACTTTACTGAGTCGGATCAGCGTCGCAACGCCGCTCCCATACTCAATCCGCTCTCGGAGTCCCAGTCAGTACTGCGCACTTCTCTGATTCCCAGCCTGCTGGTTAATCTGCGTGACAATCTCCGGCATAAAAATAATGCTATCAGGCTGTTTGAAATAGGCACTGTTTTTTATGCAAATTCTTCGAACCCATTACCGGTGGAGAATAAAAGATTGTCCGGCCTGATATGCGGATATCGTTTTGGTGAAAGCTGGAATCTGCCGCAGGCTGAAGCTGATTTTTTTGATATTAAGGGGTGCGTTGAAACCATCCTGGAAAAATTATATATCCCCTCCGTTGGATTCTCCCGAGACATACGTGAGCCTTTTCTCCATCCCCGCAGCGGTCTTTTAGTGGAAGCAGCCAAACAGACTGTTGGCTGCCTTGGCGAAGTCCATCCAGAGGTATTGGAAAAATTTGATATTGACCATACGGCATATATATTTGATCTTGATTTTGATCTGTTATGCACTATTGCTGCAGAACAGAAAGGCATGTTTATACCGCTGCCACGCCATCCGGCCATATATCGAGATGTGGCATTGATTGTCGATGAGCAGGTTGCAGCAGAAACAGTTAACAGCGCAATTACCTCTTTTGAAAATAAATTGATAGCGGAAGTGGTATTGTTTGACTGTTTTAGCGGCAGATCTATTCCTGCAGGGAAAAAGAGCCTCGCGTACCGGATCAAATTTCAATCTGCCAGCCGCAGCCTTACCGATGAGGAGGTTAATAACATCCATGAAAAGCTTGTTTCCTGCCTGTTCAAAGCAATAGGTGCTGAACTGAGGAATTAAAAACTATTTTCTTAAAAGGAGGCGCTGATTTATGACAAAAGCTGATTTAGTTTCAAAGATTTACGATAAAGTAGGGCTTTCCAAGAAGGAATCAACCATAATGGTGGAGCTGATTTTTGAAATTATCAGAACCGCACTGGAAAACAGGGACAAGGTTAAGATCTCAGGTTTTGGCAATTTTAATATCCGCACCAAGAAAGTGAGGAGAGGAAGAAACCCGCAAACCGGTGAAGAAATTGCAATCACGGCGCGCAATGTACTTACATTCAAGGCAAGTCCGGTACTGAAGAAAGCATTAAACGGCTAATAGCTTTAGTCCATAAAATAAAGTTACTAAAAAAGCTCATTAATGCTATATTTCTCTTGCACTGCATATATAATCCATTATAAAAGTAACCATCTTCAGCAATAGTGCCCTATACCGAAACCAAGGGATGATAAAACATGGCAGTCTCAATACCAAACAAACTTTACTTCAAAATAGGTGAAGTTAGCAGAATAACTGGTGTTGAGCCCTACATCTTACGCTACTGGGAGTCTGAATTCAAATTAGTAAGACCATATAGGACAAAGTCTAATCAACGGCTTTACCGGAAAAAAGATGTGGAATCAATTTTAAAAATAAAAAAAATGCTTTATGAGGAAAAGTTTACCATTGCTGGTGCAAAAATGAAGCTTAAGAATACCGCCCCACAGGAAAAAGAGAAGGAAAAACAGCTTCCGCTTGGCTTTGCGCCCCAGAAGTATAAAGAGCTTTTAAAAGAAATTAAAGTAGATATACAGCAGTTGCGTGACCTGCTGGTAAAGAATCCCGCATAATGACCTACTCAAGGATGGGTTATTCTTTTCTCAATTTTGAACGAGGAATTATTTATTATGGAGATTAAAGACAAACGTTTTATTAATCAAATGGATATAATCGAGCAGGGAAAACATCTTAAGGATATCAATGATATTTTGTTAGACGTTCAGGATAAATCCGAAGAATGTGAGGTTACTTACAGGCCCATAAACTTACTAAAAAAGTTAAAAAAGGCAGTAAATGAAAGCCAAAAAGAAAAAGCCTCTGACCGCACCCAGGACCAGAGCGCCGCGAAAGAGCAGCAAAAATAAGACTAAGACGCCGAAAAAGCCTGCACCTGTTAACCGAAAAAATAAAAAAACTGTCCTGAAAAAGAAGCTCAGAGGCACGGATAAAAGTGCGCTAAGAGAAGCCCCTAAAAAGACAAAAGTGCCACCTCAGAAGTACTACATCACTATCAGCGGGAATAAAATTTCTCTCGAAAATGAAATCATTAAAAAATATAACCTCAGGGCAGGAGATTTTCTGCCATTCAGCCGGCACAAGGTATTTATTGAAAAATAATTTTTCTCCATCAGCTAACCTGTCTGCACAATCTTTACTGCGTCCAGTCACTGCTGCCATTTTATCCTTGATCGTTTTGTTCCTGCTGAGCACATCGGTTCATGCCATTCAGCCTGCTTTTATAGCGGGCAGCGTATATAACACCTATAATACTAACCCTTTAAATACTAAGCCTTTAAAAAGCGCAACCGTTTATACCAGATACGGTGTTTCAGCTTCAAACGCATCTGGTGCGTTTGTCCTCCGTGTGCCCCCCAATATTTACACCCTGCTGGCAACTGCTCCGGCAAGTTGTACAAATCTCATGTCAGGAATCCCTGCAACACCCGGCAAGATTCCGTTTGTTAAGATAGGCCTTAGCCCCGCATCAACCCCAATAGGCTATGTGGAAGGGCGGATTGTAAATGCAGATTCCGGAAATGGCATTCCAGGTGCACTGATTATAACGGATCTTGGGGGGGCAGCCATAGCCTCAGGAAGGGATGGCAGCTATCGCTTAGCCTCACCATCGGGCGCAGCTACCATATCTATAACAGCGGATGGATTTTCAAGTAAAGCAGTGCGAGAGTATACCATCTATCCCTATATAGCCACAAATTTGAACATCAGCCTCGATGCAGCTTCTTCAGGAACTTTTCCGGTGAAGGGTGTTATTACAGATGCCTGCACGGGCATTAGAATTAACAATGCAGTTATCGTTTCAAATGCTGGTAAAATTGTCATAAGCAGTGATGGATTTTATTCTATAGACACACCAATTGGATTGTCTACTATAGTAGTGAGTAGGGCTGATGATGCTGATGATGCTGATGATGAAAGTTATCAGTTCAGCAGTAAAACTTTTCTCCTGACTCCTTTTTCAAACACAATCCAGAACTTCTCTCTTACCCATTCAAAAAGTGGCACCGGTCTTGTCAGCGGTATCATAACCAATAATGTTACCGGAGATGCAGTTCCTGGTGTCAAAATAGAAGCAGATACAGGGTCAATCAGCTATAGCCAAAAAGACGGAACTTTTAAATTATATACAAGTATCTGCACTACCCGCATATTTGCTTCGCGTGACGGGTTTACGCCCTTTACCAAGACTGTTATCGTTTCGCAGGGTTCTATAACTCCTCTTAATATTCCGATGAATCCACTTGGATCGATTGCCGGCTTTGTCCGGGACAGTTACACGAACACGGGCATAAAGGAGGCACGTATAGCCCTTGCAGAAGACAGAACTGTTTCATGCAAAAGCTCCGATGACGGAAGTTATGTGCTAAGTAGTATCAGTACCGGAACTTACACACTTGAAGTATCTCATCCCTGCTACCTGCCAGAAACGCGAGCCGCCATACAGGTGTCTGCGGGAAACACCGCAGCGGAACAGTTCATGCTTGAGGCATCTGCCAGAGCTACTATGCACGGTTCAGTTACCACTTTTTTTGCCAAACGCCCGATACCTTCAGCTTCGATAACCACAAGCTATGGTGCCACGGTTACTACAGACGCTGATGGCTTTTATACGATCGAGCTGCCAGCCTGCACTACAAGTATTACCATACGTGCACCAGGTTTCCTGCCCGCAACCAAAAGAAATGTCTCTCCGGCAGAAGGTGAGACTTTAGAGTTGAATGTGCGGCTGTTTCCCTGGCCATTCAGGTTTCCTGCAGATAGGGAGCAGAGCCATATTCAATAACCCTTTGAAATTGGACTTACCTTACAAATCCAACATTGAACGCTATGGGATCATTGCTTGAAATAATAAAAGAAGAGGAATTCCTGGAAATCGCCCGGAAGGCTTCCCGCAACATGATAATGCTGTCTTCGTGCCTTCTTGAGAATGAAGGCAAGCTGAGCAAGAGAATGCATGGTGTTCTGATAAAGGAATCAACTGATCTGGAAGATTTTCTCGATGATCACGGAGCGCGCAACAACAAGACCTGGGTGTTTTTCGGGGAGCTGGTCGCCTCTATCAGAAATTTTTCTAACGTAGCCTACATCATCAGCCATGTTTTGCGACGCTTCACCCTGTATCGGCTGAATAACCAGCATGCGCAGGAATTTGTGCAGGATGCGCAAGCCGTCATGCAATTTCTCAACGAATCCATTATTTCGCTTTTTGCTCATCTCAAAAACGAAGCTGAACTCATAGCGCTTGAGATACCTCCCTGTACACTCAATGAGGGTGATCTGGAAGATCTGGTCGTAAAAGTCCTGCCGCATACCATCGATGAAGAAACCGTTTGCGAAATTAATGAGAACGTAACCCGCGTGGCAACAGAATTTCTTTCCGCATTAAAAAGTTCAACGCACATCATGTTTGAGAAGAAGGTATCGGACAAGCAGATCGAAAAGCTTATTCCTGCTAAAATCAACGAGGACGTGCTGCGTTATGCTGAATCAAGAATTCACAGCCTGCAGTCTATGTATGACACCTACATCCATAAAACACCCGTTGAATCAAAAGATGATTCCCTCAAGAGCCTGCGCGGCTATATTTCCATAACCCTTCATCTTATCGAGACAGCGCAGGGCCTCTGCCATTTTGTCGAGCGCCATGAAACCAAGGTGCGGGTTGAAACGACAATGAAGCGCATTGAGAAAATAGTCAGCAGAAAAGCAGTGCTTGATACGATCATCAATTTTGCGCTCTATTATTATACGCTGTTTATCAAGGGCGGAATGTCGCTTGCAGAATCCATAGTACAGGGCTATACGGTGGTGGATTCAATTATTCTTAAAGTGCCTGAGGGCCTCGGGTTTCATCTCCGGCCCTCTACGTTGGTGGCAAAAGTTGTAAACAATTACGGCACTAAAACCACCATGGTGATAAACTGCAAGGAGTTTGATGCCGGCAGCGTTATTGACCTTATGTGGGCAGCAGGCGTTATTAAGAAAGAGGGCCTTTCCCAGGTTGAATTCCGCGGTGATAAAAAGGCCCTCCATGACCTTAAACTGCTTGCGGACGTTAATTACGGCGAAGACACCATGGGCAAAAGCGTCCCTCTCCCGGAGGAAATTTCATATCTTAGATAGGATACATGATCATGAGCACTGATCAGAATATGAGCGAGTTAGTTTTCACGGAAGATGCACGGGCTGCCCTGGATGCTTTCCTCTCCAGCTGGCCGGTGGTCGCCCGAGGCTCTTTTGAGCAAAAGATAATAAGAACGCTTGATTACTACCGCCTGCAGGGTAAGGCGCGCTGGGTAACAAAAGAAATTCTCATAACAGCACTGGAAGAAACGTTTCCGTCCTTTGAAGTAACGGTTTTGAGGACCAAAGATCAGCAGGCGCTTCTGGATACCATGAATGCCCAGAAGAAAGTCAATAAAAGAAATCCCCTGATCAAAATAAAGCGGTGGGATCTCCCAGCCGTGTCAATAAGCACTCCAATCCATGATGTCTGCGCGCTGCTTGCCGCACCGCGCATAGGCGGCAATACCGACAGCATACTGAATGCCCTCCTTGACGGAGTGCGCAGCCGCGGCGCAAAGGTTGAAAAACTTATGTTCCCCCGGCTTTCTATTGCTCCCTGCAACGGTTGTCTGGCGTGTGACAGGAAAGAGCTTGCATCCTTTTGTGCTATTAAAGACGATATGACCTATCTGTACCGCAGGCTGCTTGAATGTGATGTCTTTATCTTAGGCTTCCCTATTTATACAGCCAGAGAATGCAGCCAGGTAGCTATATTTTTTGACCGGTTGAAAGCTCTTGGCGGTCCAAAACAATATGCAAAAGTTAAACAGAAACTGCGCAAGGGAGCGCTGGTTGTTACCTGGGGGTGGCCTTCAGACCTTCTGTATAAGGGCGTGGTTGAAAATACTGCGTTTTTACTTAGACATTTTGGTGTTGAGGTAGCTGAAATTGTGACCGGCTCAGGCTTCTGGGATGCATATTATGCAAAAGGATCAGCGCT
>Ga0315286_10005162_pt1 | contig 12590 bp, 10 predicted proteins | sample YL17G10_0_MG_FD_205038 | JGI IMG/M metagenome (GOLD analysis project Ga0315286, IMG submission 205038) | Sediment microbial communities from Yellowstone Lake, YNP, Wyoming, USA - YL17G10_0 | ecosystem: Environmental > Aquatic > Freshwater > Lake > Sediment | place: USA: Wyoming | collected... | reverse complement strand
CCTTTTTGACTTCCACAGTCGCAAGCTACGCAAGGCTGGCCCTTCAACTCCAGTGTCGGTCATGGGTTTGAGCGACGTCCCATCGGCAGGCGACATTTTCCAGGTTGTTGCTACTGAGCGCGATGCCCGCGTGATCGTCGAAGAGCGTGTTCAAGCCCAGCAGAAGGCAGCCACAGCCCCTAAAGTAGCCGTCACTCTGGAACATCTTTTCGACAAGTTCCAGGCCGGCGAGCTGCGTGAACTGCGCCTGATTGTCAAGGCCGATGTCCAGGGCTCTCTGGAACCGATCGTTTCGTCGTTGAATGGGCTAAATGAAGGTGATATCTCCATTCATATCCTCTACGCTGAAACTGGGAATATCGGTGAAAATGACATCATGCTAGCCTCAGCCTCAAAGGCTGTTGTGATTGGCTTCAACGTGCAAGCTGAGGCTGCCGCCCGCCGCCTGGCTGATTCTGAGGGAGTCTCTATCCGGCTCTATGATATTATTTATCGCCTCACTGAAGATGTCGAGAAAGCGTTGAAAGGTATGTTAGAACCAGAAGATAAAGAGACTATCATCGGGCACGCCGAGGTGCGAGCGTTGTTCCGCATTTCCAAGCTAGGCAATATTGCCGGCTGTCGAGTGACCGATGGCGAGCTCCGCCGCAACGCGCGCCTGCGCGTTTTGCGGCATGGTGAAAATATTCATGAAGGACCAGTATCTTCTTTAAGACATTTGCAAGATGATGTTCGTGAAGTCCGCGCTGGCTTTGATTGTGGCGTGGGTATAAAGGGCTTTGACGAGTTTGAAGTTGGTGATATCCTGGAGGCATTTACCATCGAAAAGGTTGCTGTCGCCTAGGAGCATGATCGTGGTTTCGAAAACTAGGACTCAGCGCATTGGCGATCGTATTCGAGAAGAGCTCTCCGAGATGTTGCTTATGGAGGTGAGTGACCCGCGCCTGCAAGGCATCTCAGTCACGGATGTGGAAGTTGACCGGGAGCTGGCTTACGCCAGCGTGCACATTTCCGCCCTGGAAGGTGAGCAGCGATGGCAAGATATTCTGGATGGGTTGGAACATGCGCAGGGCTTTTTACGTCATGAATTAAGCCAACGGATTGACCTGCGCACTTTTCCGCGCTTGCGCTTTCGCTGGGACTCAACGTTGGAGCGAGCCGAAAAGATCGAACGCCTGATTGCATCCATACACGAGGAGTCAGGCGCTCGAGCAATGCCGCCGGGCGAAAGCCTGACAGTCCACAACCCGGCACGGGAAGGCTCAACCGGTGAGGAGAAAAGCGATCGTGAGTGATATCCAGCCGGAGCCGCAACAGCCTGACAACCTGTTAAACCAGGTCAGGCAGCAATTGGAATCCGCTCATCGCGTATTGGTCGTCTCTCATGTCCGCCCAGATGGCGATGCGATTGGTTCTCTGCTAGGGTGGGGACTGTCACTGCAAGCAGCCGGAAAAGACGTGCAGATGGTGTTGTCAGACGGTGTGCCGTCCAGCTACTGCCACCTGCCCGGGAGCGAACAGATCCGTTCGCGCCCAAACGGGAGCTTTGATTGGGTTGTGGTTCTGGATTGTTCGGACCTTAAACGAACCGGCAATGTCCTGAACGGTAGCGGGCCCCCAGATTTTAATGTGGACCACCACATCACGAACCTTAATTATGCAAAAGTCAACCTGGTGGATCCGGCGGCTGTGGCTACTTCCGAAATCCTGGCGGGGTTGATCGAAAGCCTCGGGTTGCCATTGACACAACCTGTCGCGGCCGCTCTGCTAACCGGCATAATTACAGATACGATCGGGTTTCGCACCTCTAACGTGACCCCCAAGGTTCTGCGGCTGGCTGCCAACCTGATGGAACATGGCGGTGACCTGGCTGAGTTGTATCACCAGGCATTGGTGAAGCGCTCTTTTGAAGCAACTCGTTTCTGGGCGGCCGGTCTCAACCAGTTGGAAAGAGACGGGCGCCTGGTCTGGACAACCCTTACCCAGGCTGACCGCAAAGCCGCTGGCTATTCCGGCAGGGACGATGCAGACCTGATCAATGTGCTCTCTTCGATCGAGGATACTGATATTGCAGTGATCTTCGTGGAACAGACTCACAGCAGTGTGAAGATAAGCTGGCGGGCGCAACCCGGTTTCGATGTTTCGAAGCTAGCCGTGCAATTTGGAGGTGGCGGGCATCCGGCTGCGTCTGGCGCAGAGATTCAGGGTAACCTGGAGACCATCCGGACGGTCGTTTTAAAAGCGACAAGTGAAATCCTGGTTGGATAGATGATTAATCTGTCTTCCGGAAGACAGAAAGTCACTTATTGTCAGACAACATATTCCGGATGTAATAGAGTCGTGCTAAAATAATAGGTAGAACATTTCGGATGGATGGGAAATATAAAGAAATGGAAGAAGATAATATTATTAACGTGGTATCTGGTGTTCTGGTGGTAGATAAACCGGTTGGGCTCACCTCCCACGATGTTGTACAAATTATCCGAAGAGGCACCGGCATCCGTCGGGCTGGGCATACTGGAACGTTAGATCCACGCGCTTCAGGCGTATTGGTGATCCTGGTCGGCCCTGCAGTGCGTTTGAGCGAATATATCTCCGCTTCCGACAAACGCTACCAGGCCACAATCCGTCTGGGCAGCTCCACTGACACTTATGATGCCGAGGGGGAAATCACAAGGTCATCTCCAGTTGAAGATATTGCTGAAGATAAATTCAACGAGATTTTGCAACAGTTTGTCGGTGAAATGGAACAGGTCCCGCCGCCCTTTTCGGCAGTGAAGATCAAAGGTCGTAAAGCCTATGAAATGGCTCGACAGGGTGAAGAAGTGGACCTGGAGCCGCGCATTATCAACGTACACAGCCTGGAAATACTAGAGTGGGCTCCTCCTGAAGCTGTTATCGATGTTTACTGCTCGTCTGGCACGTATGTACGATCGCTTGCGAACGACCTGGGCAAATCCCTGGGCACCGGAGCGCACCTGGTAGGGTTGCGCCGCACAAAAAGCGGGCGCTTTACCTTGCGTGATGCGGTCCCTCTGCGACGGTTACAAGAATCTTTTGATGCCGGAAACTGGTATAAATTCTTAATACCGGCTGCTGAGGCGCTGGCAGATTGGCCAATGGTGGAGTTAGATGCCGACCAGGTCGAGCTGGTCCGCCACGGTCACCGCGTGCCAATCGAACCCGGTCAAAAGGGCTGGGCACGGGGTGTAAGCCAACAAGGCGACCTGGTAGCCCTGCTGGAAGCGGATGAAGAAACTAGCGAGTGGCAACCACGCAAGGTATTCTTCCAGTCCTAAGTCTGGAATCTTGATGTTCCAGTTATGCATCATTACTGGTCTTTGGAAGCAGTACACCTGCAAAATGCCTGGCTGACCATCGGTTCGTTTGATGGAGTACACCGGGGACACCAAGAGATCATCCACAAAATGACTGCGGGGGCTCACACCGCCGGTGCTCCGGCGGTTGTATTAGCCTTTTTTCCTCATCCTGCCATCGTCCTACGTAAGCGCCAGGAGCTTTATTACTTAACCACTCCAGAAGAGCGGGCAGAAATTATGGAAAAGATGGGCGTAGATGTGGTGATCACCCAGCCTTTTAACCTGGAAATCGCCAATATGGAAGCCCGTCAATTCCTGCTCGACCTCAAAGCTCACCTGGCTCTGAGCCACTTGTGGGTAGGCTATGATTTCGCCTTGGGCCGCGGTCGTGAAGGTGATGTCTCGACCTTAAGGAGGCTTGGAAAAGAGCTTAGCTACCAGCTCCATGTAGTGAAGCCAGTCCAGGCGGCCAACAGATATGTATCTTCTAGCTTAATCCGTAATAAACTGGCCGAAGGGGATATGAATATCGTCAGCCAACTATTAGGCAGACGATACCAGATTGAAGGTTCAGTAATCCATGGCGATGGACGTGGACAAGCTTTAGGAATCCCAACTGCCAATTTAGAGGTGTGGCCTGAACGCGCTTTGCCCAAAGCGGGAGTATATGTATGCAAGGCGCATAACGGCAACGAAAGTTGGGGAGCGCTTACCAACGTGGGGGTCCGCCCAACTTTTGAAGCCAAACCGGTTAGCCCACGTGTGGAAGCACATCTACTGGATTTCGACCGTGACCTTTATGGACAGTCTCTCTGTTTAGATTTCATCACACGCCTGCGTGACGAACAGCGTTTTCCCAATGTACAGGCGCTTGTGGCGCAGATTCAACAAGACATCTTAAGGGGCCGAGAGATCTTGAGCTCCGGATAAACATTATGCAACAATACCTGGATTTGCTGCAACACATCCTCGATCATGGCGCGTTAAAAGGCGATCGCACAGGGACCGGGACGCACTCCGTGTTCGGGTACCAGATGCGCTTCAACCTCCGTGATGGTTTCCCCCTGTTGACAACCAAGAAATTACACACAAAATCCATCATTTACGAGCTGTTGTGGTTTTTAAAAGGGGATACCAATGTGCGGTACCTTCACGAGCATGATGTGACCATCTGGGATGAATGGGCTGACGAGCACGGTGATCTTGGCCCGATTTATGGCTACCAATGGCGCTCCTGGCCATCTCCAGATGGGCGCTCGATTGACCAGATTTCCCAGGTAATTGACCAGATTAAAACCAACCCGACCTCGCGCCGCCTGATCGTCAGCGCCTGGAACGCGGGAGAAATTGACCGAATGGCCTTGCCCCCCTGTCCTGCATTATTCCAATTTTACGTCGCCAATGGAGCGCTTTCCTGCCAGCTTTACCAACGCTCCGCCGATGTTTTCCTGGGTGTGCCCTTCAACATTGCCTCTTACGCATTGCTAACCTTGATGGTTGCTCAGGTGTGCGACCTACGTCCTGGGGATTTCATCCACACTTTTGGAGACGTACATTTGTATGCCAACCACCTCGAACAAGCCAGGCTGCAACTGACCCGCCTGCCATATCCGCTGCCACAGATGAAGCTGAACCCAAGGGTGAAGGATATCTTCGAGTATAAATTCGAAGACTTTGAGCTGATAAATTACCTATCTCATCCTCACATTAAAGCTGAGGTTGCAGTTTGATCATATCCTTGATCGTCGCCATGGACGAAATGGGCGGTATCGGTAAAGACAACCGCCTGCCCTGGCACCTTTCTTCCGACCTGAAGCGCTTTAAGCAATTGACCATGGGCCATCACCTGATCATGGGCCGCAAGACTTACGAGACGATTGGGCGACCCCTACCAGGACGCACCACCATCGTTATTACGCGCAACCCACAATATCAAGCTGCAGGCTGCCTGGTTGCGCCCAGCCTGGAAGAAGCCCTGGGTCTGGCTCGTGAGAAGGGAGATACGGAAGCTTTCATCGCCGGCGGAGGGGAAATCTTTACCCTGGCGCTGCCGCTCGTGGATCAAATTTACCTGACCCAGGTCCACGCCCAGGTGGAAGCGGACGTCTTCTTCCCTCCATTTTCACTGGAAGGGTGGAGACAAATTGAAACGATTGAACAACCTGCTGATGAGAAGAATGATTACCCAGCCAGGTTCATTTTGCTTGTAAGTGAAGGTTAATCCACCACCTGGCTGACCTCGTCCAGCTTCAAACTGAGCACCTGGCTGGATGAGTCGCGGCCCATCGTCACGCCATAAATCACATCGGCCACCTGAACAGTGTTGCGGTTATGGGTAACGACCACGAATTGAGTGTTCTGACTCAGCTCCCGCAGCAGCTCACGGAAACGCCCTACGTTGGCTTCGTCCAGCATAGCATCCACTTCATCCAGCACGCAGAAGGGCGTTGGGGAAACCTTGAGCAATGCAAACACCAACGCCACAGCCGTCAGGCTACGTTCACCCCCTGATAACAGCGATAAACCTTGCAAGCGCCTCCCTGGCAGGCGCGCTTCAATGTCGATGCCGGTTTCGGTCAAGTCATCCGGGTTGGTCAACACCAGATGCGCAGATCCACCCCCGAACAGGCGTACAAAAATCTCCTTGAACTCAACCGCGACTGCTTCGAAAGTGGTGCGAAACTCGCGCTGCATGAGCTCATCTAGCTCGGCGATTACCTGTCGCACGCCAGCCTCGGCGCTCTTCAGGTCAGCGACCTGCTCGGTGAGAAAAGTAAAACGCTGTTTAACCTCCTGAAATTCAGCCTGTGCTTCAGGGTTAATCGGTCCCATGCGTCTCAACTGAGCGCGCTGGCGCTGGATGGCTTCCTCAATCTCAGGATTGAGCTGCCGAACCCTGGGGAGCTGCTCAACCATACCTTGCAAGGGCAATGGCGTTGGGCCGGAGACGGTCTCTTCATAATCGAAAGCCACCAAGCCAAAGTCATCTTCAATCCGGCGCTGCAGCCCTTCCAAAGCCTCCTGGCGGCGGGCCAGCATGATCCTGGCCTGGGCATGGTGGTGTTCAGCCAGGCTAAGGGCCTGGCGAGCCGCACTTTCGGCCGTTTGCGAGCCAGCTTGCTCCACTTCCAGTCGTTCCAGCTCCGTCTCAGCGGGTTCGATAAGCACCCGCAATGCCTCAATTTCAGCGCCGATCTCACCTTCCGCATGGCGCCAGGCGAGTTTTTCAGATTCCAGGGCTGCCAGAGCGCTTTCCGTCTCTGCATGGCGCACCTCTAAGCTCGCCTGAGCCTGCGAGGCACGCGCTACTTCAACCAGGCGCTCAGCCAGGCGCGACTTTCCAGTAGACAAACCTTGTTCGGCGATAGCGGACAAAGTACTCCAATGCGTCGCCTGCGCCTGGTATTCTTCCGGCGAGAGTGCAGCCAGGCTGGCGCTTGATTGGCGCACACGCTCGCGAGCCTGTGTAATTTCGGTCTCCAAAACCCCAAGTTCAGCGGTTATATGGGCGTTCTCCTGCTCACCGCGGGATAATTCTTCCTTCAGGTGATCGACCTGCTCCTCTTGCCACTTGACCTGGCGAGAGCTCTGCTCGGCGGCTAGGCGGGCCTGGTCAGCGATCCGGCGGGCCTTTTCTTCCTGACGAGCAGCCGCCCGTTGGGCTTGAATTAACCGCTCGCTTTCAGTTCGCAAACTCTTTATCTCCTCATCGAGTTTGCGCAGCTGTTCGGCCAATTCAGAACCCCCACGCTGTGCCTCGGTGAGGCTATTCCCCAAATCACGCCGCTGTCGCTGACGACCAAGAATTGTCTGTTCCCCCTTTCCCGCGCCTGGGCTGCCAGCCAGGACCGGGCCGGAGGCCAGGAACACCTCGCCTTGCAGGGTTACCGCGCGCAAAGCGAACGTCTCCCTGGTCGAATCGGTTTCCAGGTCTAATGTCGACAACAGGCGCTGTGCAGCGGTACGGTCGCTCACGATCACTGCCTGACCCAACAACAAATCCACAGCCGGTCGGAGTTCAGGGGGTACGCTGACCAGGTCCGCTGCCAGGCCTATGACGCCGGTCAACTGTTGCCCTTTCGCACCACTCACCAGGTTAGCCAATGGCGAGGCAGGTTTTAACTTCTTCAAGGGGAGTAAGACGGCTCGCCCAGCTTCGTCCACCAACAGATCGAGAGCCGTCTCCGGCTGCACATCCAATAGTACAGCATCCAGGTATTCACCCAAAGCAGCCGCGATGGCTGTTTCCAGCTCGGCAGGCATCTCCAGATAGGTACTTAGCGCGCCACGTGTCCCTTGCAAGCGCGACTGGCGAGCAGCTTGCAGCAGCAGGCGTGTTCCGCTGGCATAACCGCTCAAAGCCTGCTCAGCCTGCTCCAACACATTAACCTGGGCTTTTAAGCGGGCCAGTTCAGCCGCGATTCCTGAACGCCGGTCAATAATTTCCCGGCGGGCTTCTTCCAAATCAGATATGCGCTGGCGGTGAGCCGATAGAGCCTGATCAGCGGCTATTTGGGCAGCCTGCGCTTCCTGCAAGAGTCGCTCAGACTCCTGAACATGCCTTTCGGCAGCCTGTCGCTCCTGGCTTGCCTTTTCCACTGCTTGTACCAGCACTTCTATAGATTTTTGGTTCCGCTTTGCCTGCTCCTTGCGCTCTGACAGGCGTGCTTGAAGCTGACCTTGTTGAGTATTGACTTCCGAAAAGGTCTGGCGGGCGATCTGTAGCTCATGCTCAGCGTTAGCCCTCTCATTCAGGCGCTCCGCTAAAGCCTGGCGGGCTTCTTCAGATTGTGATTGCGCTTCTAAGCGCTCAGCTTCCATGCGAGCCACTTCTTGCCCGGCTTGCTCCAGACGTTCCTGGAACAGAGAAGCCTCCTCTTGCAAACGTGCCAGCTCAGCCTGGATATCTTCCTGCTGATTCTGTATAGAACGCCGCCGTTCTTCTGCTACAGCCAGGTCGCGGCTGAGGATTTCGCGGCGGGAGTGCAACTGAGCCGATTGCCGGTGCCAGGAGTTCAGACTGGCCCGCAGATTCTGGGATCCCTCGCGCAAGGTAGCCAGTTTTTCAGCCAGGACTTGCTGTTTCTGACGAGTACGTTCAAGGTTAACCTCTTGGGAGCGGGTAGCGGTATGTGCTTCGGTTAGCTCGGTCTGGGCACGATGCCAATGGTAGCCGTACCAGTCTCGCAACAACACCTGCAGGTCGACCTTGACCTGCTCGTACTCCTGGGCCCGCCGCGCCTGGCGCTCCAGGCTGCGCAAGCGAGGTTGAAGCTCAGCAAGAATATCTTCCACCCTCTCCAGGTTACGGCGGGTGGTCTCCAGCCGGCGTAAAGCTTCTTCACGACGAGAGCGGTGCAAGCCAATCCCAGCTGCTTCCTCAAACAGCCGGCGGCGCTCCTCGGCTTTGAGCGACAGGGCGGCGTCTACCAACCCCTGGCCAATAATCGTATAAGTACGTTCCGCCAGGCCAGACTGGGCTAATAATTCCGAGACATCTTTTAGCCGTACCCGTTGACCGTTGATCAGGTATTCGTTTGTGCCATCACGGTAGGCGCGCCGTGTAACAGCCACTTCACTGAAATCAATCGGAAGCCAGCCATCGCTATTATCGAATGTGATTGTGGCGGAGGCCATACCCGCCCGGGTGCGGAACTCTGACCCTGAGAAGATCATGTCTTCAGTCTTCTTACCCCGCAATAGGCTGTAAGACTGCTCACCCAACACCCAGCGCAGGCTATCAGCAATGTTGGATTTGCCGCTGCCATTAGGGCCGACGATAGCCGTTACCGTCTCAGCGAACAAAAACATAGTCCGGCTTGCGAAGGTTTTATACCCATGGAGCTCGAGCGCCTTTAAATGTGACGGCATAGGTTTATTCGATTTCGAGCGCTTTCAACGCAGCCGTAGCAGCAGCTTTGGCTGCCATGCGTTTGCTGTGACCGCTGCCAAGTCCGCAAGGATTTCCATCCACAATCACTTCAACTTTGAATGTTTTTTCATGCTCCGGACCTGAGGAAGCCACCGTATGGTATACCGGCGAGCCTAAACCCTTCGCCTGCACCCATTCCTGGAGCAAGCTTTTTGGATCAAGGTCCTTATGGTCAGTCAGGATCTGATAGGCAGCGGAATGCAACATGGGTTCCACAAAATCGCGCACAGCCTGGATACCTGCATTCAGGTACAATGCGCCGATCAAAGCTTCAAACGTAGCGCACAATAATGCCGGGCGAACACGCCCACCACCTTCCGTTTCGCCGTGTCCCAATCGCATTACCTGGCCCAGGTTAATTCCGACTCCGAAATCGGCAAGCTGCTCAGTACGCACCAACGCTGAACGCATGCGAGTTAATTCACCCTCAGCCATCTCGGGAAAATGATTGTATAGCCAGGCGCCAACCAGAAAGTCGAGCACTGCATCCCCGAGGAACTCCAGCCGTTCGTTGTCCTCCAGAGCTTCCGGATGTTCATTCAGATACGAACGATGAGTCAGCGCTCTGTTGAACAGGCGATAATCGGTGAACGGTAGGCCCAGGCGTTGGGAAAATTCCTGGGGGGTTTCCTCCCCCAGGTCTCCCTGGTGTAATTGTTCCATCATATCCTCCCAGAACTCAGGGAGCGCCAGACGCCCCACTCGAAAGTCGAGTATCTGGCGATCCATTAGTTCCAAAACCAAAAACCTGGATCGGCTGGTGGCAAGCGGTTACCAAAGTGGTTGTTAGGACCAGCCGCCTTTTAATTGAACTTCCTGATAACCAGGACAGAGTTATGCCCGCCAAACCCAAATGAGTTACTCAGGACGATTCGTACGGGTAATTCACGCGCCTGATTGGGTACATAATCCAGGTCACACTCGGGGTCCGGAGTGTGGTAATTGATGGTGGGCGGGATAACGTCCTGGCCTACAGCCAACGCACAGAAAACAGCTTCGAGCGCGCCGGTGGCACCCATCATGTGACCCGTCATAGACTTCGTCGATGAGACTGGTATATTATAAGCGAGTTCTCTGAAAGCAGCTTTTATCGCGCGGGTTTCCGAAAGGTCATTAAGCTGTGTGGCAGTGCCATGGGCGCTGATGTAATCAATATCCTCAGGGTTGACAGCCGCCGAGGACATCGCCAGGCGCATGGCCTGGCTACCCCCTGCCCCATCCTCAGAGGGGGCGGTGATGTGGTAGGCATCAGCGGTAGCAGCATACCCGGCCAGCTCGGCGATAATCTGAGCTCCACGCTTACGAGCACGGCTTTCCGACTCGAGCACGAGGACGGCTGCGCCCTCGCCCATCACTAATCCGTCACGTTCCCGGTCGAAGGGTTGTGGGGTAGTGGCAGGCAGCCCATTACGGCGCGACATCGCTCCCAGACGGTCAAAGGCTGCTATGCCAACTGTTGTAACAGTCGATTCGGTTCCCCCTGTAATAGCTGCGTCGATTACCCCGGAACGGATTAACATCCAGGCTGTCCCAATTCCATCTGAACCCGATGCACAGGCTGAGGCAATCGAGAAACATGGACCTTTAAAGCCGTGATCAATGGCAATTAAACCGGCCGAACCGTTTGCCATCAGCATGGGGATTGAGAAGGGGCTGACACGCCGCGGCCCTTCGTCTCGCACTACGCTGACGGTCTCCTGAAAAGTGGCCAGGCCGCCTATAGCAGAGGAGACAATGACTCCGATCCGACCAGCCTCAGCCTCGTTAGCTTCTAATCCTGCCTGGCGGATGGCTTCCTGTGCGGCGGCGGCTGCCAATTGTTCGGAGCGGTCGCGCCGGCGCGCTTCTCGGGCTTGCATATATTCTTCCGCGCGGAAGTTCTTTACCTCGCCTGCAATCTGAACCAGGAAATCAGAGGCGTCAAATTGGGTGATAGGTCCCACCCCGGAAATACCATTCACTGCATTCTGCCAAGACTCAGCCGCTGTCAGACCCAACGGACTGACTGCACCTAGACCGGTAATTACAACGCGTTCTGGCATAATCTCCTCCTGAGCCCTGTCATTCCTGGCTCTTAAATCCTGAACCAGTTAACACCACGACAATTGGTTCTGGTAAGTGACCGGTAATCTGTTCGAGAGCGCTCCAGGCGATAGCAGAGGTCGGCTCAACATAAAACCCCAAATGAGCAAGTTGGTCGCGACCGGCCAAAATCTCCTCTTCAGCCACGGCAATAAACCGGCCGCCACTCTTCTCAACCAGTCGAAGCACCTCATCACCACGTACAGGGTACTTAATTCGGACACCTTCTGCCAGGGTTTGGCCTTCGGAGACCCAACCCAGGCCGGCAGCTCCGTAACTGGATACTGCCCATAACGGAGCACAGGCTCGCGCCTGGACCCCCACCAGGGCAGGAGTCTTCGGGATCAACCCGGCCGCCAGAAGAGAATTGAAACCACGCCCTACTGCCAGGAGCAAATTACCCTGTCCAGCCGGGGCGATAACCGTCCCCGGCGTGCCACCCATCTGTTCAACAAGCTCGTAAGCCAGTGTAGCATAGCCAAACAGAACATGAGGTAGATAGGCATGACTGGCATAAACCTCATCTTGTTCAGCAACCAGTCGAACGGCTTCAGAGGTGTTCGAGCGGGTTCCCTGGACTGAAACTACCCTGGCGCCATATGCCTCGATCTGGGCGAGTTTAGGACCGGAGGCATAAGCGGGTACGAAGATCCGTACCTGGATCCCACCGCGTGCGGCGTAAGCTGCGAGTGAAGCCCCAGCATTACCTGAGCTGTCCTCGACGACAGAACCTACCCTCTTAGAGAGGAGTAAGCTGACCAAAACGGCCGAGCCGCGATCCTTGAATGAGCCAGAAGGGTTCTGGTTCTCTATTTTGAAAGCCACCTGCCGGCCGAGAGCAGGCGCCCACACCAGCGGCGTATTGCCTTCTCCCAAGGTAACCAGCGGAGCATCGTCTGGCAGACCGAAAGTATGCCGGTAGCGCCAAAGGCCGGACAGCTCCGGTTGGACTTGATCCATGCGGAAGGCCGGTAGGACAGGGATATCGAACGTCCCACCGCAATGAAGACACCGGTATGGTATGCCTTGGTCAGGGTAGGGCCGGCTACAATTGTTGCAAACAATCATCAGGAAAGGTCACTCGCCTTTCTGTGGAATATATTCGCCTTCCACCCAGGTCTGGCCCCGAGGCCCGACTTCTTTCTTCCAGACAGGTACGATCTCTTTCAGACGGTCAATTCCATAGCGGGTAGCTTCGAATACACCCGTATCACGGTGAGCCGCGGTACAAGCAATCAGAACCGTAGGCGTCCTGG
>Ga0315286_10005161_pt1 | contig 12592 bp, 12 predicted proteins | sample YL17G10_0_MG_FD_205038 | JGI IMG/M metagenome (GOLD analysis project Ga0315286, IMG submission 205038) | Sediment microbial communities from Yellowstone Lake, YNP, Wyoming, USA - YL17G10_0 | ecosystem: Environmental > Aquatic > Freshwater > Lake > Sediment | place: USA: Wyoming | collected... | reverse complement strand
TTTATCGTTCCATCAGCTATTAAAATTCCGTTGATTTCAAGACGTCGGCCTCCTCTCAAGTCAACGCCCCCTTCAACATAATAGACAGAGGTAGCGTTTCCATTAGATTTATGTTCTAAAACCAATGTTCCTCCCTCTCCTACCTGCCAAAGAAAATTTTCAAATTCAGTTTCAGTAAAAATGCAATCACTACTAAGCAAAGTCCCTCCGGAATCCTTTACACTACACTGCCCTTCTGTCTGGGCCTGGAAAGCTTTGTTTTTATAAGAATAAGAACTGCCGGAATCAAAATCAACGGCTGGCATTCCAATAGAATCAGGCGGACAATCCTCAATAGGGTCACAATCACCACTGCATTCTTCAGAGCTGCAAGTTCCGGAAGCATAAAGAAGGCTATTAATATCTTTATTTAAATTATTAACGACTAAAGCCTTCCCTTCCTGGTCGGGAGTTCCTTCGTTATTGTAAACATTTACGATGCTCCAGTTTTTAATATTAATATTGTTATTGCTAAAAATATTCCCATCATTAATGTTCAACTTGCTAGAAATAATAGTGATTTCTCCGCTGGGAGAGCCAGAAAAAACAGGGCTATTTTCGGTTAGACTCCCTAAGGCTTTAAGCACTTTAACCTTAATTACTCTTTGAGCCGTTTTTCCAGAAGAAAAAGTGACAGAAGAGGTAGCCATAATTTCTCCTCTGGCACATTCAGAATTTTTAATAGAAACGGTGGTGGTAGAGTTCGGGCTGTAGTTTCTGCTAAAATCATTTGACCAGGTGTCACAGTTTGGACAGCCAACGCCAGACGAAGAAGTAGTAAAACAAATTTCCCAAGGAGCATCGCCGTCAGTGCTAATTTCGTCATTTTCTAATTTCCAAATCGCTTCATTAATCCCAGCTTCAGTTAAATAATAAGATTCGGTAGCGGCTTTCTGAATTTTAGAAATTTTTGATTCTGCTAAAGCCAAAGATAAAAAGTAAGTTCCCAGAATCATCAAAATTCCCATCGTTAAAAAAGTAATAATTATGATAACTCCTTTTTCTTTCATTTTTAAATTTAAAGATTTCTCCCGAAAACTTTAGTTTCTAAATTAAATTTTTTATCTCCTTTTTCTAGAGTCAAATCTATACCTATTAACTTATTTCCCCAAAAACCCAAAGCACTTACGTATTCTCCTATTATTTTAGGGCTCTCAAGAACTTCTATTTCCAATGTTTGACCGACTGGCGGTTCGGCATCCCAAGGAACCAAAGTGCCGGCATCTCCTGAAAAATAATAACCGCGTACCTCTCTTTTCACGTCGTCTTCTTCCTTAAAATAACGGATATAATGATAGGATTCAGATAAATGGCCGTCTTCAAATTCAATTGTATCGGTAGCATTAATTTCTTGGGCAGGAAGTTCGGTGGCTATTTCTCTTGCTTGACGAATCTCCCTAGAAGCTCTTTCTAAAATTACCCGACCATTTTGGGCGACCTCAGCCATCTTCTCTCCGGCTTGATAAGAACGATAACTTAATAAATGGCTTGAATAAACTGCCCCAATAATTAAAAGAAAGATAAAAATGATTATCAAAAGTTCGGTTAGGGTGAATCCCTTTGAAGAAAAGAGGATTTTTTTTCTCATCACCTTCTACTGATTAAACTTTCTAATTTAGTATTTTTTTCCGAAGAACCAAGAGGGGATTTCCAAAATATAAATACTTCTACTTTTTTTATTCCCGAATCACTGCCAGTAACGATCAAATTCAACGGGTCGTAATAATTTATTCTAGTTAGTCTTTTGAAATAAGAAAATCCGGGGATGGAACCGTATTCTTCAGTGGTTGTTCCTATTATTATCTCGCTATATGATTTAGAAATATTTTCTTCAATTCGTGCCTGTGCCGACTGATTGGCCGCCGTAAGAGTCTGGGCAGATTTTTCTACTTGAACGCCCGTAGGAAACATCATTAAAATCCCCGTAATTCCCATTGATAAAATAAAGACGGATATTAATATCTCAATTAAGGTAAAAGCTGTTTTTATGTTTTTCATAAATATAAAAGACTAATCTCCTATTCTTACAAAGCCAGAGGACTTAATCTCAATAGTCGTCGTCGAATTTCCGGTGTTAATCAAAGTTATCGTCCCTGGCTCTGATGCTGCACCGTAAGGATTGAATATTACTTGGTTACCACTGAAGCCAGAAATTAAGTAAAAATTTACTTCCGGAGGAAAATATTTTTCTTCTAAAATTTCCTCTGTCGCACCGTATCTTATTATCTGATATTTATCCTCATCAGAGAAGAAACGAATTCCATGGTTAATTTGTTCAGTAAGAGCCGACTGCTCAACGTAACGAAGATCATTAATTAATTCTCTAACCGTTCCTGACAACCTCAGGTTTGGCCTGTAAGATTTAAGAACCGGAAAACCAATCAAGACAATAATTCCCATAATCGCCAAAACAATAATAATTTCAATTAAGGTAAAACCTTCTTTCTTTTTAGGTTGGTATCTTCTCATATAGATCCCAGCATTGAATACATCGGCTGGATCATAGAAACGGCAAAAAAACCAACTGCTGTTCCTATTATTATCATTATTATCGGTTCTATTGCCGCGGCTAAATTCTTGGTAAGATTTTCTACTTCTGATTCTGAAAAATCAGCCAACTTCTCCAAAATTTGAGCAGTTTCTCCCGTCTCTTCTCCTATGGCTATCATTTCCGGAAGAGAGAAGGGGTAAATATCGGAAAAAGGTTTCAACGATTCAGAAAGTTTAGTGCCCTTCCTTATTTCTTTCGCAGCCTCATTCATCGCTCTTCTAAAATAAAAATTGTCCAAAACCTTAGAAACTATCTCTAAAGATTCAGTGATGGGAACACCGGAACTTATAAGAGCGCTCAGCGTCCTGGTCGTATAAGAAGTGTTAGTTCCTTTGACGATTGGAGAAACAATCGGAATTTTTAAGAGTAATCCGTCAAATATTTTTCCTCCTTTTTTTGTTTTTAATGCTTGCTTGATTATAAAAATAAAAATCAGAAAAATAAATAAAAAAACAGGCCAGAACTTGAGAAGAGTGTCAGCAAAAAATATTATCATCCTGGTAGTGAAAGGCAATTCAATTCCTAATTCTTCAAAAGTTGCGGCTAACTTGGGAACAACCATAATTAACATCATAATTCCGATTCCCGTCATAGCCACAAGAATAACCGCCGGATAAACCAAAGCTCCTTTCACTCTTGCCCTTAATTCATACGTTCTTTCCATCTGTCGGGTCAAGTTTTCAAGAACCCCTTCTAGATTTCCCGTTTCTTCTCCTGTTCTTATCATGCAACAAAAAAATTCCGAAAAAATCTTCGGATGTTCTTTGAGGCAATCTGACAACTTTTTTCCTTTCATCACCTCTTCCCTGACCCTTAAAAGAGATTCTTTGAATTTCTCATTTTTGGCCTGAACAGCCAAAATTTCCAAAGCCTTGGGCAGAGGAACTCCTGTTTTAATCATTAACCTGAAATTTCTGGTAAAAAAAAGTTTTTCTTTCAAGGGAACTTTCTGAATCTTAGAAAAAATTTTTATTTCCTTCTTTGATTTTTCCAAACTTGCCGAAATTAAAAGATATCCTTCTTTTCGAAGGAGTCCGGCTAATTCGTGCTCGTTTTTAGCCTCAGAAATTCCGGATTTCGGTTCTCCGGTCAAAGATGTTGCTGTGTAAAAATATTTAGGCATTTAAATATTAAATCCTTTGCTCTTTTACTATTCTATGATGACTCGGAGGACTTCTTCAATCGAAGTGATCCCTTGAGCGGCTTTGATAAACCCGTCTTCAATCATGGTCATCATTCCTTCCTGACGAGCTTGTTTTTGAATCTGATCGGCACCTACTGATTTATTAATTAGTTCTTTTATTGATTCAGAAACTGACAAAACCTCGAAGATTCCAATTCGACTATAATATCCATCGGGACAATCTTCGGAAGGTTTGGGCCGGTAAAAATCTATATCGCCAAGAGTTTGACCAGGCTTAGCTATTTTTTCTTTTTTTAAAACCTCTAAAATCGCCGAGAGGTCGCAATATTTTTTAAGACTTTCTATCTCTGATTTTTTTAATTTATATTTCTCTTTTTCGTCATATAATTTTCTTACCAGTCTTTGCGCCAAAATAACGCTGAGAGTCGAAGAAATTAAAAAAGGTTCGGCTTTCATATCAATCAGTCTGGGGATGGCTCCGGCAGCGTCAGTGGTATGAAGAGTGGACAAAACCAAGTGACCGGTCAGAGCGGCGTTAATTGCCAGTCCCGTAGTCTCCGAATCCCGGATCTCTCCGACCATCATGATGTCGGGGTCTTGCCGCAATAAAGACCGCAATCCGGAAGCAAAAGTCAGGCCGATTTTAGGATTAACTTGAGTTTGATTAATTCTGGGCATCCGATATTCAATTGGATCTTCTACCGTTGAAATATTAACATCGGGAGTATTCAAAATTTCCATCATTGCGTATAAGGTAGTCGTTTTTCCGCAACCGGTGGGTCCGGTAACCAATACCATTCCAACGGGCTTTCTTAAGCTTGTTTGGATTTTTTCTAAAACGTCTCCTCGCAAGCCTAAACCTTCTAACGTATAAGACTGAGTTGTCTCTGACAGCAGCCGCATAACAATTTTTTCTCCGTTAAGAACGGGCAGAACCGAAACTCGAATTGAATATTTATAGTCTTCTGTCTCTACTTTAAATCGGCCGTCCTGGGGAAGACGGTGTTCGTCCAGCTTCAGGTTAGACAAAACTTTAATCCTAGCTACGGTTCCTAAGGCAACTTTTTTAGGCAAAACCATTGCGTCACGAAGAATTCCGTCAATTCGATACCTGACAACAATTTCCTTTTCCAGAGGTTCAATATGAATATCAGAGGCCCTTTGCAGAATGGCATGGTGAATCAAAGTGTCTACGATTCTGATAACCGGCAATTCTTCGGCTACTTTTTTAAGTTCTTTTTCTTCTTCGGGCAGTTCTTCTTGCATTGACGTGATCCCTCCGGCTTCTTTTTTAATGAACTCGCCGAATTCGGCCTCAAGGGTTTTTTGATACTGCCCTAAAGCGCTTTTAATACTCAGGGGAGTGGTTAACCGAGGTAAAATCCTTAAATCGGTTTTTTTCTTGATAAACTCGATAGTCCGCAAGTCTTCCGGGTCAAGCATGGCCACTTCCAGTTCTTTTCCTTTTTTCCGGAAAGCGATAATATTATGAGATTTAGCAATCGGTTCGGGAATGATCCTTAATATCTCGGGAGAAATTTTTTCTTTTTCCAAGTCTACAAAAGGAATTCCTAAAACATAGGCTTGAACTTTTATTAATTCTTCTTGAGAGATTAATCCCGTAGAAACTAAAACATCACCCACTTTTTTTTCAGTTTTTTTGGCTTCTTTCAGGGCGTCATCAAACTGCTTCTCGTCAACCAGATTCGTATCAGACAAAAACGATTTTAATCTTTGAGGATCAATCTCCATAATTATTTTTAAATTTTCCGAAATTACAATTCTAGATTTTTATATTTTTTTCCGGTTGTTCAAGAATTTTTTTAACCTTTTTAATCACCTCATCCAAGCTGTAATTAACTTTTACTAAATAGGTGGTCGCTCCCAATTCCAAAGCCTTATCAATGTCGGACATCCTTTCTAAGTTGGTTAAAACGATAACCGGAATTTCTTTAGTCCCGGGAGTTTCTTTCAGTTTTTTAAGGACTTCGAAACCGGTAAGCTTCGGCAAGACCATATCAAGCACTATTAAATCAGGTTTTTTGGCTTTAGCTAGATTAAAGCCCGTCTCTCCGTCCAGGGCGGAAATCACTTCGTATCCTTCGCTTTTAAAGGCGCTATCAAAAGTTTTTTGGAGAACCGATTCGTCTTCAATAAATAAAATTTTTTTCATAAAAAGCGACACCAATAGCGACAGTTATATGCCAACCATACCAATATTCGTATCGTTAGCATCTATTAACGTATTGGTATCGAATCATTATTTTTTAGCGAGGGGAAGAGTAAACCAGAAAGTGGCTCCTTCTCCCTCTTGAGAAATAAAACCTATTTTACCCTTATGAGACTCTATGATTGACTTGGCAATAAACAAACCGAGCCCCGATCCTTGAGTCTGCTGCTTCATTGCGCTTTGAGCCCGAAAAAATTTTTGGAAAATATATTTCTGGTCATCTTTAGGAATTCCCACGCCCGAATCTTTAACTTCAAGATAAGCTTTTTTTCCTTTTTTAGAAATCAATATTTTAACCAGCCCTTTGTCTTTTGTATATTTAATAGCGTTGTCTACAAAATTTTCTACTACTTCTCTTACTTGACTGGCATCGCCAAAAATACTAGGCAACTCTTCGGCAACTTCGAATTCTATTTTTATGTTAGAAGCCTCGGCAAAAGATTTAAATTCTAAAACTACCTTATCTGTTAAATCTTTAAGAACAAAAAAATCCTTCGTTGAAGGAAACTTTCCTTGCTCAATCTTGGATACGGTTATTATCTTATTGATTAACTCTTCCAGCCTTTGGCTGTTTTCTCGCAGAATTTTAAGATACTCTTCTTCCTGTCCTTCTTTCCTCAGGGCGGTTGATCTTTTCGACAACAATAAGTCGGTTACCCAGCGCAAGTTGGCAAAAGGGGCCCTTATTTGATGAGTCATTATGGTCAAAAACTCTAATTTCATCCTTGACGCCTCGGCTAATCTTTCAAAGCTCTGGGTAACTATATAAGACAAAATAAGTAGAAACCAGGCTAAAAAAATAACAATTAAAGAAATAAGCAAAGGGTCTTCGATGTATCTTGAACTTATAGCATAAGTAAAAAGAGTAGAAAAAATAATAAGCACTCCCATTGCCACGAAGACGAACTGAGGACATCGCCAGATAGGAAGGTCGTATTTCCGACACTGACTTCTAATATTCAATTGATTTAAATAATCTTTTAGGTTCATTTTAAAACAGTATACCATAAATCTAAAAACAAAAAAACTTGATAAATGTCCTTTCTCGTAGTAGGATAAAAAATTGGCGGGGTGGAGTATGCCGGTAGTACGCATGCTTTGGGAGCATGTAGACTGGGTTCAATTCCCAGCACCCCGAAGGCGGGTATCGTATAAAGGCATTACCTGACTTTTCCAAAGTCATGACAGGGGTTCGATTCCCCTTACCCGCTCTGATTTTTTACTTAAAAAACATTTCTCTCAAAAAAAACCCCGATAAAATCGGGGTTAACGTAGTAAAAAAATGAATCTATCTTACCGCTTTCTTTAATTGCTTTCCGGCTTTAAATCTGGCGACTTTCCTGGCCGGAATTTTTATTTTTGCTCCTGTCTGAGGATTTCTTCCCATTCTTGCTTTTCTGTGAGACACTTGAAAGGTGCCAAAACCGGTTATGGCGACGCTTTTACCTTGAGATAAAGATTTGGTAATCTCTTCCAAGAGTACGTTTAAACAGGTATTAGCGCAAGAGGAAGAACATTTTGTTTTTTTGGCTAAAGCTTTAACTAAGTCTCCTTTACCCATATTTTTAAAACTTTTGAATTGCTAAACGACCTTTTATTAATTGTTTAATTATACCATCTTTATCTGGCATATTCAATCACTCTTGATTCTCTTATCAAGGTTACTTTGATTTCTCCGGGATATTTTAATTCAGTTTCGATTTTATCAGCAATCTGACGAGCTAACTTTTTAGACTTAATATCATCGATCTCTCCGGGCCTGACAAAAATCCTAATTTCCCGACCGGCCTGAAGAGCGTAGGCTTTTTCTATCCCCGGAAAAGATAAGGCTGTTTTTTCCAATGACTCTAACCTCTTTATATAGTTCTCCAAAGTATCTTTTCTTGCGCCCGGCCGACTGCTGGAAATGGCATCAGCCACCTGGACTATAATTGCTTCTAAATTTTCCGAAGGATATTCTTCGTGATGAGACTTCATCGCCTTAACCACCTCTGGTTCTACTCCAAACTTCTCTAGAATTTTTATTCCAATTTCAGTATGAGAACCTTCAATTTGATGGTCAACGGCTTTCCCAATGTCATGAAGAAGACCCGCTTTTCTGGCAACCTGAATGTCTATTCCCAATTCAGCGGCTAAAGCGGCGGACAGATGGGCGACTTCAATCGAATGAAGTAAAACGTTTTGACCGTAACTTTGCCTGAATTGCAATCTTCCTAAAAGGCTGATTAATTTGGAATCTAGACCGACTATTCCCGTATCATAAATAGCTTGTTCTCCCGCTTCCTTAATCTGATCTACTATCTCCTCTTTTACTTTTTGCACCATCTCTTCGATTCTGGCCGGCTGAACTCTTCCGTCAGCGATTAATCGTTCCAATGCTACTTTGGCAATTTGACGTCGGATGGGGTCAAAACCGGAGATAATAACGCTTTCCGGCGCTTCATCTATTATTAATTCTACCCCGGTCAATCTTTCAAAGGCCTGAATATTTCGGCCTTCTTTGCCGATAATTCTTCCTTTAATTTCTTCGTTTGGCAAACTTATGGTAGTCGTGGTCAATTCTTGGGCTTGTGAAACTGATAATTTTTGAATGCTTGTAGCCAGAATTTCTTTTGCTCGCCTCTGAAATCTTTCTTCTTTTTCTCTCTCTAATTTCTTTATTTTTTCTGAAATCTCTCTTTGATATTCCGATTCTAAATTATCTAAAAGTTCTTTTTTAGCGCTTGTCTTGCTTAACCCTGAGACTCTCTCCAACTTTTTAATCGCTTCTGCTCTTAATCCTTCCAGGCCTTCTTTTATCGTTTTTAATTTTTCTACTTTTTGTTTAATCTCTCCTTCTTTCATTTCTAATTCAGAAAACTTCCTGTTGATGATTTCCTCTCTTTCTAAAAGAAAATGCTGGGTTTTCGAAAGTTCCTGGCGTATCTGATTCTCTTCTTTCTGCGCCCTGCTTAAAATTTCTGTCGCTTTTTGCTTGGCTTTGGTTGATATTTCTTCGCTTTGAATTTTCGCCTGAGAAATCTTTTTTTGAAGAGTCTCTTCGATTGACCCGATCTTTTTTCTGGCGATAGATTGACGAGCAAAATATCCCAAAACCGAGCCGACTGCCAAGCAAATTGTTCCCAATACGATTAAAATAAGTAAATTCATGTTTCAATTGAATATTTGGCAATCCGACATTTTATTTAATTAATGTAGAAAATTCCAAAAATTCAAGGTTAATTTAGCTATAGTGAGCGAGATGCTCAATATATCGAGCGGTGCGATGCATCGTTCGATATTAAATTTTTAAAAATATCAAACCCACTCCGACGGTGGGTTTTTGTCTTCAAAATAAAAAACGATTATTTATTTTATTATTCTTTGGCTTTTAATCCTCCTTCTTTGGTCTTTAATATCTCGTCGATTATTCCGTATTTTTCAGCCTCTTCGGCTGAAAGAAAAAGGTCACGGTCAGTGTCTCTCTCGATTTTTTTGATAGACTGGCCAGTATGTTTAGCAAGAATTCGATTAAGTTTATCTTTCACTCTTAATATATGCTTGGTCCAAATTTCTACATCTACCGCCTGGCCGGAAGTTTTTCCCATTACTTGGTGTAAAAGAATTTCGGAGTTAGGCAAGGCGTATCTCTTACCTTTGGTTCCGGCCGCTAACAAAATTGCTCCTCCGGAAGCCGCCTGACCCAAGCAACAAGTTGAAACATCGCACTGAACGTATTGCATCGTGTCATAAATAGCCAAAGCTGAAGTTACTATCCCACCCGGACTATTAATATAGATATGAATATCTTTTTTAGGGTCTTGAGAAGTTAAAAATAAAATTTGGGCAATAATTAAATTAGCCAGATCGTCGGTGATAGGTCCGGTCAACAAAATTATTCTCTCTTTCAGAAGTCGAGAATAAATGTCATAAGCTCTTTCTCCAAATTGACTTTTTTCAACTATCGTTGGAATTAAAGGCATATTAGAATCAAACTTCTGAATTTTTTTCTAATAATTGAAAAACTCTTTCGTTAGTTATTCTTTCTTTAGTATATTCTTTTAATTTATCCAAATCAAGACTTTGCTGGGCTGTTTTGATATCGGGGTAATTTTTTAAAATTTCGTTTTTTTGTTGACTGATTTCTTCTTCGGAAACTTTGACGTTCTCTTTTTTAGCAATTTCTCTTAAAGTCAAAAATATTTTTATATTCTTTCGGGCCGATTCCAATAAAGATTCTTTGATTTCTTTCTCTGTTTTTTTAATCTTGTTCAGGTAATTCTCAAAAGAAACCTGAGGGTTTTGAGAAAAATTCCTTTTTAAGTCATCAAGAAGACGATCTCTCTCCGCTTCGACTAAAGACTGGGGAATTTTACAATCGATAGAATCAATGATTTTCTCTAAAATTTCCTGACGAAATTTTTCCTTAGATTCTCTTTCTTTTTCTATTTTAAGTCCTTCCTTTATGTCGGTTTTTAAAGAAACCAAATCTTCAAACTTTCCCAGCGACTTGGCAAAACGGTCATCAACTTCGGGTAATTTCATTTCAAAAACTGCCACCATTTTCACTTTGAATTCTATCTCCTTACCTGCCAAATTTTTTATAAAATAGTCTTCGGGCATAGTTAAAAAGAATTCTTTTTCTTCTCCGGCCCTCATTCCTTCTAAATTTTTCTCGAATCCGACGATAAAATTGCCCTTGCCCAACAGGAAGGCGTCTTTCTTTTTCTCACCGCCTTCAATCGAAGAAGACTGATATTCTGCTTCGACAAAATCTCCGTCTTGAGCGCTTCTGCTCAAGGCGTTTAAAGTGGAACGGGATATTTGAAGATTTTTTATCACCTTTTCGATGTCTTTATCTTCGATTGAAAAATCTTTTTTCTTTACTGAAGCGCTAATTTTTTTGTAATCGGGCAAGCTGATCTCCGGCAGAACCGTAGTCACGACTTTAAAAATAAAAGGATTGCCTAAAGATAATTTCATAATTTCAATTTCAGGTTTTTCGATTACTTCTAAATTATTATCCAATACCGCCTGAACGTATTTTTCTTTGATCGCTTCCTGAGCGGCCTGGTTAAGAATCATTTCCGAACCTATTTCCTCTTCTAAAATCTTGGGAGGAACATGCCCTTTTCTGAATCCTTTAATCTCCACGTCCTTTCCCACGGCCGTTACGGCTTTTTTATAATAGCAATCTAAATCGGAAGAAGGAATCTCTATCAAAATTTCTATTTTTGATTCGGGAAGTTTTTTAATTAACGTTTTCATAAAACGAACCCCGTATAGCTGTTGTACGGGGCAATCATTGAATTAAAAATTTCACGTTCTTACGCTCTTATTTCTCTTGATATTTTTTTACCGCTTTTCCGATTATTCTTTCCGCCTCTTCTCTTCCGACGTAACCTTTAACTTTGACGTGCTTGTATTTTTCTTTTTCCAGTTTCTTGTAATCCGCGAAGTAAACTGCGATTTCGTCTTTTAAATGCTGACCTAAATCTTTAATGTCTCTTATCTCTTTAAACCTGGGGTCAACTTTATCATCGGGAACAGCGACTATTTTATTATCTTCTCCGGCCTCGTCTTCCATTAGAAGAAGACCTATCGGCCTGGATTTAACAAGACAGCCCGGGAAAGTAGGATGAGTCACCAAAAGAATAACATCTAAAGAATCGCCGTCTCCAGATTCTGTTTGAGGAATAAAACCATATTCAAAAGGAACGGCAAAGGGAGAATAACAAGTTCTGTCTAGTTTAAAAAATCCCTGTTCGTCATATTCAAATTTATTTTTTTCTCCTTTCGTATTTTCTACGATAACATTAATTTTTTCTGGCGGGTTGTCTCCCGGAGAAATATCTTTTAAAAGGTTGGTCATAGATTTAAATTATTTTCTTTTTAAGTTTTTTTGCTTTTTTTTCTTTGCCTTCAGACTTGTCCACCGACTCGACCTTCGTAGCCTCGCTAAGCAGGGCGAAGGAGGCAGTCTCGGCAAGGGGGGTAGGAACTTTAGCGGAGGAGGGCTCTTTTTTTGGTTCTTCCTTGCTCTCTGTGGTTTCAGCAGGGGAGGATTCTTCGCTTTTAATTTCCTGACCAGCACTGCTTTCGCTTCGGACATCTATTTTCCAACCGGTTAATTTAGCGGCTAATCTGACGTTCTGACCGTTTTTACCAATAGCCAAAGATAGCTGATCTTCCGGAACTAAAACCTCGGCTTTATTCTTCGCTCCGATTTTAACTTCTATAACCTTGGCCGGAGCCAAAGAATTAGCGAGAAATTTTTCCGGGTCTTCTGCCCATTCTATAATATCAATTTTTTCTCCTCCTAATTCGTTGATTACCGCCATCACTCTTGTTCCCCGCTGACCCACTACTGAACCAATGGGGTCGATTCCTTCGGCAGTGGTAGCAACGGCAATCTTAGAACGAGAACCGGCTTCTCGGGCAATAGATTTTATTACTACTTCGCCGGAAGCAATTTCAGGAACTTCTAATTCAAAAAGTTTAGAAATTATTTTTGGATAAGCACGGGAAAGAAAAACCAAAGGACCCTTAGAGGTTTCTTCTACTTTTAAAACATACACTTTCAGTCTTTGGGAAACTCGATAAAATTCACCCGGCACCTGCTCTTCAACCGGTAAAACACCCAAAGTCT
>Ga0315286_10005160_pt1 | contig 12593 bp, 10 predicted proteins | sample YL17G10_0_MG_FD_205038 | JGI IMG/M metagenome (GOLD analysis project Ga0315286, IMG submission 205038) | Sediment microbial communities from Yellowstone Lake, YNP, Wyoming, USA - YL17G10_0 | ecosystem: Environmental > Aquatic > Freshwater > Lake > Sediment | place: USA: Wyoming | collected... | reverse complement strand
GCCGGTACGGCAGGAGACGGCCCCTGGATGTTGCGACGTGGGCGACCATGGACGGCCGCGCCGCCACGTACGAGTGCACGCCGCCGTTGAGTCCCATCGCCGTCATAACGGTGACGGGGTTCCGCTCAGTGAAGGTGAGCTCGTACGCGTTCGAGCTCTCGACGACGCTGATGTCCGGGTAGTCCATCTCGTGCAGCCGCTCCACGAGGGCGAGCACCAGCACCGCGTCGGTCGTGACGCCGTCGTCGTCGCGCCGGACGAACATGGAGGCGTTGGGCTTGATCGCGATCTTCAAATCGCCCCGCTTTTTGCGCAGCGATTCTCTCACCGCCTCGAGTTCTCCCTCCAGGCCGGCCGCATCCAGAACCTGGTTGAGAAGCGCGACTTTGTCCCGGCCGTCGAGATACCGTAAAACGATTTTCACGGGCATGGGCGCCGCCTGGGCGAGCGGATATTTCCACCGAGCATAAGGAGTTTCCGCGCACGCTGAGGCGGCGCCATCCTTCCGGCGCCGTCTCGAAGCGTGCGATCTTGGCACGTCGTTGCTTAGCTCACTGGCATTGGCGTTAGTGCCAGGCCTTCGCGACCTCTGCCTGCCCCGCGCGCTCTGCCCGGAGCTCCACGGGCCGGTTCTGGGCGTCGACGAAGACGCAATGCGGCGTCCAGTTGCGTGCTTCCTCCTCGGTCGCCGGGCTGAAGCTGGCGATGATGACCAGGTCGCCGCGGCGCGCCTTGTGGGCGGCGGCACCGTTGATGCAGATGACGCCCGAGCCACGCTGGCCGGCGAACGCGTACGTCGTAAAACGCTCACCATTAGTGACGTTCCAGACATCTACCTGCTGGTACGGCAGGATGTCGGCGCGTTCCAACAGCTCCACGTCGATGGTGACGCTGCCTTCGTAGTGCAAGTCGGCGCCGGTAACGGTGGCGCGGTGGATCTTGCCTCGCATCATGGTGCGCATGGAAACCTCCAGTTTCAGTCGAAAAGTCGAATGTCGAAAAGTCGAAGAAGCTGCTCCCCCAAAGTCATATCTCTTCTCTGATCCCGCCCTTTGGCCCTCCGGCCTTCGACTGTCGACTGTCGTTTAAGATGCAATTGTCGATCAGTCGCGTCTTGCCAATTTGCACGGCGAGGGCCAGCAACGTCGGCGCGTTGACGGTGGTGCCCCCGCCCAGTGTCTCTGGATCGGCCAAGGTGGCGTACTCGAGACGCGCCAGCGGCTCGTCCGTGATGACGCGCCGCGCCGCGGCGAGTATCCGTAATCCGTCGCTTTCCCCACGTTCAACCTGCGCCTGCGCCGCGGCCAGCGCCGCAGGCAAACACCGCGCGGCGTGCCGTTCTGCCCGCGACAAGTACGCGTTGCGCGAGCTCATGGCCAGACCGTCGGGCTCACGGACGATCGGCGCACCGACAATCTCAATGTCGAAGTTCAGATCCGCCACCATCCGGCGGATAGCGACCAGTTGCTGATAATCCTTGCAGCCGAACACCGCGACGTGCGGCTTCACGATGTTGAACAGCTTTGCCACGACGGTGGTCACACCGCGGAAATGCGTTGGCCGCGCCGCGCCGCACAGACCGCGCGTGACGCGCTCGACGGTGACCGTCGTCTGAAATCCCTCCGGGTAGATTGATCTCCCGTCTGGAACAAAGAGGGCATCTGTCCCCGCCTCGGTCAGGAGACGCGTATCGCGCTCGAGATCACGTGGGTAGCGCTCCAGGTCTTCGTGGGCACCGAACTGGAGCGGATTGACAAAAATCGACGCGACGATGAGACCCGTGCGCCGCCGCGCTTCCTCTACCAAGCTCAAATGTCCGGCGTGCAGGTAGCCCATGGTCGGAACCAGCCCGATGCGTTGACCGCGAGCCCGCGCCCCGTCCGACCACTGCTGCATGTCCTGTATGTTGTTGATCACTTGCATTCCGAGCCAATGCTGAATGGTTGGTGAATTCACTATTCACTGCCCACTGTTCTCCCTATCCCTCCGCCGCCGCCTTTTCTTCCCGAGACACCGTGACCAACGAATGGAACGAATGCTCGTCGGCCGGGAAGGTGCCGGCGCGAACCTCGCGGGCGTACGCTCCGATCGCATCGCCCGCCACCTGCCACAGCTCAGCGTAGCGCTTGGCGAACTTGGGCGTGAAGCTATCGCACAGGCCGAGGACATCGTGCAGGACGAGAATCTGCCCGTCGCAGTGCCGTCCGGCACCAATGCCGATCGTCGGAATCGTGAGCTGGCGTGTGATCTCCGCGGCCAGATCGAGCGGAATGCCTTCGAGCACAACCGCGAACGCGCCCGCGTCTTCGACCGCAAGCGCATCCTCGATCAACCGTTCCCGTTGTCCGGGCCCGGCGCCGTGGCGTTTCCCCTGCACCTTGTGTCCACCCATGCGGTGGACCGATTGCGGCGTCAGCCCGACGTGCCCCATCACTGGGATATCGACTCTGGCAATGGCGCGAATGGTGTCCGCCATGACCACGCCGCCTTCCAGCTTCACCGCTTCCGCGGCGCCTTCCTTGATGAGCCGGCCGGCATTCGCCACCGCCTCCGACAACGAGACCTGATAGGATAAGAAGGGCAGGTCGCCGACGAGCAATGCGCGCCGGCGAGCGCGAGCTACCATGCGGCAGTGGTAGATGATCTCGTCCATGGTCACCGGCAGGGTCGTGTCCATTCCTTGCACGACCATGCCGAGGGAATCGCCGACGAGAATAACGTCCACGCCGGCTTCGTCGGCGATACGGCCGAACGGGAAGTCGTAGGCGGTCAGCGCCACGATCGGGTCGCGGCCGCCTTTGCGCTTCAAAATGTCCGGAACGGTCACCTTACGTTCCATAAAAAAAGCCCTCCTGGGACCGAACCCGGAGGGCCTGCAGTGCTTCGTGGGTTGTAGATTCGGGTTCGCTCGCTTCGAGTCGGCGTCGGGTCGCCGCTCAGCGAATCGAATCGACTAATCACGAACCCCGTTTTAGGGGCGCTCCGTCTCGGTCCGATTCCCGGCTTGTGCCGGGGCTATCTGGATCCAAGCGGTATGTAGTGTTGCACTCCTTGCCCCATGCCTCTGATCTCCTCGATCAGATCGGCCAACTCGTCCGAGTGCGCTACGAAGTCGACCTCGGAACTGTTGACCACCAGCAGGGGCGTTTCCTCATAATAAAAGAAAAAGTCTCTATAAGCCTCCGCTATGCGTTGCACGTACTCCGGCGCAATGTGCCGCTCGTAATCGCGGTCACGCTTCCGGAGCCTCTCCATGAGCACGTCACCGCGGGCCTGAAGATACACGACTAGGTCGGGCTTTGGCAAGCGGGAATCGAGCAGCCGGAACAGTTGTCGGTACAGCACCAGCTCGTCGGTGTCGAGGTTTGCCTGCGCGAAGATCTGATCCTTGGCAAACAGGTAGTCGGACACCGTGCTTTGGCTGAAGAGGTCCTGCTGCGCGAGCTGCAGCTGTTGGCGGTAGCGGCTCAGCAGGAAGAACAGCTGCGTTTGGAATGCGTACAAGCCCGGTTCTTCGTAGAATTTCTTGAGGAACGGGTTCTCGTGCACCTGTTCGAGCACGGCCCGCGCGTTCAACTCTTCGGCAAGCAGGCGAGCGAGCGTGGTTTTCCCGACGCCGATCGGTCCTTCCACTACGATGTACCGGGCGCCTTTCACGACGCGTTTCCGTTTGAGTCGGCGTACGTAGCACAGCAAGCTGGGGGAGTCTAGGCGCCCTGCAGGCGGACCGCCGGAAATCAACAGTTGCAGCACAACCGGAGGGCTGGTATCCGAGGCTCAGCACTCGAACGGAGTCGTTTCGGAAGCAACCGCGGCACGGTCAAAATGGATCCAACGACGTTCGAGTTTCCCGCCGCCGGACCACCTTCCACGATGGCCGCCGCCCTCCGCGACCGGCTCGCGGACAGCGGGGAATGCACCTTCCTGCGCTTCGAGGACGCCACGTGGACGTTCGCCGGGACGTATCGCGAAGCCTGCCGGTACGCCAACCTGCTGCTGCGGCTCCGCGATGCGCGCCGGCCGTTCCACGTCGGCGTGCTGTTGGACAACGTGCCGGAATTCCTCTTTGCCGAGTTCGGGTGTGCGCTCGCCGGCGCCACGCTCGTCGGGTTGAATCCGACACGGACCGGGAGCTTTCTTGTCCGCGACCTCGTCTATGCCGATTGCCAGATCGTCATCGTCGAGGCCCGCTACGCAGAGCAGCTGCACGCGGCCCTCAACAGCGATCCCGCAGCGCGGCCGCGAGTGCTGGTGACCGACGGTGGCCGGGAGCGACGGCATGCCTATCCCCAGACCTGGCTCGCACTTGCAGAGGAGCTTGCTACCGTCCCTGATGCTGATCCGGGTGTGACCGTCGAGGCCGGCGATCTTCTGATGATCGTTTTCACCTCGGGAACGACCAAAGCGCCGAAAGGCGTGCTGAACAGCCACGGACGTCTGATGCTCCTCGGTTGGGGCGCTACGGCCTACATGTGCAGATTCACACCAAGTGACATCGTGTATTGCGCGATGCCGTTGTTTCATGCCAATGCCCAGGTGCTCGCCGTCGTTCCCGCGCTGTGCGCCGGCGGCGGCATCGCCCTGGCGCGGCGCTTTCGCAAGAGCCTGTTCCTCGCCGATATCCGGCGCTACGGTGCGACGCTGTTCAACTACGTCGGGAGCCCGTTCGCGTACATCATGGACACCCCGGTGCGGCCGGACGACGGCGCGAATCCGTTGCGCCTGGCATACGGCAATGAAGCGCCACGGCAGTACATCGATGCCTTCGCGAAACGATTCGGCTGCGAGGTGATTGACGGCTACGGTGCGAGCGAGGTCGGCGTGGGGTTCGCGCGCAACCCCGGGGATCCGCCGCGGAGTCTCGGACGCGCGCCGGGAGTGAAGATCATCAACGAGCGCGGCGAGGAATGCGCTCCGGCACAGCTCGACGACGACGGGCACCTCCTGAATGCCGATGCGGCGGTTGGCGAAATCGTCAATACGGAAGGCGCATTCATGTTTGAGGGCTATTACAAGGACCCCGACTCGACCCGCGAGCGCGTGCACAACGGCTGGTTCTACACCGGCGACCTCGGCTACCGCGACGCGCAGGGGTTCATCTACTTCGCCGGGCGCGACGCGGAGTGGATTCGGGTCGGCGGTGAGAACTTCCTCGCCCGTCCGATCGAGGAGCTCCTCTGCCGCCATCCGGACGTCGTGTTGGCGAGCGTCTATGGCGTCCCGGACCCCGAAGCGGGCGATCAGATTATGGCCACACTCCAGTTGCGCAGCGACACGAATTTCGATCCGGTGGCTTTCGCCGCGTTTCTCGACGCGGACCCGGACCTCGCGCCACGCTGGCGTCCCACCTTCCTGCGCGTCGCCAACGAGGTGGCGGTGACGCCCACGAACAAGGTGCTCAAGCGCGTGCTGCGCCGCGAGAAGTTTTTGGTCGATCGGATCACCGATCCAATTTACTGGCGCCCGCGTGGCAGCACGGAGTTTCGTAGGTTCACTTTGAGTGATGTCGCAATACTGCGCGCGCGTTTCGAACAGGCGGGGCATGCGGATCGGCTGGAGGAGTGAGGACAAGTCAGCGCGCGCATGCGTGAATCGAGCGCCAGCAGCCTAGCATCGCGATGCATTGTGGCAGAAGAGGTGCCGTTCGCTTGCGTGTTAGCGCCGACTTCCGTGCCGTTTGGCCGCTAAGGCGTTGCCGTCTTACGTCCCGCGGGGACGGCGCAGGTCGAGTTGCTCGCGTGGGCCATCGAGCCGCAAGACCAGAGCGCGCAACACATTGCGACCCACCAACACGTATGGCCGGCTGATGGCCAGTGCCTCCACGCACGGGAAAACCAGACCGTCGATCTCCACATCGACGCGATACACGATGACCTCGTGGGGCGTGCCGGCAAAACCGGCGGCGCGTACGCTGCGCACCGGCGGCAGGTCTAAGTCGACAACCAGCTGCTCCGGAACCCCGCACAGGTCGGCGCCGGTGTCGATCTTCCCGTCAAGGGCAGCGCTCTGGTGGCCTCCGGACGCACGCGCAGGCGCTCGCGCAGGCGCACGCAGGCGGACCGCGACCACGGGCGCCGGGGGCTCGAATGCGCGGCTAAAGGGGCGCCTCATTCGAGGACGAAGCCGGGCATCTCGACCGTGGGTGCCGACGCACCGACGCGCCCGATGAAGAACGTTGCTCCGCGCAGCCGTTTCCACACCCGCTCGAACAGACGCTGGTGGTCGACGTCTGCATCCACGATGCGCCCCCGCCACAGGGCAACGTAGCGCCCCGCAAGCCGCTGTCGCGCCGCGGGCTTGAGCCGTTCGAACGCCCGGCGCTCGCGTTGCCACGCCTCCATCCGGGCCCGGTGCCCCGTCTCGTCAGTGACCGCCACCGCAGGTGCCAACACCGCATGGGGCTTTCCGTAGCGCGTGATCACGATGCGCTCCCCCCGGGCGGCACGCTTGACCAGCTGCGGTGCGTGGTTTTTCAGCTCGCGGATGCCGACGGTGATGGTAGCCATAATGATGGCCACCATCCTGCCACGGCCTGCTTCGAGCGACAAGGGGGAGCGGATGCGGCTGAGGGAGATGGCGGCCGTCGCACTGGTTCTCCTGGAGCGCGCTGAACGAGATGGTGGGTAGTGCTGTCATGTCGGTTCTTCAAGGAGTCCGTTTCAACGGACTTCTCCCGGCCGTAGCCGGAGATTTCGAATCTCCGGCGGCATCCGTGGCAGCCGGTTACTATCGTCCTTAGCCGACTTCTTTGCCGCCTCCGCGGGAATGACGAGCGCTGCTCAAAGAATCGCCTCCATCCTGACCTTCCCCCGTTGCCGGAAGTGGCAACAGGGGAAGGGACCCAAGCGGGCGCCGGGCTTCATTTTCATAGCGTAAGGGTGAACGGAGTTCATGAATACTGTCGAAAAATGAGGGCAGGCTGGACGCCTGCCCCACCAACCAAGGATTCAGACAGTACCGCCGACTTGTCGCAATGTCCGGCGCCGTAGTAGAGTTCGATCATGACTTTGCCGCTAGCGCACCTTCGTGTCGTTGATCTCACGGACCTCCGCGGGGCGTTTGCGGGGCGGCTACTGGCCGACCTGGGCGCCGACGTGATCAAAGTTGAGCCGCCCGGGGGCGATCCCGAGCGGCTGCGACCGCCGTTTGCCGGGAATATCCCGGCGAGTGACCGCTCGCTGCCCTTCCTCTATCGCAACGCCAACAAGCGTGGCGCCGTCATCGATCTCGACAGCGCTGCAGGGCAGCGCCGCTTCGCCGAGCTGTGTGACCGCGCCGACATTCTGGTGGAGAATCTCGGGCCGGATGGGCAGCAGCGCTATGGACTGCACCCGGCGGGCGTGCGCGCCCGCCATCCACATCTCGTGCACCTGACGATCGCCGACTTCGGGCTCTCCGGGCCGCATGCCGGATGGCGGCTCGAGCCGCTGCCGGCGTTCGCGGCGTCCGGTGGGCTGTTCGTCTCGGGCTTTCTCGAGCTGCCGCCATGCTGGCTGCCCGGATACTTCGCGCATGACGCCGCCTCGGTAATGGGCGTGGTGGGCGCTCTGGCGGCCGTGATCGATCGGGTGCGTCACGGTGAAGGGCAAACGGTCGAGGTCTCCGTGCAGGAGGCGGCGCTCCTGTGCTTGAATCCGTGGTCGATTCCGCTGGCCGACTATGCAACGCTCTACCCACTGGTGGTGCCCACCGCCCCGCCGCGCAATGCCGACGGCATGTATCTCGTGCTGCGCGCCGCCGACGGCTACGTGCGGTTCTTAGCGGTTACGTTGAAGCACTGGAAGGCGTTTGTCACGCTGCTCGGCGAGCCGGAGGCGCTGAGCGGCCAGGAATGGCTCCACCCGGTGTTTCGACTGCTCAACGGGGATGTGATCCGGCTGATTTCGCAGGATGCGCTGCGCAACCGAACGCGTGCCGAGCTGTTCGCGCAGGGGCGCCGACTGGGGGTCCCCATCGCGCCGGTAAACTCCCCCGACGAATTCGTCGCCGAGGAGCAAACGCGCGTGCGCGGCTACTTCCGTCGCACCGGGTTTCCACACCTCGGGGATGCGCCGTTCGCGTCCGTGCCGCTCAACATGTCGGCGACGCCACTTGCGGTGCGCCGCCCCGCGCCGGCCCCGGGCGAGGACGATGGGAACGGATTCTCCGCGCGCCTCGAGCCGACAGCGACGGGGCAAGCCGATCGACCGCTGCTTGCAGGAGTGCGGGTCATCGATCTGGCAGTCGGCGCAGTCGGCCCGGAAGTTGGTTGGATGCTGGTGACACTGGGTGCGGACGTGATCAAGATCGAGTCGCGCGCCAACCTCGATTTTCTGCGTGCCGTGACGGTCGAACCCGACACGCCGAACCGCGCGTGGACGTTCAATACGGAGTCCTGCGGGCAGAAGAGCGTCTGTCTCGATCTGCGCACGCCTCGCGGTCGCGAGCTGGCCCTGCAGCTCTGTGCCACAGCGGAGATCGTGGTCGAGAACAATCGCGGCGGCGTGGTGCAGGGCTGGGGCTTGGACTACGAGGACGTGCGGCGCGTCCGCCCCGACGTGATCTACCTGACCTCTCAAGGCTTTGGGCGTGGTGGCCCGCTGGCTGAGGCGTCGTCCTTCGGCCCCCTCAACTCGTGCTTCGCGGGCTCCAACTTGCTGTGGAACCATCCTCACGCCCCGTATCCGGCGGGGTCGGCCCTCAACCATCCCGATCACGTCGCAAGCAAGCTTGCGGCTGCCGCCGTACTGGCCGCATTCGAGCATCGCCGGCGCACCGGCGAGGGACAGTTCATCGAGATGGCGCAGACCGAAGCGTGCGCCTACCTCCTCGGCGAGTTCTACCTCGAAGGGGCGTGTACCGGCCGGCCGGCAACGGCGCGCGGCAACACCGTGGAGTATGCCGCCCCGCACGGCGTCTACCGCTGTCAGGGTGACGATCGCTGGGTCGCGATCGCCGTGGTAGGCGACGCAGCATGGGAACGGTTCACCCGCTGTCTCGGTTGGGTGCAGGAGTCGGCCCTCACGACGTTGGCGGGCCGTCTCGCGGCCCGCGCCGAGATCGACGCACGCGTCGAAGCCTGGACCAGCGAGCGCAGTGCCGAGGAGGCAACCGCCACGCTCCAGGCGGCTGGTGTGTCGGCGATGATCGTTCAAAACCCCGATGATCATCGCGCCGACCCGCACCTGGCCGCGCGCGGCGCGCTGGTCACTGTGACGCATGCGGAGATCGGGCCGGAGCGCCACATCGGCAATCCGGTCCGCATGAGTCGCACGCAGCTCATCACGGCGGGGCCAGCCCCGCTGCTCGGCGAGCACACGGAGGCAATACTTACCGGTCTCCTCGGGCTGAGTCGTGCGGAGATCGCGCAACTGATTGAGACAGGCGTCTGCCGGTGAGAAGAGCATCACCGGTAATGACGGTCTGTCTGCTTGCGTCTACCGCATCGATCTCGAATGAGAAGCCGGAAACAGGGGGTGCGAAATGGCTAATTGGCGGGGGAACGGGGGGACCGCCGAGGAGGATAGAGGCGATCCCCCCTGGGGCACCTCGCTAACGAGAGCGGAGGCGGATACGGGGCGCTCGCGTCGTGTTGCCTCCGTTGTTGCTCCGCCACTCTCTCCGAGACAGCGCCGTTATGAAGCCGCAGTTCATTTTTGCTCGCTCCCACTCAGATTTTTTGCACCTTCGCCGTGCGGTGAGCCGGGTGGGCGGGTAGCTGGCTCCTTTCGCCGGCTGCAACGATGGCTGCCATCCCGAGCAGGAATCCCGCCGTCAGAAGCCCCACGGCGATTGCCTTGGCATTGATCCGTCGCATGCGTCCTCCCTTTCTCCGTCCGACTAAGACTGCACCAGCGGAGGTGCAACACTCCTGCCACGACGTGGGCGGGCTCCTTCCAAACTGTCCGATCAGATGCGTGGGGGCAAAAGCCCCCGAGCCGGATGAAGGCCGCAGTTTCTTGCGCGCCCGGAGCAGTCGGTCTGCAGCATCTTGCAGATCTACAGCCCGTAGCGCTTCAGCTTGTACCAGAGCGTGCGTTCGCTGATGCCGAGCAGACGAGCCGCTTGTGATTTGTTGTTCACGGCGGCCGCCAGGGCTCGGAGGATCATCTTGCGCTCGAGCTCTTCGAGCGCCGGCTCGAGCTCGAGGTTTTCACCGGCCGATTCGGCTGCGGTTTCGGCCCGCCGTTGTGGTAACAGGACGCGGAAGAAGCTGGCATCGATCTCCTGCGACCCGCAGAGTACGGCCGCGCGCTCCATCAAGTTCTGCAGCTCACGGACATTGCCCGGCCACTCATGTTGCCCCAACGCTTGCAAGGCATCCGCCGTCAAGGCCAGCGGGGGTTTGCCGAGCTCGCGCGCAAACTTGTCGAGGAAGAACGCCACCAGGTGTGCAACGTCCTCGCGCCGCTCACGCAGTGGCGGTAAATGGATGTGGAACACGTTCAGACGATAGTACAGGTCTTCGCGAAATTTGCCTTCGCGCATCAGCGCCGCTAGCTCGCGGTTGGTGGACGAGACGACTCGCACGTCCACCGTAATGTGCTTGTTGCTGCCGATGCGTTCGATGACTCCTTCCTGCAGCACCCGCAGCAGCTTGGCTTGCAGCGCGTACGCCATGTCGCCGATTTCGTCGAGGAACAGGGTCCCGTCGTTTGCCAGCTCGAACTTGCCGGTGCGGTCGGCTTGCGCACCCGTGAAGGCACCCCGCGTGTGGCCGAACAGCTCACTCTCCAGCAGCTCGGCAGGAATAGCGGCGCAGTTCAACGGCACGAAGAGCTTGTCTTGCCGTGGGCTCAGATTATGGATCGCGCGGGCGACCAACTCCTTGCCGGTTCCCGTCTCGCCGGTGATTAGGACGGCACTCTTGGCCGGGGCGACCTGCCGGATGACATCGTAGACGGCTTGCATGGCGGGGGAGGAGCCGACGAGGTTTTCGAAGGTCGGGGCCGCGGCGAGCTGTTCCCTGAGGTACCGGTTTTCGGTCCGGTATTGGCGCATCTCCAGCGCCTTGCGGATCACCAGCTCGATGGCTTCCAGGTCGAACGGCTTCAAAACGTAATCGAAGGCGCCGTGCTTCATGGCTTCCACCGCAGTTTGCACCGTACCGTGTGCGGTGAGCACGATCACCGGCACATCCGCCTCTTGCTCGCGTATGCGCTTCAGCAGCTCAATGCCGTCGATTCCGGGCATCTTCAGGTCGGTGAGGACCAGGTCGATGCTCTCGGCCGCGAACCGCTCGAGCGCCTCCTCGCCGTTTTCCGCGGCGACGGATTCCAGCCCGATTTGTTCGAGCAGGATTTGCAGCACGCGGCGCATCTTGCGCTCATCATCAACGATCAACACGCGTGTCATGGCCCTCCCTCGGTGACCGGTAACTCGACGCGGAACGTGGTGCCTTCGCCCATGGTGCTGTGCAGCGTCACCGTTCCCTGGTGAGTTTGCACTACACGCTGCACCAACGCCAGGCCGAGCCCCGTGCCGCCCTCACGCATGGTGAAGAACGGTGTGAAAACTCGCTCGCGCAGCTCGGCTGGAATTCCTGGGCCGTTGTCACTCACTTCAAAGCTGACGCAGCCGTCCTTTGGTGGGAATGTGCGTGCCGTGAGCTGTCCACCGCGCGGCAGGATCTGCAGCGCGTTGACGACGAGGTTGAGGGCCACCTGATAAATCTGCTCGGGATCGCAACGGGCCGCAGAGCGATCTGCGGAAAAGGCGCGATGAATGGTCAGACCCTTTTCGCGCGCCTGGCCCTCGACGAAGTCCAGCGCCCGGCCCACCAGAGGCGCGAGGGCGGTGGGCTCGATCAAGGGCTCGTGCGGGCGCGCCAGCTCCAGCAGCCCGGCGACGACGCGGTCCAGCCGGTCCACCTCGCCAACGATCATGTCGACCAGCTCGTGGCTGCCGGCGTTGCCGTTCGGGAGCGAGCGGCCAAGAATCTGTGCGGAGCTGCGCAGGATGCCTAGGGGCGTGCGGATTTCGTGGGCGACGCCGGCAGCAACTTCCCCGACGAAGGCAAACTTGGCCGCCGCCACCAGGTCGTCCTGAGCGCCCTTGAGCTCTGCGGCCATTGCATTGAAGGCTTCGGCCAGCTGTCCGATCTCGTCACGCGAACGCACGGGCACGGGCCGGCGCGTTTCCCCGACCCGGGCGATTTCCTGGGTCGCCCGCGTCAGCTCGCGCAACGGCCGGATCATGCGGTCGGCCAACAACACCGCGACACCGAAACCGGCCAGCAGCACGCCGGCCAAGGCTAGGGCAAAGCGCTTCTGCATCCGTGAGACGGGCGCCATGGCCTCGTCCAGCGGCTGCATCACTAACGCCGACCAGTCGGGCCGCGGCTGGTCCAGCTGCGCGTAGCCCACGAGTGCGTCGGCGAGCGGCTCGCGCACGAAGCCGAGCCCCACGGTGGTGGGCGCGCGCCGCTGCGCGCTCACCCAACCGACGGTCCGCAGATCCTGTCCCGCCAGTGCCGGCTGCGGCTCGGCGATGACCCGCCCTTCGCCGTCGAGTACCAACACATCCGCTTTGAGCCTCAAGGGAAGAAGCTCGCGTTGAATGCGCTCCGTGATGGCGGCACCCTGCCGCTCCCAATCGTACAGCCCCAACAGCGC
>Ga0315286_10005159_pt1 | contig 12593 bp, 8 predicted proteins | sample YL17G10_0_MG_FD_205038 | JGI IMG/M metagenome (GOLD analysis project Ga0315286, IMG submission 205038) | Sediment microbial communities from Yellowstone Lake, YNP, Wyoming, USA - YL17G10_0 | ecosystem: Environmental > Aquatic > Freshwater > Lake > Sediment | place: USA: Wyoming | collected... | reverse complement strand
GCTTCGACTTGCGCCGTCCCCCCGCCCAGCCCGGAGGCCAGGAACGCGGCCAGCCGGGCCGCCTCGGCCTCGGGCAGGACCTTCTCGTTGCCGGGGAGCTCGACCCTCAGGATCTTATCCGGCGACTCCCGGGCCACCTGTTCGATATCGACGCCGCCCGCCGGGCTGACGATGACGGTGACGTTGAAATCGGCGGGGTTCATGGTCACCCCGATATAGCAGGCGCCGCCGACCGCCTCGACGGCCTCCTCGACCAGGAGCCGCTCGACGGGATAGCCCCGGACCTTGCTGCCGAGAATCCCCGAGGCGAGGGAAACGGCCTCGGCCGGACCCGCGGCCCTGCGGACGCCGCCGGCCTTGCCCCGCCCGCCGATGAGGACCAGGGCTTTGAGCATGACGGGAGAGCCCGGCCCGACGCTTCCTTGGATGTCCGCGGCCTTCTCGAAAACGCCGAGGACCCGGGGGACGGCGATGCCTTCCCTTTCGAAGACGGTCTTGGCTTCGTTCTCGTAGAGTCGCATGCGATCCTCAACCCTCGCCGAGCAACCCGCCCCTTTGGTAAATGGCCATTTGGATCTCCGGGAACGGCGCGATCCGCAAGACCTCGCCGGTCGCGTGGCGGGCAACCTCGCCCGAGGTGAAATCGACGGTGACCTCTTCGCCGCTCCGCAGGCCGGCGGAGATGAGATCGCCCGTGAGGACGGGCAGTCCGGCGTTGACGGCGTTGCGCTCGTAGATCGCGCCGAAGGAGCGGGCGATGATGGCCGCGACCCCAAGGCTCTTGAAGCAGTCGACGGCCTGCTGGCGGGACGAACCGGCCCCGAAATTCGAGGCCGTGACGACGATATCGCCCGGGGACGATTTCGCGGCGAAGTCCCCCCAACCGGCCAGGTTGTCGAAGGTATGGCGGCCCATCAGGGCGACATCGGTGATGGCCAGATAGCGGTTGTGGAAGATCATGTCCGTGTCGATATTGTCCTTGTCGATGACCCAAACGCGCCCCCTGACGACGGTCGGCTTCGCTCCGGCGTCGACGGCTTTCGCGGGGGAAGGTCCGGGGGCCGGAACCGCCCGGGGAGGGCCGGAGGTGAAAAGAACGGCGTTCACGGGGATATCGGCGGCTGTGACGATGACTCCCGCGACGGCGGTGGCCGCCACAGTCGCGGGCGAGGCGAGGTAGACGCTCCCCTTGCCCTGCTTGCCGGCGAAATTCCTATTGCCCGTGCTGACGGTGACTTCGCCCGGGCCGTTCTGGCCGATCTGTCCCTCGGCGCAGCCGGCACAGCCGGGGTTGCCGACGAGGGCTCCGGATTCGAGGAAGACGTCGATGAGGCCTTCATCGAGCGCGCGCCGCCAAACTTGCCGCGTGGCCGGGACGATCTTGAGGACGACGCCGGGGGCGACCCGCCGGCCCTTCAGGACGCCGGCCGCCTCACGCAGGTCTTCGAAACGGCCGTTCGTGCACGATCCGATGAACGCCGAATCGATCTTCGTCCCGGCGACCTCGCGGACGGTGACGACGTCCTCGGGATGCCCCGGACGGGATATGAGCGGAACGAGGTCCGAAATATCGACCTCGACAGTCCGGCCGTAGGCGGCGCCGGGGTCGGCGTAAGCGGCTTCGTAGGCCTTGCCGAGTTCGTCGAAATGGGCGAGGACCGGCTTGTTGGGCGGGAAAAGGAGGACGATGGCGCCCATCTCCGTGGCCATGGAGGCGACCGTGATACGGCCGCTGAGCCCCAGTCCGTCCACCGCTTCCCCGTAGAGTTCGGCGCTTGTCCCGAGCAGACCGGCGGCCCCGAATTCGCGGAGAAGCCGCAGAGCGATGTCCTTGGGCGTCGCCCCGGAGGGAGGTGTCCCTTTCAGGACGATCTTCACCGACTCGGGGACTTTGAACCAGACCCGTCCGAAAGCCCAGGCAGCGGCGATGTCCTGGTCGCCCATGCCCTGGCCGAAAGCCCCGATGGCTCCCAGGATATTGGCGTGGGAGTCGGTCGAAACGAGGGTGCCGCCGGGGACGACGAGGCCCTGCTCGATGGCGATATGTGTGCCGATCCCGGCATCGACGTCGAAGAGGTTGACGCCCCGTTCCCGGGAGAAGAGCCGGCAGAGATGCTGGTTGGCGGCGTACTTCTGGTCGGATCCGCCGGGGTTGCAGTCGAATGTGAAGAAGGTCTTGGAGACGTCCTCGACGGCGAGGTTGTGCTCCTTTAAATTTTTGACGACGCTGGCGCCTCCGAAATCCCGGGCGATCCGGGCGTCGATGACGATATCGGCGATGTCGCCGGGCCGGACCGGCCGGCCGGCGTGCCGGGAGAGGATCTTTTCGATGATCGTTTCGCTCATGGAGTCGATCAGGGTTCGATCAGCGTCCCTTTCTGCTTCATCACCAGTAGGTCGAACGTGGCGAAGTCCGCCTGGTGGATGAGGACCGCTTCGACGACCTGGGGTCGGCCCTCTCCCTCCTTGGCGTGGCAGACGATGATATTGAGGATGTCTCCCGGGAGCCCGCATTCGGAGGCCAGGATCGCGCCCGAAACCGGATGGCGGGCGTACTTACCGGACAGGCTCTTGCGGTAGCCGCCCAGGCCGTCGGGCTCGATCTCGAGGAGCTTGCCGACATCGTGGAGCAGCCCGCCGGCATAAAGGCGGTCGAAGTCGACGGCATAGGGCAGCCGGCCGTAGGCCTCGGCCTGGGCCCGCCCCAAGGCGGCCGCGCCCTCGGTGACGGCGATCGTGTGCTCGACGAAGCTGACCCCGAGCGTGTCTGTGAGGAGCGTGAAAGGAAGCTTCTTCAACCCGTCGACGGATCCCCAATTTCCCCGGCGGCAGGCCAGGACGAAGGTCTTGACGACCTTGCCGCGGAGGGCTTCGTTGCCGATCCGGGCGAGCTGTTTCCCGAACAACGTCTCGATGTCTTTTTCGCCGATCATCATGGGCCTCCAGGAGGGGTAAGATATCACCTGCGGCGCCTATTTTCAAGGGATGCGGCCTCTCGGCGACCTTGAACCGGCGAAGCCGCACGTGGTAAGTTGGTCCAGCGAACCTGCAAGCGGTAGGGAGCCCATGATCGAAGGCATTTCCATCGGAACGTTCAAAGGCGATTACGAGGGGCTCGAACGGATGGCCCACGCCTCGTGGCGCGACGAGTACGGCCAGGCGTCTTTTCCCAATTTCTACCGGCCGGCGTTCCTCCGCTATCTCTTCGACAGGATCCCGGCGTCGAAGAAGGACCACTTGAGTGCCGCCTACAAAGACGGCGAGATCATCGCCTTCTTGGCCAACCTGCCCCAGAGATTCGACCTTCGGGGCTGCCTTTATAGCGCCATCTACAGCTGTCTCCTGGTCGTCCGCAAGGAATACCTTAGGAAGGGCATCGCCCTTGAGCTCATCCGGGCCGCCGTCGAGGTTAATAAAAAGTACGGCTATGATTTTTCGCTTCTGACGCTCGAGACCGGCCATCGCTCGACGCTGATGATGGACAAGCTCCGCGCCGAGGGGAACAGGATCGAGCGCATCCGCAAGTCCGGGGTCATGGCCCGCATCCTCGACCTCGGCCGCGTCGACGCTTCCGAGGACCTGAAAGGATACGAGAAGGCGGCTATCCGGCTCCTCAGCGCCCACCGGCCGCCGAAAGCCGCTCCCGGCTTCGACCTGCGCGAATACCGGGCCTCGGACCTCGACGCCTGTCATGGCCTCCTCGACCGCTACCGGAAAACCGTGGCTCTGGCCCGCGTCTGCAGCAAGGAGGAACTCGCCCCCGAGCTGGTCTGTCCTGACGTCGCTCGGACCCTCGTCTGGGAAAAAGACGGCCGCGTCCAGGCCATGATCAACTTCATCCTCCACGACCACCTGGGCAAGAAGGTCGAGCGCTGGGCCTGGATCAACCACGTCGCCTTCCCCGACCTCGCCCCCGCCGAACAGGCGTCGTTCCTCCGGGCTTACCTGGCCCGCATCCGGGAGGACGGCTTCATCGGGACGATCGATTTCACCAAGCGGGGCTGGCCGGCCGGGCCTTTCTACCGGGCCCGGTTCATCCCCTACCCCCGGGCCGTCAATCTCGTTTCCTGGACGTTCAACCCCGACATCTCGCTGGCGGGGATCCCCGTCGTCTACGAGATCCAGGTTTGAGGCGCGGAATTCGGGACATGACTCTTTTCTCTCGAAAAGGGATCGTGCCCCGCGAATTCCCCGCTCGTTGACAGGCCTTTTTATTACTGATAAAAATGGGACAGGACTGAGGAGCATGATTTCCGCCGCAGAACGATGGGTCGAAGACCAGGAGCGCCTGGCCAGGCCGGCCCGCGTCTATTGGTGCGACGGCTCCGAGGGCGAGGCCTGGCGCCTGCTCGAAATAGGTTTGAACGAGGAGCGGTTGAACGGCCCCGTCTTCCAGAAGCTCAACCATGAAACCTGGCCGACGGCCTACCTCCACCGCTCTTCCCCGACCGACGTGGCCCGGACCGAGCACCTGACCTTCGTCTGCCATCCGACCAAAGAAGCCGCCGGCCCGAACAACAATTGGATGGAGCCGGCCAAGGCCAAGAAGCTCATGGCCAAGCTCTCCGACGGCTGCATGGCCGGACGGACGATGTACGTCATCCCTTACATGATGGGCCACCCGGACTCTCCCTACGCCAAGGCCTGTCTCATGGTCACGGATTCGTGTTACGTCGCGGTCAGCATGCGCGTCATGACCCGCATCGGGACGCCCATCTTGGAGAAACTCCGCAACCGCGAGGACTTCATCAAGGGCTTCCATTCGATCGGGACCCTGGATCCCGACCGCCGCTTCGTCATGCACTTCCCCGAGGAAGGGCTCGTCTGGAGCGTCGGTTCGGGCTACGGCGGCAACGCCCTCCTCGGCAAGAAGTGCGTCGCGCTCCGCATCGGTTCTTTCCTCGGCTACAGGCAGGGCTGGCTGGCCGAGCACATGGTCATCATGGGCATCGAGGACCATCGGGGCAAAGTCACCTACGTCACGGCCGCCCTGCCCAGCGCCTGCGGCAAGACGAACCTGGCCATGATGGAGTCGGCCCTGCCCGGCTACAGGGTCTGGACGCTCGGCGACGACATCGCCTGGCTCAACATCGGCCCGGACGGACGGCTCTGGGCCATCAACCCGGAGGCCGGCTACTTCGGCGTCGCGCCGGGGACGTCGATGAAGACGAACCCGAACATGATGAAGACGATCCGCCGCGGAGCCTTCAATCCGACGCTCTTCACCAACGTCGCCCTGGACACGGATCGGAACGAGCCCTGGTGGGAAGGGCTCGACGGGCCCGCCCCCGAGCACCTCCTCGACTGGCAGGGCAACCCTTGGACGCCGGCGAACAGCACAAAAGGCGCCCATCCCAACTCCCGGTTCACGGCCTCGATCGTTAACTCGCCCATGCTTTCGAAGGAGGCCGAAAATCCTCAAGGCGTGCCCATTTCAGCCATCATCTTCGGCGGCCGCCGAACCCAGCTTATCCCTCTCGTCACCGAAAGCTTCAGTTGGTCCCACGGCGTTTTCATGGGCGCGCGGATGGGTTCGGAAACGACGGCCGCTGCCACCGGGCAAGTCGGCGTCGTCCGCCGCGACCCCATGGCCATGCTGCCCTTCTGCGGCTACAACATGGCCGACTACTGGCGCCACTACCTCAACATCGGCCACCGCCTCTCGCAGCCGCCCAAGATCTTCTCTGTCAACTGGTTCCGGACGGACGACAGCGGAAAATTCATTTGGCCGGGGTTCGGTGACAACATTCGCGTCCTCAAGTGGGTCATCGATAGAGTGACCGGCTCTGTCCCGGCCCGAGAGACCCCGGCCGGCCTCGTCCCGCGCATCGAGGACTTCGACATGACCGGCCTCTCCCTTCCCAAAGAACAGCTTGAACGGCTCTTCGCCGTTAACATCAAGGATTGGAAGACCGAGGTCGACGAGGTCCGGAGCTTCCTCGAGCCCTACAAAGGCCGGCTCCCCGCCGAGATCCGCGAGCAGTACGAAAAGCTCGAGCGTCAGGTCCGCTGAGTATCATCTCCGGCGTTCGATCTATCCCTTCGACAAAGTCCAACCTTGACGGTACGGCCGGCGGATCCAAATCTCCGCATCCGGGATGTTGGTCACCTTGAGGTTGACGGGGTCCCAAAGGATCCGCGCGTCCAGCCGTTTGGCCACGTTGCCGAGCAGGCAGATCTCGGTCAGCGGGCCCGAATATTCGAAGGCGGCCCCGGCCTTCTTTCCCTCCTTGCAGGCCTTGGCCCAGTCCTGCTCGTGGCTGCCCACGACGCGGGGGATGGTCTTCACCGGGAGGGCGGCCTCCTGCATGAGCTTCTCGGGGATGAGGCGGGGCGAGTCACCGTAGACGCCGCACATGATCTTGCCCTTCGTGCCTTTGAAGACGAGTCCCCCTTCCTCGGGCATCCTCCGGCCCTCTTCGAGCTCTTCGGGCCGAGGGGCGCGCGTCCCCTCATACCAGGTGAGCTTGACCGGCGGCCGGGCGCCTCGGGCCTTGAAGCGATAAGTGACGATGGCCGACAAGGGATGGGTCTCGGGGTTGAGGGCGGAGCTCGTCGCTTCGACCGTCTCCGGCGCGTCGAGCTCGAGGGCCCAGACCGCCGCGTCGAGCGTATGGGCTCCCCGGTCGCCCATCATGCCCACGCCGAAGTCCCACCAACACCGCCAGACGAGCGGGTGATAGGCCGGGTGATAGGGCCGGAAAGGCGCCGGGCCGATCCAGAGGTCCCAATCGAGTCCGGCCGGGACGGCCGGAGTGTCCGTCGGCCGGTCGCCCCATTTCGAGCTCCAGTAGGCATGGCCCCAGGGGTAGTATGACAGATCGCACCAGGCGTCGACTTCGCTGACCTCGCCGATCGTCCCGGCTTGGATCCACTCGACGACCAGGCGGATGCCCTCGCCCGAATGACCCTGGATGCCCATCTGGGTCGTCACCTTAGACCCTTTCGCCGCCAAGGCGAGCTGCCGCGCTTCCCAGATATCGTGGGTGAGCGGCTTTTGGGTGTAAACATGCTTGCCCGCCTCGATCGCGGCCATGGTGATGACGGCGTGGGTGTGGTCCGGAGTCGCGATGACGACGGCGTCGATGCCCTTTTCCTTTTCCAGCATGACGCGGTAGTCCGTATAGATCTTGGCGCCGGGATAGCGCTTGACCGTCCCGGCGGCGTAGTTCAGGTCGACGTCGCAGAGGGCAACGATGTTTTCGGATTCGAGCTCGCGGAGGTTGGCCGCGCCCATGCCTCCGACGCCGATGCCGGCCACGGTCAGCTTATCGCTGGGCGGGGTCTGGCCCCGTCCGAGCGCGTGCCGCGGGATGATGTGGAAAAGCCCCGGGGCCGCCGCGGCGGCCGCGGCCGACCCAAGGAAACGGCGTCGGGACATTTTCGGAGATTCCATGATCGCCTCCCTCGAACGGATTCCCTTTTCGATCTCCTGCCCCCGCGGCTAGCGCGTCACCCGGACCGGTCCGAGAAGCCCCGAGCCGACCAGAGGGTCGTCCTTTTTATAGAAACGATGGGTCGTGAACGTGAAGCGACGGCTCGGACGGGGCTTTCCTTCGAGCAGCCAGACGGGCCACTGGCCATCCTCGGCACCGTCCCAGGGCTCCGACTCGTCCCCGATCAAACGGTTAATCCAGAGATTGGCCACCTCGATCTCCAGCCGGTTCCCCTTCTCGCGAACGGCGTCCGAGATCCTCACCCGCCAGGGCGCCGTCCAGACGACCCCCAAGTCCCTACCATTGAGCCTGACCCGGGCCAGGTTCTTGACAACGCCGAGGTCGAGGCATAAGTCACGGTCTTTCGATGCTGCTTTGGATCCGGGCAGGTCGAAGGTCATGGAGTAGGTGGCGATGCCGGAATAGTGACGTATCCCCTCCTCCTCTCGCTTGGACCAATCGTCGAGGCGGTCGAAAACGATGCGTTCCGGGCCGCCCCAGGCCGAGTCGAACGCCACGGTCCAGGGACCCGACAGGGTCATGACAGCCTCATGGTCCGGGAAATCTTGCGCGACCCCCGTACTGTCCGGCACGGCCGTTCCTTTTCTATCGAACACGACGAAGAAGCTCTGGCAGGGTTCGAGCTCGACCGGAAGGGCCATCCCGCCGTCCCTCCTTGTCAAGTTCCGAAGCGGCCGCGTCTCTCCGGTTACCGCGTCCCACAATTCTGCCGCGGGCGTGCCGTCCCTGAACACGCAGACGTCGGCCACCGCATCGCCCGTCCGGTTGGAGATGAAGTAGACCTCGCGGTCCGGGAGCGAACGGTGGTTGTAGCGGATAGATCCCGAGGCGGTGAGATCGGGCCGCGTCCCCAGCCTTTCGAGCAAGGCCGCCGTGGCCGCGTATTCCGGGTAGAGTGCGTCGGTCCGCGGGTCGGGCGCGCCCGCCAATCGTTTCACGGCCAGCTCCCCTCCCCAGTGGATCCGTCCCTGACCATGGGCCCGCCCGGTCGCCCTCGCCGGAATCTCGCGGCTTCCCCAAAGCGCCCCGGCCCGGGCAGCCACGGCTTCGTCGCAGGCCGGATAATTCTCGAGCGAGGGAGACTTGAGCGGCGGTCCGCCCACGACGTCGGCCCCGGCCTCGACGAGGGACCCGATCTTGGCCAGAAGCTCCGGGGTCATGGTCTCGACGGCCGGCAGGACCAGAATGCGATAGGAAGCCCCGCCGGGGAAAACGACCCGGCCGTCCTTGACCGCCGCATCCTTCATCAGGGCGGCCGGCGAACAGCCGTCGAACGAGAAGCCGCGCTTGTCGGGAAGGACCTCTGTCCCTTCGAGGGCCGAGGCCGGCGGACGGAAGACGTGGGGCGCCCCTTCAGGAGCGAGATAGAGAACGTCGGCCACGGGCTTCCCCTGGGACAGCAGATGCTGGCAGCGCGCGACATAGAGATGGTATGCCGAAGCCATCGGCCACCACGTCTGGCCGCGGTCCCAGTGCACGCCGTAAGGACCCATGGACATCCCCGGCCGCAGACGGTCGTCGAGCGGCTTGTGGGCGAAGGTGTGATAAATGAGGCGGTTGAGGCCCATCGCGAAAGCCCAGTCGCCCTGGCCCTTCATGTCGCCGGGGTACTTTTTCCAGGCCTCGGTGCCGCCGGCAGTGAAGGACTCGGCGGCCACGACAGGCGCGCCGATAACGTGGGCGATGGACGTCGCCTCGATCGCGCTGAAGGCCGAGTTGAAGCCGTAGCCGTCGCTCCAGAACTCGCCCATGGGCACGTCGGCGACGCCGCCCAGATCGAGGTCGGCCGCGGGGTTCATGTCGTAGGGTTCGATCGAGAGCCGGATGCCCTCGCGCCGGCCGAGCTCCTTGAAGCGGAGGGCGTGATTTTCGATGACGAGCTCGTTCGATGTCTTCCGGATGTCCCAGAGGAACCGCTCGCTCGTCTCGAGGCTGCCGACGATCCGGCCGGTGTAAGCGGGGAGATAGAGCAGCGGGTCATAGCCCCGCCGCCGCCGGAACTCCTCCCGGAAGCGCGGGCTCCAGTTCTGGGCGCCCATTTCCCAGCTGTCGATGTGGATCATTGTCCAGCCCCCGCCCGACGCGGCCCGGCGCGGACCGACCTTGCGGAGGAGCTTCCCGACGTAGGCGTCGTAATGGGCGTCGAAGGCCGCCGCATCGAACTTGTCGCTCTCGAAGCCCAATCCGGGCAGGGGCGCGGGCCGGGTGACGGCGCCGTTGTTTCGCGTCCCAAAGCGCAGGATAGTCCACTCCCCCGCCGGGGCGTCCCAGCGCAGGCTCCCATCGGGCTGAAGCCTGTCGGTCAGGTCGATCATCCGGGCGAGGTCGATGGCCGACCCGGCTTCCTCGACGAAGACGGCCGCCGACGGAAGATACGGCAGGACGCCAGGCTGGGACGTATAGGGGGCCCGGTAGTAAAGCGCTTTCTCCTCGGCCAGAGGGATCGTCCGTGAGACCGGCGGCGAGGGGAAGGCCAGGACGGCAACGTCTTCATACCAGGCGTCTCTCAGCTCCTTGAGCGCGGGCGTGAGCGTCCCCGGGCCGAAGAACGGGGGCATCGGCTCGGGCACCGGCAGCTTTCCGGCGAACGGTCCGGGCCCGCTGAAAACGGTCGACGAGGCCACGAGGTGCATCATGGACTGGGCCGGGCCGACCCACGGGCCGCCGCTTCCGGCCCAGCCCGGGCCGGAGCCGAGGATGATCTGGATGCCCAGCCGCTCCGCTTCCCGGACGGCATGGGCGAAAAGGCCCTGCCACTCCTCGCTCAGGAAGTCGACCTTGCCCCGCGGCACGCCCACGTTCACTTCGAGGAAGAGCGCGTAGCCGATCCCGGCCTCCTTCATCGATTCGAGGTCGGCCGTCATGCCCTCGCGGCTGAGGTTGCCGTCCATGAAGTACCAGTAAACGCCCGGCCGGGCCGCGTCCGGCGGCGCCAGGAATTCTTCTTTCAGCCTATCGCGCGGGCCGGCGGCGCAGGCGGCCAGGACCAATCCCGCTGCGGCCAGAACGGCGAATCGTGAATTGCGCATGCTTTTCCCCTCTCGAAAGGAAAGCCTAATTTGCTACCGAGGACTTGTCAAGGGCCATTAATAAACGCTCACGTCCCTCCGAGAGTATTCTATAATGAGACGGCACAGGAGAAGATCTTTTGAATTTGAAAATGCGCTGGCCCCGGCCCGGGCCCTGCGCCAAGTTCGTCATCGCGCTTTTCGGCAGTCTATTCCTGCTGGCCTTTCTCTTCGTCCCCTGCACGACGACGACCTCCTCCCTGCGGACCGACCCCACTTCCAAGGTCGTCATCCGGACGACGCACCCGCGGAATTCCTACATCTTCCTTCCCCAATACCTGTCTATGAGATCCCGGCCCGGGGAAGGGCCGACCGTCCACGCCCGGTCGTTCCAGTGGTCGGCTTTCATGACCATCGTCGCCGTCCTGGGACTCTTCGACTACGCGGTTTTCTGCCGTCTGCTCCGGCGGACGCGCCAGCCTGCCGAATCCTCCTCTTCCCTTTCCCTGTTCAGCTGAGCTAGAATGGGCTTTCCCATACCGGAAGGAGAAGTCCATGCGCGGATTGACGGGCAAGAGAGTGTTGGTCACGGGCGGCGCCCAGGGCATCGGCGCCGCTACGGCGAGCCGGTTCCTTGACGAAGGGGCCCGTGTCGCGATCCTCGACAGGAATCCCGATGCCCTGGCCGACGCCGCCGAAAAGCTGCCGTCTCTCACGACGACCATCCTGGCGGACGTTTCGGCCGCCGGCGAGGTCGCGGCCGCCTTCGCCGAGATCGACCGGCTCTGGGGAGGACTCGACGTCCTGGTCAACAACGCCGGAATCAGCATCCGCCACCGTTTCCTGGACATCACGCAGGAGGAATGGCGCCGGGTCATCCAGACGAACCTCGACGGCGTTTTTTACGTCGCCCGGGAGGCCGCCCGCAGGATGATAAACGGGAACGGCGGGGTCATCCTCAACATGGGCTCGACCAACGGGATCATGGGCTACCATCACTACGCCGACTACAACGCCTCCAAGGCCGGGGTCATCGAGCTCAGCCGGTCCATGGCCCTCGAACTTGCCCCCCGGGTCAGGGTCAACTGCGTCTGCCCGGGCTACATCCTGACGCCCATGCAGGCGACCGAGTACACGCCGGAGATGCTCGCCGTCTTCGTAGCCAAGGTTCCGCTCGACCGGCTCGGGCGCCCGGAGGACGTGTCGGCGCTTTTCGCCTTCCTGGCCTCGGACGAGGCGACGTTCATCACCGGACAAACGTTCGTCATCGACGGCGGGGAGATCGCCGGGGGCCTTGCAAGTCAGCCCTAGACTCCCCGGTCTTACTAAGACCGGGGTTTGTTCGGGCCTAACCCTGAGCCTTGCGAACGGGTCAGCGGGAATAGGACTCCACGATCGCCTGGTAGACGAGGGCCTTGAACTTCGCTTGGGCGTCGCTGCCCGTAGCGGGCAGGAGCTGGGTCATGAACACGGCCACGAGTTTTTCGGCCGGATCGACCCAATAGGTCGTGTGGTAAGCGCCGCCCCAGCCGAAAGCTCCGGCCGACCCAGGCTCGCCGTTCTTTCCGAGCTCCTTCGTCACCCAGAATCCCAGCCCGAACGCCTGGCTGCCGTAGATACTCCCGACGTGGTCAGCGGTCATGAGCTCGACCGACTTCGGGCTGAGGATATGGACGCCGCCCCACTCGCCGCCGCTTTGGAGCATGAGCAGGAGGCGGGCGTAATCCTCGGCCGTCGAAAGCAGCCCGGCACCTCCGGCAAAGCACATCCGGGGTCCCTGAACGTAGGCGTTTTCCCGGGGATCGTCGACGAGTTCGGCTTTGCCGTCCTTACCCGTGCCATAGACCGCGGCCAAACGCCCTGCCTTCTCCTCGGGGAGGAAGAAATAGGTATCGGCCATCCCCAGCGGTTCGGTGATCCTCTTCTTGATAAAATCGGATAGGCTCATCCCCGAAACGACCTCGACCAGGTAGCCGAGGATGTCGGTGTTGTAGCCGTAGACCCATTTCTCACCGGGCTGGGCGTCGAAGGGCAGCTTGGCCAGTTTCTTGATGAGGTCGCCGACGGGGACGTTCCTGTCCGCCATGAACCATCCTTGTAGGCCGGCGGCCTTATAGAGGTCCTTGGC
>Ga0315286_10005158_pt1 | contig 12596 bp, 8 predicted proteins | sample YL17G10_0_MG_FD_205038 | JGI IMG/M metagenome (GOLD analysis project Ga0315286, IMG submission 205038) | Sediment microbial communities from Yellowstone Lake, YNP, Wyoming, USA - YL17G10_0 | ecosystem: Environmental > Aquatic > Freshwater > Lake > Sediment | place: USA: Wyoming | collected... | reverse complement strand
GCATTCGTGCAACACCGTCCATCGACTGGGCCGACGCGATGCGGAATCCGGTCCGCGGCTGATTGAGCAGCATCGCCGAGCACTATGAACTGTCGGCAAGCACTGCATGCTGGAAAGGCACATCGTTGACGATGGTGGTGAGGTCGGTATCTTCGCGGAGATGCAAAGCCGCCTCCGTACCAATAGCCTGATTCTCGTCACGCTGCTGAGTTACGGTCTGCCCTGCTGTATGGCCGATGACAGCGTGACCACGACCTTTCTCGCCGATCCATTCCCCAACGCGGCTCCAAGAGCCATGGACCGCGATGTGGCGGTGGAGGTGAATACGCCAACGCTGACCCCCAGCGTCCTGTTGGGTGTCTTTGATGTTGAAAATGATCCGCTGGCGGTCTTGTCGTTCACGCAGCCTACGCACGGATCGGTAGTCTCAAACAGGGACGGCACGTTCACCTACACACCCCAGCGCGACTGTGTCGGCGAGGATCAGTTCCAGTTTGTCCTGAGCGATGGGCGCGGCGGCAAATCGACTGCAACGATGCGTCTGAAGGTCATCAAGCCCTCCGGCCAATGGGCCACGACGAGCTTCACGGATCTGGCCGAGGTTCAGGCTGGCGGCGAACCGATCCGTCTGGGTAGGTCGGCGACCGTTCCTCGCGCGGTGGACTGGGATGGGGATGGCCAGCTCGACTTGCTGGTCGGGGCCGAGGGCAGCGTGTGGTGGTATCGCAACGTCGGCACTGCCAGAGAGCCGCGGTTTGCAGCGGGCGTGCGGGTCCAGGCGGGTGGGAAAGACATCCAGTTTGGCAAAGGCCGAATCTCCATCGCCTGGGTGGATATGGACCGCGACGGCAGAAAGGACCTGCTGGTGGTGTCGGCGGACGATCGCAAGGTGCGCCTGATGCGCAATATCTCGACGGCAGCGGGCGCACCCGTGCTGGCTGCACCGGTGACGCTCAAGGCCCGTTCGGGCGAAGATTTCGTGGCGGCCGACATTCGGGTTGACATCGCCGACTGGAACGGCGATGGCCTGCCGGACATCATCACGGGTTCCGGTTCCGGCGCGGTGAAAGTCGCGTACCACGTGGGCACCGCATCGGCACCGGCATTCGACGCCCCGGTGACGGCGCTGGACGCCGACGGCCGCGAGATCAGCGGCTCGTATAACCTCAACGTCCGAATCGTCGATCTGAACCAGGACGGTATTCCCGACCTGGCCGATTCCTACAACTGGGGCACCATCAACTTCCGCATCAACAGCGGCAGTGCCCAGCGGCCCCGCCTGCCGGAGACAGGGACGTTCAGCATCAGCGGCCCACAGTATGCCCAGGTGAACCTGCACGCTTTGACCGACGGCCCGATCGTCGATTTCGTGGACTTCAACGGCGACGGCACCATCGACCTGGTCATGGGCGGCGAGATTAACGGCAAGGCGCTGATGGCGTTTGGCCAAAGCGGTCAGTCGTACCTGATGCAGATCGCCACGATCATCGCTGATCATCCGCACGACCTCGGGGCATATCTGGCCGATCCCGCCAACGTGGCGGCGAAGAGCCGGATGCAGGCCTTGGTCGCGGCGCTGTACGACTATGTGCACGGCTTCGCGACGCCGAGCCAGAAAAGCCAGATCGCGCGCGGGCTGGCGGACTTGATCAAGGCCCATCCGCAGTATTTCAAACTCCAGACCCATGACATCAAGAAGGAGCCGGGTATCGCATCGCTGGCGGTGCAGGTCTGGCTGACGATGCTCATGACCGGCTACCACGATCCGGCCACCCGCAGGCTGCTTGTCGATTCGGCGCAGTTCACCGGCGGCTATCGGAAATTGGTCGAAGACTGTGGGTTGATCTATGCCGACAACGTGCAGAATCCGCGAGGGGCAGAGGCCATCCACCAGTGGCTGCGCACCATCCCCCGGGAGATGTATCCCGGCACCTGCATCACCGCCAACGACTGGCTGGGCGGCGGGGGTTTTCTGGTTCGGGGCCACACGAAGAACACATTCAATGGCTTTGGCAAGGACGCCCGCGCCGTGATCGGTGATCGAGGGAGCGAGAACTGGTTCATGACGGTGGTCCACCATGAAGCTTGCCATGACCTCGATGCTTACGTTCGAAAGTCGCCGCACCTGACCCGGCGCTGGGGGCAGATTCTGGTGCAGGCGGGCGGACCGGACATGCGTGCCGATCCCAAGACCGGCTGGCTCAGTTGGGAACTTACCAAGCAGCACTTCCGCGAGGCCAGTTTCTGGGACGGAAATGCGAGAACGTGGGACGCGGCGTGGAAGAAGTACTGGACCACCCAACCGGGCTCGGGCTGGCGCGAATTCGGCTTTATGCGAGGTAACGTCGACTGGTTCTACGCCGCCCCGCAGGAGAGCCTGGCCACGCAAGGCAACCAGTACTGGAATTCGACCGAAGGCCGGCTGGAAGTGGCGATCGATCGCTGGAACCGCGGCTATCGCAGCAATCTCACCGAGGTGCTCTTCTTCCTCGACATATGGTCGCTGGGCCTGAACAAGATCAAGTTCTACGAGAACGACAACGCCTGCAACCAGGTGATCTCATTCGCCAGGCTGGGCCGCAATCCTCAAGGCTACATCGACCGCATCGACCTCGAAGGCCGCTATTATCAGTTCGTCGTGGACAACAAGGGCGTGGCAACGCAAATCGTCCACGTGCCAGACAAGACGGCGAGCAAAGCGGGGCGGTAGGTCGGCACCGAGACATTTGAGCCCCCGCGGGCTTGTGTGGGTGCTCTCGCGGTGAGGGCTGTGCTACACTCCCCGCATTCGCATCGGCGGCCCCTGTTCATACCACAAACCATGTTGCCCGTTCCAACCCTCTACCGCAGTTCCTTGACCTTGAGGTTGCGGAATTCGATGCGATAACCCTCGCCCTCGACGCCCACCAGGCCTTGCGGATGGCCGCAATTTTTGACCTCGCATGTGACGGCGCCGTTGACCCACAAGGTCAACACCTTGCCGCGAGCGGTGATTTCGACCGTATTCCATTCGCCCGCGGACTTCACACGGCCCTTCGTCACCTCCTTGGCGGTGGTAAAGAACTTCTTCTTCCCATCCGCGTCCGGGGTTTCGCCAAAGAGGTACCCGCCGCTGGCGTCGCCGATCTGTGCCTGGTGCCAGAGGGAGCCATCCTGGTTGTTTCGCACGTAGATGCCGCTGTTGTATCCCGTCTTGCCTTCGACCTTGGTATAACGGAACTCGACGTGAAATACCGCGTCGGCAAATTCGCGATCGCACAGCAGCATGTCGTGTCCGCCATCGCCTTCGCAGATCAGCATCTTCCGCTCGGCATCCACATGCCACTGCTCGCGGCCGAGCTTGCCGGTGGGCGGCACGGACACGCGATGCCAGCCCTTCAAGTCGGGCGGCGGCATCAAGTCTACCCAACCCTGCGGATCGGTTTCCAGGGCGCTCCTGGCCTCCGCGGTGGTGGAACTCTGCGCCCAGCAGGCGGAAGACCAGGCGGCAAGTAAAACAGGCACGGCAAACACGGCCAGTGCCACGCATATCCGAGGCAACAGTCCCAGTATGATTCCGTTTGTTCTATTGTGCATATCCATCATTTACCGGGACGGTGCCGGGAGTGCAAGCTGCCCAACGAAGCGGCGAATCCGGTGCCTCCCTTGAGGACGTTCTGAGGCAACATGGCAAGCGCCCAATTGCCGCTGCGCGGGCGGCACTCCGCCGCACGGCATCGACGCTCGTCATACCAGTGGCTGACCAGTCGCTGCTTACGGGCAAACGCCTGGGGAGTGCCGCGGTATATGCAGATGATGGCAAAGAATAAGCAATTCCGGATGACTCGCATGGACAAGTGCAAATCGAGGCGACGATTTCTCAAGGCAGCCGCAATCGCGGGACTCGGCGCGGCGATGTCCAACTGGGCGGGGGCAGCGGAACGCTCTGGGCGGCCCAACGTCCTTTTTGTCGCTGTGGATGACCTGAACAATGCGATGGGGTGCTTCGGGCACCCGCTGACCAAGTCTCCGAACGCGGATCGTCTTGCCAAAACCGGGGTCGCCTTTGAGAAGGCGTACTGCCAGTTCCCCTTGTGCAGCCCAAGCCGGACTTCCTTGTTCTGTGGCCTACGTCCGGACCAGACAAAGATCTACGAACTGAGAACGCATTTTCGCAGCACGATACCCGACGTGGTCACGCTGCCGCAGCTCTTCAGGCGGGCCGGGTACTTTGCTGGACGCGTGGGGAAGATCTATCACTACGGCGTGCCAGGGGACATCGGCACGAGCGGGCTCGATGACCCGGCGAGCTGGGATACGGTCGTCAATCCACGCGGGCGGGACAAGGATGAAGAGGATCGGCTCACGAATCTGCATGCAAACGTCAAGGGGCTGGGTTCTTCCATGGCGTGGTACGAATCGGAGGGAGGGGATGCGGAATACACCGACGGAAAGGTGGCCAGCGAGACGATCCGGCTGCTGGAGAACCACAGGAACGAACCCTTCTTCGTCGGTTGTGGATTCTATCGGCCCCACGTGCCGTGGATCGTGCCGAAGAAGTACTTTGACATGTATCCGCTGGAGAGCATTCGGCTGCCGGAGAATCCGGCCAACGATCGGGCCGACATCCCGCCGGCGGCGCTGTGGGTCAAACAGCCAAATTTCGGGTTCAGCGATCTGGATTGCCGCAAGGCGATTCGCGCCTACCTCGCGTCGATCACGTACATGGATGCGCAGCTGGGGCGCGTGCTGGATGCGCTCGAGCGCCTGGGGCTTTCGGAGAACACAATTGTCGTCTTCTGGGGCGACAACGGGTATCTCCTGGGCGAGCATGGCCTATGGATGAAACGGAGTCTCTTTGAGGAGTCGGCGAGAGTGCCGCTGATCATGCGGGTTCCGCAGGCCAAGGGCAGAGGCCATGCATGCCCGCGCATCGTGGAAACGGTCGATCTGTATCCGACCCTTGCGGACTTCTGCGGGCTGCAACCCCCGCATCGACTGGCGGGGGTCAGCCTGCGGCCGCTGCTGGATGATCCACAGGCGGAATGGAACCGGCCGGCGTACACGCAGGTGCAGCGAGGAAACAACCAGGCGATGTTCATGGGCTACAGCGTACGCACGGAGCAGTGGCGGTATACGGAGTATGACGGGGGCAATAAGGGGGTCGAGTTGTATGATCATCGGAATGATCCTCGCGAATTCACGAACCTGGTGAAGGATCCGCGGCATTCGCAGGTCGTGACGCAGATGAAACGGCTGCTGGAGGCTGCGCATGGACAAGCGTGAATCGAGGCGGCGATTCCTCAAGGTGGCCGGAGCCATGGGGCTCGGTGCAGCCATGTCCGGCTGGACGAGGGCGGCGGAACGCGGCAAGCCGCCCAACGTCGTGCTCATCATGACCGACCAGCAGTCCGCCGACGCGATGAGCTGCCGCATGGGAAAGCAGTTCCTCAACACCCCCGCCATGGACCGCCTGGCGGCCGACGGCATGGTCTTCACGCGCGCCTACAGCGCCAACCCTCTATGCCAGCCGCAGCGCAACTCGATGTTCACGGGCATGTATCCCCACCAGACCGGCGTGACCTCAAACGTCGGCAAAACCATAAGCCTCGACCCAAAGGACTTCGTGTGCCTGGGGACTCACTTCAAGAACGCCGGCTATGAAACGGCCTACAGCGGCAAATGGCATCTGCAATATGACGTGAACGACCCAGGCGCTCACGGCTTTGAGATCCTCAAGAGCCGGGTCAGCGACAACCTCGACGCCAGGACGGCGGACGCAGCCGTCAAGTTCCTTGCCAGGAAACATGACAGACCGTTTCTGCTGCTGGCGAGCTTCACGAATCCCCACAACGTCTGCCAGTGGGCGAGGCGGCTTGCGGGTCGCGACGAGGAATTATCGTGCGGTGAAATCGGGTCGCCCCCGGCGCTGGACCAGCTTCCACCCATGCCGACGAATTTCGCGCCGCCAAAGAACGAGCCCGATGGCATGACCGTCATACGCAAGGGATACCACTTTGAAGGCGGCCTTTTCCCCGTCGGGAAGTTCGCCGAGGCCGATTGGCGCAAGCAGCGATGGGGCTATTACCGCATGATTGAGAAGGTGGACGCGGAGATCGGCAGAGTGCTGGAGGCGCTGCGGCAGACGGGTCAGGCCGATAGCACCCTGATCATCTTCACTTCCGATCATGGCGATTGCGCGGGCGCGCACCACTTCAACCAGAAGACGGTGTTCTACGAGGAATCAGTCCGGGTGCTGCTGATCATCGTGTGGAAAGGCAGGATTGCCGCGGGAATCAGTGACAAGCTCGTGAATACCGGCAGCGACATCCTCCCTACGTTGTTGGAGGCCGCCGGCGTCGAACAGCCGCGGAAGCTGACTGGCATGAGCCTGTTGCCCCTGGCCTTCGGAAGATCGCCGGCATCCTGGCGCGATCACGTCGTGGTGCAAAACAACATGACGCAGACGGGGCCAGTAGAGGAACTCGGCTTCGCACCGACGATGGAGGGGCGGATGGTGCGTACAGAGCGGTACAAGTACTGCGTCTACAGCCGCGGGATCCACCGGGAGTCTCTGGTGGACCTGCAGGCAGATCCGGGCGAGATGAGCGACGTGGCCACTGAGGAGAAGTACCGCGAGGTTCTTCTTGCGCACCGGCAGTTGCTGGCGCAGTTCGGCCGGACGTACACGGACCCGCTGGTCGCCGATTTGCTGGCGGACGACGTTAAGCCGATGCCGTTTACCGCGGCTGACGGGCTCAAGGCAAAGAAATCACGGGCTGCCGGCGGCGACAATTAATCCCACAACGCTAGCGGACACGCAAATGGCTGATTTCTCAAATACCTACAACGATCTTTCCGGCGAATTCCATGCGGTTAGCGTTGTAGCATGGATTGGGTGAGCCATGCGCCAAAGCCCGGGCGCGGAAGCAGGCGATGCTGATCTGGCCACGGCCGAGATGGTTCGCTTCGCAGGCAAACGATCCGCGACCTCGGCCGCGGCCTTTGACGGTCCCTATGCCCTGGCGGACAACGTGGCCATGGGCATGCAGATCGAATTGCCGTTCGACCTCACGCAATATGAAACGACCGAGCGCGCGGATTGGGCGGATTATCACGTTCGCTAAAAAGGAGGCGCGGTGACCCGTCTGGAGCCGCCCGGGCCGAGGCGCCGCCCTACCGTAGCCGGTCCGGATTCCCGCACGACCGAGCATCGCCGTGCATGCCACGGCTTCCGTGAGAACATCTGCATTCATCCGTCTGCGCTCTTCCGCCCGGCCGCTACCGCGAAGTCGCCAGAGCACTCCAATCACCGTCAATCATTGCGCGGGCTTTGAGCGGTGACAACTTTTCGTTCATTGAGACCGGGGATGAATACTTCACGGCCGCAGGTGAGACCTTGCCGCCCACCAGCCGGGGGTCGGTTCCGTCAGTGGCGTAGTAGATCATCGCGCCCGGCGTCGCCGACTTCATTGACAGCGTGGTCGCTTCTCCTGTGCCTTCGCGAGCGAACCGCGGCGGTTCAATGTCGGGCAGCAGGCCCTGGGCAAACAACTGGCCGACCACGATCCCGCTGCGCTTGGGCAGGAAGTCCCTCACGATACGGTTGATCTCGCGGCGCCAGTCGTCATCGCGATTGAATGGGCTGGGCTTGCCCTCCCTGTCCAGGCGACGGGGAGAACCCATCGTGTATTTCACGTCGCCCCATCGGGCGGACTCGGCGATGACAGCCGACTCGATCTGCTTTGCGCGAGCAAGGAACCGCTCCCGAAGCGACTCCGGGCTCAAGACACCGCCGTTGAAGAAGTGCTCGTAAGCCAGGTCGGCCACCCGCATCCTGAACTCGCCATTCTCAACGCACTGCTGCCAGAGCCATTGCGGACTGCTGGTCTCAAGTCGCTCGCCGGTCCTGAACGGGCCTGTGCGGTCCACACCGACATCCAGCATCGTATGCTCGGCGTCCCAAATGAAGAACTGGAAGCCGCGCGAGCCACCCCGGCGGCGCAGGGCGTAGAAGTTGTTCGGGTTGCGGTTGTCGCCGAAGGCGCTGATCGGTGCGTCGAGGTTGCCTCCCCAAAAGATAATCAGCATATAGTCGATCAGGTTGTCCACGTCGAGCAGCGGCTCCAGCGCGGGACTAACCGTGCCGTCGGGATTTCGGCCCTGGAGTGCAAAATAGGCGGCGTTGTCGCGAAGGCCGGCTGCCGCGCGTTTGTAGAGCAGTTTCCACGCTTCCAGGTTGCCGTCGGTGGGCATTACGGTATAGGTGCTCTGTCGCGTGGTGAAACCGGAGTCCACCTTGATTGCATCGAAGTCGGACTTCGCGCCGCCAAGATAGGCTGCCCCGTAAGACGCCTCGATTCGCTCGCACCTGTTGTAAATGCCCCAGTAATGGCCGTTGATGTAGAGGTGGCAGAACTCACCGCGTGCGGCCGGCTGCCCCATCGCCAACTGCAGGTCGCGATTGAACTGGTCGCGGAGGCAGATTCCGCGCCTGTCCCCGGCGAGGCTCCACGAGTAGTTCTGAAAAGTGCGCACGTCGATATTATCGAACTGCCGGGCGCCGTCCTTGCCGAACAACGAATACTTCAACTTCGATGTGCCATACTCGGCGCGGAAACACAGACGAAATGCGTGCTTCGGATTGATGGGCTGCCGACTGAATCCGCCGCGGATGCGGATGCCGCAGTCGATCTGAAACCCCATCTTCCCCTCCGGACACAGCATTTCCAGCGAACACGGGCGCTCCGATTCCCTGCCTTGTTCACCGGGGTTGGAATAGACGCCGTTCTTCTCGCCGAACATGTTGTCCATGCCGGTGACGATCGAGAGGCTCGGCAGCGCCGTCAGCCCCGCGACGATCTCGTCGCGGAACCTCGGGTCATCCACGACCCGCGGGTCCATGCCGTAATCCACCTGGTTCTTCCCCCACAGGTAGGGGAATCCCTCCGGCGGCAGTCCATCGGGCGACTGGTGGATCACGTCTCGCAGGAAGATGAAGCTGTGGGTCGCTGTCTTGGTGGGGCGATGCCCTGACTTGAAGGCCGCCACGCGCAACGCTGTCGTCTTGGACAATTTGAGCGGCGATTGATACGTGTTGCCCTGGTCCATCGTCGGCTCGGATCCGTTGGTTGTGTAACGGATGACGGCGCCGCCGGTCTGGGTGGTGAGCGCCAGCTCGAAGGGCTCGTCGAAAAAGCCCCGCTGCCGACTCACCGTCACCTCCGATACGTTGCCAAGAAACCCGTCTGACTTGGACGTGTCCGGCGCGGGCTTGCCAGTCGCTTGTGCGCGGGCGGCGCTCGACGTGCTCGGCGGGGAATCCGTGCCGGTCTCGCCGCTCCTGTCCGACTGCCAGGATTCGCGGATGCGCGCCAATTCGTCTTCGCTGGCCAGGCCATCACCATTGGCGTCGAACTTGAGCAGCCTGCGCTGTTCCTCCAGGTACCCGGGTTCTGCAGGAACCGGGTCTTGCGCCATGCGTTCGGCGAAGAACGCCGGAATTCCGGTGATCTTGCCCCTGCGGACGTCCGCCATCATCGCCTGCTTTTCCGACTTGTTGAGCGTGCCATCTTTGTCGGCGTCGTAGGTCTCCATCAGGATCTTCGTTTCCGCTTCCCAGGCAACGCGCCACTCGTCGCCGCTCATTTGGCCGTCCCTGTTGGTGTCGTGCTTCGCGAGAAACTCCGGCGGGACTGTGAAGCCCGACGCGTTGCGGAGCCGCTGCTCCTTGAGCGACAGCCGCATCTGTTCGCGTTCGGCTGCATCGAGCCGGCCATCAGCATTCCTGTCGTATCTGGCCACCAGCTCGGCCCGGCGCTTCTGGGAAAGGGCCCCATCCTCCGCGGCCAGGCACAACACGCAGCCTCCCGCCAGCAACACCGCGCTAACACAGGCAATCGCTGTCGGATATCCGGATGGTCTGCTCACTGTCATCCTTCCTTCTTGGCTAACGGTCCAGTGGCGTGCCACAAATCACGAATCTGGTACTTGATCGGCTCCCGTCTTGAAATCATCGCCAACGCCGATCTGCTTATGGCGAGACCTTCGATGAGGCAGCATGGGCGGACACGAGGTCCCTGTCGCGGGGCCAGACCGTTCGCGCTCTGCAGCCTCCAAGCGGACTGGTCAGCAATTCGACGCTGCCGCCATGTTGTGTCACGATCCTCTTTACCAAAGCGAGGCCAAGGCCAACGCCGCGGTTCTTCTCGCTGGTACGATCATCCAGCCGCACAAAGGGTTCGAACACGCGTTGTCGCTCGGACTCCGGGATTCCGCAGCCGTCATCGTCCACATCGATGGTGACGGCCGCATCGGACAACTCCGCACCGATAGTTACCTTGCCCTTGGCATGTCGACCGACGTTGCTCAGCAGGTTTCCCATGGCGCGCTGAAAACCGAGTCGGTCGGCAATCACAATGATCTCGGTCATGTCAAATTGGCTACTGAGGCAAAAGTCGATTGAAGGATGCAATGAGGTGTACTTGGGCATCAGGACTTCGAGGGCATCCTTCACAGACACTGGTTCTTTGTTGAGACGCGGCTCCGCCGTTTCCATTCTCACATAACGAAGCAACTCCTCGACCAACTGGTCGAGTTCCTCGGCTGCCGCATCCAGCGAATCGAGTCGCCGTTTCCGCTCGGTGTCGTCCTCGGCTGCCTCGATCAGGTCGATGGCAAATCGGATGCGAGACAAGGGAGTCCGCAACTCATGGGAAACGGCTTGCAGCAGTTCCCGTTGAGTTCGCACGAGGGTCTCGGTCCGGCCGGCCATGTGGTTAAAAGCGTGCGCCAGTGGCTTGACTGAGCCGATACGACGTTCGTCGACCCGGGCACTCAAGTCGCCGCCAGCGATCGCCTTGGCAGCGCGTTCCACCTGCCGAAGCTGCCGGGCAACGGGCCGTAGCAATAACGCGATCGCCAGCGCCGCGGGAAGCAGCACAAGGGCCAGGGTGGTTGCCGCAGCTGTGTGCTCGTGTCGATCAAAGCTGGGAAATGGCCCGAAGCGCACTACGTTGGCGCCGCCTGCCAAAGGCGTCGCCGCATACCAGCGATCATTCCCCGGCGAGAAAAACACGATGTCGGTCCCCCGTTCGATTCGCTCCCGCGGCTCCGTCGGCAAGTCCGACCTGGTTGTCAATATGACGGGAATATGGAATTGCTTCTGCAACTGCGTGAGGGTCGCCTCGCGGTTGCTGTCGGATGCGAGCTTCTCCGCCGTCAACCGCATCCAGCCGCCGATGCCATCCTCGATCGAGTAACGGGTGTAGTCCGGAAATGGGCCGAGGAGGACAACCTCCGAGCCGCCTGACAATGCTGCGACGACTCCCTCGCGTCCGTTCTCGAGCCGGTAGTAGCAGACATCCTCTCCGCTGGCGAGTTGCCCCTGAACGGAAGTCGGCAGCTTGCCCACCGGGATCACCTCAACCGGGTACTTGAAGCGATTGCGCACTCGCTCCACTGCTTCCGTTCGCTTTCCTTGTGGTGCAGCGTCAAGTTCGCGCGCCACCAGGCGTGCTCCGCCACTGTGCGCTCTGGCAATGACCCGCGCACGATCCGCATCGGTGCGGCCCTGCAGGACAATGCCGTGGATGTACCACGCCAGAAAAAGCACGGCCAGGACACCCAGATAAAAGCGAATAAAGAGTCGTGTCATGGTTCAGCCGACAGTTGGTAGCCGGTTCCTCTGACTGACTTGATACGTTGGGGCTTCACGGGATCGTCACCGAGTTTCCGTCTCAGACGCGAAATGCGCAGGTCGATTGACCTGTCGATGCCATCGTATTTCATTCCGTGGATGGCCTGATGGATGTCGTTCCGGCTAAGCGTCTGGCCGGCGTGGTCGGCCAGGAGTCTGAGCAAATCGAACTCCGCCGTGGTAAGGTCCAATGTCTTTCCGCCAAGCTCGGCGCTCCTTGTGGTCGCGTCAACGACCAGCGATCCGACAACAACTGGGCGGCCGCTCGCTTGTGCATCCGGGATTCCATGGCGCAAATGCGTTCGCAATCGCGCCAGCAGTGCCCGAGGCCGCACAGGCTTTGCCATGTAATCGTCCGCGCCGAATTCAAGGCCCAGCACCTCGTCAACTTCTTCACCTCGTGCAGTCAGCATGATGATCGCTCCGCGATAGTCCTGTCTGACCAGCCGGCACACCGCGAAACCATCAAGGCGAGGCAGATTCACGTCCAGAATCACGGCGTCGGGGTTCTCGCCGATGATCCGCTCTGCCGCCACATCACCCCGTCCTTCAACACAGGCATCGAATCCGTTTCGTGACAGGGAATCCGCGACCATCGACGCCAGTTCTGCGTCGTCCTCAACGATCAGTATGCGATGGCGTTGTGTTTCGTAGTTCATCGTTGATCGCCGGTGTGGTAAGAGCCTACTATCAGTCGGAAGTTCTCCGGTGCTCCTGAAAGCATCTGGCACCGTTGACCGCAGTGTTTGACGTGAGTTGCCAAGCACTCGGCCGCATCGCCACGAATGGATCCTCGCATGGCAGCGGGTTCAAGTTAATCGACTCCAGAAGCCGTTACAACCAACGGATACAAAACGGTACAATTCGATACGCAAATGCCACAGAAGACGGGGCTGAAAGAAGTCAGAATTCACGTCGA
>Ga0315286_10005156_pt1 | contig 12597 bp, 10 predicted proteins | sample YL17G10_0_MG_FD_205038 | JGI IMG/M metagenome (GOLD analysis project Ga0315286, IMG submission 205038) | Sediment microbial communities from Yellowstone Lake, YNP, Wyoming, USA - YL17G10_0 | ecosystem: Environmental > Aquatic > Freshwater > Lake > Sediment | place: USA: Wyoming | collected... | reverse complement strand
TTGACATTCTCTCCCTGTTTATGGGACGCAGCAATTTCATTCAGATTTTCGAACATTGCCTTCGTCATCCGATAGACATCATCTTCCTTGAGTGATTCCAGGCAGATGAGATAGGCTGGAGAGGCTATGGTCTCCAAGTCTGCGGTCATGCCGGGGTAACTCCCTTTTGCCACCGTAGATTTAATGAAGTAAGGATCCATTTTGATCAAGTCATCTCGTTCCTTTCCTGAGATAGGAACAAGCTTGATAGAAAGAACGGACGCTACATCGAGAATTCCAGATGCGGGGACGCCAGAGACATACCACATAGCATCGAGGTGGCGATCCTTAAACTGTGCGGATTGCTCAGCCAGAGAGATCAGCTTTGCATCCATGTCTTTGTAAGTCAAATTGTAAACCGACATCAACCTTCGGAAGGTTGTTTCCTCACCGCTTCCGGGAGCTCCCACCCCGACTCGTTTTCCTTTCAGATCATAAAAGGATTTGATATTTGAATCGGCCCGAACGATGATCTGAATGGGCTGGGGATAAAGAACCGCAATGCCGCGGATATTTTTAATGGGTTTATCCTTGAAAAAAAGGAGACCATTGAAAGCATTATAGGCATCGCTGTTTTGAACCAAACCCATATCGATCTCTTTCATGCTGAGGAGCCGGAGGTTTTCCATGCCTGCTGCACTGGTTTGAACCGTTGTCTCGATACCTTTCACCTTACTGGTGATGATCTTGGCAATTGCTCCTCCGATCGGATAATAGACTCCTGCCAACCCGCCGGTCCCCATGAGCAGTCTCGTCTGCGCAGATGCGAGGTTTAAGGTTAGGGGTAAAACAAAGACCATGGCCAATAGACTGCAAAAAATTCTCTTTTTCATAGCGGTCCTCCTTTTGATTTGGGATGTTTAGCCTCTCCTCTTGATTCGTTTCCCTATATTTTAACACCATGCTGTCTCGCAAACTCGTGGAATTTTTTTCTCAACTCCATGGCCTGCTCATAGGAGTCTTCAATCTTAATTGCCTTGCAATTCACTCCCAACATCTCTTTAAACGTGGCGTAAGCTTCATCGGTGACAACGATCTCTCCGTTGTCTCTGACTTTCTTGATTCCATCATAGGCCTGGGCCTTCACATTCAGATCCCTGGCCTGTTTTAGGGTCATCCCTTTTGGCAAAACCACTTCAGCCCCTTTACGACTCAACCTCACTGGATAGCCCCCTTCTAATCCCTGGGGTCCTGGTGCATGGGTGATTTCTCCCGTATCGTTATAAATGGCCATGATATTTTTTACGGCAGAACCCGCCACGACGAATTGACCGTGACGCCCGCCAGGTCGCACAGCCCGTTTCGGAAGTTCTGCGATCAATTTTCGGATGTCGCCTAATCTTTTGGTAACATCCTCGTGTCCCACATAGACCCTGAGATAGAAAGGGGCATCCCACCCTTTTCCGTACCGGCACCAATAATAGGCATGGTAATGGTGCGCAATCAATTCGACACTAACATTACTCATCGGGACATTTAACAGTTCCGAGGCCACTTTTTGGAAATAGGGAATAGAGAGATCCATATTCCCGATCCCAATGGTAGGAGCCAGTCCTATTTTGGAAAGACTGGCATTGGTCACATCCGGATAGGAGGTGTTCACCACATAGGAATCGATTCCAGCCATTTTAACTGCCTTCATCAGTTTCGAAGAGAGGGCAAGATGCATGGCCGACCAGGGCCCGAGGGCACATTTGTCCCGGTATAACTTGGCGTTAACATCCGGTGGGAGTTCATTCACAACCCACCAGGATTGAAGGGTGGTCCCGTTGCAGATGATCGTGGGGTTGATCTTTTTCAGTAACTCGGCCGTTTGCTCGATGTTCAGAAGATCGATGGGATAGAATTTGATCTTTGGATACAATCCCATGTAGGAAGCCCCCTCAATCGCGCTGTTCGTCTTTCTGAACCCCCAGTCCGCATTGGAATCGGCTGTCACAATCTCACAGATGTTGGGGATCCTGCATAGATATTCGAGGATGATTCCTCCCAATTCTCCGACACCGATCAGCATCATCTTTTCTCTTTCACGAACCATGATTTCCTCCTTCGGTTGAATTGATAATTGCCGGTTATCTCTCTATGAGGATGAAGTCTACCCGTGGGTTACGTAGTTGACGATTTGCTCCTTCGTCGTAAAACCATCCATCCCCAGATCCTTCAAGGACACCCCGTGCTTCCGATAGTCGAAGTCTGTGAAGATCTGAAGAATCTCAATCATCGCTTTTGTTACGGGGACCTCCATCCCCAAACGCTCCGCCAGTTGTTCCATGGGAACGAAGAAATAACAGAGGTCCTCTCTCAGGACTCTCCTGTTTCCCGTATCCGTCCCCCAGCGCTTTGCATGTTCGCAGGTTACATTACCAAAGATTTCATAGAGGTCTTTGCCAGGATATTCATAGGTTTCTCTAAACCAATCAAAGGCATGGGGAACTTCACAATCGAAGGCCTTGGCCACTTTAATCCTTTCCTGATCAAAGGCATCCGTCAGTTTCGAGGCGCACTGGGAGACTTCGCCATAAAACCGATAATCTCTGGCTTGCTCAAAGAAAAAGGCGGCCTTGGGAAGGGTGATCTGGGCGTGCACCGAAGGATTTCCTGCGTAAAAATTGTTTTCGATAATATTCTTCGATGGCTTAAATTGAGGATAGACTTTTTTTACGAGGTTGCACACAGCTTCATTCTTTGTCGCCGGCCAGGCGGAAACTCTTAAATCTCGCTTATAGTTGTAGATATGGGCGTGAGCGGGTCCGACGACACGGCTCAAATAGGGCATGATGTGTTCTTCAGCGAGCGTTATTTTTTCCAAAACCCCCTTCTTTTTCAGTAATTCCTTCACCCTGAGGCTCGCCCAGTATCCGGTGTTTACCAGAATCGTCTGCCCTTCCGTAAAGTGGGGAGCGAGGGTTTCAAAAAAGGTTTCGTGAACATGAGCAGGAATGGTGATCATGACGAGGTCCACCCCCTCCAGGGCTTCCTGGGGATTGGTTGTAATACGATTTAACCTGGCAAACCCCGTTTTTCCCGAGGAGGTGATACCGGTTAATTCGATTCCTTTACGCTCGCGAATGGCGGCAATATTCTGCTCAAATTCTGGTATCTCAAAGACGTTGACCTTACACCCCATGAAAGCCACATCGGCTGCAATGGCCGTTCCTGCACTCCCACATCCACACACCGCCACACTGGGTAGATCCTTCATCGTTTCTCCTCCTTGTAATTTTCGTCTGCCATCCAAGTAATCCAAAATATGGGATTGCTTCGCTTCGCTCGCAATGACAAATCCTAATACAGAAGCATATTTTTGTCATTGGGAGGAGCAGTTTACGACGAAGCAACCTCGATTTCAAAATTTAGGTCTTTTCCAGACCCTTTGAAAGAGGGAATAAAAGTTTCCTCCTAATATCTTCCTGCAGTCATCATCTGGATACCCTCTTGTCAGAAGGCCCTCTGTCATTCGTGGAAACTGACTGATATGGGAAAATCCTTCAACATGCCGATGTTCAAAAGGGGTCTTAATTAACTTAGGGTATCTTGCCTGGACTTCCAAGATAAATTCTTCCTTCGTCTTTCCTTCAAACTTATCGGTCCCAATGCCTACATGATCGACCCCTACGAGCCGAACCACATAGTCGATCTGGTCTAAGAAGTCCTCCAGCGTCGGTCTCCGGTTCGGCTTGGATTTACAAAAGGCGGCATAGGGCGTGAGTCCGATCACTCCCCCTTTTTGGGCCACCATGCGGATCAACTCGTCAGGCCGGTTTCGGGGGATATCCTTGAGGGCCGAGGGGTTCCCGTGTGTAAATGATACTGGGTCAGCGGAAGCCTCTATGGCTTCTCTGCTTGTCCGATACCCTACGTGGGAGAGATCAATGAGGATGCCTAAGCGGTTCATCGCCTGAACGAACTGAACTCCCAGGCTGGTCAATCCAGTATCGGTCTTTTCCATGCAACCACAGCCAAAGGCATTGGCCTCGTTATAGGTCAGTTGAATGATTCGCAGGCCGAGCTTGTAAAAGATGGGAAGCAAGGTAACGTCTTCTCCTATGGGAGAAGCATTTTGGAACCCAAAAATGATGCCCAGTTTCCCTTCCTTCTTTGCTTTCAGGATATCCTTCGCTTCTTCAATCAACACGAGGCGATCCGGATAGATCTCCATCAGGCCATAATAACGTTTGATCTGGTTCAACACATAGTCCCATCCGTCAGAAGGATACATCGCCAGTGTCACATGGGTCGCATGGATATCTCCTGCCAGAATGTCCTCAAACGGAAAGCCATATCCTCCCATCCCATCGATTACAAGGGACTGCTCATGGAGGCTCTGAGCCCGATCTTTCATTGACTTCGCTGCTTGACGCATAGTATCGTCTCCCTTGATGGAAAACATCAACTCTGTTTTCGATTCATTTTATGGAAATGAGCCCTATGCAAATAGAATGCGACTACCGCCAAAACAAGGCCAATCAGGTCCGTCTTCCAGCCTGGTTTAATCAAAAGTATCGCCGCGACGAAAAACAGCAGGCGTTCAAAAAACGTCAACTGCGTCATACAAAAATTCTCTGTACTGACCGCAAGCAGGTAAATACCAAAAAGCGCTGTCCCTAAGGCAAGGACAAGAGGAAAAAAATGGATGTCTTGAAGGAGGAGGATGGGTTGAAAGACGAACATCAGCGGAATGATAAAGCCTGCGAAGGCTAATTTAAATCCTGTCCAGGCGGTTTTAAAGGGGTCTGAACCGGCCAGGGCTGCGGCTGCATAGGAGGCCAAGGCAACAGGTGGGGTGAGATTGGTCATGGCCCCGAACCATAAAACAAAGAAATGGGCTGCAATGGGTTTGCTCCCTAAATCAATGAGGGCAGGAGCTGCCACCACGGCGACGATGATATAAAGGGCGGTACCGGGAAGTCCCATGCTCAGGATAATACAAATCCCCATGATGAGGAGAAGAGCGATAAACAGATTATTCCCCGAGATCTTCGCGAGGTTATATGCGAGCGTGGACCCAATGCCCGTAATGCTAACAACCCCTACAATAAACCCGACAACCGCACATGCGATTCCCACCTGAACCGATGCCCTGGCCCCTTGATCCAAGGCCTTAGCAATATCTTTGAGGCCCATACGAGTCTCAGGCCGAACCCAACTCACGATTAAGGTGGTTATAATGCCATAAAATGCGGCGGCCAAGGCTGTCCGGCCAATCATGAGGAGATAGGTGATGACAAAAAGGGGGAGAAGTAAATAGCCTCGTCTTAAAAGAATAATCTTGAGCTTGGGAAGAGGTTGTTCGGGAGTTGCCCCCTTCAGCCCGAGCTTTTTAGCTTCCAAGTCAATGGTGACCGCAACTGATACATAGTAGAGGAGAGCCGGAACGATGGCGGCAAATGCCACATGGGCATATGGGATTCCAAGGAATCCCGCCATCACAAAAGCAACAGCCCCCATGACGGGTGGCATAATAATTCCACCCGTTGAAGCAGATGCCTCTACCGCACCCGCAAATTGGGGCAAATAACCCGTCTTTTTCATCAGAGGAATGGTGAATGAACCTGTCGTGACAACATTGGCGACTGCACTTCCACTAATCGTTCCCATCAAAGCACTGGCAATGACAGCAACCTGGGCAGGCCCTCCCCTCCGCCGGGCCCCAAGAGAAAAGGCAATATCATTGAAAAGCTGTGTGACGCCACTCTTCTGGAGGAACGAGCCAAACAGGATAAACAAAAAGATAAAGGTCGAAGAGACGGTCAGGGTGATTCCCCATAATCCTTCATAGGTTAGGAACATTCGGAAGAGAAGGCGTTTCCAGGAAACGCCGGCATGCCCGAAGACACCGGGGATGTAATAACCGTAAACCGCATAAAGCAAGAAGAATGCAGGGATGATGACCATGGCAAGGCCTGAGATCCGTCGTGTAGCCTCGAAGACTAAAAGAACGGAGAGAACCGCAAAGACATAGTCCCGTGTGATGGCCACCGAGCCTTGAACCAGGTGGACGTCCCTCTCGAAAAGGAGAATGTAGAGGCATACGGCCCCACCCAAAATGGCAAGAAACACATCACTCCCGGTGAATCTTCTCTTGGGAGCAGTCTTCCGAGACGGGTAGAGTAAAAAAGTCAGAATCAGGAGGAAACCCAGATGAACGGCATTGCGGTGGATATCCGTCAGGATACCGATGCTGTTAACCCAGATCTGAAACAGGGACATGACAACAGCAACCCCACTGGCCGCAATTCCTTGCCAACCGGTTAACTCCCGTTCTTTTTTTTCAAATTTGAAGGCCTTTGATAAGACCTTATCTTCCTCCATTCCTGCCCCCGTCCTTTTCACCGTTTGTAACTTGCGTCTAGGCTCCTGCTCCGGATCAGGGTTATGGGGTAAGATGGGCAGGGATGGCGAATCCCTGTTCTTTCCAGTAACGAATTGCTCCGGGATGTAAAGGAACCGGCAATCCTTCAATTTTCTGGAAGAAGGTTCTACCCTGCGCATGAACCTTAGCCATCTCATCCATATTCGCATAAAGGGTCTTCAAAATTTTGTAAACCACCTCCTCTTCGAGGTCCGCCCGACAGGCCATAAAGATCGGTTCGCCGAGAGTTTGGACGGGTTGGGTCTGCTTAGGGTAGGTATTGGCCGGGATCGTAAGCATGATCCATGCATTCAGGGTTGCGTTGATCTGGGCCAGTTGTTGCTGGGTGAAATTGAGGAGAGAGACTTTCGTGGGACTGTTGAAGAGTTCTGTAACACCTGGAACAGGAGGTACTGCTGCGAAGGTCCCTCCGTCGATGCGGCGGTCCTTGATCGCCTCTACGGCCTGACTGTATCCCAGGTGCTCTGACTTGATCTTGATGTTGAGCGCCTTGAGGATAATGCTGATGGTCTGCTCGGCACCGCTTCCTGCGGCCCCTACGTTGTAATGAAACCCATCGAGGTCCGCAAAAGTCCCTGTCTTGGCCTTATCTGCGAGGATCACATCGTGCCGAAGATTCGTCTGCATAGCGAGGATCGAGCGGAAACCCTTGAAGGATTTTCCTTGGAATTGTCCCATTCCATCCCAGGCCATTTTTCCGAGAAACCCGATCAGCATGGCCAGTTCCGTCTCTCCTTCCCGCAGCATATTGATGTTTTCGATGGAACCGGCTGAAGATTGAGCGGTCATGGTGATGCTTTCGCCTTTGAGTTTATCGGTGATTAAATTGGCAAAACCCACTCCCATCGGGTACCAGGTTCCTCCCATGGTTGCTGTAGCGATGCGCAGCCGGGCCGGTTTTGCGTGGCCACTCCCAAAAGGGACGAGAAATAGAACGAAGACCAAAAAGATCAAAATAGGGAAAAAACGGCTTCTTCGCATAATAATGTCCTCCTTTAGCTTGAAAATAGCATAGCGCATAGAGCATGGCGCATAGCGTAACTACCTAAACCAAAAACCATTTTCATGTTTCGAGGGTGCCCTCCGGGCATGGAACTTTCATTTGTAAATACTCCGCTGTAAGCACTCCGCCCGGATCCATCAACCTACCGAGAGAATGCGGTCCTTAGGCATCCACCACGAGGGCTTGAGCGCCCTTGCCGTTGAGCGCCCGGGCAGAATGTTTTTTGTTCGCGTCGAAATAGACGCAATCCCCCGGATTAAGAATATATTGGCTTCCATCATACTGAAATTCCAGTCGCCCTTCAATGACAAAGATGAGTTCTTCGTTGTCATGTTGATAAGGGGAAGGCAGGGCCTTCTTTGGAGAATAACTGAGGACAAAAGGCTCCATTTTCTTATGGGGCTTCTTGAAAGCAATGGATTCGCCAAGGTAGCCTGCGAATTGGGTGTATTGTCTTCGTTCCTGCCTTTTAACGAAGGAGAGTGAAATGGTTTTCTCCTCGGAAAAGAACTCACCGAGGGGGATCTCCAGGCCCTTGGCAATCTTGGCATAAGTCGAGATTGGAGAGGAGACCTTCGCATTTTCGATTTTCGATAGCATGGGCACAGAAATCTCCGTCAGTTTACTGAACTTCTGGAGGGTGAATCCTTGTCGAAGCCTTGCCTCTCGTATCTTCTTGGCGACAAGGCCCTCGATGCTCAGGGAGGTATCTTGTCTTTTCATTGAAATCGATCTTCGGGTTGCATGCGATCCCATCCGTCGGACAGGAAGAGAGGCCATGGATATGTTTCTTTTGATGAAACTGTCCCCTCGGCCCCCCAAGACTTGTATTTCGATAGAAAAGGGGCCTTTTTCTATGGGCCCTTCCCATTTTGGAGCAAATATATATTAGCTATTTTTTCTTGTCAAGAAAATTGTTTTTTCAGAGTTCGCTATCCCTCGGGAGAACGGGAAAGGACCTTTTACTGCTTCATTCGAGAGGATCAAATGTGGCTGAAGATCCGAGCTCTTCTTCGGTTCGTAGCAGGTGGTTTTGATAGGTTGTCCTCTCGCCGGATTGAGGAGCGCCGAACTTGGCCAACCGGGCCCCCAAGGCGATGGCAAGATCGGGAATGGGATCGTCGACACTCCCACCCGCCCGGCTGGAGGGAATAACCCAGTAATGGTGCTCCTGAGCGTATCGGGCTGTGTCCATGGCCTCGGAGAGGGTTCCCACCATATTGGGTTTGAAGATCATCGCATTGGCTGCCCCGAGAGAGACCCCCTGTTTCAGTCTCTCGATCTGGTTTACAAACAGGTCGTCTCCTACGATTAGACGGGGACTCAACCGTTTTGTGATTTCAGAAAATCCTTTGAAATCGTCTTCCTGGAGGGGGTCTTCAATGAACGTTAGAGGATAGGATTGGGCCAATTGTTCGAGAAACCGGATCAATTCGGTCGAACTCGTCTTTCTCCCCCTGAAATGGTAACAGCCTTCCTTTTCATCGTAGAAGTGGCTGGCAGCACAATCGAGGCCGATCTTCACTTTCCCTTTATAGCCTGCACTCTCTGCTGCCTCCAGAAGGATTTCGATCACTTCGGCGGGGTCATCCACAGGAGCAGCATATCCGGCAGAATGACCGAAATGAATGTCTTTTTGACGATAACGCCTTCTAAGGACTGGACCGATTTGGTAAAAGATCTCGACTCCCATCCTCTGAGCTCCGGCATAAGTCGTTGCCGCTGCAGGGATGAGGAGGAATTCCTGGAACTCGACAACGCCATTTGAATAAGGTCCTCCGTTAATCATGTTGAAAACGGGCATAGGAATATGCGTTGCTTTTTCTCTGCCCAGGTAACGATACAGGGGTAATCCCAGTGTGTTGGCTGCTGCCCGTGCAATAGCTACCGAAACCCCGTAGATGGCATTTGCCCCTAAACGGGATTTATTGGAGGTTCCGTCGAGTTGGATCATCAGATCATCGATCGCCTGTTGGTCAAAAACACTCTTGCCCAATAAGGTAGGACCGATGATTTCTGTCACGTTCTTTACCGCCTGCTGGACCCCCAATCCGCCCAAGCGTTTTCCTCCGTCCCTCAAAATGGAAGCCTCATATTTTCCCACGGAGGTTCCACACGGAGAGGCGCTTCTCCCCATGACCCCTTGATGGGTCCATATATCCACTTCAACCATGGGGCGGCCCCTGCTATCCAGGATCTCACGGGCTTTAATCGCAGAGATGCTCACGTTTTCCATTTTTATCCTCAGCCCTCTCTTTGCGGGATATAAATCACATTCAGATCGCAGACATTCGTTCCTGTGTTCCCGGTCATGATTTCGTCCTCAAGGACCCTTAGGACAGTGGAACTGTCATGGATAAGGAGGCTCTCATAGATGTCTAATCCCTTCCGTTCGGCTCTTTCCCTCGTGGAGCTGTCTCCAATCCCTCCTGCGATTCCCGTAGGGCCATCCGTGCCATCCGTATCCAGGGCCGCCATGCAGATGCCCTTGAGGTCGGAAATCTCAAGCGCGAAACCCAAGGCCAATTCCTGGGAAGGACCTCCCTGACCTGAGGCCCCTTCAACCTTCGTCGTTGTTTCACCGCTGGCGATCAAGAGACAGGGAGGATGGATGGGACGGTGATTGAGAGCGATCTCTCTGGCCACGGAAGCAAGAAAGGTCCCTGCCTCCCGGCTCTCTCCTTGAAGAAAGGTCGTGAGGATCAATCCGGGGATCCCCCTCTCTTCTGCTGCACCCTTTGCGGCTTGGCAGGAGTCGGCACATCCACCCATCACGAAGTGATAGATCCGATTTCCAAAAGATTTTGGCGTTTCTCGATAGGGATCGCTTGTCTTTAAATAGTCCACAATCGATCGGGGGGCCTTTGAGAGAAGGTCATATTTTTTCAGGACATGGCGTGCCTCCTCAAGGGTGGTCCCATCCGGGGCGACAGGAGTCCCAAAAAATGGGACTGGTTTTCCCGGATCGAGGGTGGGTCGATCTCCAACACTGTCCGAGATGATCAGATTGATCATCTCGGCACCCTTGGCCTCAATCTTTTGGGCCAGTCTCCCGCCGTTCGTCTCGGAGACATGGCGGCGGATCGCATTGATTTCCAAGATACGAGCACTACTCTTCAAAAGCTGATCCGTGATGATTCTCTCGTCTTCAAGGGTAATTCCTTCTACCGGACAACTCATCAGGGCCGAACTGCCGCCGCTGATCATGACGATGAAAAGATCATCAGGGGTAGATTGATTCACGAGATCGAGGATCCGTTGACTCGCCTTCCAGCCCTCGTGGTTAGGAAGGGGATGCCCGCCCGTTACCAGCTCAATGTGCTTCAGGGTATCCTCTGGTTCGATTCCCTTCACAATCACTAAACCTTCAGTGATACGATCTCCCAGAATTTCGTCGACGGCCCGCGCCATGGCATTGCAGGCTTTTCCGGCTCCAATGACATAAATCCGGCGCTCCTGACGGAAATCCCAGTGATTCTCACCGATGCTGAGAGTCGTTCCGTCCCATTTCAGAAGGGTCTTGATCCGAGGGTAGGCATCCAGAGACTGGAGGGTCGCTTCCAGCACCTCCAGGACGATTCTTCGGGACTCCCTTTCTCCATGAGCGAGTAATCGCTCTCGGTTCTTGACCTTCATCGTCATTTGTTCTCTTTAGCAGGCTGCTCAAAAACGCCCATCTGCTGCGTTTTCCTCATCCTTCGTCGTTGCGGCGTACGTTCAAGTACGCCTCACTCCTCGGGATTTCGGAGGCCTTGCATCTGGGCATTTTTGAGCAACCTGGGGAAAATCACTTTTTCAGCAACCTTTTAGACCGTGTAGCGATCTATCGCCTTTTCATTCAGGATGACGCCTAATCCAGGCCGGTCGGGAGGAGAGACGTAGCCGTCCTGGTCAATCCAGATTCTTGACTCCAGAATCCCTCCAAGCTGCTGGAAGACCTCAACCGTTCGGGTTCCGGGTTCGTACATCATTTCCATCCATGTGGTGCCTGGATAGGTGCAGGTGAGATGGAGAGCCGCTGCGAGTCCGATGCCGCTCATGCTGTGATGGGGTGCGAAGTGCCTTTTATAAATTTCTGCCATGGCTGCAATCTTCCGCAGTTGGGATACTCCCTCGGACATCGCACAGTCAGGCTGGATAATATCATAGACGCCCTGCTCGATCATCCAACGAAATTCATGCAACCCCTGATTCCATTCTCCGCCGGCGATATAGATATCGGTGGACTCCCGCAATCGGATCAAATTTTCAAAGTCGTAGCGGGAAAGAGGCTCTTCGAGCCAGATGACACCCCGGGCCTCAAGCTCACGGGCCGTTCTCAGGGCTCGCTGAAAATCCCAAATGACCCCCTGCTTGGCTGAGGGGCCAATGGGAGGTTGATTTGCATCAACCATAAAGTGGAGTTTCTTCTGGGTTGCCTTCAGACACGCATCCAGGTTGGCCAAGTCGTCTTTCATGGTTTCTTTGTGAAACCTGAGCTTCATGGCCTTGAACCCAAGGGACTGGTAATGGAGAGCAAGCTCGGCCCGGTCTTCCGGCGTTCCCACCTCGACCGTGCTGGCATAAGCAATGACTTTCTCGTGGTAATTTCCCCAAAGCTTGTATAAGGGCAACCCCGCAGCCTTGCCAATAATATCCCAAAGGGCGGTATCAATGCACCAGATCCCGGTTCCCGCATTCCGATAAACGCGTGCAAGTCGTTCCGTTGCAAAAGGGTCTTCTCCAACCAGGTAAGGTTTTATCTGATCCAAGATGGTTTTCGCCCCATGCCCCGGTGTTCCTCCAATTCCCTGGATTCCTTCATCGGTGAGGATACGAACAAGCGTGAAATTGTAAGATGTAATCACGAGACCCGGTTGCCAGGCAGGCTTCACTTCCCTCGGATATGGAATCGTGAGGTTGTTTGCCTTGACATCAGCGATTTTCATGGGATCGATCCTCCATTTCTATTGATTGGGATTGCCCCATTCTTTAATTTCTTGTTGCGTCTGTCAACATCGGATGGTTGCGTTATTGACTGGCGCCTCTCGCACAGATTTCAGCCACGGATTCTACTCGGTCATTTCGAATGATGAAATAACGATCATAGAGAGGAATCGTAGTGCAGCCGTGGCTGGGGATGATCTCAAGTTTATCTCCCACCTTTAAGTCATGGTCAGGGTTTTCAATGGCCAGATGGCCG